>Ga0307372_10003380_pt1 | contig 25503 bp, 22 predicted proteins | sample OX1MG_FD_202533 | JGI IMG/M metagenome (GOLD analysis project Ga0307372, IMG submission 202533) | Soil microbial communities from Risofladan, Vaasa, Finland - OX-1 | ecosystem: Environmental > Terrestrial > Soil > Coastal area > Acid sulfate soil | place: Finland: Risofladan, Vaasa | collected...
AATGCTCTAAAAAATCAAAAGCCCAAACCTTTTAAGCAAATTAAATTTGTAGTACACAAACCGCCACCAAAAAAACCTGGAGCCACCGATATTGCTCAATTTAGATCTGATTAGCTGCAATGTGGGTTAAACAAAGGACAGATAGAATTAAGTAAACAAAGCGAGAAACGGCTAAAAGACAAAATCCGTGAGGTAACAAAAAGAAACAGAGGGATCAGCCTTGAAGAAATGCTCAAAGAGCTGCGGCCAAAGCTGCAGGGATGGCTGAATTATTTTCGCTATGCAAAGATGCAAAGCAAGATGGAAGCGATAGATGGGTGGCTACGCCGGCGGTTAAAATGCTTTAGATTAAAGCAATGCAAGCGAACGATAGGGATAGTGAGATGGTTGAGGAAGTTAGGGGTAGAGGAAACCCTAAGTTGGCGAACGGCATTAAGCGGCAAAAGCTGGTGGCGGTTAAGCAATAGCCCCGCCACCAACATTGGTATGAATAACCGATGGTTTTCTGCTCAGGGCTATTACAGTCTTAGCGAAAATTATCAATCCTTACATCGTAAAATACTTTAAAGAAACCGCCGTACACGCAAGTACATACGGTGGTGTGAGAGGGCGGCAAAGAAAGTATCTTTGCCCCCTACTTTAATTTGGTTTAACGCAGGAAAAGCAATTCCCTGTATTTAGGTAGTTGCCAATATTCATCATCTATTAAAAGTTCCAGTTTATCTACATGATACCGTATTTCTTCAAAATGTTTTTTTACATTATCACAATAAGCAATAGCTTTTTCTCTTGAATTGCTTATTGCATTAGCAACTTTTCTTGCTTCTATCATTGCTTTTACACTTGTGTTAATTACATTGATATGCTCTGATATCTTTTGAGCTATCAACTTTTGGGCAGCATAATTATTTTCATCAAATCCAAGTTCCTTCAGACCTCTCATATTTTTTATCAATACATTTTGGTATTTGATAGCCGCAGGTAATATATAAGTGCTTGCCATGTCACCAATAATTCTGGCTTCTATTTGAATTTTTTTGGTATAATTTTCCAATAAGATTTCATGCCTTGCCTCTGATTCTTTTTTAGAATAAACATTATGACGTTCAAAAATATTTTCTGCTGCTTTAGTTATAAAAGCGTCCAGGGCGAGTGGTGTTGTTTTTATATTGGGTAAGCCTCTTTTTGCTGCTTCATTTTCCCAGGCTTCACTATAACCATCTCCTTCAAATAAGATTTTTTTACTATCAACAATATACTTTTGAATTATTTGCATCAAGGCGATTTCCTTTTTTTCTCCTTTATCAATCAAAGCGTCCACATCTGTTTTAAATTGAGTAAGCGTTTCACTCATAATCGTATTTAGAACTGTCATTGGACCTGCGCAATTTTCAGAAGAACCTACTGCTCTGAATTCAAATTTATTTCCGGTGAATGCAAAAGGAGAAGTACGATTCCTGTCCGTATTATCAAGCATTAATTCTGGAATACTTTTATGAATATCCAGTTTCAACATGGCTTCGTCCTGTTCATCAAATTTATTTCCTACACGTTTTTCCACTTCATTCAATACGTCAGTTAAATATTTTCCAATAAAAATGGAAATGATAGCTGGTGGAGCTTCATTGGCGCCAAGTCTGTGATCGTTTCCTGCACTGGCAATTGAAGCCCTTAATAAATCGGCATGATCATGTACTGCTTTGATGGTATTTACGAAGAAAGCGAGAAACATCAAATTGGTTTTGGGAGTTTTTCCGGGTCCAAGCAAATTAATACCGGTATTGGTCGCCATACTCCAGTTATTATGTTTGCCGCTTCCATTTATTTTTGCAAATGGTTTTTCATGAAGTAGTACCATCAAATTGTGCCTTTTGGCAACCCTGCTCATCACATCCATCATTAAAAGATTATGATCTACAGCGAGGTTTACTTCTTCAAATATAGGAGCACATTCAAACTGGGATGGAGCTACTTCATTATGTCTGGTTTTTAAAGGAATGGCCAAACGGTAGCACTCATTTTCAAAATCACGCATAAAAGAATAAACTCTCTCAGGTATTGCGCCAAAATAATGATCTTCCAACTGTTGTCCTTTTGCGGGTGCGTGGCCAAATACAGTACGACCAGTCATAATCAGGTCGGGACGACTGCTGGCTAATCCTGCATCAACTACAAAATATTCCTGCTCCCAGCCAAGAGTTGCTTTTACGCCGGTAATATTTTTGTCAAAATACTGACACACATCCACCGCAGCTTTTTCAAGGGCTAACGATGATTTTAATAATGGAGTTTTTGCATCCAGCGATTCTCCGGTATAGGATACAAATATGGTAGGAATACAAAGTGTTTTTCCATTACCGGTTTCAATGATAAATGGGGGAGATGAGGGATCCCATGCGGTATAGCCTCGTGCTTCGAATGTGGCCCTGATACCACCGCTTGGGAAAGAAGATGCATCTGGTTCTTGCTGTATTAACGCGGCTCCATCAAATTCTTCAATAGCGCTACCATCGCTTTTTAGTGTAAAGAATGAATCGTGTTTTTCAGCAGTTGAACCTGTTAGTGGTTGAAACCAATGTGTATAATGAGTCACATTTTTTGACTCTGCCCAGCTTTTTAATGCTGATGCAATTTGGTCACCCATTTTGCGGTCAATCTTTGTTTGGTTCTTTACAGATGAAACTAAGCTTTTGTAAGCTTCGTCGCTTAAAAATTCGCGTGCTTTTTTTAAATCAAATACATTTTCACCAAAAATACTCGTAATCTTTCTTGATGGAGATACTTCATGGGTTCTGGGATTTGAGAAAAGCTCATGAAGAGCATTTAGTCGCAATGATTCCATTTTTTTTGTTTTAGGTGCAAAAAAACAAATTATTTTCCAAATTATGTAAATTATTTTTTGATTATAAAGTAAATTTTTACTTTCTATGATATATTTATTAATATTTATTTATTATTAATATTATTTATTATTCCTCTATTTTTCATTAGAAAAGTTTTGCAAAGGTTGAATATTGCAAAAAAAATTTCATTGCGGTATCACCTAAATAGGATCAAGGCATTTATTTTCTTTTTATGAAATTAGTGATCATTTTTTGAATCGTTTCCCAATCTATATAACAAGTTATGGGTACAAATAAAAAAATTAGATAAATACTGCGATATCGAACGATGGCTCCGATTATAGGAACAGTGTAACCAGCGATGATCAACATGGAAAGGCTAAAAAAAACACCGAAGTAAATCAATGGATGTACCTGATAGTTTTTCTTTCTGAAGAAAATAAATAATAAAAATAAAATTTCAAGAATAAAAATCTCAAGTGCAAATGGGAGGTATTCAAAATCTGTAATTTTGGAAAGATAAGGACGTAATAAAACGTGATCGAACGCCTGTGGTGCATTGTTTAAAAAACTTTTGAAAGTAGGGGAAAGTTTATTGATAGAAATGGTAGAATTTCCCGCTTTTCCTATTTCGATAAAACTTGATTGCCTTGACACTACATATTTTGGAAGATTGGATCTTGGAGAAATGTAACCAGATGAAAAAAATAAAACAGAGGTAAATGCATATACTGCAACAAAGGTTAGGAATCCGTATTTAGAATTTTTTTGCGCGATTATCCAGGCTGTCATGGCAGGTATTAAAGTGATTAAGACAAAATTTCTTAATAAAAAAATCACAATTAAAAAAAAGAGGATAATCCAGATCCTTTTCCATGTAAACTGATCATTGTTCAATATAAAAAAGAGATGATAAATGATCATAGAAAGAGAGAGTAATATAAGTCCATCACGATGAATCATTGATGTAAAAAATAATGCAGACGGTAATAAAAAAATGCAAAATATGAGTTGATAAAATGATTCCGTAAAGATTTTTATAAATACTCTATAAAGAGCCACGAATCCGAAAAACACGAGAAAATTATAAAAAAGCGTATTGATAAAGAAATTTTTAAAGCTGATCAGATCAAAGATCGAAAGCATTTTAGCGAGTAAATTTGTTTTGAGATTATTCCAGTAAGATTGCGAGTCGTCAAAAAGCCTTGAATAGCCATGCGTGTAATAATTGCGAAATATGTTTACAAAATATGCATGTGGGTCTTGAAAAAGAAGATTGTATTCTTCGATCCCCATTTTGTGGAAAGCTACGGAATCAGAAACCGGAAAATAATTTACATTGAGATAGCAGCTAATAATCAAAGTGAAAATTCTTAATAAGAATAAGGTAATAAGAAGTCGGTTCGATAATCCTGATTGGGTAAAAAATTTAATCCTGGTAATTAACCAGCAAAACAGTATGGTATAAAAAATAAATAGAAGATAATTCAAGCAGGAATGTTTTAAATGTGGGAAGTTAGTTAAAATATTCACATTGGATATTCTGATAAAAGTATAAGAGATTGTAAGTTTGCTTTTTTTAATACAATTATGGAAATAACATTTGAAACTGCAGAGAAACTCGGACTTAAAAAAGACGAATTTGAAAAGATCATTGATATTCTTGGCCGCACGCCCAATTTTACAGAACTGAGTGCCTATTCTGTGATGTGGAGCGAGCATTGCAGTTATAAAAATTCTATTAAATGGCTGAAAACTTTGCCAAGAGAAGGTTCTAAACTTTTAGTAAAAGCAGGTGAAGAAAATGCAGGTTTGATGGATATTGGGGACGGCCTTGGTGTAGTTTTTAAAATCGAAAGCCACAATCATCCTTCAGCGATTGAGCCATTCCAGGGGGCTGCAACGGGTGTAGGTGGCATTCACAGGGATATTTTTACGATGGGCGCGAGGCCAATTGCTACTTTAAATTCATTACGTTTTGGAAATATAGAAAATGAAAAAACACAACATTTGTTAAGTGGCGTTGTAAGTGGCATCGGGCATTATGGAAATTGTTTCGGTGTTCCTACAGTCGGGGGAGAAATTTATTTTGAGGAATGTTATCAAACCAATCCTTTGGTAAATGCGATGAGCGCGGGCGTGGTGGGTTTGGGCGAGATTGTTAGTGCGACGGCGCTCGGTGAGGGAAATCCTGTTTTTATCGCGGGAAGTGCAACAGGAAAAGATGGAATGGGAGGTGCTGCTTTTGCCTCCGCGGATATAACAGAAAACAGTGCAGAAGATTTACCTGCTGTACAGGTAGGCGATCCCTTCCAGGAAAAAAAATTACTGGAAGCTTGTCTCGAGGTGATTCAAACAGGTGCTGTAGTTGGGATGCAGGATATGGGTGCGGCGGGAATTATTTGTTCCACGGCTGAAACCAGCGCAAAGGGTGGTGTCGGGATGAACATACATTTAGAGAGAGTTCCTACCCGGCAAAAGGGCATGAAGGCCTGGGAATTACTTTTAAGTGAAAGTCAGGAAAGAATGCTTTTGACTGTTTATAAAGGAAGAGAAAAAGAAGTGATCGATATTTTTGAAAAATGGGATTTACCCTGCGAGCAAATAGGCGAAGTTACTAATGGAGAAATGCTTCGTTTTTATATGAATGATACGCTGGAAGCGGAATTACCTGCGGAAAGTTTAGTTCTTGGCGGTGGCGCTCCCGTTTATGACAGAGAATATAAAGAGCCAAAGTACCTTGAGAAAATAAAGGTTTTTGATTCTAAGAAAATTCCTGTTCCCAGAAATTTAAAAAGTATTGCGGAGAAATTAATTTCCCTTCCTTCCATCGCTTCAAAAAAATGGATATATGAACAATATGATAGTATGGTAGGCGCAGTTAATCTCAATACCAATGCACCTTCTGACGCCTCTGTAGTTGCAATAAGAGGGACAAAAAAAGCACTGGCGTTGACAACTGATTGCAATAGCCTTTATGTTTTTGCTAATCCTTATGTCGGATGCATGATTGCAGTTAGTGAAGCTGCAAGAAATATTGTTTGCAGCGGCGGAATTCCATTGGGCGTTACAAATTGCTTGAATTTTGGAAATCCTTATGATCCTGAAGTCTATTACCAGTTTGTACAAAGTATCAAAGGAATGTCGGAAGCGTGTTTGAAATTTGATACCCCTGTTACCGGCGGTAATGTTAGTTTTTTTAATCAATCGCCATCCGGCCCGGTTTATCCTACGCCGGTTATAGGAATGGTGGGGCTTTTGGAAGATTTTGAAAATAAGATGACGTTGGATTTTAAAAATGTGGGGGACATGATTTATTTGTTGGGAAAAAATATTGAAGATTTTAATTGCTCTGAATATTTGTCTAAAGTTTGTGGGATTGAATATTCTCCTGCACCTTATTTTAATTTGGAAGAAGAATTTCGTTTACACGAGACTGTTACTTCACTGATCAAAAACAAAATGATTCTTTCTGCTCATGATATTTCTGAAGGTGGACTTTTTGTAACACTTGCAGAAAGTGCATTTCAAAGGAATTTAGGATTTACAGTAAATCAACCCCGCTTGCCTGCGTCTTTCGGGCAGGAAATAAGCGGAATTCGTAAAGACGCTTATTGGTTTGGGGAGGCGCAGGGAAGGGTAGTAGTAACGGTAAAGTCTGATAAAATAAATGAATTTGAAAATGGATTAAAAATTCCTTTTGAAAAATTAGGAACAGTTACATCTTGTGAAATAATTGTAGATAGTGAAAGTTGGGGAAATATCAGTGACTGGAAAGATAAATATGACAACGCTATTGGGAATTTCATGAAAATACAGGATTAGGAATGAACAAAAATTCAAAAATTGTTGTAACAGGGGCGGCTGGCTTTATTGGAAGTTGCCTGGTGGGCTTTTTAAATGATGCCGGGTTTAAAAACCTGATTATGGTGGATGATTTTTCTCATGAAGAGAAGGAGGCAAATCTTAGAGGAAAGTATTTTGAAAAAAAAATTGAAAGGGAAGAATTTTTTGATTGGTTGAAAAATGAAAATCCAAAAATTGATTTTGTTTATCACATTGGTGCGAGAACGGATACTACAGAATTTGATTATTCCATACACGAGCATTTGAATCTGGAATATTCTAAAAAAGTATGGAATTATTGTTGTAAAAACATTATTCCACTGGTGTATGCTTCTTCTGCTGCTACTTATGGTGCCGGCGAGTTGGGTTATAAAGATGATGAATCTATTATTGAAAATTTAAAACCTTTAAATCCCTATGGGGTTTCTAAGAATGAATTTGATAAATGGGCACTTCGCACCCTTCGACAAACACAGGGTGACAGTGCTCCTCCTGCCTGGGCGGGATTAAAATTCTTTAATGTTTACGGGCCAAATGAATATCATAAAGCACGAATGGCGAGTGTGATCTTTCATTCTTATAACCAGATAAAGAAAAATGGTTTCGTAAAACTTTTTAAATCGCATAAAAAAGAATTCAAAGACGGAAAGCAATTGAGAGATTTTATTTATGTAAAGGATGTTTTGAAAATTTGCTTTTGGTTCCTGGAATGTTGGCAGAAAGACCCAAAGACTTTTATCTCTGGAATCTACAATGTTGGTACAGGAAAAGCAAGAACATTCGATGATCTGGTAAAGGCTACTTTTGCCGGTTTGGATAAAAAACGCCGGATTGAATATATTGACATGCCGGAAGATATTCGCAATACTTACCAATATTTTACAGAAGCGGATATGAATAAGCTTCATGCAGCAGGTTATACACAGCCATTTTATTCGTTAGAAAAAGGAGTGGACGATTATGCAAGAAACTATCTTTCTAAAGGAAGATTTTATTAGTTAGCAAGTTAAATTTTGAGTAATCAGTTGAATTTAGCAATACATTAATTGAATCATCGTTTAATTAATGCGGAGTCAAACTATACCTGAAAGATTTCTTTTAAGTTTTATCAGTTATATTTTGTACATTTGCAAACTTATTCTCCTTCTTAGCAGACTGGATACTCTTTACTAAAATTAAGCTCATCAAGTCATAGGTTGTTGAGCATACTTAAAAACAAACTTTCAGAAACATTTTTCAGGGAAGTTATCATTTACATTAAAACATTAAAACATTTAAACTTGTTATTTAAAGAATTGCATTTAATAACGCCTATATTGAAGGCGCTCGAAACTGAAGGTTATACAGAACCTACCCCCATACAGGAACAATCAATACCTCATATTCTTCGCGGAAAGGATTTCTTAGGATGCGCACAAACAGGCACAGGAAAAACCGCTGCTTTTGCGATACCCATTCTTCAGAACCTGATGTTGCAGCAAAAAGAAGATGCTTATAATCATAACATAAAAGCATTAATTGTAACCCCCACCCGCGAATTGGCGATCCAGATTGATGAAAGTTTTGGTGCTTATGGAAAACACACAGGATTAAGGCACGCAGTAGTTTATGGAGGCGTTTCACAATTTCAACAAACTAATGAATTACGCCGTGGTGTTGACATCCTGATTGCAACGCCTGGAAGACTGCTTGATCTCATTTCACAGAAATTTATTAATTTGAAAAGCATAAAAATGTTTGTGCTGGATGAAGCAGACCGCATGCTCGACATGGGATTTATACATGATGTAAGAAAAATTATTGCCCTTCTTCCTGAAAAAAGGCAGACTTTATTTTTCTCCGCCACAATGCCGCCTGAGATTACAAGACTTTCTTCTTCTATCTTAACTAACCCGGTAAGAATAGAAGTAACCCCCGTTTCTTCAACTGCCGAAAATGTTGAGCAGCATATTTATCTGGTTGAAAAAAATGACAAACGTCAATTGTTGATTCATCTTTTAAAAGATAATAAAATACAAAACGCACTCGTATTTACCAGGACAAAATATGGTGCTGATAAGATTGCAAAAGAACTTCATCACGCTAATATAAAAGCCGATGCCATACATGGAAATAAAACGCAATCGGCAAGACAAAGGGCTTTGAACAATTTTAAAGAAGGAAAAATTCGTGTATTGGTAGCAACCGATATTGCAGCCCGCGGAATAGATGTAGAAGTTTTGAGCCATGTAATTAATTTTGAATTGCCAAACATCCCCGAAACTTATGTGCATAGAATCGGCCGTACAGGCCGCGCCGGAAATTCAGGCTCTGCCTTATCTTTCTGTGATATGGAAGAAAGAACTTACCTGCGTGATATTCATAAATTAATTGAAAAAACAATTCCGGTTGTGGAAGATCATCCTTATGCGAGCACAATGCAATTTGTGCAAACTCCCGTAACTCAAAAAAATCCCATGTCCCGAAGACCCGTGTCGCATAGTGGTTTTAGGAGATCAAGAAGCTGGAGCCAGGGAAGATAAACAGGAGAAATTACATTTTGTTTCCTACCATTTCTCTCATTTCAAATGTGAAGCTGGAATTCTTTTTGAGAGCCAGCTATCTTTTACCGGAATGATCCAGTTGTTTAATAATTCTTTTTTGGTAAGAATGGTATTATTAAAATATAAAGTCTCGGGAGTGATAATATCGTTTTCGATTGAATAATTCACCCTGGATAAAGGGATTAAGAGAATGTTTTCCTTAACGATAAAAGCCAGCAATTGTCTGTCGAGTAATTGTACATTAAAATCCTGCTGAATATTCTTTATAAATCTGACAGAAGAATCCGTGCTACATCCGCCAATTTTTACTCTTGTTTCATCCGCCATAATAATAATAAAATGACCAAAAAATAAATTAGCGTAGCCTTTTACTTCGCTGCCATGACTATTCCACTCTTTGCAGAAATTTTCCAGCAAATCTTCTATTTGTAATGCTTCAGTTATATCAAATGTGCGATTGCTCTGGTAAACCCATACTCTGGAATTAACATCAAAATCTTTAGGAATTAAATCTTGAAAATGAATATTCATTAGTTAAAGTTAAAAAATAAATTTTAGAGAAAGAAGAAAGAATAGTGAAAGTTTTGTTTACTATTTCCCCCAAAAATTGCAAATTCTAATTTACAATTTTCCTGCCAAATATTTTTTGATTGATATGAAAATAAAAAACCTCAAACTTTTAAATTGTTTGAGGTTATAAGTTTGATTTGTTAAAGTTTGTTAGAAATATTATTGAATAAACTTCAGCTTTTATGCTAATTGTCCTAATCTTTTTAAATAATGAATATGAGATAAAATGGCCTGACGCATTTTCGGAAATTCAATATAATTGATTCCATATTCACTACAGGTTTTTTTAATTATTTTACTTATTGCAGGATAATGAACATGAGAAATCCTGGGGAACAAATGGTGCTCGATTTGGAAATTTAATCCTCCCAAAAGCCAGGATATCGTTTTACTTTTTGTAGCAAAGTTGGCTGTAGTATGTATTTGATGGATTGCCCATTCATTTTCTATTTTACCTGTTACTCCGGTAGGGATAGGAAAATCTGTATGCTCTACCGTGTGTGCTAATTGAAACACGATACTGATAGCAAGCCCGGTTACCATAGTGATAATCAAAAATCCTACTAACCAATTTACAAATCCTAATAACATTATAGGCAAAACAACAAACATAAATGCATAAATAACTTTTGCAATCCAAAATGAAAAATGTTCCCATAACGTCATTTTTCTTAGAGGAACCACTCCTATTCTGCCCTTAAAATATTTCTGGTAGTCTGTCATAAATATCCATACCAAATGAAGCAGAGAATATAAAAACCAAAAATAATATTGCTGGAATTTATGCAATTTCATTTTCTTTTGCGAAATAGCAAACCTAAGCCATGGGCGCGCTTCAATATCATCATCTATACCATCAATGTTGGTGAAAGTATGATGAATAATGTTATGCTTCATATTCCACATAATGGCGCTACCACCCAAAAAATTAAGGGATGCTCCCGCTGCTTTATTGATAAATTTGTAACGACTAAAACTTCCATGTGCGCCGTCGTGCATTACATTAAATCCTATTGCTGCTGTTAATAAGCCAAAAAATATACATTCAGGTATTGCGATCCATACCCCAGGCGTAAAAAACACAAGATGGACATATATCAATAAATATAAAATACAGAAAAGCAAAGCTTTAAAGAGTAAAGCAAAATTGCCCGTCATAGGACGGTGTTGATCGGCAAAGTATTGATTAACGCGATTTTTTAATTCCGTATGAAAATCTCCTTTGTCTTTCATGAATCTTGGAGTGAGCATTATTGTTGTTGATTTATTATTGTATGTAATTTATTCTATTTTTCTCAAAACAGTTTGTTAAGTAACATTCTGAATGAATGTGTCAAAAGATTGCATTCCTATCATCTTTTTTGAAATAAAGCCTTCCGCATGTTTTACTCCAATCATTTTACCATACATTTTAGAACGATTGATTACACTTTCTAAAAATTCAGGCGTGGATATGTACGTTTGCGGTTCAGTATCCTTTCCACTTGAAAAGAATTGAGTTTTAAAAGCCTTTATAGCTTCTATTTTCTTTTCGATTACTTCTGAAATATCTATAACGAAAGAGGGCGTGAAATATTGATCTTGAACATAATTAAAAACATATTTAGGTTTCCACACTTCCTGCCTGGTTTCATGATCTGAAGATTCTATTTTTCTCAATCCGGATAAAAAGGCGGCATCGGCTACTAATTTTGCGGAACGCCCATGATCAGGATGCCGATCCTCAGGAGCATTACATAAAATTATTTCGGGTTGATATTTTCGAAGAACTCTTATTATTTTTCTTTGGTTCTCTTCATCATTTCTGAAAAATGCATCAGCCATATCAAGATTTTCTCTCACATTTATTCCTAATATTTTTGCTGAATGGGATGCTTCCTCTTCTCTCGTTTCTGCTGTACCACGCGTTCCCAACTCTCCGCGAGTCAAATCTATAATTCCCAATTTTTTCCCTTTCATTTTCTCAACTAATAATGTACCAGCGCAACTTAATTCTACATCATCGGGATGAACGCCGAATGCTAAAATATCTAACTTCATTTTAAAACTATGGTTACAGGAAAAGAAAGTCTGATAAATAATTTTGCAAATATAAACTAAAATGGATGTTAAGATGTAGTTTTATGATTTCATATAGATAAGATGTATCCGATATTAGACGCCAAAATTATGTCAAATCATTTAAGTGATTTATATTCTAATTAAACTGGAAAAGAATAATTGTGTCTATGCCTTATCTTTGAAGCCTTGAAATTTTTTATTAATAAATTGCGATAATGAAAATACTATTACTAGGAGTTTTTGTTTTTCTGAGTTCTACTGGTTTCTCACAATTGAATTCATTGGGTAAAAGCGACCCTGAAGCAAAAGTGATTTTAGATAATGTGAGTGCTAAATTTAAAACTTATAAAACGGTTACTGCCAATTTTACATTATCAGTCACTGACGCAAGTGGTAAATTACAAGGTATTAAGAAAGGAACAGTTTATATAAAGGGTTCTGATTATCGGGTAAATATATCCGGACAGGAAATTTACAGTGATGGAAATAATATTTGGACCTATGATAAATCAGCAAATGAAGTTGATATAACTAAATTTGATCCCTCTTCTAATACGATTACCCCTCAAAAAATGTTTACTAATTTTTATGATAAGGATTTTTTATACAAATTGAATGGTGAAACCAAAAAGGGCGGCAAGACAATCCAGGAAATTGAATTAACTCCGGTTGATAAAACCAAATCTTTTTTTAAAGTGTTGGTTGAAATAGATAAAAATTCAAAAAATATAGTTTCAACGAAAATTTTTGATAAAAACGGAAATCACTATATATATACAATCACCGGTATGAAGACTAACACCAATATTCCTGACTCCCTGTTTGTCTTTAATACTAAGCAGCATCCAAAAGCTGAAGTAGTGGATCTGAGATAAACCTGTTTCACACTTTTTAATCTTTTTGTTTCTTTTCCGCCAGTAACTTTCAGGTTATTTTTTTTCACTTCCCCATCTGAAAGTATCAATTTGCAATCCTGAAAGATCTATTATTCTGTCAACCACGGTTGACACTGCTTCTTCTATTGTTTTAGGTTTACTGTAAAATGATGGTGAGGCGGGGCAAATAATTCCACCCGCCTGTGTAATTGTTTCCATATTTTTCAGGTGAATGAGACTATAGGGAGTTTCTCTTACCATACAAATTAATTTTCTTCTTTCTTTTAACATAACATCTGCTGCTCTTGAAATGAGATCATTAGATATTCCCGAAGCAATACGGCCAATAGTTCCCATGCTACATGGTGCTATTATCATTATATTATAATTACCTGATCCGGAAGCAAATGGAGCCATAAAATCATTTTTTTCATAATATTTTGCTTCATATTTATTATAGTCATTTTGGCCTAATTCCATTTCCCAAACAAGTTTGGCATTATCTGTGATAACTATTCCTAATTCAGTCCATTGTGATTTTATTGATGTAAGTTTATCTAATAATACCTTTGCATAAATAGATCCGCTGGCTCCTGAAACGGCTACAATTATTTTATTCATTATAAAAGATTAATTTTTAAAAAATATTTTAATTCAAAATCAAATAAAAACAAATAAAGTTCGTTTATTATCTATGGAAAAAAAAGCGGTTTTTGCTTTAGTCGCCTGCTGGTTTGTTTTTTCTTTTGCCAAAGTTAAACCAACTGAAAAAGAAAAAATAGATTGGCTCAGTTTAGAACAGGTAAATGTGAAAATGAAAACTGACCCTCGTCCGGTATTAATAGATCTTTATACAAATTGGTGTTATTGGTGTAAAATGATGGACAAAAAAACTTACAAAAATTCAAAAGTGATTTCGTATATTAATACTCATTTTTATGCTGTTAAATTAAATGCAGAAACAAAAGATACTCTTATATGGTACAACCAAAAATATGAATATAATCCCAACGATAAAGTGAATGACTTTGCTTTATACGTAACTCAAAGACAATTAGAATTTCCGAATACAGTAATTTTTCCTGAAATCAATAAAGCGCCAGCAGCAATTCCCGGTTTTATGGATCCAAAGGAAATTGAAGTAATTCTTAAATATTTTGGGGATGAAAATTATAAAACTCAGAATTTTAGTGATTATTCTGCAAATTTTAAGGCAACATGGTGAAAGCCATATAAATTATAAAAAACTGCAATTGCAGTTTAAACTAGGTTTTTCATAGGATATTGGATTATAACAGGGGTGGATTTCCATTCGGCCCCTTTTTTATTTTTTTTTGAAAAAATAAATAAACCCATGCAACGTTTTGATGTCGAATGTGGTCTATATGGTTATAAAATAAGTTTGTTGCCAAAAAATAAATTTTAAAGGTTAAAAACAACCTTACAAAATATAAAAAACCGTAATAACGGTTTTAAAGATGGTTTTTCATAGGATATTGGATTATAACAGGGGTGGATGTTTATCCGGCCCCTTTTTTTGTATTTTGTAAAATCGGATTTGATTTTTTTGTTTTTGACACATAAATATTTTTTATCAACAATTGTTTTATGAGATTTTTTTTTGGATTTTTAATATTACTATTATTTACTTTTTATCAAAATACTTATGCGCAAAAAGGAGAAAATGGAACTAAGAAATTACATTCTTCTGCCAAGTCCATTCATAAGAGAAAAATAATAAAATTTGGAATTGCAAGTTATTATGCCAATAAGTTTGATGGCCGCAAGACTGCTGATGATGAAATATATAAAAATGAGAAATATACAGCAGCCTGCAATCAACTTCCCTTCAATACCTGGATAAAAGTTACCTATCTCAAAAACAGGAAATCGGTTATTGTAAGAATCAACGATCGGCTAAATGCGCATAACAAACGCCTTGTTGATCTTTCTAAGTCGGCTGCCCGGAAGTTAGGTATCTTAGGCCGCGGTATTGTTAAAGTTAAAGTGGAAGTATTGAACAATTATGCTAAAAAATAAGGAAATGAATTTTATTTTTTGTAAAAGATGTTAAAGAGTCAATGATTTTTGTCAAAAGGAATTTCTGGGTAAAACTCAAAAAAGTTACAACATGTTTTGTAATAATATTTGTGAAATCGGGTAACTAACTTAAGTTTCAAATTCTGGAAATTGACTTATTTCTGTAAACTGGCCTTCTTTATTTTCAAATCCAAAACAATATTTTCCATTAGTTATAACCAGGTATTTTGCGGATAAGGTAACATGATAACGTAATATTTGTTCCATTGTTTTTTGGGAAAGATTTACATTCATTTCTTTACATTCTATAATCATCCATGGTTGAGATTGCCGGTTGTAAACTACTATATCACAGCGTTTCCTTAATTCTCCTAATCTAATTTCTTTCTCCACAGCAATCAGGGAAGCGGGATATTTTTTTAATATTAAAAGATATTGCAAAAAATTTTGCCTTACCCATTCTTCCGGTGTAAGCACGAACCATTTTTTTCTTATAATATCAAAAACCTCGTTTATGCCTTCCCGTTGTTGTGTCTTTATTCGATCTTTTGAAAATTCTATTTTTATCATTTATTCCTAAAAGTATTTAATATCCTATCTCCCGGATTGAGAGATAAAAATTTGTGCAATCTAAAATCTAAAATCGTATTTTTATCTATTATGAAGACAAAAAAAGAAATAGTGAACAACTGGCTCCCTCGTTACACAGGGGAGAAATTAGCAAATTTTGGTGAATATATTTTGCTTACCAACTTTAACAATTATGTGCAAATGTTTGCAGATATCCATAATGTAAAAATTGTGGGTGTAGAAAAAGCAATGGAATGTGCTACAGCAGATGATATTACAATTATTAATTTTGGTATGGGAAGTCCTGGAGCAGCTACCATAATGGATCTTTTAAGCGCTATCAATCCTAAAGCTGTTTTATTTCTCGGGAAATGTGGAGGGTTAAAAAAAAGAAATAAAATTGGGGATCTTATTTTGCCGATTGCAGCTATAAGAGGAGAGGGGACATCAAACGATTATTTTCCCCCGGAAGTTCCTGCTTTACCCGCATTTGCTTTGCAAAAGGCGATTTCTACCACCATACGCGATCATTCAGTAGATTATTGGACCGGAACGGTTTACACTACCAATAGAAGGGTGTGGGAACATGATGAAGTATTTAAAAAATTTTTAAGAAGAATACGCGCTTATGCAGTAGATATGGAAACGGCAACCATATTTATTGTTGGGTTTTATAATAAAATTCCTACTGGAGCTTTGCTCCTGGTAAGTGATTCACCAATGGTTCCTGAAGGTGTGAAGACTACAGAAAGCGACGCCAGCGTAACCACTAATTTTGTGGAAATGCATTTAAGAATTGGTATCGAATCTTTGAAACAACTGATCAATAACGGGCTTACGGTTAGGCATTTGAAGTTTTAGGGATGAGTTATTAGGTATGATTGTCTAAAGACACTAATAACTGTTCACCCTTCACTAATCACTATTCATCACTCATCACTCACCACCCACCACATGAGTTATCCTCTTCTCCAAATAAAAAATTTCAGTGTTGATTTTGTTGCAGAATCAGGAACTACTTCTGCGCTAAAGAATATTTCTTTCGAAATACACAGTGGCGAGACTGTTGCTATTGTTGGTGAATCGGGTTCTGGAAAAACAGTTACTTCCTTGTCTGTTTTGCAGTTGCTTCCTTCACCCCCTGCGAAATATAAAAGTGGCGAAATTCTTTTTTCTGAAGATACTAAAGCACCTGTAGATCTTTTGAAACTCGGTGATAGCGAGTTGAGAAAGATTCGGGGAAATAAAATCTCTATGATCTTCCAGGAACCTATGACCTCGCTTAACCCTGTGAAAACCTGCGGCGCACAGGTAATAGAAGCTATCAGGATTCACCAGGCAGTTTCTCACAAAGAAGCTGAAGCGAAAACAATTGAATTATTTAGCCGGGTCAAATTGCCTTCCCCTTCGTCTATTTTAAACCGTTACCCTCATGAAATTAGCGGTGGTCAAAAACAAAGAATAATGATAGCGATGGCAATAAGTTGTAATCCCACTTTGCTGATTGCCGATGAACCTACCACTGCACTTGATGTTACGGTTCAAAAGACAATATTGAAGCTCATAAAAGAATTACAATTAAAAGAACAGATGAGCGTGATTTATATAACTCATGATCTTGCTCTTGTGGCCGAAATTGCTGATAAAGTAATCGTTATGTATAAAGGAGCCGTGGTGGAGTCCGGAACCAGTAAAGAAATATTTTTAAATCCGCAGCATCCCTATACCAGAGCTTTATTGAATTGCCGCCCGACGGCATCATCAAAAGGGAAAAGGCTCCCGGTTATCAGTGATTTTATGAATGAAGAGAATGAGCTATCAGCTAACAGCTATCAGCTATTAGCTATTAGAGATGAGCAGATGGGAGATTTTAATTCTGGTAATCATTTATTAAGAGTAGAGAATTTAAAAGTGTACTTCCCTATTAAGAAAAATTTTTTTGGGAAAATATTACAGGAATTCAAAGCTGTGGATGGTGTGAGTTTTACAGTAGATAAAGGAGAAACACTTGGACTTGTTGGAGAAAGCGGATGCGGGAAAACCACACTGGGCAGATCCTTGATAAGATTGATATCTCCTACTTCGGGGAATATTTTTTTTAATGATAAAAATATAGCAGGTATTCCGGATGAGCAACTGAGAAAAATGAGGAAAGATATTCAGATCATTTTCCAGGATCCTTATGGATCTTTAAATCCGCGTATAACAATTGGACAGGCAATAAATGAGCCGATGAAGATTCATGCCATATTACCCAATGAAAAACAGCGAAAGGAAAAAATTGTTGATCTGTTGGGAAAAGTAGATCTTAAACCCGAGTATTTCAATCGTTATCCTCACGAATTCAGTGGAGGTCAACGTCAGCGAATATGTATTGCAAGAGCGCTTAGTCTGAATCCTGATTTCATCATTTGTGATGAAAGTGTGTCAGCTCTTGATGTGAGCGTGCAGGCGCAAGTTCTAAATTTATTAAATGATTTGAAAAACGAATTTGGCTTTACGTGCATATTTATTTCACATGATCTTGGCGTTGTGCATTACATCAGCAACCGTATCATGGTAATGAACAAAGGAAAGATTGTAGAAACCGGAACTGCTGATGAAATTTATTTTCATCCCCAAAAAGAATATACGCAGAGACTCATAGCGGCTATTCCAAAAGTGGAGTTTTGAAAGAATCAAATTTACCCGGGTTTCTGATAATTATATCTTAGGTAATTTATAACCATTGTGATATTCTTTCATCATATATTCTTTATTGACTACTTCATTGGTAAATCGCCCTTTTGCTGCATCCCATTCTAATTTTTTGCCACTTCGGTAGGCAATATTTCCCATTTGCGCAACGGTAGCTACATTAGTTGCGGCTTCTACAGGACAATGGAGTTCTTCTTTCTTTCTTGATTTTACTACACTTATAAAATTTTCCCAGTGCCTGTCCAATCCATTATCTGAAGATGCTACAAAGTGCTTACTTACTTTATTTTTGCTTTGTTTTTCTTCTATCACTTCCCACCCGCCTCGATTGAGAATTAATGTTCCGTTATTGCCGATATATGCTATTCCGTGATCTCGGTTATATGGCCCGTTATCAATTCCCATTGCAGAGTCCCATACCATATTAAAACCATCAAACTCATAAAGTGAAATAAGCGTATCAGGTGTTTCTTCATACAGATTGGGATATGCAAAACGTCCGCCCAGAGCTGCAACAGATTTTGGAACAGACACCTTCATGCCGAGCAAACCATAATCCAGGAGATGAACTCCCCAGTCGGTCATTAGCCCTCCCGCATAATCCCAAAACCACCGGAAATTAAAAAGAAAACGGCTTGAGTTGAAAGGCCGTATAGGAGCCGGCCCCAACCACATTTTATAATCAACACCTGCAGGCGGCGCTGTATTGGGGACTACCGGCCCGGGTTTCATCCACCCCTGGTAACACCAAACTTTTACAGTCCGTATATTTCCAAGCACACCGGTTTGCACATAATCAACTGCGTCTTTAAAATGTTTCTGACTTCGTTGCCATTGCCCTACCTGCACTACTTTATTATGATGCTGTTGTGCTTTCAACATCGCACGACATTCGCCAATTGAATTACCTACAGGCTTCTCGCAATACACGTCTTTGCCGGCAGCGCATGCGTCCATCATTATCAACGCATGCCAGTGATCGGGCGTTCCTACAATTACTACATCCACATCTTTATTTTCCAGCAACTTTCGGTAATCATCATAGGTTTTTATTTTTGAAGTATCAATATTCATTTTCGCAAGGTCTTTCATTCTTGTGGCAATTACATTCGCATCAACATCACAGATGGCTACTACATTTACTCCGGGGATTTTCAAAGCAGAAGAAAGGTCAGCAAAGCCCATTCCATTCACTCCGACAGCGCCAATGTTTAATTGTTCGTTTGGAGAAATTCTATTTTTTAAAATAGAAAAAGCATTATTGCTTGTTGCTGATACCAACAGGCTGCCTCCTATAATTGAAGCTGAGTTTTGTAAAAATTTTCTTCGTGAACCCATTTTGTTTTTTTTAATGATAATGAAATTGAAGTTAAATTTTTATTGTCAATAAATTTTAAAAAATAAATATTCTTTTTGAATAGAACCCTGAAAAGAATTTAATATATAGAAACAATAAGCCTGCGGCCCTTAGTTTTAATATCTCTTCATTCTATTTCTGCAAGAATTTTTATTACCTCCCCCGGATTGTTTTTCCAGAAATGAAAAGCATCACCTACATTGTTCATTTTATAAACAGAAGTAATTAATTTACTGGCATCAAATTTCCTTTCTTCGAGCATTTTTATAACATCTGCGAATTCGCCTAAGGCATTTCTGCTACCCATAATATCCAGTTCTTTTTTTACGATAAGGCTTGTGTCTAATGGTATATCGTGATGAGCATATCCTATATAAACTATTCTGCCTGCAAAAGAAGAAGCTTCCAACGCCAGGCGATATGTAGCGGCAGCGCCCACAGCTTCGATACAAACATCTGCTCCTTCGCCATTGGTAATATCAAGGATAGTTTTCATTACATCTTCCCGCGAATTATTTAGAGCATAATGAACTCCTAAGTATTTCATCAATTCCAATTTTTTATCATCAAGGTCCAAAATAATTACAGTAGCCTTTTTTTGTAAAGCTGCCAAAGCCACTCCAATGCCTATCATACCACAGCCAAGTACTAGCACGGTTTCTCCTTCGCATACCATTCCCCTGTTGATAGCATGGTAGCCAACGCTTAATGGTTCTACCAGAGCAAGTTCCCGGAGAGTTAAAATGTCGTTCTGATATATTTTTTGACAAGGCACCGAAAGGTATTGCAACATAGCGCCGTCCCGCTGCACACCCATCGTTTGATTGTACATGCAGGTATTAAATCTCCCAGCGCGGCATGCATGACATTTGCCACAACTTGTATAAGGATTCACGGTAGCTCTTTTCCCGATTTTTATAGCGTCGGGTACTTCATTCCCTTTATCAATTATTTCAGCACTTATTTCGTGTCCTGGGATACGAGGAAAAGAAACGAGTGGCATATTCCCTTTATAAATATTGAGATCGGTGCCACACAATCCTATCAGGTGGATCTTTAATAATACTTCATCTGGCTTCATTTTTGGCTCGGTGAGGTCTGTCATTCTTACTTTTCCGGGAGCATCAAAAATTATTGTTTTCATGAATCCTTTGGATTGAATTTCACACTTATTAAAATTCTTTCTACATTTTTTCAAATGCAATTTAAGAACTCATTTTCTGTCCTCGAAAATTAAATAAGTTTAATAACAGGAAAGATGAAGGGTTATATAATTTCTATTGTTGAACTTTTCCTTTTAATGAAAGACAATAAAAAAAGCCCACGGAATATCCTTGGGCTTTATACAAAAGAAATTTATTTTATTAATAAGGATAAATAAATGTATATTCTTTACCGTTGTTTCCATTTGACCAAACCAATTTTGCATAATAATAACCACCTGCAGATGTTATTGGGCATGAAGCCTCAATATTACCACTTGCATCAAGACCATAAGTGATATCACAAGAAATATTATCTGACCTCGTTATTAGATCCTCGCCGCTGGTTAATTCAAAATCACATGACTGTGCAAATACTTTCGGAGAAGTGATCATGTGAGTAAAAGATATGCCAAAACGGTCAGTTCCCCAGGTAGCAATATTGTTGTTAGTACCATCTGAATGAGTGCCTGTAACTGTTTCAACAATTCCATTGTTGTAAGTGAATACCCTGTGCTTGGAAGTTTGCCAACTGCACGTTAGACCACTGGCGAATGTGATGGATAAGTTGGATGAGACATCATTTTCAATTGAGTCAAGTGTTGCTAAATTCTGAATAAGCCCACCGCTTGTGTTGGTAATTGTTTTCGTGCCATTAATTATTATTTTCTTTCCGTCTCTCACGCGGGTAATGGTTAATGCATCAATAGTAATAGTTACCACAGAACCGGCTTTGTTCCAATGTTGCCCTTGAGGTACAGCAATAGTTACAGTTCCGGTACGTGTACGGTTGCCACTGCAATTACTTCCATTATAAACAATTGTGATTGTTCTGGTAGCGGAGGTAGTATCGTAGGTTATCTTGGCATCGCAAACAGTGATATCAATGTTATCAATACCTGCTGTTCTGCCGGAAACAGATACATTTCCATTCAATGCTGCAACGGCATCGTCTGATACTGCATGGCTTTCGTTGGACACCATTGTCAGATCGTCGGAAGATGTTTGTATGTTCGCTGCTGTTGAACCATTTGTTGAGGAATTGGAATTGTCTTTTTTACATCCCAATAATACAGTGGAGAAAGATACGACCAAAATGGTTAGCCGAAAAAGGCTTTTAGTTTTCGTAAAGTGATTTTTAAGATTAAGGTTTTGTGACATTGATACGTGAATAAAGTTTAAATGATGTTAAAAAAAATGTCAAAAAAATTTGTCATTGAAAACATCAAGGAATATTCAGACGCTGGATGAAACGAAAAAAATGCTACTTTCATTGTTTTGAGGTTAACATATTTTGCAAACAAAATAATGATAATAAAATTTTTAAATTTTGCATCCTTCTGAATTTGAACTCCTTATCTGCCTAAACTGGGGGCTGAATAAAAACTTTATCTTCAAAAGTTTAAAAAATTACTTTGCAATGACAAGAAGTTCTGAATTTGATGTTTTTCATCTTTCAATTCTGAAATAGAGCATGGAGGTTATTTAGACTTTAAACTTACTAATAGAAAAATCGAAATCAATTAAAAGGTGAGATTTTGGGTTTTTTCTTTTCTTTGCAATAAAAAATGAAAGAACTTTTCGAACAGTATGCCTCATATAATCTCTGGGCCAATAAAATTATATTGGAAAAATTATCTTCTGTCACTCCGGAAATTTTATTTAAAGAAACCCGAAGCAGTTTTGGAAATATTTATGAAACAGTTGTTCATTTGATGGAAGTGGAAAGTATCTGGTGGCAACGTTTGAAGATGCAGGAAAATGCAAAGGCTCCGGAAAAAGACCTGAATAAAAATCCACAGGTACTTTTCAAAAGACTATTAACGTTATCTCAGCAATGGAATGATTGGGTGAAAGATGCCAACGAAAATTATTTTACACACGTTTTTGGTTATTATAATTCAAAAAAAGAATTTTTTAAACAACCTGTTTATGAAATGCTATTACACTTATTTAATCACCAGACTTATCATCGTGGACAAATAATTACTATGCTTCGTCAAAACGAGGTTGATAAAATTCCATCTACTGATTTTATAATCTTTACCAGAAAAAAATAATTTTGTACTGTTTCCGCAAGCCTCTCGTGAAAATTATTCACAAACTCTATCTCATTTTAATTTCCTTTTTAATGTTTTCTATTAACCTGAAAGAGATTTGAAAAACAGAATCAAAATGGAAATTGAATAGTATAGAATTGGAATCCTTGTTATTTCTTTACCTCACTAATACAGAAATTAATAAGCCTCGTGAAAGGTTGCACCAATTTTATTAACTGAAAATTAGCAGAAATAAAAATTTTGTCACTAAACTTATAGTAATAATAATCCATCAAAATATGCAGGTCTTTATTTTAAACCTAAAATCAAGAATTATGAAAAAGAAGTTCCTGTTTTTTCTGGCATTCATAGTTGTGCTGGGCGTTTCGGTAAGCGGATGTTATGTGGATAGAGGTTATTATCGTCCACATTATCACCCGTATCATTACCACCATCACTGGCATGATTATTAATGGTTTCAAAGAACCCCAATGCAACTGTCGTAGTTATAATGATTACGACAAGTTTTGTATCTGTGAACAAGAAATGCTATTAATAGTGTAAGCATTAACGTTATTTAACGAAATACCAGTATCCTTTTCGTCATTTAAGGAATTTATAGGCATTCTCATAATACGAAAACCACTTTCTAATTCCCGGTTTAAAATATTCAATCACAGGTTTACCTATTTCAAGTTTATAATCAAAGAGGGGATAGCCAGGAACAAAATAACCCGGATAAAAGAAGATGATTTCTTTTTTTTTACAAAATTGTATCTTTTCATAGATCATAAATTTGCCCAAGCTATATTTTTTGTAAGCAGGATCATAAATAGAGCAAATACCTGCTGCGGCTTTATTGCCCAGGTCAAAGCAGCCGGTACCAATTAAAGTGTCGTCATCATATACGTCTATCATCCAGGTGTTATATACATTAGTGACACTGTCGCCATACAATAGAGAGTGAAGTGAAGTAGCTCCTTCAAACGGAATACTTTGCTTATAAGAATTATATAATGCCTCATGCTCCGGAGTAATTTTTTCCTTTTTTATTTCAGTCCGGAACATTTTATTTTTCCTGGTTAATATTTTATATTTTTTATCTCGCACAAAATCTTGTATCCTTAACCGTAACCATACCGCATCAAATATCTGTCCATCGAAATACAGTACATCCGTTGTGAATATTGTTTGCTGCATCCTGAACCATCCCAAGGAGAGAAAGCCATCCAGTTTTGCAGGTTCAATATTGGAAAGTTCTATTATTTGCGAACTCAAGGAGATTAATTTACGCTTATAAATTTAAACTCATTGTCGGATTTATTCTCAAATTTTTTTAGGAAGAGAGTTGTAATGTCCTCCTCTTCAAGTGAAATCAAAAACAAACCTAATGTTAATTCAATGCTGAATATCCATTGGAAATCAGGATGGGGTATTATTTCCACAAGAATAATTAATCCTGATAATTTTTATTCCTTTTCAACCATTTTAAACTACTGGCACTTTTTTTGGCGAAAAGCATGAATGAATAAAAAAAAATTTAATTTTACATTTTACACTTCCTAAAATCTACAAAAATTTAAATCATGATTAAGACAATCAAATTATTAACAGCCGGTTTGGTCCTAACTACTTTACTATCATGTAATGGAGGAAACAAATCAAATAAAGAAATCGGCAATTCAAGCAACGACACCACTAATAATGGAACTACTATATTTAAAGCCACGTTAAAGGGATCGAGCGAAGTACCACCCAATCAATCAACTGCTTCAGGCAACTGTACTTTAACTTATAACAACACTACAAAAGATTTTACAGCCGTTACATCATATAGCGGAATAACACCTTCTATGGGGCACATACATATAGGTACCGTTGGCCAAAACGGACCTGTTGTTTTCCCGTTCACCAATCTTGCATCCCCTATTACTTTTAACAGTGGTACACTTACTAGTGAGCAGATTTCTGAACTTTTTAATAGTTCTATGTATGTGAATCTGCATACAACCGCATATCCGGGGGGCGAAATAAGAGGTCAGTTAATTAAGCAATAATACCTAATCCTATAAATTAGAAAAAACATACAAAAGTGTGTTTGTTGTAAAAGTGTATGTGTAAGGAAGATTTTAATACAAATTCACCTCATCCTTCTCCCATTCTACTTTCACTTTTTGGGAAATAATAGAATCAATCGATTTGCCACAATAATCCGGCTGTATAGGAAGTTGGCGGCTGTAACGGCGGTTTATCAATACACAAAGTTCTACTTTTCGGGGACGGCCGTACGATAATATAGCGTCTAAAGCTGCACGTATAGTTCTTCCGGTAAATAATACATCATCAATGAGGATTACATTTTTATCTTCAATAGAAAAAGAAATATCTGTTTGGTTGGGAGCATGTAGTTGCTTGCGAATATCGTCCCGGTAAAAAGTAATATCTAGTTTCCCATATAGAAAATGATGATCCGGCTTTATCTTTTTTAAATTCGCATAAATTTTATCAGCTAAAAAAATCCCGCGAGGCTGCAAGCCAATCAAAACAACAGATGAAAGATCAACATAATTCTCTATCACCTGGCATGCGAGGCGCTCGATAGTTATTTGAAGTTGATGTTTGTTAAGAATGGTATTCATTTGTGAATAGTGAAAGTGAATTGTAAAATGGTTAAGTTCAGCGTTCCTTATTCCTCCTTCATGAATGCATAACGGTAATCCGTAGCCGGAACAAAAGTTTCTTTAATGGTTCTTGCACTCAGCCAGCGATACATATTTAAAATACTGCCAGCTTTATCATTAGTACCGCTTCCCCGCGCGCCTCCAAAGGGCTGCTGTCCTACTACTGCGCCGGTTGGTTT
>Ga0307372_10003381_pt1 | contig 25496 bp, 27 predicted proteins | sample OX1MG_FD_202533 | JGI IMG/M metagenome (GOLD analysis project Ga0307372, IMG submission 202533) | Soil microbial communities from Risofladan, Vaasa, Finland - OX-1 | ecosystem: Environmental > Terrestrial > Soil > Coastal area > Acid sulfate soil | place: Finland: Risofladan, Vaasa | collected...
TTCCTCTCGGCCATTCTGATATCCCTTTCCTCTGGTTTTGAACGCTGCCGGAAACTACCGCAGGCCTGCCGCGCCGCTCCCTCCGGCGGCGGCTGCCATCTAACCTTTCGCGGACTGCGCGCCGAGTTGGCGGGCGCGCTCGCGCAGAATGAACTTCTGCACCTTGCCGGTCGCGGTCTTGGGCAATTCGCAGAACACCACCGTGCGCGGCACCTTGAAGCCGGCGAGTTGCGCGCGGCAAAACGCGATCAGCTCGTCGGCCGTGGCGCTCGCGCCGGGCTTGAGCGTGACGAAGGCGCACGGCGTCTCGCCCCATTTCGGATCCGGCCGCGCCACCACCGCCGCTTCGAGTACCGCGGCGTGGCCGAACAGCGCGCTCTCGACCTCGAGGCTCGAAATATTTTCGCCGCCGGAGATTACGATATCCTTGGCGCGATCGGTGACTTCGAGATAGCCGTCGGGATGCATCACGCCGAGGTCGCCGCTATGAAACCAGCCGTTGCGAAAGGCCGTCGCGCTGGCCTCGGCATTCTTCAAGTACCCCTTCATCATGATATTGCCGCGCAGCACGATTTCGCCGACCGTGGCGCCGTCGCGCGGCACCGGCTGATCGGTCGCCGGATCGAAGACGTCAGCCCCGACCTCGACCACGCTCGGCACGCCCTGGCGCGCCTTGAGGCGCCCGCGCTCGGCGGGCGGACGATGGTTCCACTCGTCGTGCCACTGCGAAACTACCACCGCGCCGAAGGTCTCGGTCAAACCGTAACCGTGGATTACTTCGAAGCCCATCCCTTCCATCGCGGCCAGCACCGTGGGCGGCGGCGCGGAACCGGCGGTCAGGCAGATAATCGGCGCAGGCAACGGCCGGCGATCGCTGTCGCGCGCATTGATCAGCATGTTGAGCACCACCGGCGCGCCGCAGAAATGCGTCACGCGATGCTCAACGAAGGCGCGAAAGATATTGGCCGGCTCGACGCGCCGCAGACAGACGTGGGTGCCCGCCAGCATCGTCACCGTCCACGGGAAACACCAGCCGTTGGCGTGAAACATCGGCAGCGTCCACAGGTACACCGGATGCGCCGGCATCTGCGCCATCACCACGTTGCCGAGCGTGTTCAGGTAGCCGGCACGATGGCATGAGACGACGCCCTTGGGCTGGCTGGTGGTGCCGGAAGTGTAGTTCAGCGTGATCGCGTCAAACTCGTCGTCCGGCGGCGAGCAACGGAATTCGGGATCGCCCTCGCCCAGCAGCGCTTCGTACTCGCATTCGCCGAGCGCTTCACCGCCCGGCGTGTAAGGATCGTCGATATCGATCACCGGCGGCGGCGATTTCATCGCCCCCAGCGCCTTCTTGACCTCGGGCGAGTACTGGCGATCGCTAATCAACAGCTTCGCTTCGCCATGTTCGAGGATGTAGCCGATAGTGGCGGCGTCGAGGCGGACGTTGATCGCGTTGAGCACCGCGCCGATCATCGCCGGCCCGAAATGGCCCTCCAGGATATGCGGCGTGTTCGCCGCGATCATCGCGACCGTATCGCCCGGCTCGATTCCATGGCGCTTGAGCGCGCTCGCCAGCCGCCGGCAGCGGGCGTCGAACTCGCGCCAGGTGAAGCGCCGGTCTTCGTAAACGATCGCGACCCGGTCGGGGAAGACCGCGGCGGTGCGGGCAAGAAAGCCTACCGGTGTGAGCGGCTCGAAATTCGCGGCGTTCCTTGGGAGGTCGCGGCGGTAGAGGGGGTTGCGCTGCGCCATGTTCGCCTTAGGTTCAGACCTCCTTATAAGCAGGTCTTCTTCGCGCGGCAAGCGAATTTCAAGGCGCCGTCAAAGCTCGCGACGGGACGGGCGCGCGGGCCCGCAGGGGTTCTAGGCGCCGGGCCGACGCAGAATCGGCTGCACCGGCGCGCCATCGCGCGCCGCCTGTCCGACGTCGATCGCGACCAGCTGGCCGTCGTTGTAGCCCAGCGTCACCTCGGCCAGGCGCAGACGGTTGGCGCGCACGATCGGCACGAAGACCTTGCCGTCGCGAAACACCAGCCCGTCGTCGGGCACCCGTGGCACGCCGGCCGGCATCGCGACGGTAAAGCTGACGCGCGCGTACATCGTCGATTTCTGTTGCGTCGAACGCCTGATGGTGGTCGAGCTCGACGGCGGACAGCATCAGGACCATCGTGCCCGCGACGAGGTGCGCTCACGATGGCTCGCGGAGCGTGGCTTTCGCGTGCTGCGTTTTTCAGATCGCGAAGCGCTGATGGAGACCGAGGCGGTTCTCACAGAGATTCAGAACCGCCTTTCGACCCCCACCCCAACCCTCCCCCAAGACTAAAAGGGGGAGGGAGTTACGGAGGCGACTCAGCGCAAGGATTGGTATATGTTGATTCCAGTCGTTGAGGAGCAACGACCCACGCCTAAGAGTTCTCCGGGATGGCGACCATGAACCCCCGCCACGCTGCAGCGCTCGCCTTGATCGGCTGGTATCTGTTAATGCCAAAATCCACACCGACCAGCCTCTCAGCTAATGGCAACTGCTCGATAGCTTTGATTCAGCAGAAAAATGTAGACAGGTCTTGGTCCAAATGTGGACGACCGCGAACAATCAAGGCGGATGGCGCAAGGAGCGGATGGAAGCGAGCCATTGCTATTCGACCGACGATCCGCGCCTCAAAGGAAAATAGGACACTCTCGCCTTGAACTTAGGACACTGGCGAGCAGATTAGGACAGTACCCTCCGCCGGGGTAAGGTTGCTCCGAAGCCCCAAACGTGGCACAAAGGATGGTTCGGCGGGGTCGTAGTTCAGCCCGGTTAGAACGCCGGCCTGTCACGTCGGAAGTCGTGGGTTCAAATCCCATCGGCCCCGCCAGAAAAATTTGCGCGCCAGCCGAAAAGCGCGCACCGGTGCTTAAAGTTGAAGCTGACTGAACAGACCGCTAGCGTATCGCGCGAACAAGGCTTGCGCGCCCGACATTGGATACTGGTGGACGCCACCGGACGGCCGCTGGGCCGGGTCGCCTCGCGCGTCGCCACCATCCTGCGCGGCAAGCATCGCCCCGAATTCACCCCCCATCAGGACACCGGCGACTTCGTGGTGGTGGTCAACGCCGCCAAGGTCAAGCTGACCGGCGCCAAGGGCGACCAGAAGCTGTACTATCGCCATACCGGCTACCCGGGCGGCATCCGCAGCACCAGTGCCGGCAAGCTGCTGGATAAGCGTCCCGAGCGGCTGATCGAGATGGCGGTGCGGGGGATGCTGCCGAAGAATCGGCTCGGCCGCCAGCTCTTCACCAAGCTCAAGGTCTACCGCGGCGCCGAGCATCCCCACGCGTCGCAGCAGCCCAAACTTATCGAGTTCTGATCGAGGTCGGACAAAATGGCCGAGAAGAAAAATATCATCTGGACCACCGGCAAGCGCAAAACGGCGATCGCCAGGATTCGCATGTTCCCCGGCAGCGGCACCGTAACCGTCAACGACCGCGGGCTCGAGACCTACTTTCCGCGTCCGACCTCGCGGATGCGTATCATGGAGCCGTTCGAGCTGACCGAAACGCGCAATCAGTACGACGTGATCGTCAAGGTCACCGGCGGCGGCGTCTCGGCGCAGGCCGACGCGGTGCGGCTCGGCATCTCGCGCGCGCTAATCACCGCGGTCGAGACGCTGCGGCCGGCGTTGCGCAAGGGCGGGATGCTGACGCGCGATCCGCGCGAGGTCGAGCGCAAGAAATACGGCCATCACAAGGCCCGCAAGCGCCCCCAATACAGCAAGCGCTAGCGAGTCGCCGGGGCGGGAATCGTTTTCCGCCCGGTGCCCGGATTCTCCGGCGCAGCGTAGCCGCGACCCCATAAAGCAGGACGCCCGGGAAGCCATGATGGCTTCCCGGGCGTCCTGCTTTATAGCGAAATCGAGCGGCGCGGAATCTGCGAATCGCGCCGGCCGTCAGAGGGCGCTTTGAACCTCGCTGACCGCGACGTTCATAAAGCAGCCGAAGAACGCTCCCGACGAGTCGATCGCGACGTCAAAGACCGTCGGAGTGCGGCCGGGGAGGAACATTTGATGAGTCTCGTCGAGCGTGCCGGCGATTACGCAGACCAGCAGCGCAACCCACGGCCGGCCGGCCAGCGGGCCATGGATAAGAATCAGGAAAAATCCGACATACAGGCTGAAATGGGCGCCTTTTCTGGCCAGTACGTTTGCCAGTTGCGGATCGATCAGCGGCGTCCCAGCCGGCGAAATCCAGTGCAGGATGGTGGTGATGACGGCGCCAGTATTGGCGGCAGTGAAGTAGCCGGTCGAAAAGACGCACAGCATCGCGACCCATAACAGCGTCGGCAGCCAGCGGCTGGTGAAGTCGCCGTTAGGCTCGACGTTACCGGGTACCTGATTGACGTTTTCAAACACTCCAGCTTGCGCCATTACCGTCTCCGTCTCGAAAAAGCCTTTTAGTGACGGGGTCAACCGGTTTATCAACAGGCGACCCGCGTTGCACGTTTTAGGACCTATTATGGTGATAGCAAGCGTTGAGCCATCTCCCGTTCCCCTCGAGCCCACGGCAGTTCGCGATAAATTCGCCTCGCCGCCAGCCAGATTTGCGGTCGCCGCTAACTTCGCGATAGATTTCTCCCATCTCGGCTCGGCGGCAGGGAGAAGCGACGATGCACAACGGCGCGAACGGCTCGATCGCAGCACGCTACGTAACTCGCGACCCGCAAGGCAGCGTGCTCGCGGTGAACCATCGCGTCCACGCCGACCAGGAGATCTACCGGCTCGAACTCGACAAGATCTTCGGCCGGCTCTGGATCCTGGTCGGCCTGGACCTGGAGATCCCCCACCCGGGCGATTTCAAAACCACCTATATCGGCGAGGCTCCGGTGGTCGTGGTGCGCGACCAGACCGGCCGCGTCCGGGTATTCGAGAACGTCTGCGTCCATCGCGGCACCAAGCTGGTGCGCCGCGTATCGGGCAACGCGCAGGCCTTCAAGTGCATGTACCATCAATGGACCTACGCGCTCGACGGCCGGCTGATCGGCGTGCCGCTCGCGCAAGGCTACGGCCCCGGCTTCGTCAAGGAGAACTACTCGATCCCGGAGCTGCCGCGGGTCGAAAGCTTCGCCGGCCTGATCTACGCCTCGTACGACCCCGACATCATGCCGCTCGAGAGCTATCTCGGCGGCTTCGCTCCCTATGCGCGCGAGATTATGCACGGCGGCGAGGTCGAGTTCCTCGGCTTCCAGCGCTATCACGTGAAAGCCAACTGGAAGCTGTTCGTCGAGAACACCATCGACGGCTACCATCCCGGCCTGCTGCACATGCCGATCATGCTCGATCGCAACAGCTACGCGTATCGCCCGGGCGTCGGTAAGAGCGCCAAGTTCGGCCACGGCCACGGCTTCCTGCAGTGGCCGCTGACCAGGGCGGCGGCGTACGATCCGGCTCGCGACCTGCCGCTCACCGCCTGCCTGAGCCGCAGCGAGGGATGGAATTACGTTTCGGATATCTTCCCGAACACGATGCTCCTGCAGATCGAGGACATCCTGACCGTGCGCCAGGTGGTGCCGCGCGGCCCCGACGCGGTCGACGTGATCACCTATAACCTTGCGGTCCGCGGCGAAAGCGAGGAAGTCAAACGCCATCGCGCGCTGGTGGTCAGCGCTCAGTTCGGCATCGCCGGGGTGGCCTCGCTCGATGACAAGCTGGTGATGGAAGCGGCGCAGGCCGGCGCCCCCGCCCGCTATACCGACACCATCCTGCTGCGCGGCGACCTGCATGCCAGCGAAGGTGACCTGACCGAGGAAGTTTCGTTGCGCGGCTTTTACGAGGGCTGGATCGAGGCGATGACCGCCTGACGGCGGGCCGGGGGGCGGCGATGGGAAGCGAGACGATGACGACCGCGGCGGCCGCGCTTGGCGTCGACCACGACTACCTGCTCAAGAAGGAAGCGGTGGTCGCCTACCTGTACCGGCTATGCCGGATGCTCGACGACTTCGATATCCAGGGCTTCGTCGACGAGTTCACCGACGACGGCAGCTACCGGCTGATTCCGCGCGACAACTACGAACGGCGGCTGCCGGTGCACGTGATTGACGACGACAAGCACCGCCTGATCTACCGGATGAAGTTGATCGTCGACCATTGGCATTACGAGCGTTTCCGCGAGATGCGGATGCTCTCGAACGTGATGGTTGAGTTTCCGGGCGCGGAGGCGGCGACCGCGAAATCGAATCTGCTGGTCTATCACACCGACTCCGAAGGCCGCACCAACCTCCATATGGCCTGTATCCTGGAGGACCGGCTGGTGGCGCTCGGCGGGCGCTGGCGGATGAAAGATCGGCTCGCGATCCTCGAAAGCTTCCTGCCCAACGAGGCGGTCGTAGTGCCGCCCTGACGAGCTTTTGCGTTCCAAAAGCGCCCTTATCATCGCGAACTGGTTCGGTCCGCGAAATCATGCTAATCGATTAGGAAAGTGTTACCCGGAAAAGTGAATCACTGATGCCGTCGAAAGCGCGGATCAAGGCTGCGATCCTGGGCGCCTCGGGCTACTCGGGAATCGAGGCGGTGCGAATCCTCGCCGGCCATCCGATGGTCGAGCTGAGTGTGCTGACCTCCGAGCATTATGCCGGCCGCGAGGTCGCCGAGGTCTACCGCCATCTGGCGGGTATCGATCTGCCGCCCTTCGAGGAGCTGCGCGCGGATCTGATCCAGGGCCGCGCGGAAGCGGTGCTGTCGTGCCTGCCGGAGCGCGTCGGATCGCCAATCATCGCGCAACTGGTGCAGGACGGCGTGAAGGTGGTCGATCTCTCGGCCGATTACCGGCTCCGCGAGCCGGCGGCCTATCGGGCGACTTACGGCGCCGACCATCCGGCGGCGGCGCTGCTCAAGCAAGCCGTCTACGGGTTGACGGAATTCCATCGCCACGAGCTGCGCGAGGCCCGGCTGGTGGCGAATCCCGGATGCTATCCGACCGGCGCGCTGCTCGGCCTGCTGCCGCTCATCAAGCGCGATCTGATCGATCCGGCCTGGATCGTGATCGATTCCAAGTCCGGCACCACCGGGGCGCGGCGCGCCGCGCAAATCGAGCAGCTGTTCGCCGAGGTCAACGAGAACTTCCGCCCCTACAAGGTCGGCAGCCATCGCCATACGCCGGAAATCGAGCAGGAGATCGGCGCCACGCTGGGACGTGAAGTCGCGGTGCTGTTCGTGCCGCATCTGCTGCCCGTCACGCGCGGCATCCTGACGTCGATCTTCACCCGCCCGCGCGCGGGCACTACCGAAGCCGACGTGCGCGCGGCCTACGAGGCGAGCTTCGCCAAATCGCGCTTCGTGCGCATCCTGAAAGCCGGCGAACTGCCCGAGCTCAAGAACGTGCGCGCGACCAACTTCTGCGAACTCGCGTTCGTGCTCGATCGGCGGACACAGACCCTTTGCGTGCTGACGGCGATCGACAATCTCGGCAAGGGCGCCGCCGGCCAGGCGGTGCAGAATCTCAACCTGATGCTGGGGCTCGACGAGAGCGCCGGCCTGATGACCAGCGCGCCGGTTCCCTGATCGATCATGAAGCCGGTGGCGCGACGCTTCACGCCACGCGGCGCATCAACTCCAGGATATCGTAGCCGGTAATCGCTCGGCTCTTCTCCGACCACTCGCGCAGCTCGCTGTCGGTGACCATTCCGGCTTGCGCGCCGCGCGCCAGGTCGACCAGCGCAATTTTGACCGTGGCCTCGTCGATCATCGAGCCGCTGTTGGGGTCGGCCATCGAGCCGCCGCCGTTGCGATGGTAGAGCTCGACCACGCGGCGCGCCTCGGCGACCTGCTCGGCGCTGGGCGTGAAGCAGGCGTTGGCGATCTCGGCCTGCTGCGGATGAATCACCCAGGTGCCGTCCATCCCGAGTTTTGCAGCGCCGAGATTTTTCTCGCGCAGGCCGCGCTCGATCTCCGCGACTCGCGCCGGCGGATCGTCTTTGCGCCACAGCCGCAGGTAGACGTTATCCATCGCGTGCAGGCCGGCGGCCTTGGCCGCGACCGCCATCGCCTGCTTGGCGTAGTGGAAATTCCGATTCTGATCTTCGACGATCTCGCGCACGCCGAGCGCCGCGGCGAAATCCGCGATCCCGAAGATCAGGCCGCACATCCGCTCCGAAGCGCTCGCGATCGCATGCGCGTTGATCAAACCCTGCGGAGTTTCAATCAGCGCCTCGATCTGCACCCGCCGCTGCCATCCGCCGCGCCGCTCAAGGTCGTCGAGCAGCCGTGCCACCGTGACGATTTCCTCCGCGCCGCGCACCTTCGGCAGCACCACGCCATGGAAGCGGTTGGGCGCGCCGAGCATCAGCGCTTCGAGATCGCCCTGGAAGAATTGCGAATGGAGGCCGTTGGGCCGCACCGCGATCGCCTTGGCGCCGAAGTCGAGCGTGTTGAAGGCCTCGACCACCACGCGCCGGCTGCGCTCGCCCTTGAACTCGTAGGGGCAGGCGTCCTCGAGGTCGGCCATCGCGAGATCGACCGGGGCCTTAACCGGGTCGGCGGCGTTCTGATGAAGTTTCAGATTATGGCCGGGATAGCTCAGCTCGGTGCGCGGGATCATGAAGCGGCCGTGGTCGAGCAGGTACATCGTCGATCGCTCCTGGAGCCGCTCAGGCGCCCTGCTCCATGATCCGCCGGCCGATCACTTCGAGCTGAATCTCGTTGGTGCCCTCGAAGATCGAGAGCACCCGCGCGTCGCGCCAGTAGCGCTGCGCGTCGAACTCCATCGCATAGCCGTAGCCGCCGTGAATCTGCATGCCCTCGCGCGCCACCCGCTCGGCCATCTCGGCCGCGAACACCTTGGCCATCCCGGCCTCGAAGTCGCAGCGCTTGCCGGTGTCCTTCTGGGCGGCCGCATGATACGCGAGCTGGCGCGCCGCTTCGAGCTCCACCGCCATGTGAGCGAGCTTGTGGCGGATGACCTGGAAATTTCCGATCGGCTGGCCGAACTGGCTGCGCTCATGCGCATAGCGGACCGCCGCCTCGTAAGCGGCCTGCGCCACGCCGACCGCGCGCGCCGCGGTCTGGATCCGGGCCTCCTCGTAACTCGCCATCAACTGGTAGAAGCCGCGCCCCTCGACTCCACCAATCAAGTTGGCGGCCGGCACCCAGGCCTCATCGAAGCTCAGGCTGTAGCTGCGCATGCCGTGGTAGCCGACGGTCGCGATCGGCTCACCGGTGAGCTGCGGCGGCATGAACTTGTCGCCCGGCTGCTTCTCGAACAGGAACAGCGAGAGGCCGCGATGCTTCTTCGCCGGATCCGGATCGGTGCGCGCCATCACCGTCAGCACGTGCGCGCGATTGGCGAACGTGCACCACATCTTGGCCCCGTTGAGCAGGTAGCCGTCGCCGCGCTTGATCGCGCGGGTCTTGAACGAGGCGGTATCGGAGCCGCCGTCGGGTTCGGTGAAGGCCGCCGCCGACAGCATCTCGCCGCGCGCCAGCCGGGGCAGAAAGCTGCGGCGCTGCTCGGGCGTGCCCTCGGCGCGAATCAGCGAGCCGGTGATCAGATTGCGGGTCATCACCGAACCGACCGACAGCCAGCCGCGCGAAAGCTCCTCGGTGACGATCGCCATCGAGACGTAATCGAGCCCGAGCCCACCGTCTTCGGGCGGAAAGATAATCCCGAAGTAGCCGAGCTCAGCCATCTTGCGCAGGATGCTGTCGGGGATTTCCTCGCCGCGGCGGTCGAGTTCGTTGGCAACCGGCTTGACCTCGTGCTCGACGAACTCGCGCACCGATCGGCGGATCTCTTCGTGTTCAGGACTCAACGGTGGCATCTCTTACTCCCGCTGCTGGATCGCTCTACGCGGCGAATTGTAGCACCGATGGTCGGGATGGCCAGCCGCCCGCGCAGGCGTGGGTGGCAAGTCGCGGCGAGTCGCTCTATAAGTAAGTTCTCGATGATACGCTCGGGGCGCGGCGCCGGTCGGGTCCGCCCTGCCCTCAACCAACGTTCAAGGAGGCCTCATGAAGCTCGCGCTGTTCAACGATTATATTCCCGCCGTGGTGGTTGGCGATAAGACCCTGGTCGATGTCAGCAAGGCGGTCGGCGACGAGGTGATGAAGCTGCGGCCGCACGAGCGGATGGCCGAGATCATCGCGAACTTCGAGCGCCTGCGCCCGGCGATCGAGAAGGCCGCGCAGGCCGGCGGCGGCGTACCCGTGGCGGGGGCGCGGCTGCGTGCGCCGTTGCCGCGGCCGAGCAAGATTCTGTGCGCGATCGGCAACTTTTACGAGGGCACCAAGACTCCCATCCGCCCGCTCGCGCTGTTCCTGAAATCGCCCGCCGCGGTGCTCGATCCGGGCGGCACCGTCGAGTTGCCCAAGCAGCAGGCCAACGTCTTCCATCACGAGGCCGAGATCGCAATCGTGATCGGCCGGCGCGCCAAGAACGTCAGCCAGAGCGACGCGATGAACTACGTCTTCGGCTTCACCTGCTTCATGGATATTTCGGCGCGCGGCCTGGGCGACAACGTCGGCTTCATCGGCAAATCGTTCGATACCTTCGCCCCGCACGGCCCGTGGATCGTGACCCGCGACGAAATTCCGGATCCCAATAAGCTGAGCATCAGGATGTGGAACGACGAGCAGCCGCGCCACGATTACAACACCAGCGACATGGAGCATCCGCCGGCCGAGCTGGTCTCTTACGCCTCGTCGATCAGCACGCTGGAGCCCGGCGATCTGATCTCGTGCGGCACCAACCATCAGCAGATCGGCCCGGTGCAGGACGGCGAGACGGTCACTATCGAGATCGAGCGCATCGGCCGTTTCAGCGTCAAGATTCATGACGAGCAGAAGCGCAAGTGGCCCAAGGAGGTCGACCGCGCGATGGCCGACTTCACTCGCGGACGGCGCACCGACCCCGCGACGCCGGTGCCGGCCATTCTGCGTCCGCGCGAGGGCGGCGCGACCCATCGCTAGGCGCGCTCGAGCCCGTTGAGCCACGCGCTGAAGCTGCTCGAAGCGGAACTCCGCCGTTCGATCGAAGGCGAGGTTCGCTTCGATCGCGGCGCGCTGGTGGTCTATTCGACCGACGCCTCGAACTACCGGCAAATTCCGCTCGGCGTGGTAATCCCGCGTCACCAGGGCGACGTGGTCCGCACGCTCGCCCTGGCGCGCGAGAATTCGATCCCGATACTGCCGCGCGGGGGCGGCACCAGCCTCGGCGGCCAGACGGTGAACGCCGCGCTGGTGCTCGATTTCTCGAAGTACATGAACGCCATCGAGCGCGTCGACACCGCGCGCCGCATCGTCACGGTCGAGCCCGGCGCGGTGCAAGCGCAACTCAACCGCGCGCTCGCCGACGACGCGCTGTTCTTCGCGCCCGACCCGACTACCGCTGACCGCTGCACGATCGGCGGGATGGTTGGCAACAACGCCTGCGGCGCGCACTCCGCCGCCTACGGCAAGACGGTCGATAATCTGCGCGCGCTCGAAGTCCTGCTCTATGACGGGACGCGGCTCGAACTGGATGCGATGGACGAGCCGCAGCTCGCCGCCGCCTGCACTGCGGGCGGCCGCGCCGGCGAACTCTATGCGCACCTGCGCGCCATCCGCGATCGCTTCGGCGACCTGGTCCGCAGCCGCTATCCGAAAATTCCGCGGCGGGTTTCGGGTTACAACCTCGACTGGCTGCTGCCGGAGAACGGCTTCAACCCGGCCCGCGCGATAACCGGGGCGGAGGGCACGCTCGCGATCATACTTAAAGCAACACTTGAGGTCGTGCCGCGGCCTCAGGCGATCGCGCTGGCGGTGCTGGGCTTCGACGATATCTACCTCGCCGCCGACCAGGTGCCGTGGATTCTCGAGCATCGGCCCGAAGCGCTCGAAGGCTTTGACGAACGGCTGCCCGACTTCGCACGCTCAAAGGGGATGGCGGCGGTGAAGCTGCTGCCGCGCGGCCGCGCCTTCCTGGCCGTCGAGCTTGGTGGCGCCAATCCCGACGAAGCGCGCGGCCGCGGCGAGGCGCTGGCTGCGATGGCGCGGCATCTCGGCGCCTGTGCGGGAACCGCGGTGCTCACTGACGCGCGCGAACAGCAGGGAGTGTGGGGGCTTCGCGCTTCGGGACTTGGAGCCAGCGCCTTCGTGCCCGGCTATCCACGCACCTGGCCCGGCGCCGAGGACACCGCGGTGCCGCCGGCGCGGCTCGGCGCTTACCTGCGAAGACTCGCGGCGCTGCTCGCGCGTCACGATCTTCAGGCGGCTTCGTTCTACGGCCACTTCGGCGAGGGCTGCGTCCATTGCCGGATCAACTTCGATCTGGCGAGCGCGCGCGGGGTCGCGGTGTTTCGCGCCGCGATGGAGGATCTCGCGGGCTTGGTCGCCGAGTTCGGCGGCTCGCTATCGGGTGAGCATGGCGACGGTCGGGCGCGCGGCGAATTGCTGCCGCGACTGTTCGGCGCCGGGATGAGCGAGGCCTTCGCCGAGTTCAAGCGCGCTTTCGATCCCGACGGACGGATGAACCCGGGCGTGATCGTCAATCCGTATCCGCTCGATTCCGACCTGCGGCTCGGCCCGTCCTTCCGGGCCCGGCCGGTCGCGACCCATTTCGACTTCAGCGCGGAGGACGGCCTCGCCGGCGCGGCGCTGCGATGCGTCGGGATCGGCAAGTGCCGCAAGCTCGACGGCGGCACGATGTGTCCGTCGTACATGGCGACGCGCGACGAGATGCACTCGACGCGCGGCCGCGCGCGGCTGCTGTTCGAGGCGCTCACCGGCGACGCGCTGCCCGACGGTTTCGGCGACGCGGCGCTCAAGGAGGCGCTCGATCTGTGCCTGTCGTGCAAGGCCTGCAAGAGCGAATGTCCGTCCGGCGTCGACCTGGCCACGTACAAGGCGGAATTTTTCAACGCCTATTATCGGACCCATCGCCGCCCGCTCGCTTCGTGGCTGTTCGGCCGGATTCACGAACTGGCGCGAATCGCCGCGCTCGCTCCGCGCCTGAGCAACCCCGCGATCGCCGCCGCGCCGCTACGGGTTGCCGCGCGGCGATGGCTGGGAGTTCATCCGGACCGGCGCCTGCCGAGGATCGCGCAGCCGACTTTCCGCGCCTGGTTTCGGAGCCGTCCGGCGCGCGCCGCGCAGGATGCCAAAGTGGTGTTGTTCGCCGACACCTTCAACAATTTTTTCGAGCCTGAGGTCGCGATCGCAGCGGTCGCGGTGCTCGAGCGGGCGGGCTTCGAGGTGATCGTGCCGCGCGCCGATCTATGCTGCGGACGCCCGCTATACGATCAAGGGATGCTCGCGCGCGCGAAGCATCGTCTGCGCCAGACGATCGATACGCTGGCGCCCTACGTGCGGCGCGGCGTGCCGATCGTCGGGCTCGAACCGAGCTGTATTCTCACCTTCCGCGACGAACTGCCGGGACTCTTCGCGCACGATGAGGCGGCTCGCGCGCTGGCGGCCGGCAGCCTTACCTTCGACGAGTTCATCGCGCGCCGCGCGCCGTCAATCGTCGGCCCGGCCGGCAACGCGCTGTTGCACGGCCATTGCCATCAGAAGGCGCTGGCCGGCCTGGACGGTGAGATAGCGATTCTTGGCCGGCAGCCGGAGCTCAGGCTCGCCGTGCTCGATTCCGGATGCTGCGGGATGGCGGGGGCGTTCGGCTACGACGCCGCGCACTACGAAATTTCCCGCGCCATCGGCGAGCGCGTACTACTGCCGGCGGTGCGCGAGAGCCCGCCCGACACCATCGTTATCGCCGACGGCTTCGCGTGCCGGACGCAGATCCGCCAGTTCTGTCCGGAGCGCAGGCCGCTCCATCTGGCACAGGTGCTGAATCTCGAGGCGAGGCCGCCCGGCGCTCAACGATAAGGCGTGACGTAAAAGCTCCATGGCATCATGTATCCGTAGGACGGGTTGTACTGCCGATAGTAGATCGAATCGGGCGGCGTGAAGCTGGTCCCGTAGGAGTACGGATTGGGCCGGCAGTTGTCGCCGTCCCGATCGCACTTCCATCGCCAGCGGTAGTCGCGTTCGCCGGCGGCCTGGCGATGATGCTCGCGCCAGTAGCGGAAATGCGCGCCGTCGTTGCGCTCCTGATCGGCGTGGCTGGAAGACTGCCGTGCTTGCGACTCGTAGACCTGCCACCAGTCGGAAGACTGATAGGCCCAGGCCGGCTTGTTCAAGTCGGCCTGATGTTGTTGGTCGGCGCCGGCGACGGCCGGCAGCGCCAAGCTCAGAAGTGCGAGCGCGGCAATCGACCTGATGATACCGAAGTTCATCGCGACCCGCTCCCCTTGTGGTTCGCAGCATCGCCATGGCCGCGAACCGAATTCCATCGCACTTCCATCTTCGGTCAGCGGCCCGCACGAAGCCAGCCCGAAAGCCGGCCGCGGCGCGTAGTGGATAATTTTGAGTGAATGCGCCTGCTTGCGACCACCAATGAAACAAAGGCGGCCGACAAGGGGCCGCCTTCGTTCACGGTGATATTGCTATCTCAGGCGCGCGCTTTGCTGAGCTTGGCGACCTTGCGGGTGGTCGCAACCTTGACGCGCTTGGAATTGACCGCGCGATCCGCCCTGAACACCTGGGCGGAGGCGGGCATCACGCTGGCGGCCGGCGCCGCCACTTCGGGCTCGCTCTCGGCGACCGGCGCGGCGGGGAGCGTCGCCTGCTGCGCGACCATCGCCGCGCGCTCAGCGATCGCCTGCAGCCGGCGCTCTTTCCAGCGCTGCAGACCGCGGCGCAGATACTCGGGCTCGATATCGAGCATCTCGCAGACGTTGTCGAAGGAGAAGACCCAGTGCTTATCCTCCAGGTTGATCCAGTCGTCGGCATCGCGGAACAGCCGCTGGCCTTTATTGGTCGTCGAGTCGATACACTTCATGAAGCACTCGACCGCGTCCTCGAGCACACTCAAAATCAGACGCTTCTCACCCTCAAGGAGATGCTTGCGACGCATCGCCTCGAAGTACTGGATCGGCAAAAGCGTGTCGGGTTCGAATAATCCCGGCAGCTTCTCGTCCAAGGTTTCCTTTTCCTGCATCTTACCTCCCGAATCAGTCTTAACTGCGCTTGCTTCCACCGCCCCATCCTCCTTTAGACGGCATCCGTGTGCCGGCTATTCAGAATCCTCACTTTGCTCGCGATAAATTTCGTTCCATGCCATCTGGATCGCTTCCAGCTTGGCCTCGCTCGAGGCCTCCGCATCGTCCTCGAATTCGTCGAGATCGATCACCCACTGGCGCAGGTCGATAAACCTGGCGTCGAGCGGGTTGAGTCCGGGGTGATTCTCGGCCAGCACCTCGGCGATCTCCTCCGCCTGATCCCACTTGAATCCCATCCTTGGTTGTCTCCTACGACAGCTCCTCGACGGTCTTCTTCTCGAGCGCCAGCTTGATGGCTTCGTCCATGATGCGCTCGGCGAAGGGCGTCGTTAGCTGGTTCAACTCTTCGACCAGATTTTCGATCTGCTCCCGATCGCTGCCATGGCGGGCGGTCTCGAGCCGCGCCATCAGCGCTTCAGTTTCGGCCCGCTCAGCGGGCTCGACCAGGCGCGCGTAATCGTGGAGCTGCTTGCGGACCGCGGCGATAATCTGCTCGGCGGCGCTGCGCGCGGTGATCAGCAGACGCTCGGCGATATCCTCCTCGCCGTGATCGATCGCCTCCTCGAGCATCCGCTCGATTTCCTCGTCGGTCAGGCCGTAGCTCGGCTTGACGTCGACCATATGGCCGCGGCCGGTCTCCTCGTCGGCGGCCATCACGTTCAAAATTCCGTTGGCGTCGATCAGGAAGGTCACCGCGATGCGCGGCAGGCCGGCCGGCTTGGGCTCGAGCGGGCCGAGCTTGAAGCGCGCCAGGCTGCGGCAATCCCGCGCCAGCTCGCGCTCGCCCTGCAGCACGTGGATATCGACGTGGGTCTGATTGTCGACCGCGGTGGTGAACATCTCGGTGACGCTGGTCGGGATGGTGGTATTGCGGAACACCAGCCGTTCGACCACGCCGCCGATGGTCTCGATACCGAGCGACAGCGGTACCACGTCGAGCAGCAGCATGTCGCCCTGGGTGCCCATCAGAATGCTCGCCTGGACGGCGGCGCCCAGCGCCACCACCTGGTCGGGATCGAGCGAGCACAGCGGCTCACGGCCGAAAAATTCCTGCACGCGCCGGCGCACCAGCGGCATCCGGGTCGAGCCGCCGACCAGCACGATCGCGTCGATCTCGGCCGGCGTCAGCCCGGCATCCTTGAGCGCGCGCTGGCAGCATTCGATCGTGCGTCGCACCAGCGGCTCGGCCAGCCGTTCGAGGTCGACGCGGTCGATAGTGCGGTCGAGCTTGCCGTTGGGCAGCGTCAGTTCGAGCGCCACCCCTTCCTGGAAGCTCAGAATCTTCTTGGCGTCCTCGGCCACCAGCCGCACGGTGTTCCAGACGTGGCGATCGGCGCGCACCGCCTCGGGCGCGTCGGCGAGCGTGAACTCGACCAGCGCGCGATCGAGATCGTCGCCGCCCAGATGGGTATCGCCGTTGGTCGCCAGGACTTCGAAGACGCCGTCCTTGACGCTCAGAATCGAGATGTCGAAGGTGCCGCCGCCAAAGTCGTAAACCGCCACCCGTCCACTCGCCATCTTTTGCAGGCCGTAGGCGAGCGAGGCCGCGGTCGGCTCGTTGACCAGCCGCTCGACCTGCAGGCCGGCGAGCAGTCCCGCATCCTTGGTCGCCTGGCGCTGGCCGTCATTGAAGTAGGCCGGCACCGTGATCACGACCTGTTCGATCTTGTCGTTGAGCGCCTCTTCGGCGCGCTGCTTGAGGGCTTTGAGAATCTCGGCGGAGATTTGCGGCGGGGTGTATTCGCGCGCCCCGACCTTGAAGCGCACCACCGGTCCGCTGACGTCGGTAAAGGTGTAGCGGCTGCGATCCTCGGCCGCCAGGTCGGCGCCGCCGAGGCCCATGTAGCGCTTGACCGAACGAATCACGGCGCCCGCGCCGCCGCCGGGGAAATCGACCGTGGCGACGTGTCCATCGCGCGCGACCGCCAGATGGGGCTCCATCCGGACCGCCTCGTCGCCGACGAACGCCTCACCATCAGGCCCCAGCGCCACCACCGAGGGCAGCAGGCTCTGGCGCGTCTTGGGATCGGGGATGACGCGCGGCTGCCCGGCGTGCATCGTCGCGATCAGGCTATTGGTGGTGCCGAGGTCTATGCCAAGTATGCGGGCCATCGATTCAGTGTTCGTACTTAATCTAAGGATGACACAGTAAAATTGCTAAAGTGTTACAGCGCTGGGCTCTTCCAGCTCGCGATCGACGTCGCGCATCAGGGTGCGCAGGTAGGCGATGCGCGACAGAATCGCCTTGAGATCGCCACTCAGCGCGGTCCGCTCGCTCTCGCCGCCGTCCCAACGCTCGAAATTGCGCTGCAAATCACCTCGTGCCTGGTCGATCAAGCCGGCCAGCGCGGCGCGCCGCTCAGCGATGCCGGCCGCCATCTCGCGCGCTTGCGCAGCATCGCCGCGGCGGGCGTCGCGCAACTCGGCGAGTTGCTCCTGGGCCTCGAAGACCATCGCGGCGAGCTCCGGCGGAACCCGGTTGTTATCCTGATTAAGCTGCTCTCCGTTGAGTTCCAACCAATAAATTCCGCGCGTGACCGGGTCGCGCAGGATGCGGTAGCTGCGCGTCAGCAGCGCGGTGCCCCGCAGGCTGGCGTCGCGGACCGCGGGCGGACTGGAGGCAAAGCGGTCGGGATGAATCCGGCGGCTCAAGGCGTGGTAGGCGCGCTCCAGCGCTGCCGGATCGATGACAAGCTTTCGGGACAGCCCCAGCGCGGTGAAACCGTCAGTTTCAGCCGCAAGCGGTCCGCCGCATTGCGGACAGACCAGGCACGGCTCTGCGAGCCGTGCGCATGACGGGCATTGCACCATCTTTGCGCCAGTGACCCCGCTGCTCACCGTTCATACGATGAACGATTCCCCGCATCCGCAAGTGCGCTTGGCGTTGGGATTAACCAGTTTGAAACCCGATGCCATCAGCTCTTCAGCGTAATCAAGTTGCGCGCCGTTTAAATACAAAAAACTCTTTTTGTCAACAATCAGTCGCGCGCCGTCGCGCTCAAACACCTTATCGCGCTCCTGCTGAGCATCGATCTCCATTCGGTACTGCAGCCCCGAGCATCCGCCGCCCACCACTTTGACGCGCAGTCCCGCGGTGGGCTTATCGCCCACCAGCTGCTTGATCTTCAACGCCGCATTTTCAGACAGGGTAACCATATTGCACTGACGAGTCTAACCCTCGGCGGTTTTCTTATCCTCAGAGGGGGCCTGCCCCTTGCGTTTCTTCCAGTCGCTGATCGCCGCCTTGATCGCATCCTCGGCCAGCACCGAGCAGTGAATCTTGACCGGCGGCAGGTTCAACTCCTGCACGATGACGGTGTTGCGGATCGCCATGGCCTCGTCGATATGCTTGCCCTTGACCAGCTCGGTGACGTAGCTGGAGCTGGCAATCGCGCTGCCGCAGCCGAAAGTCTTGAAGCGCGCATCCTCGATCACGCCCTGGTCGGTGATCTTGAGCTGCAGCTTCATCACGTCGCCACATTCGGGCGCGCCGACTACGCCGGTGCCGATATCGGCGTCGTCCTTGCCGAAGCTGCCGACGTTGCGCGGATTGTTATAATGATCGAGCACCTTGGGTGAGTAAGCCATCGTCTTCCGAGCCTCTATCCCCGTCTAGTTTGCTTTCCAGTTGACCGACTTGAGGTCGATCCCTTCCTTCGCCATCTCGTACAGCGGCGACATCTCGCGCAGCCGCTTGACCTCGCCCGAGACCCGCTCGGTCACGAAATCGACCTCTTCGGCGGTATTGAAGCGGCCGATGCCGAAGCGGATCGAGCTATGCGCCAGCTCTTCGTCGATACCGAGCGCGCGAATCACGTATGACGGCTCGAGCGTCGCCGAGGTGCAGGCCGAGCCCGAACTGACCGCGACGTCGTGCACCCCCATCAGCAGCGACTCGCCCTCGACGTAGGCGAAGCTGACGTTGAGATTCCCCGGCAGACGGTCGGTTGGATGGCCGTTCAGATAAACGTCGTCGAGCCGCTCGAAAAGCCCCGCCTGCAGCCGATTGCGCAGCTCGACCAGTCGCACGGCCTCGTCAGCCATCTCGCGCTGGGCGATTTCGCAGGCCGCGCCGAAACCGACGATCCCGGTGACGTTGAGCGTGCCCGAGCGCATGCCGCGCTCATGGCCGCCGCCATCGATAATCGGCGTCAGGCGCACGCGCGGCCCCTTGGAACGGACGTAGAGCGCGCCGACCCCCTTGGGGCCATAAAGCTTGTGGGCGGTCAGCGACATCAGGTCGATTCCGCAGCCATCGACGTCGACCGGCACCTTGCCGATCGCCTGCACTGCGTCGCAATGAAAGATGACGCCCTTCTCGCGGGTGATCTTGCCGATCTCGGCGACCGGATGGAGCGTGCCGATCTCGTTGTTGGCGAACATGATCGTGACCAGCACGGTCTTGTCGGTAATCGCCTTGCGGACCGCGTCGGGATCGACCATCCCGTACTTGTCGACCGGCAGATAGGTGACGCTCGCCCGTCCCGCCCGCTCCAGCGCGCGGCAACTGTCGAGCACCGCCTTATGCTCGGTGACGCAAGTGACGATATGGCTGCCCTTGTCCTTGTAGAACTCGACCACCCCTTTGATCGCGAGGTTGTCGGATTCGGTGGCGCCGCTGGTGAAGATGATCTCCTTGGACTTGGCGCCGATAATCCCCGCGATCTGACCGCGCGCCTGTTCGACCGCCTCTTCCGCCTCCCAGCCGAAGCTGTGATTGCGGCTGGCCGCGTTGCCGAACTTTTCGGTGAAGTACGGCAGCATCGCTTCCACCACCCGCGGATCGACCCGCGTGGTGGCGTGATTGTCCATGTAGATCGGCAGCTTAACCATCACCGTTTCCCGCACTGTTTCTCGTCTTCGCCTGAATCACTCTCGACCGGTTGCTTTTCCACCAGTAGTCGACCTGTTGGGTATACTATCGTCGATACGGCCCGCATGTCAAAAGAAAAATCGGACGCTCTTCGGACATACCAGACTCAGACAGTCTAGTAATCAAGAATCGATGATTTTGTCAAGCGTTTATGGCGCCATTTACCGGACGGTCGATGGTCACCGGCGAGCCGCGCGGGGGCTCGAGACAGGCTGCCGATTGAGCCTGGGAAAATCCTGCCGGCGCGAGCCATGAGCTCATCGATATAAGCCGGTCACGATTCGAGGGTCATCCACAGAAGCCCCCCTAATGCGATACGAGCTTTTCTAGGCGGTCCGCAACGGTCCGGGCGCGTCGATAAATCTGACCTCGGACAGCTGCCGTTCGCTGCGAATCGACTTCAGCGCCGCCTCGCGAATCTGCTCGAAGCCGGATTGCAGCCACGGCTCCAGCCGCTGCTCGATCTCCTCGGGGTTGTCGCGCTCGAGGTCCGACAACTGAGCGGTCGGGATCAGGCAACGCAAGGCGACCTGTTCGATACCGTCGGCCCGCTCCAGCACGATCGTGAACGCGACCGCTTCCGGGGTTTCTTCCAGTTCCGAGCCGAGGCGCAGGAAGTACGCGCCGCGAGCCGTGTTGATACGCCGCATCGAGGTCGCCCACTGATTCGGGGGAGTGCCGTCCGGGGCCGCTCAGGCCGCGCGCGACAGCGACTTGCGGCCGCGGCCCGCGCCCTCCCAGAACAGCACCACCGGACCGGCGATATAGATCGATGAGTAGGTGCCGGTGATAAAGCCGACCAGCAGCGTGAAGGCTGGCGGACGCAGGATCGGCCCGCCCAGCGCGAGCAGTGCTATCAGCACCGTGATCGCCGTGCCCGAGGTCAGCAGGGTGCGCGACAGGGTCTCGTTGATAGCGCGGTTCATCACGCTGGCAAGGTCCTCGCGCCGGCGCTTGGCGGCGTCCTCGCGAATCCGGTCGGAGACGATAATCGTGTCGTGCACCGAGTAGCCGATAACCGTCAACAGCGCGGCCAGCGTGGTCAGGTCGAACTGCAACTGGCTGATAACCAGCGCGCCGGTGACCACCAGCACGTCATGAACCAGGGCGATCACCGCACCCGCGCCGAAGCTCCAGCTGACGTGCCGGAAGCGGAACGCGATGTAGAGGCCCATCAGGATGGTGGCGAAGACCAGCGCTTCGATCGCGCGGAAGCGCAGATCGCTGCCGACCTTGGCGCCGACCGTCTCGACCCGCTGCACTTTGGCCTGGTAGCCGGCCTTCTTCAGCGTATCGCTGAGCGCGCCGCCCAGGTTGGGAATATGGTGAACCTTGGCGAAGCGAATCAGGTAATCATGGCCGACGTTGCCGAAGTCCTGCACCGTGATATCGTCGAGCCCCAGCGGCGCCAGCGCCGCGCGCACATGGTTACCGTCGGTGGCCTTGGTGAAGTTGACCTGGACGATACTGCCGCCGGCGAAATCGACCCCGTAATTGAGCCCCACGAAGATCAGCAGGAAAATCGCCGCGAGGTTGATCGCGGTCGAGACCGCAACGAAGAAATAACGCTTCCCGACGAAATCGATATTGACATCGGGCGGGATGAACTGCAGTGACATCGGGCTATCTTCCCCCCAGGGGCTCGGTCTCAGCTCTGGCGACGGAAGAGCATTAGCCGCTCGCGCCGCTAATTGAAAGTCCCGCCGGCGATCCGGCGGGGCCGGATGCTCAGGCGGCCGCCGGGCGCCCCTTGGAACACTTGCCGCATTGATTGTTCTGGTTGGCCGGATCTTCGGTCAGGCCGTCGTCGAGCGAATGGCAGACCTTCAGGCACTTGGCGCAGATGAAGTAGATGCCCTCGATGGTCTTGTTGATACGTTCGCGGTTCAGGATTCGTCCGCGCAGCTTCTCGATCCGGATCCCGAGCAGTTCCTGGTACTGGCGCTTGATCTTGCGCCGCCCGGCTTCGTCCTTGGGGAGATCCGCGTCTTCGCTCGCCTCATCCGAGGTCTCGGAGAAGCTGGCGTACAGATCGCGCTTCGCGGACTTGCTCTTGCGGGTTCTCGCCATCGCTCCGATACTCCTGAGCGCGGCCTAGTGCAGCCGCCCGACGTAGCCGCACTGTTTCTCGCAGACCGCGAAGAAGCCCTTGCGGCCGAAACCGGCGAACAGCGTCACCTTGGCCTCCGCGCCGCAATTCTTGCACAGATGCTTATGCTGGACGTCGCGGCTCTTTTCCGCGGTGCGCGCCTTCTTTTCAGCCATCTCGGATTATTCTCTCAACTTGGGATTTGGATGCGGGAGTACTCATCGAGCGGCAACCGGCGCCCCTTGCTATCGCACCGGGCATCATCCTTCCAACCATCGAATCGCCTGCCCAAAAACTTCGCACCCGGACGACCTATCAGAATAAATGGCGGATGGTTGAGAATCAAGTCGGGCCGCGTGAACGTTTATCCTCAACGGTCGCGTGGCCGTTCCAGCTCCCGCGCAATCCTGGGTCTTGAGCCGCCTGCACTCCCTCCCCCTGCGTTTTGGCTCCTGAGTCGTTGTCTTAACTCCCTCCCCCTCAGTTTTGGCTCCTGAGTCGTTGTCTTAACTCCCTCCCCCTCAGTTTTGGCTCCTGAGTCGTTGTCTTAACTCCCTCCCCCTGCGTTTTGGGGGAGGGTTGGGGTGGGGGTCGGTAGCTCCGAATCTCTGTCAGAACCGCGGCTGGCAGGATGACAAACCAACAATTTTATCTGTCATCCCGAGCGAGCCGAGCGCAGGCGAGGCGACGAGGGATCGTCGCGGAGCGATTCACCTGGCTACCCCGCGCCAGGTTTCTGGAAAATCAAACTCGACCCCCACCCCGGCTCTCCCCAGAAAGGGGGGAGTCAGAAGTTTTAGAGGATGACTCAGCTACTCCTTCGGCATCGACGCGCTGAAGCTCTTGATGGTCAGGTAGAGGCCGAGCGCCAGCGGAATGATCGCGAAAAACGGGTAGTGCCGGCTGTACTCGAGACTCTCGAAGATCCGCAGCAGCGCCTCGCGCGGCAGGCATAGTAGCAGCAGGCCGCGGATGAGAAAGATCCAGCCCAGTAGCGTGACGATCACCGTCAGCGCGCCGCCCGACCATCGATTATGGCTCAGCACGATCGCGAGGCCGGCCGCCAGCGCGATCATCCCGAAGATCAGCAGCGCCGGGGGATCGTGCATGAAGGCGGCCGCCGTCTCGACCATCGCCGGCCGGTTGAGAATCATCGCCACCACCATCAGCAGAAAGAACAGCCCCAGCAGCCGGCCCAGGAAGATTGTCAACCTCGACATCGGAGACCTCCCAACCGTTCGGGTTCGTGAATGGTCCGTCGATTTTCGCCGCGGGCAATCCTAACCCGGATTGCGCCCGCCGCACCATCGCCGCGCGAGCCTCGTTGCGCCGGGTCGGTGAAGCGTCTAAGTAGTCAGGCTTGGACCCACAACTGAATGAAAACGACGCGGTCATCCTGATCGATCGCAAGGGCCGCCGTTACCTGAAGATTCTCCGGCGCGGCCATCGCATCGCGATTCGCGGCGAAATCGACGGCGGCGACTTGATCGGGCTGCCCGAAGGCTCGCGCATCAAGCTGTCCGGCGGCGAAGCGTTCATCGTGATGCGCCCGACATACGCCGACCTGATTCCGCTGCTGCCACGCAACGCCCAGGTGATCTATCCCAAGGACACCGGCCCGCTGCTGATCTGGGGCGACGTCTTTCCCGGCGCCACCGTGATCGAGGGCGGCACCGGCGCCGGCGCGCTGACGATCGCGCTGCTGCGCGCGGTCGGGCCGCACGGCCGCGTGATCTCCTATGAACTGCGCGAGGATTTCGCCGCCGCCGCGCGCCGCAACGTCGCCGCCTTTTTCGGCCCCGCGCCCAACTGGACGGTTCACGTGCGCGATCTTTACGCCGGCTTCGAGGAGACCGGTGTCGATCGGATGTTCCTCGATCTCGCGGAACCCGCCGGCGCGCTCGAAGCCGCGGCCCGCGCGCTGCGTCCCGGCGGCGTCATCGTCTGCTACGTGCCGACCGCGCTGCAATTGAAGGACACCGTCGACGCGCTCAATCGCAGCCCCTGGTTCGCCGAGGTCGAGAGCTTCGAGACCCTGCTGCGCAACTGGCACGTGAAAGGGTTGAGCGTGCGGCCGGTGCATCGGATGGTCGCGCATTCCGGCTTTATCATCGTGGCGCGCCGACTGGCCGAAGGCGCCAAACTGCCGGTGCCGGCGGTGGCCGCGACGCCGCCCGACGCCGACGACATTGCCGATACCGATATTATCGACGATACCGATTTGGCGCGGGATTGATTCGGACGAACCCCGCATCCGGAGGGACCACGATGGCGCGCAGCAAGCTGACCGAGGAAGAGATCGTCGCGATGTTCCCGCGCATCAGCAACTGGGGACGATGGGGCGCCGACGACCAGCGCGGCGCGCTCAACTTCATCACCGCCGAGCATCGCGCCGCCGCCGCCCGGCTGGTGAAATCGGGCGCGTCGGTTTCGCTCTCGCGCCCGGTCGCGACCGAACCGGCGGCCGATAATCCGCGTCCCACCACTCACCTGATGATCCGTTCGGGCCGGCTGGGCCATCCGCTCGGCATCCAGGGCTCAGCCGATTATTTCTCGACCGCGCCGCACGGCTTCTCCGAGACCCATCTCGACGCGCTCTGCCATTATTTCTGGGACGACAAGATGTACAACGGCTTCCCGTCGGCCGAGGTCAATTTCCAGGGGGCCCATCGATGCGGCGTCGAGGTGGCGCGCGACGGAATTATCGGGCGCGGCGTGCTGCTCGATATTCCAAAAATTCGCGGCGTCGAGTGGCTCGAACCGGGTACCGCGATCTTCATCGAGGATCTCGAAGCCGCCGAACGCGAGCATCAGGTGCGCGTCGGCGAGGGCGACATCCTGCTGGTCCGCACCGGGCGCGCCCGCCGTCGCCGCGAGCGTGGCGGATGGAACGTCATCACCGAGGGCTTGCCGGGACTCGAGGTGAGTTGCATGCCATGGATTTTCGAGCGCCGCATCGCGCTGCTCGGCTCCGACGGCGTCAGCGACGTGATGCCGTCGGGCTACGGCCACGGCCTCAATCTGCCGGTGCATACCTCGACCCTGGTGTGGATGGGGGTGTACCTGCTCGACAACGCGGATTTTGAGGCCCTGGCCGAGCAATGCGCGCGGGCGGGCCGCTACGAGTTCATGTTCATGCTGGCGCCGCTGGTGCTCGAGCATGGCACCGCGTCGCTCGCAAACCCGCTCGCGCTGTTCTGAGGCCCCGCATTTCTCCGTCATCGCGACCGCAGCCGAGCGACCTAACCCTCGCGCCGATGCGGCGCTCCGCCCTTCCCTAAAGGGAAGGGACAAAAGGAGCGAGGCGCGGCAGAATGACGAGAAATGCCGTCGCGATAACTGTCGCTACTGCGAGGTCTCCTGCGTGGGGTAGCCGAGCTTGCGCAGGACGCTGATCGCCTGGCTGCTGCGGAAGGTGGCGCGCTCGGCGCCGAGGCCGACCGCGACCGCCTGCTTGACCGGGAAGCGCT
>Ga0307372_10003382_pt1 | contig 25496 bp, 18 predicted proteins | sample OX1MG_FD_202533 | JGI IMG/M metagenome (GOLD analysis project Ga0307372, IMG submission 202533) | Soil microbial communities from Risofladan, Vaasa, Finland - OX-1 | ecosystem: Environmental > Terrestrial > Soil > Coastal area > Acid sulfate soil | place: Finland: Risofladan, Vaasa | collected...
TTACTCAGAAAGTTAAGCTGAAACGTGTCGCGTCGAAAAAAACTGCCGCTTTCCAGGTGCATGTCGTACGACCAAGTGTAGGTCCCATCGACATTGGGCGTGTCCGTCGCGGTAATCCCGATCCGAACAAAAGCAACCGCATGGGCTGCCGGCACCGAAGAAAACATGGCGAGAACCACGGCCCCAAAAACGACCCACTTCATGGGGTAATCTCCTTTAAGTGTGAAAACGCGGAATGACGAGTGAATGGATTATAATCGGCGGTCCCGGCACTGCAAGGAGAAACAGCCAAATTCGGTAACCGGGGCAATCCGATTATGCGAAACAGGGCGACGACTCTCGGCCACAAAAAAACCGGCATGGAGCGTTTTTTCCTGGACAATTGCCATAAACGGCCGTTAATGGAACAAGGCGGCCTCGATGGTCAACCCCGGACCAAAGGCCAGCGCCACGCAGGGGCCGGCCGCCGATTGGCGGCGCAATCGCTCCAGAATGAATAAGATCGTGGGCGACGACATGTTGCCGTACTCCGCCAGCACGTCGGCCGAGGCGCGCAGCTCCGGTTCGCTCAAATCGCAGGCCAGGCCGCAGGCCGTTAAGATGCGCGGCCCGCCCGGATGAATCGCCCACGATCCCACCTCCTCGATCGATAAATCCGCATCCGCCAGCCACGATGCCAGCCACGGCCGCAGCCTCTCGCGGATCAAGTCCGGCACTCGCGCCGAAAGGCCCATCTCGAAGCCGTGATCGCGGATATGCCAGCGCATGGCGTCCTCCGTTTCGGGCACTATGGCCGATGCCGAAGAGATAAGCTGCCATCCGCCTGGCTGGCCTCCCTTCGAGCCAAGCGAACTGCGGGCCACCACCGCCGCGGCGCCGTCGGCGAACAGGGCGTTGGAGACAAGCCGGTCCGGGTCCCAACCATATTGATAGTGCAAGCTGCAAAGTTCGACCGCGCACACCAGCACGCAGGCCTCGGGGCGCGAGTCCGTGAACGCCTTCGCCACGCGCAGCGCATTGAGCGCGGCATGGCAGCCCATGAAACCGACGTGCGTGCGGGCCACGCCGGCGTCCAGCCCCAATTCGCGGACCAGGGCCACGTCGACGCCCGGCGAATGAAAGCCGGTGCAGGAAACCGTAATCAAATGCGTGACTTCGCGCGGAGCGGTCTCGGCGATCGCCAGCGCATCGGCGCCGGCCCTCACGCCTAGCTGCGAAGCCGCTTCTTCATAGACGCGCATCCGTTCGGCCGTGGTGGGGCCAAGATCGTCGACGCCGCTGGCCGGCAAATAAAACGACTGGTTCGCCGGAGCGCCATTGGTGGATTCTCGCAACACGACGCTGTGCCGCGTCCGCACTCCGGAGCGCGCATAAAGTCTGGCCAGCACGCGCGGTTGCACGCACGACGACGCACAAAAGTCGCGGGCCACTTCCACGGCGTCCGTTTGTTCTATAAAGTGCCGCGGCACAGCGGTGCCGATCGCTTCCAGGTGTAGACTCATGATTGGCAAAGCTCCAGGGGCCGTACAGGACGATTTAGAGTGCGAACAATCGGCCGGCACACTGCCGGCCAGGCCGACGCGAGTTGGACCGCCATCCTGGCGATCGACGGGTGCCTCAACACCGCGGCAAATCCCCGGCAGCAGAGTTGGCGGTCGCGGACCAGCCGGCGATAGGCGTGCAACCAGCCTTGTTCCACGTGAGCGTTCCATTCGCACAGGCCGCGCTCGGCAAACTCGGCCACTGCCAGGCCGCCGGACAGCGCCCACGCAATGCCTTCGCCCGTGAAGGGCTCGACATAGCCCGCGGCATCGCCCAACACCAAGACGCGGTGTCCGACGGGACGCGGGGTGGACTGCGTCAGCGGCAACGTTCCTTGCCACGGACCGGCCGCGGCGAGACCGCACTCCGGCATTCCCGCTTCAGCGAGAATTGCGGCGACGGCGGCCGCGGGAGATGCGGCACGTTTGATTGCTTGCGGCACGACGGCGGCCGCCAGGCTGAGGCTGCCGTCTTCCAGGCGAACAAGGCCGGCGTAGCCGCCTCGACCGATGGCCATATAAATCGTGCCCGGTTGAAAGCTCTGTGGCGCGTCGACGGTCCGCGTGCCCACTCCCAGCTTGGCGCCGCGCGGCACGCGGCACGCGAATTCACGGCATTGAGCGAGCGACGGGTGTGCCAAGCCATCGGCCGCCAGCACGACACCCGCCTGAATCGTCCGCGTGTTGCCGGCAGGGCCGCGCAACTCGATTTCGCGGCCGCCGGCATCGCTTCCGACGTCTCGCAACATTGCCGTGGTGCCGGTCAAGAGTTGAGCGCCGCAGTCGACGGCCGCCTGTGCAAGGGCGAAATCGAACGACTCGCGCGAAACGGCGGCCCCGCCGGGCAACTCGATCTCGACACTCCGCCGGCCGCAACATGCCCGGAAGCGTTTCGTGGGCACGGCGCCGAGCTGCGGCAATACATGGCTCAGGCCCGCCAACTCCAGCCACGACACCGCCCGCTGGTTGAGACAGGCCCCACAGACCTTGGAACGCGGGAGTGTTTTTCGTTCCACCAGCAAGACGCGCATGCCACGCCGCGCCAACTCTCGGGCCGCCATCGACCCCGCGGGTCCGGCGCCAATCACGACGGCATCACAGTACCTCTCGGCCGGCAAGCTCGCATTCCAATCGCCCGCGGCGCTCATAAGTTGCTCCAACTCAACAGAAACCGTTGGGGCCAATGCCGCGACAAGCGAAAGCTTGCCAGGCCGGCCTGGTCGGCCAGGCGAGCAACTTCATCGAGCGTGAACGCCGCTCGCACCGAGCGCGGACCGTCGGTGTGGGCGACCGGCGACCGCGTCAACATACGGCAGCCGGTCCATGCCAGTGCATACCCCAGCGGCGACCGGCGGAGGTCGTCAATCAGCACCAGCCGCTTCGCCGATAGGGCCATTTTCCGCATCACCCGCACGGCATCCGCTTCGTCCAGATGGTGCAGAAACAACGAGCAGGTCACGATGTCGTAATCACGGGGCAGTTCGTCACGAACCACGTCGTGCTTAAAAAACCGCAGTTGCGTAAGACCGGCGCCACATGCCTGAGCTTGGGCGAGAGTTACCGCCAAGGGGCTGATGTCGCAGCCGTCGATTTCGACGGTGACCCCCGCCCGGCGTGCTTCGAGTGCCAAACCCACCGCCACATCGCCTCCACCGCTGGCCAAATCCAAAATACGCAAGGGCCGGCTGGCGCCTTCGCCCGCGAGACGATGAATGGGCCGCCACAGCCATCTGGCTGTGCCACTGATGCGGTTGACCCGGCGCAACGCGGCGAGCGCGTCTTGGTGCAGGCCGGCCTCCAGACCCGGCTGGTCCATCCATTCAGGCTCGCGGCGACGCGCCTTCAGCGAAAGTAACGGCACGCGGCGCATTCCTTTGATGTCGGGCCCCGGCGACAAGTTCGAGTTTTGCCGGTCGTCCAGATCGTAACGGCATATCGGCAGTCTTCAGCTTACGCAATTGCCGGGAATGAAGCGATGGGCTGCCCGCGCCTTTTTCCCGGCTTGCCCCCTTTTTCGGGGAAGAATACAATCAAGTTTTCCCATCGGTTCTCCCACCGAGCGCGTATTCAGCCCATGTTCAGTGCCGACCGGCAAGATTATTTCCACGGACGGAGTCGACGAAGGGCGCGGTCGCGCGACGAACGCTTTGCCCTCCGTGGCAGCTTGCGCTCACGCTTAAGCGGCATCGAACGCCTGGAAGGACGATGGCTCTTGAGCGTTGCGCCGTTGCCTGCGCCGCCGGAAGACTCGCACGTTGCCGTGTTCCAGGCCGCGCCGGCGCCGCCCACGGTGATCGTAGACAGCGGGCGGCACGACCGCACGCTTGCGGTGATGGAAGTTGGCGACGACCAGTTTGCTCCGCCACCGCCCGTCGCCGGCGATCCGGCCGCGCCGCAAATTCTCGATTCGCCGGCATTTCGGCTGGCGCCTCTGGGCGGCGTCCTGCCTCTCACCGCCGTCGGCAGTCCGCCAACGACGACACGGGCCATTCCAGCCGTGTTCGCACAAGCAGGCAACCTGGACGGCGATAGCTCGGTTCGCTTCGCGGACGTCGCGCCTGACTTCGAGCCGCTGATCGGTTTCGCCACAATGCTGGTGCAAGACGACCTCGCGTCCGATCCACACCTGCGTTTATTCGAGACGGCGCGTGAATCGCGGTTCGATGCCAGCCAGCCTGCGATCTTGCCTGACAGCGCTCGCGTCAGCCCCTCCGGCGGATCCCACGATGATGCCATCTTGGAAAGCCAGCGCCAGGCCACGCCCGGCTCCGCCACGACGCCGGGCCAGAATGCCGAAACCGAGGCCACCTTTGGCGCCGGCCCGATGACAAGCCATCTGCATCGCGAAGAACTGCCTACCGAAGCCGCTCCCTCCCGCGAAACGGTGAGCCATCTTGTGGCGTTCAATCGCAGCGACCTCGACGGTCCCACCGGCGAGACCGCTCCGAATGGCCGGCCGAGCGGCGGCAACTGGACCGCCGCGGCCTCCGTCTTGAACGACCTGCTCGTGCCCCGCTTCGCAGGCGATGCCGCGTCACTCGGCGTCGCTCTCACCGATCTGCTTGCGGAGGCCGACGAGTTGGGCGACGGTTTGCTCGGTCTGTTGACCGGTCCGCCCGTGACATGCGAGGCGGCACTGGTTGCGGGTCTGGTCGGCGCCGGCGTGGCCTACCGTCACTGGCGCGGCGGGCAGCGACGGGAAGAGAATGAGGCCCGTGAAGTCCTCTGGGCGACGTTCGTCTCCGGACCCGCCTCGCTACGAATCCACAGGAGCGCCTCCTGATGACCGCCGATCCCCTGGAAACATTGCTCAGCCAATTGCCGGGCGGCGACCCCGCGGTCGTCGAGCAGATTTTCGTCAACGTGGCGCCCGGCCTTAGGGCGCTGGTTCGCCGCCAGTTGCCGCAGGCCCTGCGGACCAAGCTCGATTCCGAAGACGTCGTGCTCTCCGTCTGGACGGACGTGCTCGACGGCTTGCGAAAGGGGCGTTGGTCGTTTCAGGATGCGGCCCATCTGCGGGCCTTCTTGAACCGGGCCGCGCGCAACCGCGTGATCGACCGCCAGCGGCAACACCGCACCGCGCTGGAAAAGGAACGGCGACTCTCGCCCGACGACTGCGATTCGCTGGCCGACGACGTCGCTCGACCGAGCGAATCGCTGCGCACCGACGAGCTTTGGCAGCAGCTTCTGACGCTTTGTCCGCCGGCCCATCACGATCTGCTGCGGATGAAGCGTCAGGGCTTGTCTCTGGACGAGATCGCCCAACGCACGGGATTGCACCCCAGCAGCGTGCGGCGGATTCTCTACGATCTCGCGCGGCAGTTGGCAGAAAAGCAACTGCCTGATGCCTGACGCCTTCCGGCCTGGCATCACATTTGCTCCCCTGCAACCGTTTTTTTGTCTGCCTGGCTACCTCCACAGCGATCAGGACGATGAATCATGGCTGAGAATCTCAACGATTGGCGGGAACTCGCGGCTCAATTACGCATCGACAGCATCCGCTGCACTACCGCGGCCGGCTCCGGACACCCGACCTCCTCGATGTCGGCCGCCGACCTGATGGCCGTATTGATGGCCAAATATCTGCGCTTCGACTGGTCAAATCCGCACCAGCCGAACAACGATCGGCTGATCTTCAGCAAGGGGCACGCCTGCCCGTTGCTCTACTCCATGCTCAAGGCCGCGGGCGCGATCACCGACGAAGAGCTGTTGACCTTGCGTCGCTTCGGCAGCCGCTTGGAAGGACATCCCAACCCGCGCGTGCTGCCCTGGGTCGATGTGGCCACCGGTTCGCTCGGACAGGGCCTGGCCATCGGCGTCGGCATGGCGCTCAATGCCCGATACGACAAGTTGCCTTATCGCGTGTGGGTGCTGCTGGGCGACAGCGAGATGGCGGAAGGCTCGGTATGGGAAGCCTTCGACAAGGCCTCGTACTACAAGTTGAACCAGCTCGTGGCGATCGTCGACATGAACCGCCTCGGCCAGCGCGGCGAGACCGACCTGGGATGGAACAGCGCCGCCTACGCCGCGCGGGCCCACAGCTTCGGCTGGCACGCCGTCGAACTCAGCGGGCACGACCTGCCGGCCATCGACCGCTCGTTTGCCGAGGCGCTCAAGCAGGACCGTCCCACCTGCCTGATCGCCAAGACGGTCAAGGGCCAAGGCTTCACGGAGATTGCCAACAAAGACGGCTGGCACGGCAAGGCGCTCGACGAAAAGCTCGCGGCGGCGGCCATCAAGGATCTCGGCGGCGAACGTCAGCGCACTTTTTCCACGCCGAGGCCCGAAGATCGCAAGCCCGCCGCGCCGGCCGCGGCCCAGCCGCTCAACCTCAAACGATACGAGGTGGGCGGCAAAGAAGCGACGCGCAAAGCCTATGGCGATGCGTTGGTGGCCCTGGGCGCCCATCGGCCCGAAGTGGTTGTGCTCGACGGCGAAGTCTCGAACTCGACGCACGCCGACGAGTTCAAAAAAGCCTATCCCGACCGCTTCTTCGAAATGTTCATCGCCGAGCAGCAGCTTCTCGGCGCGGCGGTCGGCTTCAGCGTGCTGGGTAAAAAAGCCTATGCTTCCACCTTCGCCGCGTTCTTCACACGGGCCTACGACCAGATTCGCATGGCCGCCATCTCGAATGCCAAGATTCACCTCAGCGGTTCGCACGCCGGGGTCAGCATCGGCGAAGACGGCCCCTCGCAAATGGCGCTGGAAGACCTGGCCATGATGCGGGCCGTTTGCGACAGCACCGTGCTCTATCCCTGCGACGCCAACCAGACCGGGCAGCTCGTCAACGCCATGGCCGACCTGCCGGGCGTCTCCTATATTCGCACCACGCGCGAAAAAACGCCGGTCATCTATGGGTCCGACGAGAGCTTTCCGATTGGCGGCAGCAAGCTGCTGCGCCGCGGCGACAACGATCGCGTGGCGGTGATCGGGGCGGGCATCACGCTGCACGAAGCGGTCCGCGCGCACGACCTGCTGGCCCGCGAAAAAATCGGCGTTCGTGTGATCGACGCCTATTCGGTCAAGCCGATCGACGAGCGGACGTTGCACGAGGCGGCCCGCGACACACAGGGCCGCCTGGTGGTGGTCGAAGACCATTGGTTCGAAGGCGGCTTGGGCGACGCGGTGCTCGACGCTTTCACGGGCGGCGATTCGCCGCTGCCGCGAGTGGTCAAGCTGGCCGTCCGCAAGATGCCCGGCTCCGGCAGTCCCGAAGAACTTCGCCGCGCGGCCGGCATCGATGCCGAGCACATCGTGACCGCCGTTCGCTCGCTTTTGGGAGCGTAGCAGAACTCGTGAGAGTTCTGGCTGGTCCGGATTATTCACCGGCCCACACCAACCCGAAGCGCAAGCGAGGATCAGCAACGGACTTAGCTCGCTTGCGCTTCGGGTTGGTGTTCGCGCAGTCTGTGCGCCAAGTTCGGGGGCCGGTGAATCATCCGGGCTAGCTCCATCGCACGCCGCGGGGGCCGGCGACGATCTGCCCGATGTGCCAGGCGGGCACGCCGCAATCGGCAAATTGGTGGCGGACGTGGTCGGCATAGTAGGCGCTGACCACCAGCACCAGGCCGACGCCCATGTTGAACACGCGGTCCATCTCCGCGTCTTCAATCCCGCCCAGCCGCTGCAGCCATCCGAACACCGGCGGCGCGGTCCAGCTTCCCCGTTCGATCACCGCCTGCACGCCGTCGGGCAAGATGCGTTCCAGGTTTTCGTGCAGGCCGCCGCCGGTGATATGGGCGATGCCATGCACGACTCCCTTCACCTTGTAATTGGCCAGCACCCGCCGTAGCGGCCGCACGTAAATCCGCGTCGGCTCGAGCAATTCTTGGCCGACGGTCCGGTCCAGCTCGTCGATGTGCGTTTCGACCGAGAAGCCCGCCAGCTCGAAGACGACCTTGCGGGCCAGGCTATAACCGTTGGAGTGCAGCCCGCTGGACGCCACTCCGATCAGGACGTCGCCCGCGGCAATTGCCTTGCCGTCGATCAGCCGTCGGCGTTCGACCACGCCCACGCAAAAACCCGCCAGGTCGTAATCACCGCGGGCATAAAGGTCGGGCATGATGGCCGTTTCGCCACCCAGCAGCGCGCAATCGCTTTCGATGCAGCCGGCCGAAATCCCGGCCACGATGCCTTCCAGCCGTTGCGGATCGTCGTGCGACATGGCCACATAGTCGAGAAAAAAGAGCGGCTCAGCCCCGCAGCACAGCGCGTCGTTGACGCTCATCGCCACCAGGTCGATGCCCACCGTATTGTGGACTCCGGCCATAAGTGCGACCTTGAGCTTGGTGCCGACGCCGTCGGTACATGAGACGAGCACCGGATCGACGTATCTGCGGGCAAACAGCGGGCTGGAGAAATCGAGCTGAAACAGGCCGGCGAACCCGCCTTCCAGCGGCAGCACGCGGGGGCTATGCGTGCGCGACAAGAGCTGCGGCAGCCGGGCCATGCTTTCGCGATAGACGTCCAGATCGACGCCCGCGTCTTTGTAGGTTGCTTTTGCCACTCGCTCGCCTTAACTCACCGCCCCTCGGTTGGCAGCGGCCAAAGAAACACAACCCCCGACTAAACAACAGAAACGGAATGGCGGTGGCTGGGGCAGAGCCGCGCCGAGTGGGCAGTTCCGCGCAGACCGCTCCGCCGCGGCGATGCCCCGGTAGCACCACCACCGGGGCATCGCTGGCCGGCGGAGCGTAATGCAAGGGCCGGATCGATCTCGGCCAGCTTCTGCCCCAGCCACCGACGATGGTTCATTGCCGCCCGCATGAAGTATAGCAACTTGGCGGGTGGTTGAGAAAGCACACGTGAGCAGAATGAACAGAATACGGCACGAAGCAGTTGTTTGCCAACCGTGCCGCTCGCCGGGTAGTGATACCATTTGGCCGCAAGTCAAATAAAAGCCCAGTTTCGGCTGCCTAGGGGGGTACGCGGGATTTAGGCAGCGCCGTGTCGGGGCGAGCAGCTAACCGCCTTCCACGCACGCGAGGCAATTAGGCCAACAATCGCTACTGTATTGATGAACGCGGCAATGATGCTCCACCTGACGATAGGCGATAAAAGGTTGGCCGCCCCAGGGGCGTGCATTTCGTGCGGGTACATGAGAAGAAACCACGCCATGACAACTGCGGTGACGACGGTTTGCGCCATAATGAGCGCCTTAAACAGGAGCTGAAGATCCCTGTGGTCTTGTCTGGTGTCCATGTGCCCATTGTAGCGTCGGCGGGGTGGTTGGGGCCAAAAACCACTGATTTCGGCCGACTTTGGGGGCACATGACCGACCGCATCGCAGGCTGGCTTCCGGCCCACAAAATCGGTTAAACTACCCCCATGCCCCGCCGTTTTCAGTTCCGCTTGCGACAAGTGTCGGCCGCGACGGCGCTCGTTTGTGCCGCCGCCTGGGTCATCCGTGAGATTGCATCGACCGGCCCCAATTACGGGCCATCGCAGTTCTCGCTGGTGGCTGGCACGTGGGTTTTTTGTGCCGCCGCCATCTATCTTGTGGGCTTCCGAGTTTTCGTTTTGGTTTACGCTGGGATCATGGGCGTAGCCTTCCTTGGAGCCTTCCTAATCGGGATCTGGGCCATCTTGGAACTTTATCTTTAGCCCTATGCCCCGCCCTCAATTCACCCTCCGAGCGTTGCTGGTGGCGATGCTGGTCGCGGCAGCGTTTTTTGGTGGTATCCATTTCGAGCGGGAGCGGAGAAGGCGAGAGGATGAGAAGTTGGCGACTGAACCGGAATTCAAGCTGAGCCGCCCGGCGACAAGACAGACGCTGAAACCGAAACAATGACCATGCCCCGCCCCCAGTTCTCCCTGAAGACGCTGCTTTGGTTGATGGGCGTGGTGGCAGTCGGCTGCGTCACGATTCCGCTGCTCTGGCATTCGCTGCCGCCGGTCGCCAGGATGATGGTCTGGCCGAACGAGAAGAACATTGCGGATTTCCTTCGTGAGGAATAATACTGCCCGCTTTCCGGCTTCACCACGAACCTGACTAAAAATAACGGATTTGATTTGACAGTGGCTGAAAAGGAATCACTACCGCCCGCCGCACGCGGGAGATGCTTGAAGGCGCGACGGTAATCAGTTAACGTAAGTTGAAGCGGTTTATGAGGATATTGTTAGCGTGCCCGCGGTACTCGAAGGAGGAAGGGGGCGTTTTTCCGTTCCGGCAAAAGCGGCGATGCGGCAACCCTTGGCAATCTCGTTGTGCCTCTGTTTCCTGGCGTTGCCGCACGCCTCCGCCGTATCGGCCACCGATGAGTTGGCCGCCGCACGGCATCTCTACCTCACCGGCAAATACGCCGAAGCCAGCGAGGCGTACCAGAAGCTGGCCGACAATCAGGCCGTCGCCGCCGCCATCGGCTTGGCCCGTTGCGCCTCCGCACAAGGCCGGTACGACGAGGCCGATGCGGTCCTGAAAAAGGTGGCTGACGCGGACGCAAGCGCCGCTGAATTGCACGCCGAGCGGGCGGCCTTGGCTTTCCAGCGCGGAGATTATCAGGCTGCCCAACGCGAAACCAACGAGGCGCTGAAGCTCGCCCCCGATTCGTTGTCCGCTCGCTGGTGGCAGGCGGAACTTTGGCGCGCCGCGGGCCAACTCGACCAGGCGGAGGCGGGTTATAAGTGGTTGGTCGATTACTACAACGACCACGATGAGTGTACGGCTGACGATCTGCACTGGATCGGACTCGGCGCAGCCCAGTTCGCCCGTTGGCGTAGGCTCAGCGAGCAGTTCTCGTTTTTGGTAAACGAACTCTTGCCCGACACTCTGAAGCTCGACGCCGACTATTGGCCCGCCCACTACGAGGCGGGCATGTTGTACCTGGAAAAGTACAACCAGCCCGAAGCGACGCGCGAGCTGAAGGCCGCTCTGGCGATCAATGCCAACGCGGCCGAGGTCCACGCGGCGCTGGCCGCCCTGGCGCTGGCCGACTTTCAGCTCGAAGCGGCCGGCCGTCACATCGACCGCGCCCTGGAGATCAATCCGCGGTCGCTCGCCGCACAGCAGCTCAAGGCCGACGTGGAACTGGCGAACTTTCAAGCGCCCGAAGCGATCGCTGTCTTGGAGGCGGCGCTCAAGCTCAATCCGCTCGACGAGGAAACGCTGGGCCGGCTGGCGGCGGCCTACGCCGTCGTGGATGGCATCGCCGACGACGGACCGCCGTCCGAGCGCGTGGCGAACATCCTCGACGAGGTCGATCGCCGCAACGCTCACGCCGGCGATTTCTATTACACGTTGGGTGCCACGCTCGATCTCTCGCGCCGCTTCCCCGCCGCCGCCCGTTATTATCGCGAGGCGCTGGAGCGGATGCCGCAATTGACCGCGCCGCGCGGGGCGCTGGGGCTGATGTGCCTGCGCCTGGGCGACGAAGCCGAGGCGAAACGCTTGCTGGATGAATCCTTCGACATCGATCCGTTTAACGTGCGCGTGGCCAACAGCCTGAAAGTGTTGGAGGTGCTCGACGGCTACGCCGTGTTGGAGACTCCGCATTTCGTGTTGAAGTTCGACCGCGGCCAGGACGAGCTGCTGGCCCGCTATGCCAGCCGCTATTTGGAAGACGAAGTTTACCCGTTGCTGGTCAAACGGTTTGGCTTTGAGCCGCCGCAGAAATCGCTGTTCGAGTTTTTCTCCCGCGCCCGCAGCAGCGATGCGCACACCTGGTTCAGTGCCCGCATGGTCGGCCTGCCCTATGTGAGCACGGTGGGGGCCTGCGCCGGCAAGGTGGTGGCGCTGACGAGTCCCCGCGAGCTGCGGAAAAAGTTCAACTGGGCGCGGGTGCTCAAGCACGAGTTCGTCCACGTGCTCAACTTGCAGCAGACGAGTTTCAATGTGCCGCATTGGTTCACCGAGGCGCTGGCCGTGGAGGTCGAGGGGCATCCGCGGCCGCAAGAGTGGAACACGCTGCTCGTCCAGCGCGTGCCGAAGGGCGAACTGTTCCATCTCGACACCATCAACCTGGGCTTTGTCCGGCCGGCGTCTGGCGCCGATTGGCAACTCGCCTATTGCCAGTCGCAGCTCTATGCGCAATACATGCTCAAGTGCTACGGCGACGACGCCCTGGCGAAAATGCTGGCCGCCTACGCCGACAATCTCGACACGTGCGCGGCGCTGCGGCGGTCGTTCGGCGTCGAACAAGCCGCTTTCGAAGCCGGCTATCTGGCCTATATGAAGGAGCTGGCGGCAGAGCTCGCGCCTCGGAAAGCGGCCGGCGCGTTGTCGATCGACGAAGCGCAAAAGCGGCTGGCCGCGGCCGGTGACGACAAGGAGCGGCTGGGCGAACTGGCCGCCGAAAGCGAACGGGCAGCCGCAGCGCAGCCGCACGACCTGCGCTGGTTCAAGCTGCTGGCGCGACTGTACCTGAAGAGTGGCGACGACGCCAATCTCGCCAATGTGTTAAAAAAACTCGCCGAGAACGACCCAGACAACCTTCTCGTGCGTAAAAAGCTGGCGCAATTGGCGTTGGCTGCCGGCGACTTTGTCGGGGCCGAGCGCTGGGCGCGCCAGGCGATTCAGGCCGACTTGTGGGACGCCGTGGCGCATCGCTTCTGGGGCCTGGCGTTGGCCGGTCAAGAACGCCGTGAGGCCGCGGTTGAGGAATTGAAAGTGGCATTGCAATTGGATCCCGACGACATGGAAGCTCGCCAGGCGTTGGAGAAGCTTTCCCCGTGAACGCAGCCGACAATAGCGATCCCACGTTCCGCCAGTTCCAGCAGCTCATTCGAGACATGTATCTCGAAAAGGACCTGGCCCGCGGCGTCGACGGCACTTTTATGTGGCTCATGGAAGAGGTCGGCGAGTTGGCCGCTTCGCTGCGCAGCGGCACGCACGAGGAACGGCTCGGCGAGTTCGCCGACGTGTTGGCCTGGCTGACGACGATCGCCAACGTGGCCGGCGTCGATCTGGCCGAAGCGATCACGCGCAAATACGGCGCCGGCTGTCCGGGCTGCGGCAACTTTGTCTGTACCTGTGCCGACGCGGAGAAGCCATGAGAGGGTTCAGGGTTCAGGGTTCAGGGTTCAGGAGGCGTCAGGCGTCGGGCGTCAGGCGTCAGGCGACGGATCGGCGGGGCGGATTCTTGTCAATTTGCAATTTGCAATTTGCAATTCGCAATTTGCAATTCCTCCGGCTCGCAACCTTTTCGATCGTCGTGCTTCTCTTCAATGCCCCGGTACGTGCTGACGGCGGCGTCTCGGTCGCGGCGTTGCGCGTCGGTTTCAAGGGGAATTACAGGGTCGGCTTCTGGACGCCGGTCGAAGTTACGCTGCGGGGCGGCCCGCGGACCGTGACCGGGCGACTGTCGCTGTCGCTGCCCGACGGCGATGCGGTCCGCACCGAGCTGGTTACGGAACCGGTCGAAGTGCCGGCCGGCAGTGAGACGCGCGTCACGAGCTACCTCAAGTTCGGCGCTTTGCAAAGCTCGCTCACGCTTCGCTTCGGCGACGGCGAGCATGTCTGGGCCACGGAAACATTTCAGGCCGGCAGCGGTATCACGGACGTGGAGTTTCACAAGGCATTTCCCTCGACGCAGAGTTTGGTGCTCACGCTCGGCACCGCCATCGGGGTCGAAGAGGCGATCGGCCGCGTGCGCGGTCCGTTGGATCGGACCAACGTGATCAACCTGTCCGACGCCGCACAACTGCCCGACGACTGGCTGGGCTACGAGGGAGTCGAAAAGCTGGTCCTCGGTCCCGCTCCGCCCGGCCTTGACGCCGCGTTCACCGATGGGTCGAAGCGCCTGGCGGCACTGGAGCGTTGGTTGACGGAAGGGGGCCGTCTGCTGCTGGCGCTCGGCACCGACAGTCCGCATCACCTGTCGAGCGACCGTCCCCTGGCGAGGTTTCTGCCGGGCCGGCTGGAGGAAGTGGCAATGCTCAACCGCACGACCGCTTTGGAGATGCTGGGCGGCGTGCCGCTGCGCTGGCCGCGCGGTCAGCGACGGTCCGTTGAGGCCGTCCGGCTCGTCGACGTGCAGGGGCACGTCGATCTGGCCGAGGGCGATTTTCCGCTCTTTGTCCGCCGGTCTTATGTTTTCGGCGAAGTGACGTTTTCGGCGGTCGATTTCAGCCGGCCGCCCCTGGCAGACTGGGCCGGCCGCAATTTGTCGCTCAAACGGCTGTTGGGCCAGCGCGGCAAGGTGGCGGCAGGCAACGATTCCAGCGACGTGCCGCCGCCCGCCGCGCAGCTTGGTCTGGTCGATCTCTCGGCACAATTGCGGAGCGCGCTGGACCAGTTTCGCGGCGTCTCTCTGGCTCCGTTTTGGGCCGTGGCGGCGCTGGCCGCGGTGTACATCGCTCTCGTCGGACCGCTCGACTTCTTGCTGCTGAAGACCGTGGTGCGGAAGATGGAGTTGACCTGGATCACGTTTCCGCTGGTGGTGGTGGCCTTGTGCGGCGGCGTTTTTTGGGCGGCCAGTCGCATGAAGAGCCAGCGTTTGTTGGTGAACCAGATCGACCTGGTCGACGTCGACCTGGCGAGCGGCCGCGTTCGCGGCAGCACCTGGTTCAACCTCTTCAGCCCCGCCACGACAACCTACAATCTTTCCTTGAAGCCGCAGATCGGCGACTCGCGGACGGACGAACCACACGAGGTGCTGTTGTCGTGGCAAGGATTGCCCGGCAATGTGCTGGGCGGAATGGAACACACGGTTGCGGCTCCCAGCGGCGTGGCGCGGCCCTATCGTTTTGTCGCTGACCGCTCGCAGTTAGAGGACGTTCCGGTGCCGATCTGGTCGTCGAAAAGCTTCGTGGGCCGTTGGCAAACCGAAGCGACCGCCACGCTCGACGCCGACCTCACGTCGGGCCGCGACGACGTCGTGGAGGGGACGCTGATCAACCGGCTCGGGCTGCCGTTGCGGCGCTGCTTGCTGGTGGCGGGACGATGGGCCTGGGAGTTCGACGAACTGCCGCCGGGGAGTCCCGTGCGCGTGCGGCCGGGCGAGCAACGCGACCTGGTGGCGCTGTTGAAGGATTTCAAGCTGGTCCGCGAACGCGACCGCGACGACCTAATACAGATGGCGACGCCCTACGATCCGGCCAGCTTCAATCCGCGCTCGATCTTGCAGCAGATGATGTTTTATGAGGCCGCCAACGGACGTACCTACACCGGACTGCTGAACCGCTATCAGCAATGCATCGACCTCAGCGACCACCTGCAGCTCGGCCAGGCGATCCTGTGGGGACAAGCCGACCGGCCCGCCGCCGACATTCTCCGCGACGGAGAGCCACTCGAGGATGCCCAAAACGAGCACGCCACCTTCTATCGCTTTCTTGTCCCACTCGATCAAGGCAGAAGGATGAAGGATGAAGCAGTGAGGCGTTAGGCGTTAGGCGTTAGGCGCTAGGCAAAAGTCAATTCAAGTGTTTCTGAACCCTGAACCCTGAACCCTTCGATGGTGGGCCGGCGCTCGCAAGCTCGCTGGTCCCACCCTACGTCCGAAAAACCCTCAAGCACCGCATGATAGAAACTCGCGATCTCACCAAGGTCTACGGCGACCTGCACGCCATCAGCCACCTCGACATCAAGCTCGACGCGGGCGACGTGTTCGGCTTCATCGGTCCCAACGGATCGGGCAAGACGACCACCATGAAGATCCTGGCCACGCTGCTCAACCCCACCTGGGGCGAAGCCTACGTCTGCGGCCATTCGATCTACACGCACCCCAAAGAAATCCGGCGGCTGATCGGTTACATGCCCGACTTCTTCGGCGTCTACGACGACATGAAAGTCATCGAATACCTGGAGTTCTTTGCCGCCGCGTACCGCATCAAGGGAGCCAAGCGTCGGAAGGTCTGCGATGAAGTTCTCGATCTGGTCGACCTGGGCTACAAGCGGCAGGCGTTGGTGACCAGCCTGTCGCGAGGCATGACGCAGCGGCTGGGCCTGGCCCGCGTGTTGCTGCACGATCCGCAGGTGTTGCTGCTCGATGAGCCGGCCAGCGGCCTCGACCCGCGTGCCCGCATTGAAATCCGGCAGCTTCTCAAAGAATTGCGGAAGATGGGCAAAACGATCATGGTTTCCAGCCACATTCTGCCCGAGCTGGCCGATATCTGCAATAAAATCGGCATTATCGAGCGCGGCGTGTTGGAAGTGAATTCGGACGTCGAGGAAGTGATGCGTCGCGTGCGTCGGCAGCCGATCTTGAAGATCGGCGTAGTGGGCGACAACGCCTCTGCCGCCCGGCTGCTCGAAACCCAGCCCAACGTGGAAAACGTCTCGGCGACGAACGGCGTGATGACGGTGAAGCTGGCGGCCGGCTCGCAGGACTACAGCCATTTGCCCACGGCCCTGATCGGCGCCGGCTTTCGCCTGACGCTGTTCAAGGAGGAAGAGGTCAACCTCGAAACGGCGTTTATGGAGTTGACGAAGGGAATCACGGCCTAAATCTCCTTGCAGCGGAGGGGGCCAATCGTTACGCTGAACGTCCCAGGACAAGTTTCTGGGCTTGCCCGGCTCCAGGTATCTGACCCCGCCTGCGAGCCGGTTTTTTTATTCACTCCGCAATCGGTTCTTTCGCGAGGAGCAAGCGATGACCAATCCGGTTTTGTTCGTCGGCACGGTGGGCGAAGGCGTCTGGCGCAGCACCGACGGAGGCGCCACCTGGTCGCGTTCGTCGAAAGGAATGTTCGTCGAGTGCGACGTGCGGGCGTTGGCGGTCGATACCCGGCCGCCGTCGCCGATCTATGCCGGCACCAATGAGGGAGTCTGGCGCACGCTGGACGGCGGCGACAACTGGCAGCGGCTCGACGCCCCCATGAACGACCTGGTCACCTGGTCGCTGTTGAGCGATCCGCGTCATGCCGACAGCTTGCTGGCCGGCACGCGCCCGGCGCGCATCTTTCGCTCGACCGATGGCGGTGGCGCGTGGCGGCCCTGCGCCGCCGAGCTGGCCCAAGAATGCCCCGGCATTGTCTACAACCGCGTCACCACGCTGCGCGTCGATCCGCTCGATCGCGACCGGCTGTGGGCGGGCGTCGAGATCGACGGCGTCTGGACGAGCCGCGACCGCGGTGAAACGTGGCACAAGCTCGGCCGCGGCCTGTCTTCGGCCGACATTCATGGCCTGGCCATCGTGCCCGGCGCCGATGGCCGGCGCACGCTGCTGGCCACGACGAACAACGACTTGAACATCAGCCACGACGACGGCGAAACCTGGCAACCGCAACGGGTGGGCAAGCGGTTTGGCCATGCCTACTGCCGCGGCCTGGCACAGCGGCCCGACCGGCCGGAAGTGCTTTTCTTGGGCAACGGCGACGGCCCGCCCGGCACGGTCGGCGCGGCGTGGCGCAGCCCGGACGCCGGGCGGACGTGGGAGCGGATGGCGCTGCCCGGCACGCCGAACTCGACCATCTGGGACTTTGCCCTTAGTCCCTCGCAACCGGACGACATCTTTGCCTACAGCGTGAGCGGCGAGGTCTATCATTCGCCCGACGGCGGCGATCGTTGGACCAAGCTGCCGCACGAGTTCGGCGAGATTCGCGCCATGGCCTGCATGGCCTGCATGGCCTAGCAGGTCGCCGGCACCGCGCGGCCGTCGCGCTTGGCGCCCAACGCCTGGCTGGTGCGAGCATGGCAACGGCATCGTATTCCTTGCGATGCAGCGAGCCGAGCCGATTACGGACCTCGTCCGATTCGATAACTCGCCGAAGGCGTTCAATAAGTTCATTTGCGCTTGCAGGGGCGGTGGCACGTTCGTTGTCTGCAATCTGGGCACCCCTGCTACCGTCTACTTCTTCTTGGCCAGCTTCTCGGCCACGGCGGCCTGCGCGGCGGCCAGCCGGGCAATCGGCACGCGGAAGGGCGAACAGCTCACATAGTCGAGCCCGATCTCGTGACAGAACACCACGCTCGCCGGGTCGCCGCCGTGCTCGCCGCAAATGCCCACCTTCAGCTTCGGCCGGCTCTGGCGACCGCCCTCCACGCGCAGTTGCATCAGGTGGCCCACACCGTCGCGGTCGATCGTCTGGCACGGGTCGCTCGGCACGATGTCGTGCTCGCGATAGTAGTTGATGTAGCCCGCGTAGTCGTCGCGGCTCATGCCCAGCGTCGTCTGCGTCAAGTCGTTGGTGCCGAAACTGAAAAACTCGGCGCCCTTGGCGATCTCTTCGGCCCGCACCGCCGCCCGTGGCACTTCGACCATCGTGCCCACCAGGTAGCTGACCTTGACGCCCTTCTCTTTGAACACCTTGGCCGCCGTCTCGCGGATGAGCTTCTCCTGGTCTTTGAACTCCGTCAGGAGTAGACGAGCGGAGGTGGTTGGCTTGCGCGACGCAATTGAGCACGGCGATTCAAAAGCTTATCGCGACTTTTTCGCTTACTGCCAAAGCGCAGGGGTGCGCCGGATCTTTGCGCTTCGCCGACGCGACCTGCTTGCCGTGCTGGAACGGCGTGCGGTGTCGGGGTCGCCAGTCGCCGGAACGTGGGCCAAGGCCATTCGCGAGCGCGTGGGCGTACATGGGCGCCCGAACCCACCGGGTGACGCGTCGAAAGCCTGGGAATGGAGGCAGCTCAACGATGAGCTCGACCGTCGTGCTACGCTGGATCTGGACAAGCTCGGTGCAACGATCGAGCAAATCAAAAGCGAAATTGGCGACATAACGAACCAACTTATTGATCGACGTGCCTGGGCGGGCCAATTGCGCCATACTTCGCTGGACCAACGGCAGAGCCTTAGCGGCTGGCTTCAAACGATCCAGAGGATCGGCAAAGGATTTGGCAGCCAAGCCGGCCTGCTGTGCCGTGAGGCACAGAAACTAATGGAGAAATGCCGACCGGCGGTTCCGGTGTGGATTATGCCGTTGGCGAGGGTCGCGGAAAGTTTTGATTTCTCTGAGCCGCGCTTTGACGTTGCGATTATCGATGAGGCAAGCCAGTGTGATGTGATGGCGCTACTTGCGGTTGTGCTCGCCAAGCAGGTTGTCGTCGTTGGCGACGACAAACAGGTCAGTCCTTTGGCCGTTGGGCAGAACCAGGGAAAAATTGCCGCTCTCATTCGGCTTCATCTTCCGGGCATTCCCAACAACCACATCTACGACGGCCAAATGTCGGTTTATAACTTGGCCCAGCAGGCGTTCGGCGGCGTTATCCCGCTATCAGAACACTTCCGATGCGTCCCGGATATCATTCAGTTCAGCCATTACCTGAGCTATTACCCGAAGCCGGGGCTTAAGCCATTGCGCGAAGCGGCCAGTTCCTCAGTTGTCCCGCACGTGGTTCCTTACCGCGCGGACGGAAACTACGATTCGCGGACAAAAACCAACATTGACGAGGCATTGACGATTGCGTCTCTAGTTGCGGCAGCGGTTGAGCATCAAGCCTACGCTGGCAAGTCGTTCGGCGTGGTTTCGCTCCTCGGTGACGATCAGGCGATCGAGATCGAGCGCCTACTGTTGCACCACCTGTCGCCCGATGAATATCGACGACGCCGAATCATCTGCGGGAATGCCGCGCAATTTCAGGGGGACGAACGCGACGTGATGTTCTTGTCCGTCGTCCGTTCTCCCGAAGATGGGCCGTTGCGACTGACAAACGATACCAAAACGCAACAGAGGTTCAATGTCGCCGCAAGCAGAGCGCGCGATCAGATGTGGGTCGTTTATTCATTAGATCCAGGCGCGGACCTGAAGCCTGACGACTTAAGGCGACGGCTTATCGAACACGCCCTGGATCCGCAGGCCGTTAGTCGTGCCTTGGCGACGGGGTCTGCGCGAGCAGAATCGTCCTTTGAACGCGAGGTGCTTAAACGCTTGGTCGCACGCGGCTATCGCGTGCGACCGCAGTGGGAAGTCGGGCGCTACCGCATCGACCTTGTCGTGGAGGGCGCAGGGAAACGCTTGGCCATCGAGTGTGACGGCGACCGCTACCACCCAATCGAGAAGTTGCCCGAAGACATGGAACGCCAGGCGATTCTCGAACGTCTTGGGTGGCGTTTCGTAAGACTACGTGGCTCGACATTTTTCCGCGACCCAGACGCAGCAATGGAAAAGGTTTTCGAGAGGATACGTGAGCTAGACATATCCCCCGATGGACCCTCTGAACAAGAAAGGCCGGCGGCCTCGACCAGCGAGATAGTTGAGCAACTCAAGCGCCGCGCGGCCGAGATTCGCGACCAATGGCGGACGACGGATGCGGCGGAAGGCCTCGATAACGGGGCAGGAACTAATGATGGCGACGCCAGAGGCGATGACGCAACCGACCGAGAGGTTTTATCCGTCGAAGCCAGACCAACGGACCAGCCGCCTCGCGCCGGCGCGGTGGTGGTGATTCTGGAGAAACACAGCTCGAACGGCGACGTTTGCTCTGTAACGGTGCCGCAAGACGGCACGATTCAACCGGACGAAAAAACGGCCATGCGGCAAAAAGCCTTTTTTGCGGACACAACGGAAAACATTTCATCGGCTGCCGCGACCCGCGCAAACGTGGCTTTGGCGGATGAGAAAGCGGCGAACGCATTGCCTACTAGGCGCAAATCACCTCCTGAGGCAGACGCGGCCCCGCTTCAAAACTCGGCCGCCGGAAAACCGACGACGTTAGTTTCGGATGACGAGCGAGAAGCGATCCTGACCCGCCTCAAAGGCTCAGACGATCCGCTAGGCGTTACGGCCCTCTGGGCAAGCGGTAAAATCAAATCTCTGTGCATGACCGTTCAGCGCCTGAATGAAGCTCTCCGCGTCCTCGAGAGCCAGAACATCGTGATGCGCCAGGAAACTCCGAAGGGACCGCGGTATTCCGCTCGCTAGCGGCCGCAGAGGAACCCAACAGCCAGAATAAGAGCACTTCCCTTATTCTTGCGCTCCGTAGAACACCGCGAAAGCGTCGTGCAGCATCGACTCGACCCAGGCCGTAACTTCCGCCTCGACGATCGGTGTGTTGAAGTCGCGGGATTTGCTGAACGCGTCGCTGCCAGCGCCGCGCCGGGTTGCGGAGACTGTACATTTGACGGACGCGGTCAGCGGAATAAGGGAAACCGTCACCTCGCCGCGCGGACCGCTCGCATCGGGAATTATGAAGTAGCCTCCACCAGGGTTGTCGCCGGGGGTTTCATTCCACATCGGCACTCGCCCTCCTGCGAAGCTTGAACGAACCTTAGCTGCAGTCTTTCCTAACTCCGCAGTAATGCGTGTGACCAATCCACGGTTCAGGGCGATTCCCTGTTCGTTTGCCCTAGCCTCCGCTGCAGATCCCGCGGCCGCACTTCGCTCGCGCTGCTCGCGATCTCGAGCTTCCTGATTAAGACGCTTTAGCCGCTCTTCAAAACCGCTCATGCTTACCTCCGTCGTTACGATGTCGTGCAGACGCGACAACTCGGCAATCAGCGACTTCAATTCTTCGGCCGCGAGCTCAACGGGGTCTCCATGTTCGTCGACTGCCTTGAGGTGTACCGTGTCAGACTGCTCGACCCACGCAACCACGCGCCCTCCGGCAATTCTAAAAACGTCTGCGGTGCTCATAGTCACGGACCCGTCGTTGGAAAATGGGGATCGTTGGTCGCGGGGTCAACGATTGCGCTGCCATTTGCATTATAACCATGAACGTGGTCAACAGCAGCATTTGGGTTGTTGTATCGCTGCCCCGTCGTCGGATCGATGTGTCCACGGTCCAAGCGGAGTCGCTCTTCATTCGTTAGCGGATCGGCCCATTTTCTGGACTGCGCGTCGATGAGATCTGGATGTCCTACGGGCTTTAAGCCCTTGCTTTTCGCCAAATCACGAATCTGTGTTCGCGTTTTGCCGATCAGTTCCGAAGGTTGGATGTTTGGGCTTGCAGGGGGCGGTGGCACGTTCGTTGTCTGCAATCTGGGCACCCCTGCTACCGTCTACTTCTTCTTGGCCCGCTTCTCGGCCACGGCGGCCTGCGCGGCGGCCAGCCGGGCAATCGGCACGCGGAAGGGCGAGCAACTCACATAGTCGAGCCCGATCTCGTGACAGAATATCACGCTCGCCGGGTCGCCGCCATGCTCGCCGCAGATACCCACCTTCAGCTTGGGCCGGCTCTGGCGACCACCTTCGACGCCCATCTGCATCAGACGGCCCACGCCGTCGCGGTCGATCGTCTGGAACGGGTCGCTGGGCACGATGTCGTGCTCGCGATAGTAGTTGATGTAGCCCGCGTAGTCGTCGCGGCTCATGCCCAGCGTCGTCTGCGTCAAGTCGTTGGTGCCGAAACTGAAAAACTCGGCGCCCTTGGCGATCTCTTCGGCCCGCACCGCCGCCCGTGGCACTTCGATCATCGTGCCCACCAGGTAGCTGACCTTGACGCCCTTCTCTTCGAACACCTTGGCCGCCGTCTCGCGGATGAGCTTCTCCTGGTCTTTGAACTCCGTCAGGAAGCCGACCAGCGGAATCATCACTTCCGGCAAGACGTCGATGCCGTCGCGCTTCACGTCGCAAGCGGCTTCGAAGATCGCCCGTGCCTGCATCCGCGTGATTTCGGGATAGACGATGCCCAAACGGCAGCCGCGGTGGCCCAGCATCGGATTGAACTCGTGCAGCTCGTGGACGCGGCGGGCAATCGTCTCGGCCGAGATGCCGATCTTCTTGCCCAGCGCCTCCTGCTCGCTGTGCTGGTGCGGCAGGAACTCGTGCAACGGCGGATCGAGCAGGCGGATCGTCACCGGCTTGCCGTGCATGGCCCGGAACAGGCCGTCGAAATCTTCTCGCTGGAACGGCAACAGCTTGGCCAACGCCTTCTCGCGGTCTTCGACGGTATCGGCCAGAATCATTTCGCGGAATTCGTCGATGTGGCCAAAAAACATGTGCTCGGTGCGGCAGAGACCGATGCCTTCGGCGCCGAAGGCGATCGCTTCGCTGGCCTGCTTCGGCTCGTCGGCATTGGTGCGCACCTTGAGGCGACGGGCCTGATCGACCCAGGTCATAAGCTGGGCGTAGCGGCTGTAGGTCTCCGATTCTTCCGGCTTGAGCGTCTTGTGCAGCAGCACTTGAATGATCTCGCTGGGCCGGACCTCGACTTCGCCCTCGAACACTTCGCCCGTGAAGCCGTCGATGGAAATCACGTCGCCCTCCCGCAGCACTTTGTCGCCGACGCTGAGGGTCTTCTGGTGGTAGTCGACTTGCAGGTCGCCGCAGCCGACGATGCAGGCCTTGCCCATCTGCCGGCTGACCAGGGCGGCGTGCGAGCTGGCGCCGCCGAAGGCCGTGAGGATGCCCTTGGCGATCTTCATGCCGCGCAGGTCTTCAGGGCTGGTTTCGCGGCGGACGAGAATGAGCTCGACCTTGTTGTCTTTCTGCCAGAGCGCTTCGGCGTCGGAGGCATGGAAGCAGATCTTGCCCGACGCCGCGCCGGGGCCGGCGTTGATGCCCTTGGCCAGCAGCCGCCCGTCGGCATTGGCCTTCTTTTTCGACTGCGGATCGTAAACCGGCTGCAGGAGCTGGTTCAGGTCGTCGGCGGGGATGCGCTTGGCACGCAGGGCCTCTTCTTTCGAGATCAGCCCTTCGTTGACCAGATCGACGGCGATGCGCACGGCGGCGAAGCCGGTGCGCTTGGCGTTGCGGGTCTGCAACATCCAGACGCGGCCTTTCTGCACCGTGAACTCCAGGTCTTGCACTTCTTTGTAGTGCTTTTCGAGCTTGCGGCCGATGTCTTTGAGCTGCTTGTAGGCCGCCGGCATGTCTTGCTCGAGCGTCTCTTCGATCCGCTTGGGCGTGCGGATGCCGGCCACCACGTCTTCACCCTGGGCGTTGATGAGATAGTCGCCGTTGATGCCCGGCGTGCCGACCGCCACGTTGCGGGTCAGGGCCACGCCCGTGGCGCAATCGTCGCCCAGGTTGCCGAAGACCATCGCCTGCACGTTGACGGCGGTGCCCCACTCGTGCGGAATGCCGTAGGTGCGGCGATAGACCACCGCCCGGTCGTTCATCCAGCTTCCAAACACGGCGCCGATGGCGCCCCAGACCTGGTCCATCGGATCGGTGGGAAAATCCTTGCCCGTCCCGTCCTTGATGGCCCGCTTGAACTCGGCCACCAACTCCTTGAGCTGCTCGGCGTTCAGCTCGTGGTCGTGCCGCACACGGGCGTGGTGCTTCTTGGCGTCGAGCAGCTCCTCGAACGGATCGTGGTCTTCCTTCTTCTTGGGCTTCATATCCAGCACCACGTCGCCGTACATTTGCACGAAGCGGCGATAGCTGTCCCAGGCAAACCGGGCATCGCCCGCCTGCTTGATCAGCCCTTCGACGGTCTCATCGTTCAGACCGATGTTGAGCACGGTGTCCATCATGCCGGGCATCGACTCACGGGCGCCCGAGCGGCAGGAGACCAACAGCGGATTGGTGGTCGAACCGAACTTGGCCCCCATTTCTTTCTCGATCTTGGCCATCGCCTGGTCGACCAGCTTGCGCAGCTCCGAGGGATAACTGCGGCCGTGGTCATAGTAATAGGTGCAGACGTTGGTGCCGATGGTGAAGCCGGCGGGCACGGGCAGGCCGATCCGGGTCATTTCGGCCAGGTTGGCCCCTTTGCCGCCGAGCAGATCCTTCATGCCGGCGTCGCCATCGGTGCCGCTGGTGCCGAACGAGAAGACGTACTTTTCGCGGCTGGGTTTGGCACGCGGTTTCTCGCCATTCTTGGAAGCCTTTTTGGCCCCCTTGATCAGCTTGCCGACCGCGGCCGCCGGCTTCGCCATCTTGGTCTTAAGTGCTGTCGCAGGCTTGGCTTGGGGCTTGGACTTGTTCTTGATGGCTTTGGCCATGATCTGTATTCCTTCCGTCTTTCCCAGGAAAAAACCGGCGATTCGCCCTGACGAATGCCCGGCGGAGTGTGTGGGTGAGTGCGCCAGAAAGCACGCAAGTCTAGCAGTGCTTTTTGGTAACGTCAATGAAGTGGTCGGGGCGGTTGTTACACGCGGATAGAAATGTCCCCTTCGGTGTTCCTACTCCCGCTGTGGGGTTGGACTGCGTATCCCAGGGATCGCAGCGACCGGAGCGGAGCAGTCCAACCCCACAGCGGCGGCCATGCGAGGAGGGGCGAAACGGCGCCGCCACCGCGGCCGCCTCTTCGCGGTTCGCCAACGACATGAGCAGGTCGCCGCGTTTGACGCGCCGGCCAACCTCAACCGCGCAGGTCTCAATGACGCCGTCGATTTTGAATACCAGCCGCCATACCTCCGTGGCCGGCTCTACGTAGCCGATTCCCTGGATCTCGCGTCGCCGCGGTGATGAGTGTTGCGGACCGGAAGCGACGGGCTCGCGATCTGGCTGCGCCTTCGGCGCAAGCATTCCGCCGGGCCAAACTGCCAGCGACAGGCCCACCGCGACGACGACGACCATCAGAGCCAACCACTTCACGGGCACAGCCTCCCACTTTCATAAACACGGATTTACACGGATATGGTGCTCCGCCACCAGCCGGGCTCGCTCCGGTGGAGCGGCGATTGAACTCCAGAGGGCAAGCTTCGGGCAGCCCTTTCGTCCCTGCGGCGCGCGTCCCGCCTTCTGCCGCCGCGA
>Ga0307372_10003383_pt1 | contig 25490 bp, 22 predicted proteins | sample OX1MG_FD_202533 | JGI IMG/M metagenome (GOLD analysis project Ga0307372, IMG submission 202533) | Soil microbial communities from Risofladan, Vaasa, Finland - OX-1 | ecosystem: Environmental > Terrestrial > Soil > Coastal area > Acid sulfate soil | place: Finland: Risofladan, Vaasa | collected...
ACTACCTGGGCGCGTTCTCGCGAAGGGCGGAGGCCCAGCTGAGGGTGCTCATGGTGGACCAGTCAAACGCGCTCAGCTTCACGATCGCGTACAAGCTGTTCGATTGGGAGGCAGGGGAATGGCGATTGAACTCGGCAGACGTCATTGCCAGGTTCCAGAGTCTCATCATGAACGTCCGATCGGGGGGCGGGACATAGCGACATGACGGTAGGGGAAGGGGGAGAAGAGATCGCGCCTGTCAAGAAGTCGGGCACTGCGAGGAGATGGCAGCGGGAGCTAGTGATCCTCGAGCACATGCAGAGGATAGGACCTGACGTCACCCAGATCTCAGAAACGACTGGGATCCCGATGGAGACGGTCCGCTACCTGTACAAGGAGCACATCCTCAAGAAGCGCATCAGGGTGCAGAGAGAGATCGACCGCGGGAAGCTTGGGTTGTCTTACATCGAGTTCTTGGTGAAGTTCCCTCGAGAGGTCGACAAGCTCTTCGATCCCATGCGGGGGTCGTTCGCCGGGCTCTGGGAGAACATCTACTCCTCATCCATCTACAGGGTCATCCCCGACAACTACAGGTTCATCGGACACCTCGCCCCCCCTTCGCTTCATCCTCGACTGGAGCAATTCTACGAGAAGCTCGAACAGATCGGGCTGTGCAAGGTAATCGAAACGTACCATGCCGACCAGCTGGTGCACGCCCCAATGCGGATAGACGAGTACGACATCGAGCGGAACGCATGGGACTTCGACTGGGAGGTGACGGGGAAGAAGCGGCCCGCCATCGCGGTGGAGCCACCATCAGAGCCCGTCGAGCTAGACCGCACCGACCTCGAGATCATCAAGCTCCAGCAAATGGACCCGCAGGCGAGCATGTCCAGCCTGGCGGCGAAGATGAAAATGAAGAAGGAGACGTTCGCCTACCACATGCGGGAGCACGTCACAGGTCGCGGGCTCTACACGGGTTGGTACCTAAGATGGCTGGGGACTAATCTTGACCCCAAGACCGGGCTGGTTCTGCGGCGGCGCTCCAGTGCGGCGATAAACGTGGTGGCCAAGGACCTCACTGCAGTTGAGATGATGAACTTCCGGGCCCAGCTCCACTCAATCCCCTTCCTGTGGGGGGAGCAGATCGGGACCAACGTCGGAGACATCAACGCGGAGATGCTAGTTCCTGGCAACGAGCTGGTCGACTACTTCGACTTCCTCGGGAGGATCACAGCGCAGCTGCCGGACAAGGTGAGGGTAATGATGGCCGACCAGCAGTCCTCTTCCATCCAGGCCATTCACCCCCACCTTTTTGACGAGTCCAAGGGCGGCTGGTTCTACATGGGCGATTTGATCTTGGATGCTCTTGAGAGGGGGGTATCGGACTACGCGTTCCCCGGCAAAGAATAGAGAACGGGAGCGAACGGAGATGATGGCGGCGACAATACGAGATTTGAATCTAGAGGCGTAGCCTGTGATAGCCAGCCTCTCCTAGACGAGTTAGTTTGAGCCCGAACCTCCGATGATCTCCAGCGGCGACAGATGGACGCCCATTAGATTGGCGACTACTGCCGCACCCGAGACTGCCATTATGCCGAACCTAACCTTCTGATCGAGGGTCATTGCAGGGCGAAAATGACATGCCCTTGCATAAAAACATAAAGAAAGTGGTTTCATCATATGTGACTTCTTTACGCTTCCACCAAAGGCATAAACTTCACGCAGTTGAGTTGACTAAATTCCCCGACCAGTGACAGTCTCGGGCATGTAACTTGGTCAAGCGAAGATCCAGTTGATGATTTTGCATGAGGAATCGCGAAAATCGTCTCAGGCACGAATAAAGGCATCATTTGGCTCTTAGGCCCTCCTTGAGCGAAGGAAGCTTTCGGTTCAATGTCCCGTTAAAAGCGCTTGAACTCTTCTCCAGCATGGGCGTCGCCCACCCTGGAGAACTTGACCTCTGCGAAGAATGTGGCTCGCCCCTCGAGGACGGAATCTGCCGAAGCTGCGGGACGGGGTTCTCGGACGGGGCCAGCCCCGTCGGCGCGGCCCCGCTCGGAAGGGGTGAGCTCTCGAGGGTGCTGGGCAGGCAGGTCGGAGCCCGCGCCCACGGCTCATACGCCCTCTCGATGCAGCAGGAGGAGGGGATGGCCCCTCTCAGGAGGCACATCGAGCGGCTGGTGGAGCAGTTCAACACCTCTCCGCAAGTCAAGGCTACTGTGAAGCGGAATGCGGAGCGGCAGGCTGCGAAGATCATGCGGGAAATCGGGCCCACAAAGGCCGCGATCGCCTCCGTCGCGCAGGAGTTTCTGAGGCAGGGAAGGAACCTGGCGGAGGTCAGCGCTGTCATCGGGAACTTATACCCGAAGATAGACCGCCTGAAGGACCTTGTTCTCGAGGTCTATCCCTCCGCCGAGAACAAGATTCACGTACTCGTGGAAGGCAGGGACCGACCCTCCGTATGCTATGCCAACGGATTCTACAGGAAGCTGAGGATACCCCTCTTCGTCTCCGACAGCGGGGCACTCGTCGAGCTGAGGAACGCGGTCCTCACCAGGAACGGCTACGACAGCAAGAGGGTCAGTCCTCTCAGCCGGTCGGAGTTCGAGCTGAGGGCCAGCGAAAGGAGCTTCGAGCTGTTCAAGCTGCTAGGAGAGGCGAAGCTCTCGGGAGGGCTTGTCACCGGCACGCAGGACCCCATGGCCCTCGCAAGGAAGTACTCGATCTCCAAGCTGCCGCTCACTGAGGAACTGCTGAGGGGGGCGAACCTCCTGCCGGCCGTGAGCGCCGAATACCTGACGAGGCTCACGGAGAAGCTGAAGGACGGACGCGGTCGATCCCCGAAGAAGCTCGCCGAGGAGGCGCTCTTGGAGGCGTGCTCGGCCGTCGTGCCCGACCTGGTGAGCAGGGAGGTGGCCGAAAGGTATCACCTGAAGCCGAGGCGGGTCAGGTGGCTCGTAGTCCTCCCCGAGCTCGGCAGGTGGCAGGGGTAGACGCGGCGTGGCCGAAGTCAGGCAGATCCCGCTGAGCTTCGTCAGTCCGCACCCAAAGCTCGCCACCAGGCTGAGGCTGGACGCGGGGTCGCTCGCGGCGCTCATCAGGCAGTCTGTGGGCGAGGACGTCCCCAACGGCCAGCTCGAGCCCGGCAGGGTGGTGCCGAGGCAGGAAGGCAAGGGCTACTACGCGTACATCGGGGTGAGACGGCTCCGCGCTCTCGCGTCCCTCTTCGAGGAGACGGGCGACGAGAGGTTCTCGGTCTTCAACGCCTACGTAGACTCGGACAGGTCCCTCCTTGACCTGTTCCTGAGGGTCAGGAGCGAGAACGAGGATGGCAGGGGGGAGAGGGTCGGCCTCTCCACCCTCGAGAAGATCTTCGGCCTGAACAAGATCGGCGGCTCCATCCCGCCCGGGAGGCTGGACGACGAGATGAGGCGGGAGCTTTCGGTCGCCGAGAGGCTCGACGAGAGAAGGATAACGCGGCTCTTCGAGGTCGAGACCGCCTCTCACTTCAGGTTCCGGCTCGAGCACCTGGAGCGCCTCTGCCAGATGGAGGATGCCAGGGAGCTTTACGAGTCCGCAGCCTGCATCGCCGGGCTGGCCATCCCGCCCGAGCGGATCGAGGGGGCCATCCAGGGGAGAGACTCGGCTCCCACTTTCAGGTGGTTCGGGACCCTCTTTCCCGAGTTCAAGGCGAAGCCGGAGCGACAGGGCGCCGTGATAACCCCCACCACAGCGGACAGGGCCGTGGCTGGCGTGACCGAGAGGAAGGGAGAGGGCACCACCACGGCCTCGGTGCAGCGTCACCTGGAGGTTCACGAGGCGGATGTGATCCTGGTCCCTTGCCCCGAGTGCGGGGTGGAGAACATGCTCCAGGCGCGTCTCGAGGCGGAGGTCGTCCGTCTCTCGCCCGATCCGGAGGCCGCGAGCCTCACCGCGGGCGCAGAGGTGGTGCTGAGCTGCGCCCTCAAGTGCGTCGACTGCGGCACCGAGTTCGGGGCCTTCATCAAGCCCCTCGGAGGGCGAAGGTTCGCGGTGGAGGCGTCCCTCTCAACGAGGTTCCGCGAGCCTGGTGAGGAACTGGAGGCAATCGACCTTCGGTTCGACTTCGAGAAGGGGGTCTGGCAGAAGCTGGAGGGCGAGAAGGTCGTCGGGCTGGTCCGGACAAGGGGCAAGGCAAGGGAAGTGAGGGTGTGAAGCCTGCCTAGGACCAAGAGAGAGGAGATTTCCGCGCTGGTCACCCTCCTGGCCCTGATCGAGGGCGTCTTCTTCGACACCCGAGACATCAGGAGGCTGCCCTACAACCGGATGCTCGTCAGCAGGGCGCTCAGGTCGCTCCTGGACTCCAACGTTCTCGTGAGGATACACGGCAGGAGGAACTACGTGTTGACCGATGAATTCCGCGAGACGCTCAGGAAGGAGGTTCGGAAGAAGACCCCGGCCAGCGGCATTCACCAGTTTCCGTCGCTCAACGTCTTCTACGTCGGCGGCATGGAGGACTGGACCGAGCACGAATTCGAAACCTACGTCGCCGAGATGGGGGAGATGTGGCGACGGCTCTCCGCCGACCGAGGGGCTCAAGCCGCCGCCGGCGCGGAAGGACTGGGACGGGAGGGCGCCGGCCGTGCCCGGCTAATGCACAAGGGTTGTGCATTAGCTGCGACAGAGTAATGCACAAGGGTTGTGCATTAGCTGCGACAGAGTAATGCACAAGGGTTGTGCCTTGGGCCAACACCGTTCCCCTTTTACGGCTGGACCTGCAAGATTGGCATGTCCCGCGATCCCACGGGGAGATGCCGCTCCTGCGGCTGCGTCTACCTCCTGGAGAAGCTCGCTGACCATGAGGGCATCGGCTCGGCGGCTTCTGTTTCATCTCCGCGTGGTCTGAAGGGGCGTTTCAAAGCGCGTGGTTAGACCCAGAGGCCACACTGGGTGCAGTAACCGACAAGCCCCCACCACCAAAGTAAACAGTCTCGAAATAACCGAGTCAAGGGGGCGAAGCATGAGGCGGCGCGGCCAAGGGCCAGGACGTTAGCGAGTACTGACAACCCCGCTTCTCCCGTCTTTCTCGCCCTCTTGTCTTCGTCCCCTTCCGAACGGCGGGAAACTTTCGGGAGTTTATCCTCGTCCCCTTCCAGCCGCACCCGCAGATCCATCGACCCATCCTCCTGTTGAACTCGATCTTGTGGGTCCGTTTGTGGTTCCTTCCGTCGGCGGGCAACGCAAATGTAGTGTCGTCGGGATAAAAGCCTGACCGGTCCCTTCCTGCTCACGACTGTTTTAGCCTGAATTAGCTCCATCGAACGAGAACAGTGAAGACAGCAATTGTCGTTTCCGTGGCGCTCCTTCTCGCCGCCCTGACGGCGCTCGCGGCCGCCCAAACGACGGCTTCCAGCGACCCCTGCGATGGCTATGGCGACTGTCTCTCGGCTTCATTGACATATCTCCGGGCCAACCCCGACGACTCTCTCTACCTGGGGGACAGCTTTCAGATCTCCCTCGCCATTTCGTACGGACCGAACACGGTGGGTTCGCAGACCGTCTGGAGCTACGATACGGCCGCCTTCTCGGCCAACACCACCAGCTCCCAGGCGGAGTTCAGGACCCTGGTCAACGGCTCCTCCGCATACACCGTAACCGCTTCCGTCACCTTCACCGTCGTGATCTGCACGACCTCGAGCGGGGTAACGACGTGCGTGGACTACTACCCGACCCTCAGCGTCCAGGAGACGGTGCAGACGAGGGCATTCGAGCTGCAGCTAACCACCAACATGACCAACGTCACCGACTCCCAGGGATTCCTTCTGAGAAATCCGGATGGCTCTTTCTACCACGACGACGAGTTCTTCGCCAACTACACCTACGGCTTCCTCTTCATGCAACAGCGCCCCGACATCAAGGTCGTAGTCGAGCCCCAGTTCGACCCGACGTTCGTGAGGCTCACCGCCTACCGGAACTCCAGCTCGACGGGATACTTCCTCTTCACGGTGGCCAATCGCACAGGGACGTCGAAGATTTCTATCACAGCGAAGGCGTTCAACTACCAGGGCGCGCCGCTGGGATCGAAGACCCAGGAGCAGCCGTTCGCCGTCGTCAACTACGCCCCCTACTTCACCTATTTCACGTACATGGAATACAACTCGAGGAACGCCAGCGCCTACGAGAGACCCTTCGTCACACTCGTCAGGTACGACGGGAACGACCCGGGCTACTCGTACGGAGGAGACGCTAACACCGCACCCATCACCGCCGTGAACGACACCCGCGAGAGGGCCCTGATCAACTCGTTCAACTTCACAACTGTTGCCTGGGGCGTGAACGCAAACCTCACTTCGGGCGACATCAGCCAGGACCTCTCGTTCTGGAACCAGACCTCCGATAGCCTGGGCACCCGGACCACCAACGCGACCTACCCCGTCCTCACGTTCGCGCAGAGGGTCGTGAAGTTCTACTTCTCTTCAGACGTCGGGAAGATCCAGGGCTACGCCGGTCAGGGGCTCGAATACTTCAACGTCACAGAGCTGGCCGTTTCCAAGGACTTTGCCGGAGGCGACTACGCGCTCTTCAACACATCTTACCTCTACCAGCCCGTCTACTACAGCGGCTACCTCACCGTGTTCACCTACGGCCCTTCGGGGCCCGATCCCTCGACGTCGGTCAACATGACCCTGGTCACGCCGGACCCCCTCGACCCTCACCTGCTCGCGGCGCTGAACGAGACGTTCGGGCAGTACCCGGAGGTGATCCACGACTTTCAGAGCGACCTGTTTCCTGCCTACTCCACTGTGATGAACCTGAAGCCCGTGAGCTCCACCGGAGGCAGGTGGGTCTTCCTCCTCAACGACACCAACCTGGCGACGCTGAACGAGGCGCAGATGCCCACCCTCTACATCTCGGTGCAGGGGCAGTCGGGAAGCTACTCCTACTCAGTGCCGGTCGCCTTCTCGTCGTTCGAGATCAACCGCACCCTGATCCCGCAGCTACCGTTCGACGACGTGAACGGCTACTACCTTGACCAGGAAAGGCAGCTGGTCGCGCTACCCTTGAACTACAGCTTCATGTCGCCCAGCCCGTTCGTGGCGTGGGACTATGGGAACGGCACCACTCCGTCATTCGTCTCGCCGGTAACATACGAGCCAGGCAACCTGAGCCAGACCTACGGATTCATCTTTGGTGGTAACAGCACGATTTACGCGAACCTCGATGGGGGAGGCGGGAGCCTGGAGAACATGCAGACACAACAAAAGAGCTTTCAGGCCCTCGCGATGATAGGGCCTCAGACCGGAGGGGCGACGAGCCTCTGGGTGAAGGACCCGAACGGGAATCTGATCGTCAACGACTCGTTGACCCCGGACACGGAGCCGCCATCGCCCTCTGGGTACTACGGATTCTATGAGCTGTCGTTTCCGATGACAGTGAATGGGACATACCAGTTCTGGATCACCAACTCCTGGGGAGTGAGCAGCGTCTTCCAGACCTACCATAACGTCGCCCACATACCTCCGCCGCCTGACGAGGAGTACCTCCTCATGACGTTCTTCGGGTTTCTCGTTATTGGCCTTTATTTCGTTGGGAAAATCGCCAAGCGAGCTCGGACCTGAAGGAAATCGAGAGGTCGGAGAGGTCGGTGAGGTCGGTGAGGTCGGTGAGCTTCGACCAGTGTGCTTTCATTCGATGGACTTGAATTAATTGCAAGTGGGAACAGGTGTAACCGGTTCGAGTCTTTCGCACATTTCGACTGACCCTCAGCCCATGCTGACCTTCTATCTATCAAGGCCTATCGCAGTCGGGGAAAGATTGAAGTCAACTCGTCCCTAATTGGTTCGCCACGACGACCATTACGATAGGCCGGTCCAAGTTTAGCAAGTCCTTCGACATTCAGTTTCACGTCGGGGCTCAGACGTACAATGACAAACTCGTGGTCAACCAATCGGAAGAGAGACGAATTTTGCAGATGGTGGAAGAGATGAACAACGCGTCGGCGCGACTGATGAAGGCCAAGATTAGGAGAGACGAACGAAGGATTCGTCGCGCGGGTTCTCAATCAGAACTTCTAGCTACTCGCATCGGAAAGAAGCTCTTCAAGTTGCTATGCAAAGCAACGGTAATCGATGTCCAGTCACTGAATGATATCTTTGGAACGCAAGCCGAAGTCATGCTCGCTTTGGACAAAAAAAGCCGACGGCTTCCGTGGGAGCTCGCTTTCGATGACGACTTCCTCTGCTGCAAGTACGAAGTGGGAAGATCATTGCCCGGAAGCGCAGCTGACGTCTACAGCGAGGAGTCGGAATGGACAAGGGCAGTTGTCGTAGGGGTGAACTACGATTGGGATGACTATTCTCTCGTCTACCCCGAAGAGGAAGCTCGTCTGGTCAAGAGACAGTTAGGAAGGAAGCTTGAAGTGAAAATCCTACTCGGTCGCAAAGCGACGAAAGAAGCCATCCTCTCCGAGCTTGAGGAAGGAGCGCGCATCTTCCACTTCAGTGGGCACGGATCCTACAAGGATTACAGGCGCGAAGGACGCCAAGTTCGCCTCAGTTGCCGAAGACGAGAACATTTCCGAATACGATTTGAAGGACGCGTTTGAAAAGGCGGGAGGTGCCCCCGATCTGACGTTTCTGAACGCCTGCCAGTCCGCACCCGAATCGTCCTACCCAGGCATGGCCGACGCCTTCATCAACCAAGGAGCGAGCCATCTGATTGGAACGTTCTGGTCAGTCTACGACCAGCCGTCGACGGATTTCGTGGAAAAATTCTATTCCGCTTTGACCCGCAGGAGTTCATACGGTGAGGCCCTGAGGACCGCCAGAGTTCAATTCGCGAAGAAGAGAGGGGGCTACCGGGACTGTGCTACGTGGCCGGCGTTCGTGCATTATGGGCAACCCTCAGACGACCTCTCCTTCGAAGAGTAGTGAGTTGGCATTAACGCGGAGAGTAAGGGCAATTCATGAGGTCCACTAGAGCCATCTCAAAGAGGTCATCATCGTCGATCCCTGCATTGGTCTTGGCATCTCTCAGGTGACGCATTCGTTTTCTGACGCTTCTGATATTCCGTGCCCTTCTCCATCCGAGGTTGATTTCCGTGACCCTCGCCTGAGTAAGAATCTTTCCCTTCATCAACCAAAGGTTGGCAAAGTCTGTTGCCTCGCCTTCTCCTCTCTTTCCAACAAGATGACCAATTTCATGCAATATGACGAATGCCAAACAATCTTCCTCAACGATCAAACCCACTGTGGGCTTTTGCACGTACAGTTTCCCATTATACTTTGAGAATGCCAAAGGGGATGTATGGTGTTTCCTTTCGTAGCTGCGGGAGTAAGAGTAGAATCTTAAAGCCCCTACATTCGTGAATGCTTCCAGGTTCATTCCAGAATACCTCTTGACACATCTCGCAATCCTCTCAATCAGCGGACCATCAAGAGGTCTACTCATAGTCGGTGTTCATCGATTACCGGTGCGTGTCACTTAAGGCGATTGACATAGGTTTGATTCATCCGTCAAAATCCTTTTCTAATCTGCTTTGTTGTTAGACAGATCAGGATTAGGGAGTCCAGTCATCGGGGACTCAAGCGGTGACTTCCTTCGGTTTCGTAGTGAAGAGTCTTCTCTCCTCGTCACTGAGGAAGTTATAGAAAGGAATGCGTCCCTCCTGCGTCACCAGAATTCCCTGCCCTATCTTGGCGTTAACGACGAACTTCTCCTCCCCGTCGCTGAGGTTGAACGCCTCCTTGAGGACCTGCGTCGCCGCCTGGTCCTGCTTCAGCACTATCTTCGTGGAGCAGCTCTCGATGATCACCCTCCCGGGGCCGGTCGAGCCTCCCCTCCCCATCAGGTCGGAGACGAGCTGGGTCGCGATCACGAACGCCGTCTTGTAGTGCCTCCCCGTCCGGGCTATCTCGGGGACGTACTCGACGGCCAGGGGGAAGTAGGGCCTGCCCGTCCTCGGGTTGATCTCCACGAGCGACCAGCCCTCGTCGATCACTATCGCCTTCCTCGTCTCCTCGGGAATGGCCTTGTCCTGGATCTTCCGCCAGACGGCGGAGAGCGCGAGGAAGGCGGCCGCGTCCCTGATCTCCCCAGGCGGGAGGTCGTAGAGGACGAAGACCATCCTCGGGAATATCTCCATCTTGCCCTCGAAGAGGAAGCGGTAGGGAGGGAGGTTCGCCTGCAACCGCTTCTTCAGGTCGGCGGGGGCTAGCTCGATCAGCTCCCCCACGCTGGAGGCCCTCTGCGAGGTCAGGTAGAGGTCGTCGAGGAGGTCCTGGTCACCCTCGACCCTCGCCACGCTCGCGAGGAAGTTCGCGGCCATCCTCTTCTCTGGGAACACCGCGAACGGGTCCAGGCCCGCTCCTTTCTCGCCGTTGAAGCGGCGCACGGTGCATCCGGTTATTCCCGCGAAGGACGTCTCGTAGGTGCCGTCCGGACCGACCGAGTATTCCGGCTTCGTCAAACCATCGAAGAGGAAGACCATCATGTCCCTGTCCTGGTGGAGCATCCTTCCGAGGAAGGTCTTCACGAACGTCGATTTGCCAAATCCGGAGGTCCCCATCAGCGCCAAGTTGTAATTCTCTTTTTCGAAGACGTCGTAAATGATGGCGTTCCCTGTCGCCAGGTTCTGGCCCAGGAACACCCCGGAGGGGTCGACCACGTCCAGGCCGCAGAATGGAAAGAGGCCCAGGGCTCCCGAAGTTGTGATGAAGAACCACCTCCCGGTCGCGTACTTCGGGCCGACCCCCGTGAGAAGGGCCTTCTGCAAGTATGCGGGGGAGTCGATCTGGCCGACCATCCCGCCTACGACCTGCTTCAGCTTCTTTCTGGCCTCGACGAGCCCTTCGTAGCTGGTCCTGCGCAGGACGATCCTGATTCGCGTCCTGAAGAGCCTCTCCCTGCCCATCCCTATGAGCTGCGCCGCACCCGAGGCCCTTTGGAACTCTGCCTGCTCCTCGGGATCCAGCGACCTTCCCTCGGTCTGCCTCAGGACGAGCCTCGAACCGACCGACTTGGCGTAAGACCTCGCTATCCTCTTCGCCTCGTAGATGTCGATCGGCTCGACGTCGACCATGATGGAGTAAGCGACCGGGTACAGTTCGGCTAAGAAACCCGGGACCAGGGCTCCTCCGAGCCGCGTGATGCAGTAGGTCTGGAGGTAGCGGCCCTCGGAATCTATGATGTACTTCGGATGGACCGTGGTCGTCTTGATCGAAGGAATCGCGTGAACGCGGGTCATCCTCGTGCCGAGCTTCATGATGAGGGAGTCCGCCTGCGAGGGTGTCTCCACGAAGAACCGCTTGTACGGGATTTCGTACAGCGCACCGACGGCCTCGACCTCCCTCTCGTCCTGGACGATGTGGAATGCGATCGGCTCTGTGAGGGAGTCGAGGAAGGACGCGAACCGGTCAAGGACCGCCCCCTGCTCCTTCTCCGGCAGGTTTGACAGGTTGACCGACCGCAGCTCGTAGGCGACTGGGCCATGACTCTTGGAACGCTTCTTCTCGGCCATCGTTTCACTTCACCTTGGTGATCGACTCGCTGACCTCCGGGCCTCTCCCCTTGAGGAGCAGGTTGATCGAAAGGAGGGACTCGGCTGACCCTTCTAGCTTGACCTCGAGACGGCGGGATCCCAGGTCCTCCGCGACAGGAACGTAGACCAGACGATACCTTGGCTTTTCAGGAAAGACCAAGTCCTGCCCTCTCAGCTTGTCGTCGACGAGCAGCAAGGCACGGGTCTCGCCATGGACGTTATCGACCTTGTCAGAGATCACGAGGGGAACGGGGTTCTTGAAGTCGTCCACCGTAACCTCTTGCGTCCCGGGCGACGGCTCGCTCTCTCGCAGGGGGCCTTTCTCAAGCTTCTCACGTCCGGCAAGTCGGCGCAAGGCTGCTCCGAGCTTGTTCGTCCCGTCCGTGCGCAGGAAATACAGCGCCTGAAGCTCGGCGGGGATGAGTCTCACCCTCCTGTTCGAGACTACGTATCCGACGCCAAAGACCCCGCAGAAGGCGGCGGCCCTGCCTCCGAAGCTCAACCCGGCTATGGTGAACGTGAACGGAATGGAGGCCAAGAACGCAGCGAGAAATGCGACTACCATGGTCGCCAGTTGGCGGAAAGAGAAAGTGACGAATCCCAAAGGAAGGACTTTCCTCTCCCACCATGGTTCGTCCGCCCACCATATCGAGTCGGGACCAGACACAGCTAACTGCGATTTGGACCCTTAAAACGAGTTGGAAGATGGCGAATGAAGGAGCACCCCTCGGCGGGAATTCTTAGCCCCAACAAGGCTCTTCAAAGAAATGCTTATCCGGATGGATTGCTAAAATCGCAGATGGTTGACGGTCCTGTGAGCCACGTGATAAGGAACATCGCGCTAGCTTCGATTGCGGGAGTCTCGATTTCGGTCATCAGCACAGCATTCCTCGCGAGTCAACTTATTCGCGGCGGCGGCCCTGACTGGTTCTACTATGGTTTCCCCTTTCCCATTTATCAGGTAGAGAATGTCGACATTGTAGGAACTTTCGACTACTTCTCCCTTTCGAACCTCCTCGGCGACATTCTGGTCTGGTTTGGGATCTCATTCGTCGTAATCTCGGCTTTCAATGCCGCGCAATTCTTGAAACACGCCATAAGGAACATAGCATTCATTTCAATCGCCGGAGTCACGATTTCCCTTGTAAGCGGGGCATTCTTGACGAGTCAAGGTTCACCTTACAATTTTTACTACGGCTTCCCGCTTCCCATCTACGAGGTTGTGGCTGATTACGGTGGGGCAACTCCTCATTTCTTCTATATCTTGAATGGGGTGGGAGATTTTTTGGTGTGGTCCGGAGTCGCCTTCGTTCTGGTCACAGCTTTCTATGCCGTTTTGGCTCGAACCCGGGTCGTCCAAGATGCAACGGTCAGGGAAATCACTCGTTAGAGAAACGGAACCTCAGTTATGCGCTTTCTGATGCGCGGGTTTGGGATTTGGGCTCCAACCAGGTGGAGCAAACGTCACACAACTTTCTGTCCTAACGATGTTCGAAAATGAAGCCACCAAATGGACTCTGACATTCATGGAAAACAAGTTTTGGCGCTTAAAACAAAGTCGGCAAGAAGGTTCCGTCTATTAGCCGGGGCTTGTTCGAACGATAGCTTGTGCGACACGCACGAGGAGCAGTCCGCGACCCATCCTTCCCGCCTCAGTCCTCACTAGCCCGCACACGCGCCAGTGATGTTCTCGTCGAACTGCCCTGAGCCTGGGTTGATCGGGAAGTATGTGGACAAGTTGACGGCGTCGTTGCTCCCAGGACTGCCTTCCCATTGGATGACAAAGCCCAGGAACGTGATGTAGTAGCCAGGAGGCGGATTGTCAACCTCCAACGAGAACCTGAACGTGGCGTTGCTGAACGGCGGCACATGGACGGTGGGGGCGTTCACCGTGAACCCCGGGATGGCTAATACGGAGACCTCGTTGAAGTTGCCATCATCATAGGCGCTGGCGTTGGTGACGATCCCGTCGCACGGGTCTCCAGGCGCAAGCACGACCTCAGGGTTGCCCTTGAAGACCCTGATTGTCGAGAAGGTGCTGATGCCCGTCGCGAAGACAAGGGTGAGCGGGAAGCTGAAGCTGTGTACACCTACGCTCAAGGTGATGTTCTGTCGGTTCGGCGATTGCACTACGCTTGCGATAGTCTCCCCCGTCGTGTTGTAGGCCAGGATAGTCCTCGTGGTGTTATCAAGGTAGACGCTGCCGAATCCGTCGAACCCCGTCAAGAGCCGAGGCGGCCCGCCAAAGGCGGTGACCACGCATTCCTGGGATGTGGTGAATGGGACTACAAGGTTGGCAAGTCCGGGAAAGTTCGAGAAGCTTGAAGAAGACGCGTTGGTCGAAACCGCGAGCTGGATCGAATGCTCGCATATGTCGCTACTCGTGCCTACGCTCAGGTAGCCTGCCGCTGAGCTCGAGGCCTCTACGACGTACGCGACGGTCGCGTTGCCGTTTGGAGGCACGGTGAACGACGTCGCATTGGATGTTACTGAGACCCCCGTAGGCTCGGTGGAGGAGTTCCAGTCGTAAGCATGGTAAGTCTCATTGAGGGCCAGGGGTTCCGCGGACGGGTTCTCGTAGGTCATGCAGAACGTCCCCACGTCGCCTGGCTTGAGGGTGAAGATCGGATAGCCGAAGTCGTTCACCTCGGTCCCGTTCGAATAGACGCGGCTTCCCTCTGATGGCTGCGGCGGCCTTTCGGCACAGGGCGACGCCAGCGTCTGGACTTTGCTGCTCAACGAGGAGAGCTGGCTCTGGAGGCCGCTGATTGTGGCGCTGTCGTTGCTGAGCTGCGAATTGAGGGAACCGATTGACGCCTGATCCGAGCTGATTGACGCGGTGAGGCCGCGGTTCTCGCTTTGGAGGGAGGCCGTCAAGGCGTACTCGTATGCGCCAAAGGACGCTAGGAGCAAGGCGATGACAATGGCAGCGATCAGTTGGCGAGCCGGGCCCCTCCTTGTTGGCGCCTCCATGGACGTTCAGTTTGTTGAAGTTGCTTAGATATCTTTGGGATGACTTCTCTCTCGGGCTCCGACATCGGTTGCGATGGCGGCTGACGCTTAAGACGCGGTATGGGTGGATTTGGTTGGGCGAAGAACGCTCGTCGAAGGGAGGATAGTTACCGAGGGGTTATGTCGCGGCGAGCGACAAGAAATGTCTGGACAGGTTACCAATGCAGGGCAAGGCGGTCCTCGGAATTGCCGTTGCAGGTCTCGTCATAGTTGGTGGTTTGGTGCTCTACTCGAATAGCCTTCCCCATCCCCCGCCAACGAGCGCCGGATTGGCATCTTCGACCTCGAGCCCACTGGCCAATCCGAGTATCTCTGTGACCTCCACGAACTCCAGCTCATGGACGGTAATCCGAACCAACACCACGGTATACTACGGCGTAGCCTGCCAGCCGCTGAGCATATTCGAGTTCAGCTGCCCTCCCATCGACACAGCCTCGCACTCGCCCTCCCTTTCCAACGTTGATGTGGTCAGTTACCGCGGTCAGGAACTATACGACGTGAACTCCAGCTACAACATCAACGGCCAACTACTGACCTATACCGTCTGGTTCACCAACGACACCGTGATCTGCGTCAGCCCATCGTTGGATGGCTATGCGCTATGCCCCGTTCATCCCATCTACCTCACCATGGGCATCGCCGCTCCGTCCGCCTCGGCTATCAATCCCTCGAATGCCCTTCGCCTAGACCTCCAGCTTTCAAACACCACGCAAGGCGTCAATGTCACGGTCAGCGTGCGCAACACCCTGAACAAAGTCAACAACGTGACCTCGGCGAGCCATTGGGCGACCTACTCGAACTCGCTGATCCACATCTGCTACGACCAGGTCGCGGCGTTCGCGGCCTATCGAGGCAACTATGGAGCGGAGAACTTCAGTGCCGGTTCACCGCTAGCCATCGACAACGTCCAGAGTGCTACCATATGCCCTGAGCTCCCACCGTCGATGGTCTACTCGTTCGGTCCGGACAGCGGCGTGGCCTCAGCCTCGGCTCGCTTTCCGATGGGTCCCTCTATAATGAACGTCAGCCTTTCTTATCTGGCCTCGGGTTACTACACATGCAGCACTGGCGCGCCTTCGTTCAGGCCCTATAACGCCTCGGGCTCGTGGAGGTGCCCGCAGGACGGAAGCTACAAGTTCAACCCGTTTCCTCCGGGAACATACACGGTAGTCGCGTTCGACCAGTGGGGCGATGTTGCCGTGTCGCACTTTGAAGTCTATGCCTGAGATATCGGCTCTCTGGCTGCCGTTATGGGCGAATAGATTTAATGTGAGACCGACCGGAAAGTTGGTAACGACTTTTGCGGGGACTCCGTTTTAAGCAGACGCCGCCTCCCCATGCATGAGCTCTCGAAGCGCAGCAACCCTCGGGCAGACCCGCGAGCGGATCATCATCCTCCTGGTCGCACTCTCCGTGCCGCTGATCGTCCAGTTCTTCGTCTACATACTCGCAAGCGCGACAGGGGCGACATCCCTTCCGGTGGTCGGATACGGCATAGCGGCGTGCGCTGCCACGGCCTGCACGGCGAACGGGGTAAGCTCCCTCTGGCTTCCGGCCGGCCCCACTCTCCCGACGGTGCTGCTCACTGTGCTGAACACGGCGCTCCTCTTCATCGTCTCGATAGTGGTGGTGATTGAGGCGATTAGGCTGGTCGGGAGCCTGCTCGTGATGAGGGAGGACTAGCGAACATTAGCGAGGAGGGCGTCCTCCTCTTCCCCCTCTTTTATTCCGAAGAATGGTCTTTTCTAGATGACAGTCCGGAACACGATCAGGTTTGCCGCGACCTGTTATCGGAAGAGCGCGCGCTTCGCGGTCTTCATTATCCTCCTCGCGTCCTTCGCAATCCCTGCAGTCCTCGCGAGCTCGTCTGGCTCTCTCAACCTGTCGCCGAACGTGAATGTCAACGCTGAATCCCCCTTCGGGTGCGGACTCCCGCTCTTCCCGTCCACCGGCAGCTATCAGGCGAGCGGCGGGGTTTCGGTCTCCGGGACCTACTTGGGCAGCGTCTACCTTACTGGTTCGATCACCATCTACGGGCACGACAAGGCGACAGACAAGCCAGAGACCCAGACGCTGACTCTCACACATGGCGATTTCAGCCCGAACCCGATGAACTTCCCGGGCCAGAGCCAATCGGGGGTGAACAACCCGCAGGTCAACTCCAACTTCTGCGAGCCGGTCATCGACGGGTACACCTACTGGGTCGCTGCGTCCAGCCAGCAGGGATGCATCACCAGTTCGTGCCTTCTTGCGAACTCCACCGTCACAGTCTCCGTGACGGGCGGGAGCAGCCAGATGTTCCAGCTCATAATGGAGATGCCCCTCTTCAACGAGACGACCCTCGGCGTGACCATCAACTGCGCCCCGACGACGGCGCCGTGCGGGCTCCCGCTACAGGGCTTCTACGACTTCATCTTCATCATCGCGATAATCATCGCGGGAGGGGGGTTCCTCGTAGCCCTGGCGAACAAGGAGATCTCCGGGGACGAGAGGCAGAACGTCGTCCTGGACTTTGTGCTCGCCGTCCTCTTCATCCTCCTCTTCCCCGTCATCTACAACAACATCGCCCTCCTCACGAACTACCTCGACATGACGATAGTCGCCGGGCCAAACTTCCCGTACACCGACTACGGCATCCAGATCAGCCTGGTCTGGGCAAAGCTCCTCGCGTGGGCGCAGGGAGGGAGCGTCTGGGGGATGCTGGTCTCGCCGATAACGACCCTCGCGGGGTGGATAGTCGCGCTGATCGTCTATCTGATGAGCATCTTCCTCGGCGTGGTGAGGATATGGCTGGTCACCGTCACGGTCATCGGCTTCCCGATCTCGCTGGCTCTCAAGCAGGTCCCCTTCGCGAGAAAGCTGAGCTCGATGGTGGAGGACACGCTCTACGGGCTGATCCTCGCGTCCCTGCTAAGCTCGGTGGCGATAGGGGTGGCGGCCTACGTCCTCGCCGACGCGCCCGGAGGGCCGGTCTGGAGCGCGACGATCTTCGCCGGCACGGGGATAAACGGGATATCGAACTGGGTCGCCGCGTCCGCGCTCTTCACCGCGATCCTGCTCCCCACGGTCTTCGCGCCCCTCACGGGCACCCTCTTCCAGACCGCGTCGCAGGCCTCGATGGTCGGGGTCGGGGTGGCGGTCTCGATGGCGGGAGCGGGGGCCGCACCGGCTGTGGGCGCGGCGGGAGCGGGCCTTGCGGGGATGGGAGGGGTGGGTAGCCTCGGCAGAGGGATGTCGGGTGCTGTGGGCCAGGCGTCCCAGACGATCGGTCAGCAAGCGGCGAGCACGATGCAGAGCATGGGCCTCGGTGAGAGGCTTCTTTACGCCGCCCCTCATTCTCTGAAGAACATGGCCGTCGTCGGGACGACGGGAGTCCTTGCGGGAATGGGCGCCAGTAGCGCTGCTAGGTCGATTGCGACCGTCGCGCCCCTGAGTAGCCATTCGACAGTATCGCAGGCGATTGGCAGGGTCAACGCCGCCAGGCAGGACGCCGCCATGGGGTATGAAACGACCACCGCTCTTCAGGACGCGAACCAATCTATCGGGGCCGTGATATTCAACGCTGCAACGCTGCCTCCCCACGATTCCCTAGCGCTTCTCTCCCAATCCCGCGCCCTTGACCAGTGGCACAGCCGGCAGATCCAGTTGAGTCCACCTCAGTTCCTGTCGCAGGCGAGGCAAAGTCACATCATTAATGCGCAACAGTATCACGCGCTGCTAAGGGACCACGGCGCACAGGCGGAATTCACGGAGAACTACAAGCGGCAACTAGGCACAATCGCCGGGACCGATGAGTCGGGCAACCTCACAGCTGAAAGCCTAGGCAGGTTAGCGAACCTCAAAGCCAACTTCGAGACGACGAAATCGATGTCAAATAGGAATCAAACAACTTAGAGCTAATGCCTAATGCGAAATAGTGGTCAGTCCGATTTAGCAAGTCATTCTCGTCTATCGGGGGGTTAATATCGAGCGCACTTCTCGTCAAACTACTCGGGAGTTCCCAATGAGAGGACTGGCCATCTTAGCAATCAGTGTCGTAATGGGAGTCGCAGTCATTGGCCTTGTAGCAATGACACTCACTTCCGGAGGCAGTTCCGTCCAACAACCTTGGCAGGTCATTAAGAATAACGTGACAGTAACAGGACCTATAGCCACAACGGTAGTTTGTGGCGTATTCGCCGCGAGCTGTGTTCCCGAATGCTGCACTATCGATAATAATCAACTGATCAACTATCAAGGCAATTTCTACTATGTTCGCGTCGTGACGTTAGGCACCGATTATGGTCCAGCAACAACATCAACGTCGACGGAGGCGGGCCGCGTAGTGACCACGATTACAGCTGGCCAGCCTCAGTCAACACTCGCGGTTACAATATGGTTCACGAATTCCACAGTCTATTGCATCAGCCCAGCCTTCGGTCCAGAAGGCAACAACTGGGGAGTAAGCGCTCCCACTTGTCCTCAGTGAGGAACTAACACGGCACATATTCCAAGCTGAGCCGGACTGAATCAGCTTGAAACATTGACTCTTCCGACTCGACTAAGCATAACTCAAGATGTCGACTTGCAGGTTCTTCTCAAATCCCACCAATCTCTCCGCACTGGCGATCCATGTCTCAGGAGATCCTCCTCGATTATCTATGTAGCCCATTTCCGCATGACGCATTTTGACCTTGTAATCCATCGCCACAGATTTTGCGCGCTGAATGTTATCTAGCCGGCCGGTTACCCAGTCCTCTTGCAGTAAGTCGAGTTTCTCAAAGGCGTTGTCAACAGTCATGCTTGGATTAGTGCCCGTGTAGAACAATCGGGCCCTCTCTGGGTCTTCCCAGACCGAAGGTTCCAGTTCTGCCTCCTCGAGTGACCGCTTCAGAAGGTTCTCGTCCCAGAAGACGCCGTCGTCCATTTCGCGCTTCGACGGGAAAAGGGCGATGTTCATTTCCAAATCTTCGATTCTTGCCTCGAACTTTTCGTCTTCCATCTTACTCAGGCCTTCTGTCCTAGCGTCACTCTGGTCGGCGAGGAATCGGGCCACGACTCCTCCGGTTATCGCCCTGAGGAGGTTTATCCTGTAGGGCTCGTCTCTGGATGGAAGCTCATCCAGCTCGGTTCCGTCAGGAAAGGTGCAAGAGACCCTGAACATGACGCTGCGCAGCTCCCCTTGAAGCGAGTAAGCCAATTCAACCGTGTGAACGTCCTTGAGGCGGATCAGCCGCAGGTTGGGGAAGCCGAAACCGATCGCAAGGCCATCATTGCGCTCGAAGAGCAAGGACTTTCCTGTCAGGGTGAGCCTGCCCTCGCCCAGCTTGTTCCCAGATGCTCTGACGGTGAAGCCCGCATAAGGCCAGAGGGTCTCCACTTTCTCGTACGCCCGTTCTTGCATTTCCTGACTCTCTGAAGAGCTTTTGATATTAAAGCCCCTCGGACGGGGTTTCTGCTTGATTAAGGTACATGGTCGGATGGTTCTGGTGCGTCATCGGGAGCTTGGCAATTAGGGACTTCTATTGGTGCAAAGTCTGGGCGCAGCGCTATGCGTAATAGGGCCGTACACCAAAAACCATACGAAATGTCAGCATCCCGCAGAGCAGGGAGCCGATCGCATGGCCACCCGAGAAGAGGATATTCTAGGGGTACGGTAACGATCGCCTTGATCGCCGGTCTGCTCATCGGCGCAGGCGCGACCTACGCTCTCTCAGGAGCAAGTCTGAGCCGGACGACCACCACAACTGCAACATTGCCTGCCGTCACCAGCACGACAACGGTGACGATTGGTGAGACGAGTCAGACCATAGCGACGGTCGCTCCAAATGGTCTCCGGCTGTCGACCTCCATCAACGCGACCGACCTCACCGTCGGACAGAAGCTGAAGATCTCGATATCGGTCTTCAACACGCTCCAAACAACTAACGCTCTTGAGCCGACTGTCGCGGGATTTCCACGGGGCAACTGGACTTTCTACGGAGTCCCGGTTGCTATGTTACCGGAATGCTCGCTACAGCCGCACGAAATCCCTTTTGGTTGGGCTTTCCCGATTGAAATCCTCGTCCTCAAGGGCAACTACACGGCCCAACAACTGTCGTCTCTCGCAAACGTGAGCTTACCCGTCAACCCTTGTTCGGCAGGAGTCAACACAGTAGCAATCCCCACGTATACTTTCGAGCCGAACAGTGACATGATCAACATCACATACTTCGCGGATGGTGGAGCCGGGCATCAGTCTGTGGGTCTCTTTCGGTCTGCCTCTGAATTTACGCTAGGTGGTTATTGGAATCTTACCAGCCTTGAAGAGCAAGCGAACGGCTCCTATGTTTCTGAACCCGCCGTGTGTCAGCTTTGCAAAGTCCCCTCATCCACCCCGTTCGCTCCCGGAGTGTACACCATCGGAGTGACGGATGAATGGGATCAATATGACGTTCTCCACTTCAAAGTTAGCGGGTCGGGTTAGCTTCTCACAAGAAACGAGTGCTTGGATGTATCTTAATCAAGCAGAATCCGGACGGGTCTTTTTCCTTGGAACGTCACTTCACCACAAAGTGAAGTATCACCCATTGCCCCCACATATCCTCGATGCCCACCGTGTATACGCCAGGGGTGAAGGGAGTCGTAATGGGACTGTCAATGGTCTGTTGCCCTTCGTAGTTCAAGAAGACGCTGGGTCGCTCTGAGTTGTTCCGCAGGTCCCAATAGCCGTTCGTCGTGAACGTGCCCGCGACAGGGTAGGGGCCCAGCGTCTCGTTCGGCGCTACGGAGCTGGTAGTGCCAGTGAGGTTCGCCTGCGCGCTGCGCGGCTCGAATGTTACGCCATTCACCTTAATCCCCGTCGTGCAAGGGTCCACTAGGAAGTGGGTATCAGCCACGGAAGATATGTTGGCTATTGTGTAGTCTCCCTTGAGCACGACGGCTTCCGCTGGCGCGGATACATTGAAACCAACGCTTTCCGATCCCAGAAGCATCATATCACAATCGGGCCACACGGCTAGAGGAATGCCCTGGAAGGGAAAACCATCTAGGACTGGTAACGTATTAGTGGTCGAGAAAGTGTTGAAAATGGAGACGTTGACCTGCAACGCCTGACCCGGAGTCAGCCGCGAGGCATTTAGGGAAACGAACAGTTGAAGTCCGTCTGAGCCAAGAGCATTTCCCTGTGCCGTTTCGCTCCCCTGGGACGTTGAAGCCCTGGAGCAGGCCGCATCTTCATTCAGGGCAGCCCTCGTGCCGTTTTCGAGTGCCGCGTAAGAGTACGCGACGTACTCGCCGGCGAAGACTCCCTGCGAGACTACTTTCGATCCGCTGGGGAGCCCCTCGCCGCAGGGTCAGACCGTGGTGGTCTGGGGCCAGAGGACTGGCAGCCTCGACTGCGTGGCCCCTGGACCTCCCGATGGGACCGTCACGTTCCCCGAGGGCAAGGGGATCGTCATGTTGACGAGGTTGTTCGCTTCGATGCCGACCATGATATAGTTCCACCCCGTGAAGCTCCCGGCCACGATGAAGTAGAAAGCGCCCGAGGGGTCGGTGATCGATATCCGGCCGGAGGCGTCGGTCGTGTACTCTTTCATAGGGCAGGCCGCGAAGGTTGTCGTGGTCGTCGTCCCGTTTACCACTATTATCCCGCTGCCGACGCTCGCCCCGTTGGGCACCGTGATGACGCACTCGCTCAGGGTGGGCCCGCCCGGAGTGAACGTCACGTTATTCGGAGAAGGGGCCGGGCCGGCTAGGACCGAGACTCCCGCTATAGGGACCATCCCGGACTCGTTTACGACCTGTATGAGAATCGCCCCTTTCGACCCCGTGTCTGAGGAGGGAAGGGAGTAGGACGACGTGGTGGACGGGGTGCCTCCCCCTGGATTCCCCTGATTCGAGTACACCAAGACGACCGTCACGGACGCCACAATGACAACCACCGCAATCGCCACTGCGGGTATCTTCCGGGATTTCGTACCGGTTGCCGGTGTCAAGCGGGCCGAACCTCGAGGAAGTTTATGGTCTTGTTGCCATTAATAGTTTGCCCGATGTTTCGAATCGAACGGCGTCTCTGCATCGGACCGATTTTCACAACAGCTATCTACCAAAGCACGCCTCGTTAATCGGTCGATCGGTGACATGAGCGCGCCTGCACAAACCGACCGCTTTCGTCGCAATAGACCGTTCGCGGTTGTCGCGGCGCTTATCATAATAGTTGCAGCGGTCGTCGGGGTCATTTTGGTGAATCGCCCTTCCGGTAGCCCCGGCGCCTCGTTCACCGGAAGTCTGTCGAGCACCTCTAGCCCTGGGGGCGCCACTTCAACCACCATTACCTCAAACTTGACGAGCGCAACCTGTTCATCTTCGACAACGACCATCACTTCTCTGTCGACGATGAGCATCTCAAACTATACAAGCCTCTGCAGCTTCGAGATCGCAGCTACAAACCTCGGGGGCGTCCTCGACAATCCGGTCTTGGATTCAAATGCCGGTCTAATCTACGGTCTCAGTTTCTCCCAGACCAATGAGAACACCCTCCTGACAGCCATTGACACCTCTTCCTTGGCGGCCAGGACGGTCCTAACACTCCCGGGTACCGGATTGGCGATTGCCGTCGACCCGAAGACCAACATGGTCTACGTTTCGATTCTCGGCTGCGTTGAGGGAGCGCAGGTACCGAATAGCTGCAGCTCGAACCCAAGTGGGTTCGTTGACCACGAAATACTGAGAGTGAACGGCTCGACGGGCGTCATAGAAGGGCGGACCCCCATCCAGACCAACGAGTCAGTCCTCGGAATCGACTCCAACAGCGACACGCTCTACACAATTCAGACGTGTCCGCACGCAAACATCTCCTCCCCCTGCGGGCGCCTCTTGGCATTCAACGCCACTTCAGGTTCGTTGGCCCAAAACCTGACCGTGAAGGCCGTCCTCGAAGGTCTGGTGGTGAACCCAGCGACCGGCATGGTATATTCCCAAGGAAGCTGGGATTTACCGGCGTCGGAGTCAAGCGCCGGCCACACCCTGGGCGTAGTCGCCTTCAGATACCCTCCTCCTTCCCTTCAGGTGGCCTTCGACGTCCCTCTGAACTATACCAATGCGATTGACTTGTCCATCGACGTCGGCACGAACGTCGTCTACGGCTTCGCCGACAACATCGTAGGCAACGAGTCGTCGGCCAACCTGGTCGCGATGAACGGCGCGACGGGATCGGTGCTCTTCTCGAGAGTGGTCGGTACGGCCTGTTCGCTCTATGACAGCCAAATCGGCTCTGCCGCGTCACCCGAGGGGGCGACCGTCAACCCGATGACCAATCAGGTCTATCTTGACACGAGTCAGGGCGAGGCGACGTTAGTCGCGGTGGACGCGACGACGGGGCAGGTGGTCGGAATGCTCCCCTCGCCTTCGCCGATTGATAACTCCTTGTTCGACAGCCAAAGCGGAAGACTATTCGTATTCCTCGAAGGCGGCGGGGTCGCGGCCATTCCTAGCGCGGCCATGGAGGGCGGAGTTGATTCGGCAATCTTGAGTCCCATTTGCCCGAGTGGGTTACCTGTCGATTAGAATCGGCAAGAGGACACGCGTCAACTTCGACTGAAGCACCCGCACCCGCATGGGGTGCTAGATACGCACCGGTGCTGTCCAATCCTAGTCCGGTCTAGCGCGAGATGCGTTCGGTACCAAACGACAACTCGATAGGCCCTTCGGACGCTGAGCCTGTTTGGGTCACAGCGTATCTTGGCGCGCACCTTTCCTCGAGAGTTCTGTCGGCTCGTAGCCGTTGCCTACCTTGCGGAGAAATCCGCTCTCCGTCAGCGCCTTGAGGTATCGGGAGACGGACCGTTCGCTCATCTCACCCGCCCCTGCATCTGTGCAACGCCGCGCTATCTCGTCCCGGCTCGTGAAGCCGTGCGCGATGATGTGGGAAAGGACTGCCTGCTCGGCCTTTCCCAGACTCGATCCTTGCTGCGACGATTTCGGCAAATCCTCCTCTTCCGTCGTCTGGTCCGGCTCGTCTTTCTCCGGCCCTATCTGGTTCAGGCTCTCGAACTGGATGACGTCGACCAGGAACTTGTCGGGGTCGGCTGGCGGGTCCTCGCCGAGGATGCGCAGGAGCTGCTCCTCGTGGGTCTCCGATGTCACAATGAACCTGATCTTCGCGTAGAACCACTTGTTCTTGTTGTAGTTCTTCAGCAGCTGCTTCTTGCTCTTCTGGGGGGACATCTCTATCTCCACCGCGATCGCCGAGGTGTAGTCCCAGACGTACGGGTTGGGGATCCTCTGCGGGAGCTCCAGTCCCTCTTTGTCCTCGAAGGTGGTCACGGCGGGCACGAACACGGCGATGTCCGGCCTCTCGCTGCTCGTCTCCCCCCAGTCTACCGCGCAGTAGTACCCCGACGGCCAGTAGTCCTCCTTGAGGAGCTTCTCTATCATCCGGACGTGCTTCGGGTCACCCACCTTGGACGGCCCGGGCCTGATCTGGAACCATTCCAGGGCCCTCGGAGTGAGGGCGTACGTCACGGTCTTGGCCCGGTCTATCTTGTCCTTTGCAGAGGAGTTAAGATGAATCCATATCGGGTTCCCAAAGCTGTCCTTGCCCTCCCTCACGTAGTCCTGAGACCCGAACGTCTGCGTGAGGTACCCCGCGTTGACGAGCTCGTTGAGGGACTGCTGCACGATGGACGTCTTCCAGGAGTACTTCTGGAAGAGCTCCGACCTCAGGCGCGAGAACTCGAGGGCGTAGACGTCGGACAGCAGCTTGAGGTATCCCGTCGTGAGTATCTTCCAGTGGATCGGCATGAAGGGCGCCCTCGTGGAGCTTGTGCTCGCGGCTGTGCCCGGCCTCGACTCTTCGATCTGGTCCCAGGGGCTCTTGTAGATGACGTCCATCGCCTCCTGCGCACCGCCATACTTGTCCTCCATCTCCTTCCGCATGTACTCGATGACGTCCTTCATCCCGCAGAGCGGGTCGCGGAGCTTCGGGAACGGCTCGAACAGGAGCGGCATCCTCCTCACG
>Ga0307372_10003385_pt1 | contig 25479 bp, 28 predicted proteins | sample OX1MG_FD_202533 | JGI IMG/M metagenome (GOLD analysis project Ga0307372, IMG submission 202533) | Soil microbial communities from Risofladan, Vaasa, Finland - OX-1 | ecosystem: Environmental > Terrestrial > Soil > Coastal area > Acid sulfate soil | place: Finland: Risofladan, Vaasa | collected...
CATCCTCGTCAGCGTCGCGCGATGGCGCAGCAGCTCTCGCAGATCACGCAGGTCACGTGGCGCGACATACGCCTCCGGCAGAAACCCGGTCCGCAGCAGGTGCGCGAGCGTTTTCGCGTCGATCGCATCAGTCTTCACCCTCGCCGCAGCGATCGCCCGGGTCCGCAACGGGTGCGCGAGGTGCAGGTCATAGCCGGCCTCCTCCAGCAGCTCCGCGAGCCACTCCCACCCGTAGGTCGCCTCCAACACGACATGCGTCTCGCCGCCCGGGTCGCCGAGCAGCTGAAGGAACGTGTCACGGTCATTGACAATCCGGCGTGAGAGCGTCAGCTCGCCCTGCTCGTCGATCACCGCGACGTGCGAGCGGTTGCGATGCAGGTCGATGCCGACCCAGCGCGTAGCGTTACTCACGGTCGGTCCTCCTCTCGATTTGTCCGGCCGCCCGGCCCAATCCGAGCGGTCTTGACGCGACAGTTCGGGACGGAGGACCGACCACCTCCAGCCCAGGCGACGACACCCGGACCGCGGCGGCCCACCAAGCCCTTCATGACATCAAGTCCTCTGGTGGCGTGACTCCGTTCTGATCAGGGTGGTGCTGATTTCTCTTTCGGCGCTTGGCTGCGCAGATGATCTGTTTCAGCTGTCCCGGCTTCTCATGTCGCTTTTGGACCGTCTGGCGGTCAGATCGTCGTGGAGCTTGCCGGGGCAGGGGTTGTCAAGATCGGTGCGGCTGGCCTGAACTCCTGTTCGCGTGCGAGGACGTGCCAGCACGCGATCAGGACCTTGCGGGCGACGGCGCTCTTGGCCGGGTTGGCCTTGCCATGCCGGGCCTTGGTCTTGATGTAGAGCTGGTTCCAGGGGTTGGTGGGCCGCCATGCGTGCTGGGCGGCCTCGACCGCAGCCCAGCGCAGCATCGGCGAGCCGGCCTTGGAGATCGGGCCCACCCATGAGCTCTGCCCGGACTGCTTGATCGTCGGCGCGAGGCCGGCATAACCAATCAGCTTCCGGGCGCTGGGGAACCTTGAGATGTCACCGATCTCGGCCACGATCGTGAGCGCGAGCAGGTAGCCGAGCCCGGGGACTGTGACAAGCAACCGGACCCGCGGGTCGGTGCGAGCAATCGGGCGGAGCTCAGCCTCGATCTGGGTGATCTGGCGGTCCAGATCGTCGACGACCTCAAGCAGCGTGCGGATCGATTGGATCCACACTGCCGGCACGTCACGCTCCGCCAGGCGCTCAAGCGCACCGGGTTTGCGCAGCGTGGTCAGGCTGCCACGCAGTCCCCACTGCGTCAGCAACCCGAACATCCGGTTACGGGCAGACGTGCGCAGGTGCACCAGATGCTCACGACGTCTGAGGCGTTCACGCAGTTCCCGGTCACTGAGCGACGGGACCCACAGCTCGGGCACCAGGTCACGGGCCGCGAGCTGCGCGAGCACGCGGGCGTCGACCCTGTCTGTCTTGCACGCCAACGGTGCAATCGCCTTCACCTTCCGCGCGTCCGCGACCGCGAACTGCCAGCCACACGCCTGTAGCTGCTCACGCACCCACACCGCGCCGCTCATCATCTCCACACACCCATAGGCATCCGGCCCCACCTTGTGAACCAGGCGCGCGAGGCCGTCCGCATCCGCGGACACCGTCCCCTCCAACATCTCACCGCGCTCATCAAACGCGCACCACGCCGCCCTGCGGGTGCCCCAATCGATCCCGACATACTGCATGAGGGCCTCCTCCGAGGAGTCGCTTCTACCGAAGCGCAGATTCTTCGCGGGAGGCCCGACGTCTCACTGAAGCGCTGCGGCCACCGCCTTCATGACAGTCGCTTTTGCGTTGTCAAACAGCGACGAAACGTCACTCCTGCAAGAGTTGCGGATCTGATTGCGCGTCTCTCATGGAGATGCCGCCGAGACCTGCCTTCGTGTCGGCATGGGAACCCGCCGACCAACAGAGGATGCCCGGTAAATCCGAACGGGCTGTCTGGCGCTAGTGGGTCTCCCAGGAACGTTGCGCCGGAAACCTCATCGGTTAGGCAGCGATCAGGAGTCGGCGTTCGGCTTTGAGCAGGCGTTGGTCGCGGTGGGGGCCGTTGCGGTATTGGATGTGGTCGGCCATCGCTTTGCGCAGGGTGTTCCAGTCGGGGTAGTCGGCGTTGTTGACGAGGAACTCGTTGATCGCCCAGAAGTGGCATTCGATCCGGTTCAGGAAGCTGGCGTAGGTTGGGGTGAATACCAGCTCGACGTTGTTCTCAGCAGCCCAGGCTCGGATGGCCGGCGTCTTGTGCGCGGACAGGTTGTCGGCGATCAAATAGATCCTGGTCTTCGGTCGGTAGCGCATCCGTATCTGCCGGTAGAACGCGAGCACCTCTTGACCGCTCTTGTGGGGTCGGATCCGGCCGTGGAGGCGGTCGGTGTGCACGTCGTAGGCGCCGAACAGGTAGCGCACCCCGTGCTTCTTGCTGTAGGTCGCGCGGTGTCGCTCGGGTCGTTTCTGCTGCGCCCAGCCGGATCCCTGGTGGGGGATCAGCTGGATCGGTCCCATCTCATCGAAACACACAACCACCCCGTTCTCGGGGCAGTTGCGGTAGAGGCCCAGGACCCGCTCGGCCTTGGCCTGGAACTCGGGGTCGGGGCTCCACTTCCACGAACGGGTCCGCTGGTGCGAGAGCCCCGCACCGATCAACGTGCGGCGCAGCGCCTCCTCGCTGAGCACGATCCCCATCCCGGCCAGGTGGTGCGCCAGCTTCGGCAGCGACCACCGGGTCAGTGCCACGCCTTGGGTGTCCGGGCGGGCGCGCGCGACCGCGATGATCCGGTCGCGCTGCTCGGGCGTGGTCTTCCTGGGACGCCCGCCCCGATAGTCAGGGTCCAACGACTGAAACCCTCGCTCGTTGAACGCGTGGATCACCTTGCGCACATGCGACTCGTCCGAGCGCACCGCGGCCGCGATCTGCGGTGCCGGCATCCCGACCGACGAAGCCAGCAGGATAGCTGCGCGCTGGCGCTTGGACTGGTACTTCGCGCGTTTGGAGATCTGCTTCAACCGCGCACCTTCCACTGGTGAGAGCTCGCGCACGAACACCTCCGGCGGACGCATGACCACCTCCAGGCTCGAGGACATACGTCCTCATTCGCCACTGGAGGATCATTTCCGGTCAAACGTTTCCAGGAGACCCACTAGCGGCTACGAGTGTCGCTTTGGTGCTCGAGCGGTGTTGGCGTGTCCTGTTGGCCGTCTGCCTCGAGTTCGGCGCTCACGGCGGCGACAGTTTTGTGCGCCAGCGGTGTGCTGATCGACGGCATCTCCGGTTCGGTTTGGCCGACGCGTTCGCGAGCCGCTGCAGCCGGTCAGCATCAGGTGAGCTCCCAGGCGGGGCGTTGTAAATGTGAGTTTGCTCGCGGGCGCGGGTGAGCGCGACATAGGTCCCCTCACGAGTGGCTTGGCCGGCGATGATCACATGCACGGTGTCGGTGGTGTGGCCTTGGGCGGGGAACGGGTGCTGCGCATACGCGAGCCGCAGATCGGCGTCCGCGACCTGGTCATGGTTCAGCAGCAACCGGTTGCCGTCAGCGAGTCGCAGCTCCAGCTCGTGCCGGTCCACGTCGACGGCCATGACGGTGGCGCCGGTGCCGTTGCGCAGCGGGCCGTGCTCGTGATGGTTGATGGTGCGGCGGATTTGGACGTGGTCGCCGGCGTGTAGTTGGTAAGGCCGCCCGGCGATGTCGAGTCCTGCTTTGCCGAGTTCACCTTTCGGTTGCCGGATCGCTTGAGCTCTTGCGTTAAGCTCATCGAGGTGCTCGTTCGAGGTCTGTGCGATCACGATCGTGCTCCTGCCCGCGGCACGGTCACGCTGCGCGGCTTCCAAGGCCCGGTCCTCCACACGCTGCTGATCGGGATCGAGGTGTACGCGGTCACGGGTTGCGTAGGTGCGGATCGCGATTTGCCGTAAGCAGCGGAGCGGGCGGGCTCCTAGAACAATGAGCCGATGTCACTTCCGCTCCCTCAGCCGCCGTTAGCGACAACGACGCTGCTGCTGCGGCCATGGCGAGGACAGGACGTCTCGGTGCTACTCGCGGCCGGCGACGATCCTCTGATCTCGCGTTACCGCTATTCGCTGCCGCGCACGCCAGATGGCGCGGACGAGTGGATCGCGTTGACGGAAACAGACCGCGAGGACGACAGACGACTGGAGCTCGCGCTCGCAGTCGGCGGGGCGCCTGTCGGCTCGGTCTCGTTGACCGACTTGGAACACGGCAACGCAATGGTGCGCTACTGGCTGCTGCCCGAGGGCCGCGGGCGCGGACTGGCCACGACCGCGGTTCGGCTCCTCGCTGGCTGGGCGTTTTCCACGCTCGGGATCGGCCGCTTGGCGGCGTTCGTTGAGACCGAGAACACGGCGTCTGGAGCCGTCCTCGAGCGCTGTGGATTCGTTTGCGAGGGACGATTGCGCCAGCACATGCCAGATCACGATGGGAATCGCGTAGACACCTTGCTCTATGGCCTGCTGCCAACGGATCTTGCCGAATAGCTCGAGGCACGTTCTCGCGACTCGGCTATGAGGCGACGTTGCTGCTTTGTCGCCCACCGGCCACGAGCTTCTGACTGCTGCTCTGTCCTGCCGGCCCGGCCGGAGCAGAAGTACCGGATCGTCGCGGATGGGGTAACCACACGCCCGGTGGTTCGTGAAACGAGAAGCGGCGTTCTCATCCCATCTGACGCTCGCTCGTCGCGCATAGCGATCACACGGAGCGTCGACGTCGAGCTGATGACGATCGCCGCTTTGCGTATGTAACACGCCCTATCAGGAGCGGCAGGAGCCCAACCCGCATCTGGCCGTTTCCAGGATTGTGATCCGCCGCTGGTTGCGTCTTGCTGCGGGGCCGACGCGATATGGCGCGCCGGACTACGGCGTGACGCTCTCGGATTGGCGCTCCGCCGTCAGCCAGACAGTTCGCGCATGCTCCGCTTCTTCGCTTCGAATTCGGTCTCCATCGGATCCCGCTTTCGTCGAATCATGCGGCCAACATCCGCTCGAGCTCGTCGAGGCAGCCGTGCCATCCCTCGTCCTGGGCGTCGCGGCGCTCGTCCGTCGAGATGCCGCTGTTGGTCATCAGGACGGTGGTCGAGCCCTCGAACTCCGAGAACGAGAGCTCGATCAGCTGCTTGTTTGAGGGATCGTCGTCGAACGTCCACGTCATCACCAATCGGTACGGGCGGTCGATCAGTGTGTACTGGCCCTCCGCTTGGACCTCCGTGCCGTCGGGCCGCCGCATCACCACCTGGACCTTCCCCCCCACGCGGAGATCGACCTCGGCCTCGGGCGTGTCCCAGTCCGGGGCGCAGTGGAACCAGCGCCGCATCACCTCGGGGCTGGTCCAGGCGTCAAAGACGTCCTCGGCTGGAGCGTCGAAGGTCCGCTCGATTCGCACCACCCGACCGCGCTCCTCGGTCACGAGGGCTCCTTCCTTTCCTCTAGGTACTCGCCGACAACGTCAAAGAGGCGCTCCCAGCGCGCCCGCTGGCTTTCTATCCAGTCCGAGGCCTCGGCAAGCGCCTCCGGCCGCAGGGCGAGTCGGTGATTCCTGCCGTCGATCACGCGGCTCAAGATGCCTGCCTCCTCCAGCGTCTTCAGATGCCGTGAGATCGTGGGCTTCGACACCGCGAGGTCGTGGGTCACCTCCCCGACCGTCGCCGGCCCTCGACTGAGGCGGTCAACGATCTCTCGCCGGAGCGGGTGAGCGAGGGCGCCGAACACATCGTTAGCCATTGTGCTAAGTATGACCGCTGTCACCGCGAGCTGAAAGGAGGAGGAGCCGATGCCTGAGCGCAGGACCGCAACTCGTGAGGAATGGGCCGCGGCGCGCGCCGAGCTGCTTGAGCGCGACAAGGAGCTCTCACGGATGGGGGATGGGCTCGCCCGACAGCGTCGCGAGCTTCCTTGGGTGCCGGTGGAGAAGGAATACACGCTCCACACCGCAGATGGGAACAGGACGCTGGCGGAGCTGTTTGACGGCCGCGCGCAGTTGGTCGTCTACCACTTCATGTTCGGCCCGCCTCCTAGAGAGAGGGACGACTCCGAATACAACCGGGCGGATAGCGCTCTCAGTCGCCGGCGACCCACACGACGCCAGCGAGCCAGTCCTTTGTCTGGTCGACGATCCCGGCTTCGACTCTGTGGATGCGGGCGGGCTGCAGGACTCCTGGCGGCAGCAGACCGGGACGCCGGCGTACTGCCAGGATCTTGACGCCGCCTCGCTTCGGCGCGCACTCGCCGAAGCTGATCGAAGCCGAATTGGCGAATACCGCGTCGCAGAGGAAGCCCGAATCGAGCGATGCATGGCCGCTCAGACCGCCACGCTAAGCCTATGACGGGTCGCGTCGGGAGCCTTCAAGCCGCAGGAGCATGGATTCCGATGTGGGAGCGATGAGCGATCCGGTCGGCTGGGAGGCGGAAGAGGAGCGGCTGCTGGAGCGAGCGGCCGCGACCGGCGACGCGACCGGCTGGTTTGACCACCTGTACGCGGCGGGAGCGAGTGGCCGCGTGCAGGTCCCGTGGAGCCGCACCGAACCCCACTCGCTGCTGGAGGCCTGGGCCACCGAGCGCCGGATCGACGGCACAGGCCTCAGCGCGATCGTGGTCGGCTGCGCGCTGGGCGCCGACGCCGAGTAAATCTCCGGCCTGGGGTTCGAGACGACGGGCTTCGATGTCGCGCCGACAGCGATCGAGCTCGCCCGCGGGCGCCACCCCGGCACCCGCGTGCGCTACGTGGCCGCCGACGTCCTCGATCCCCCCGGCGAGTGGCGCCACGCCTTCGATCTCATCGTCGAGATCATCACTGTGCAGGCGCTCCCGCCGTCGCTGCACCCGCGCGCGATCGCCAACATCGGACGCCCTCGTTACAGATGGAGGCACGCTGCTCGTTATATCCCGGGATCGACGACGGGCGGCCGCGGACGCGCCTGGCTGACCCGGACACGCTCGACCGGGCAGCGGTCGCCTCGTTCGCGGCCGACGGACTGGAGGAGGTCTCGACCGAGACCCGAGCGGTCCCGGGCCGGTCCGGACAACGGCGCTGGCTGGCCGAGTTCACGCGCCGCGCCGCGGAGCCGGCTGAAACGATCAACAACGACGGAGGCAACGATGAGTAACGCACATGACAACCAGCAATCGGCGGAGACCGCCACCCCGGACACGGTCCCGGCCGTCGTGGAGCGGGCGACGTTTCAGACCCAACTCGATGCGCTGCGGGTCGAGGAGAAAGTGCACACCCGCGCGGGCGACGCGATTGCCGCGGCCCGCCGTCGCCTCCCGATGGTCGAGGTCGACGCGGCGACGCCGCTGATCGGCCCGCAGGGGCCGGTGACGCTGCTGGACGTGTTCGAGGGTCGCCGTCAGCTGATCGCCTACTACCACATGTGGCATGACGGTCAACCCGCGAAGGACCAATGCGAGGGCTGCACGTTGTACAACGGGCAGGTCCGCGAGCTGTCGATGCTGCATTCCCGCGATGTCACCTACGCCACCCTGTGCCAAGGCCCGTACGAGGAGAGCGTGCGTTACCGCGACTTCATGGGCTGGGATGTCCCCTGGTACTCAGCCCAGGAGTCGCTGGACAGATTGCTGATCGGCCGCGAGATCGGCGAATTTCACGTGGTGTGTTACGTGCAGCACTGCGACAGGGTGTTCGAGACCTACTGGACCCATCGCCGCGGGGACGAGGCGCTGGACAACAGCCATCGACTGCTGGATCTGACTGTTTACGGGCGACAGGAGCCCTGGGAAGACTCCCCTCGAGGATGGCCCCAAGCACGGGAAAACCTGTCCTATCGCACGAACGGACGCCCCTACGCCCAATGGTCCCGCATCCAAGCCGGGCGCTCCGACAACCTCGGAGGAGCATCAGTTTGACCGACCAGCCTGAACACCTCCACGCCGTTCGGTTCCCGGGTGAATCCCAGGAGTACCGCCAAGCGCGCGACGCGCTGCTGCGTGTCGAGAAGGACGTCCGCGACCATACCGAGCAGTTGACGGCGCACCGGCCCTATTGCGACAAAGCGAACCGACTATTCCTGCTTGTGATGTTACGCACAAGGCACGGTTGTCGAAGCGGATCCACCTTTTGCGATGCGGTAGAGGACGTGACGGCGAAGGCGGTGTCCTCCGGGGAGTGACGGATGGTCGAAGTCGTCGGCCGGGTCGTGGCGCATCCCCAGCTTCTGCATGACCCGCTGGGAGCGCAGGTTGGTCGTCGGCGTGAAGGACACGAGCTCCTCGAGACCCAGAGGGCCGAAGGCGTGAGCGAGTACCGGACGCGCAGCTTCGGTGGCCAGCCCCTGACCCCAGTAGTCCCGCGCCAACCGCCACCCGATCTCGACCGCAGGCGTGAACGGCGCCTCGAACGGCACCGGGTTGAGGCCGACGAAACCGATGTAGGCACCGGTCGAATTGAGTTCGACTGCCAACAGGCCCCATCCGCGCCGCTTGAGGCCGGCGCCGATCCGGTCGGCGAAGCCATCGCTCTGCGCGCGGGAGAGCGTGCTCGGGAAGTGCTCCATCACCTCGGGGTCGGCGTTGAGCGCTGCGAACGGTGCCAGGTCGCTATCGCGCCAGCCGCGAAGCAGGAGCCGAGCGGTGCGAAGCTCTGTCACGGCTAGCATCATGGCGTGCCCACGATCTGCCTGCCGGACGCCGACGCCGTGCGCCTGGCGAGCCCGCTCCCCGAAGACGTCGAGGTGCTCACCTGGGATGGATCGGGGTCGCCGCCGGAGACGATCGAGCGAACAGAGTTCTGGGTTCCCGCCGACGGCTTCTCGCCCACTGCGGCGGCGCGAGTGATGCCGCGACTGCGCGTCGTCCAGGCGCTCAGCGCCGGCGTTGACGAGCTGATCGGGCTGATCCCCGACGGCGTGATCCTGTGCGACGCCCGCGGTGTCCACGGCGGCGCGACCTCCGAATGGGTGCTGACCGCCATCCTCGCCAGCCTGCGGGAGTTTCCCGCCTTCGTCCGCGACCAGGCTAGGCGCGAGTGCAATCCTCACACGACCGACGAGCTTCAGGGCAAGCGCGTGCTCGTGATCGGCGCCGGCGACCTCGGGCAGCAGACCGCCCGCCGCCTGCGCGCCTTCGACGCCGAGCCGAGGTTGGTCGCGCGTCACGCCCGCGACGATGTCCACGCGATCGCCGACGTGCCGGACCTGCTGCGCGACGCCGACATCGTCGTGCTCGTCCTCCCCCTGACCGAGGAGACGCGCCACACGGTCGACCGCGACTTCCTCGCGCGCATGCGCGACGGCGCCCTGCTCGTCAACGCTGCGCGCGGGGCCGTGGTCGTGACCGAGGACCTGCTCGCCGAGCTCGAGTCCGGTCGCCTGCGCGCCGCTCTCGACGTCACGGATCCTGAGCCGCTTCCCCCAGACCATATTCTCTGGGGCGCTCCGAACCTGCTGCTGACGCCTCATGTCGGTGGCAACGTGCGCGGGTTGCCTGCGCGCGCCTACGCCCTCGTGCACGATCAGATCGGTCGCTACGCGGCGCGCGAGCCGCTGATCAACGTGGTCGAAGGCGCCTACTGAGCGTGCGCGGCGACCATCGCGCTCAGCGCCGCCACTTCCTTCTCACTGAGCGGCCGCGACCTGCGGCGCTCGCCGTCCCAGGCGACCAGCACCGAGCGCCCGTCTGCGGCGAGCTCACCGTCGGAGCGGAAGATCTGGTGGGCGAGGGTGATGCTCGAGCGGCCGACGGCCTCGACCCGCAGCGTCACGTCGACGAAGCGGTGGTAGACCGGGATCTCGTGGCGGTAGTCGAGCTCGACCCGCGCGATCACGAACAGGTGCTTCTCGTGTGTCGGCAGGCTGGAGAGCAGCGCCGTCCGCGCCTCCTCGAGCAGCTCGTGGTAGGCGGCCTGGTTGACGTGGCCGAGGGCGTCCATATCGCCCCAGCGCAGGGCGACGCGGTAGCGGCCCGGCTGATCTGATCCGACGGCTGACACCCCGGGGATTATCACTCAAGCGTCAGCCTCTAGATTCCAGCGGCGTGGAGCCTACGTCGACGGCACACGACTCCGACCCGATGATCGACGCGCCCCCGCTGGGGCGCGTCTTCACGATCCCGCGCCGGCCGCTGCTGGGCGACTGCGCGCCGTCGGGCCGGGTTCGGCTTGACGCGATCGCACGCTGGCTGCAGGACGTCGCCTTCTGCGATGTGGAGGACGCCGGCGTCGAGCGCGCCGCCGTCTGGGTGCTGCGTCGCACCCGGATCCGCGTGGTGCGGTTCCCCCACTTCGCAGAGCGTTGCGAGGTGCGCACCTTCTGCAGCGGCATCGGCCGCATGTGGGCGGAGCGACGTACGACCGTGGTGCCGGCCGGCGGTGGCGAGCCTCTCGTCGAGTCGCTTGCCCTGTGGGTTCATCTCGACCCCGCCCGCCGGCTCCCGAGTCCGCTGACAGAGGCTGAGCTGGCGGTCTACGCCGGATCGGCCGGCAGCCACCGCGTGCTCGCGCGCTTGCGCCACCCGCGCCCTGAGCACGTCGAGGCCGAGCGGCGTTGGCGCTTCCATCGCACCGACGCGGACCTGGCCGATCACGTCAACAACGCCGCCTACTGGGAACCGCTCGAGGACGAGCTGCTCGGCGGCGAGCTCACCGAGGTCGACGCCGAGATCGAGTTCCGCGTGCCCGCCCAACCAGGTTCCGTGTGCATCCTGCAGAGCGGCTCGCGACGCTGGATCACGGACCCCGATGGCGATGAGATCTACGCCTCGATATTCCTGATCAACGCGCGCACGACACCCGGCTCGAACTGACGATTCCGAACTCTGGCCACCCGCCCAAAGCCATCCGCCGCACCGCCCGCCAAGATGCTGCGCACACCTCGCGATCCTGAGGAGGCAGGATGAGCCCAGAACGAACCAACGCCTACCGCCGCGTGCTCGACACGCTCGCCGAGCTCGGCACGAGCAAGATGCAGGCCCACGAAGAGGACCAGATCCGCTACGTCGCCGACAGCCTCGTCTTCTGCGCGGACCTGGGCCAGGACGACGCAACCAGGGATTCGCTGGAGGACACCGAGCTGCTCTTTGAGGTGCTGGTCGAGAGCGAACGCTGGGAGCGCGCCACCGCCGACCGTCTGATCCAGGACCTCCGCGCCTGCGGGCCGGAGCTACCGGTAGAGCTTCAGGCCGCGTGAGGGTGTGGGCGGGGGCCAGCGGGCCCCCGCCGCACCTGATTCCTCAGCCGAGCAGCTCGCGCAGCGCCGCGAGATCCTCGGCGCTTGGGCTCCAGCGCCCCGCGGCGGCGTTGGATGTCGTCTGCTGTGGACTGGTCGCGCCTGCGATCACGCTCGCGACCGCCGGCTGCACGAGCAGCGCGCCGATGGCGACGTCGGTCAGCGCGATGCCGCGCTCGTGTGCATACCCGGTGAGCGCCTCGACCAGGCGCCACTGCTCGTCGGTCGCGATCTGCTCGCGCTTGGAGAGACGGGCGCCCTCGGGCGGGGCCGCGTCGCGCTGGTACTTGCCCGTCAGCAGGCCCGAGGCGAGCGGGTAGTAGGGGATGAAGGCGATGTTCAGCCGCTCGCAGAGCGGCAGCACCTCCGCCTCGGGCTCGCGGTGCAGCAGGTTGTACTCGTTCTGGATCGCGGTGAACGGCGTCAGCCCGCGCTCCCGGGCGAGCTTGTCGGCTTCGGCGATCTGCACCGCATCGAAGTTCGACGCGCCGATCGCGCGCACGGTGCCGGCCCTGACCAGCGCGTCAAGTCCCGCGAGCGTGTCGCCGATCGGCGTGACGCCGTCGGGGCGGTGGTACCAGTACACGTCGATCACGTCGGTTTGCAGTCGCCTCAGCGAGTTCTCGACGGCGTGGCTGATGTAGTCAGGCGCGCCGCGCGGCCCGGTCCAGCCATCGTCGACGTTCGACCCAAACTTGGTCGCCAGGACGACCTCGTCGCGCCGGCCCTTGAGCACCTCGCCGATGAACTCCTCGCTCCTGGTGTTGCCGTAGCTGTTGGCCGTGTCGAGGAAGGTGATGCCTTCTGAGATGGCGCCGTCGAGCACGGCGCGCGTGCCCTCCAGGTCGAGGCGGCCGCCGAACTGGTTGCAGCCGAGGCCGATGACGGAGACCTTGATGCCGCTGTGGCCGAGCGGCCGAGTGTCGATGTTGGTCATGAGCCGATGTTGCCAAGTGGCGCGCGCCGGCGCGGCGGTGCCCCTTACGCGCAATCGACGGACTTCCGGTTAGCCTAACCCTGTCTTTAGGCCGCGGCTACAATCGCCGTGGTTTGTCGGCGACGCGCGTCTTGCGTCCGCTGCGACCGGTCCGGCATCGCCGTCGCCAGTGGACCACTCTGAGCCTGTGATACCGACCCGATACCAGCCCTCAATGGATATGCTCGCGGAGTTCATCCGCAAGCATCCGTGGTGGCAATGGCTGACGCGTACGCCGTTTTCGGCGAAGCTGACCAAATACGCGCTGAGCTCGGTGATCGCGTTCTTGCTCTCGGACATCGCGTTCGCGCTCTGCTACGCGCTGTCCGGTGGCCAGACGACCGTGAGCTCCGTGATTGCGTTCTTCTCGGCGGCGATCCCCAACTGGATCATGAACCGCCGCTGGGCCTGGCAGCAGACCGGCCGCGCGCCGAAGAAGCAGATGATCTCCTACGCGGCCGTTTCCGCATTCGTCTTGTTCGTCACCGCATTCGCAACCGGCCGGACCAACTACTGGGTCAAGCACGACGCGCACATCGCGAATCACCAGGGCCTCCGGTTGCTCATCGTCACCGGCTCGTTCGTGCTCGTGACCGTGGTGTTGTTCTTCGCGAAGTTCGCGATCTACGAGTTCCTGATCTTCCGCAATCGTCGCGCGGTTCAGGACCCGCCGGACCAGGATCCGCCCGACCAGGACCCGCCGGATCAGGATGATGCTCTTCCTGGCGCTCCCGAGCGTCGACGCTTGCGCTTGAGCTCGCGCAGGAACGTCAACAAGATCGCCCGCGCGAACCGCATCCCGTAGAGCAGGTTCGGCCCCTTCTTCGTGAGCGTCGCGCCCTCTGGGCGGTCGCGCATCGTCGTAGCGACCTCGACGACCTTGAAGCCGTTCATGGCGGTGGCGATCAGCAGCTCCGAGGTCTGGTACTGAACCTGCTCGAGCTTCACCGTACGCGTGACGATCGTGCGAAAGGCACGGATGCCCGACGCCGGGTCGGTGATGCGCTGGCGCAGCAGCAGGCTCATCAGGCCGCCGAAGAAGATGACGCCGGCATGGCGAACGGGGTCCGTGGTGAGCTCGGTGCCGAGTCGGCGCGAGCCGTTGACGAAGTCGGCGCGGCCGGAGAGGATCGGCTCGAGCACACGGTCGAACTCGGTCTCGTCGTATTGGCCGTCGGCGTCGGTCGTCGCGATGAACTCGGCGCCGCGCTTGAACGCCAGCCAGTAGCCGAGCATCAAGATCAGTCCCTGGCCGCGGTTGATCGGCACGTCGCACACAAGCGCGCCGGCGGCGCGGGCCTCCTCGGCGGTGCGGTCATCGGAGCCGTCGATGACGACGATCACCTCGACAGCCCTGCCACCGATCTCGCGCGGGATGCCATTTACGACGCTCGCGACTGTCGGCTCCTCGTTGTAGGCGGGGATGACGACTGCGATCGGCGCACCCTCGCCGGCTGGGTACTCGGCGAAGAACGCCCGCACGGCTTCGCGCTCCTCGACGGGTCGCGCGAGGATCTCCTGCTCGAGTGTCGCCGCGCCTTCAGCTGCGGCGGTCACAGGGCAACACCCCGCCCGACGTGGTCATGCATACGGTCCATCAAGGTCTCCTTTGGCGGCCGAGCACGCCCGCCGCGGCCGAGGCCGCTCGCCGACTGCTCTGCCCGCGCCTTCGATTGAAGCTTCACGTGTGTGCGCTCTCCCAGTGACAGCGCCACGAGGGCGGATGCAGCGGTACGCTGCCTGCCTGCGCAGAGCGCCGATGGTAGCGGCAGACGACATCCGGTGCGCATCAGTCGGCATGCCGTTAGCTAAGTCGCTTTAGTAAATTGCATGCACACCTGGCAGTCGGCATGCAACTGCGGGCAAAACAAGTAACCGGCCCGGCTAGGGGCGAGCGAGGAGACATCTGCCATGGCTACCCTGCGTGAGAAGCTGGAGGCGCCCGACGCGTTCGTGATCGCGGCCGAGATCGTCACGGGCCGCGGCGTGGTGGAGCAGCACGGCGGCCAGGCGCTTGTGGAGCTCGCGCATCAGCTGGCGGAGAACCCGCGGTTCGACTTTCTCTCCCTGACGGACAACCCGGGCGGCAATCCGATGATCGCTCCGGACATGCTTGGCAACCGGATGCGGGAGGTCGGGCAGGAGGTGGTCCTGCACTTCGCCTGCAAGGACATGAACCGCAACGGCATCGAGAGTCGCGCGTGGAAAGCTGCCTCGGCCGGGTTGAACAACGTGCTCGCGTTGACCGGGGACTATCCGATCGCCGGCCAGTCCGGTACCGCGGCGCCGGTGTTCGACATCGACTCGGTCGGGCTGCTGCAACTGCTGGGCGACATGAACGCCGGGGTCGAGGAGACCAGGGCGCCCGACGGGCGGCTGCTCGCGACCCACTTCTACCTGGGTTGTGTGGTCACCAACCACAAGCTGCATGAGCGCGAGGTGATGCCGCAGTACTTCAAGCTCGAGAAGAAGGTGCGTGCAGGCGCGCGGTTCGCCGTCAATCAGGTGGGCTGGAACGCGCGCAAGGAGGGTGAGCTATTGCTCTGGGTGCGACAGCGCGAGCTGCAGGTGAAGCTGATCGCCAACGTCTACCTGCTGACTCGCGGCGTCGCCCGCGTGTTCCACAGCGGCAAGATTCCGGGCGTCGGCATTCCGGAGGAGCTGCTGGCACAGGCCGAGAAGTACGGCTCAGGCGTTGACAAGGGCGGTGCGTACTTTGTGGACCTCGCCGCCAAGCAGATCGCGGTCGCCCGCGGCCTCGGCTTCAGCGGCGCCTATATCGGCGGGCACATGCCGATGGCGACCTACGACAAGATCCTCGACAGGGCCGATCAGTACAAGGGCGATGACTGGCTCGAGGCGGCCAAGGACCTGCACTACGACCGGCCCGGTGAGTTCTACCTGTATGGCCGGGATCCAGAGACGGGGTTGTCAGACGGGCGTCCGCGCCCCGAGTATCTGGAGAGCAAGCGCAAGCGGCGCACCGACCTCAAGGTGCCGGCGCGCTACAAACTCGGCCGCGTAATGCACAAAGCCGTGTTCGCGCAGGACGCGCCGCTGTTCGGACTCGGCACGAAGGTCTACGAGCGGATCGAGGAGGCACCGCGGTCTGTGCAGCGTGCGGCGCATCTGGCCGAGCAGGTGGCCAAGGTCCCGATGTTCAACTGCAAGGACTGCGGCGACTGCTCGCTGCCGGACATCGCCTACGTCTGTCCCGAGGGGCCGTGCGCGAAGAATCAGCGCAACGGACCGTGCGGTGGTACCCGCGACGGTTTGTGCGAGGTCTATGACACCGAGTGCATCTGGTCGCAGGCGTACGAACGGTTGAAGGCCTATGGCGAGGAGGAGGATCTCGTCAAGGGCCCGGTCGTGATCAAGAACAACGCTCTGCGGGGGACGAGCGCCTGGGCGAATACATTCCTCGGCCGCGACCACAATGCCAAACCTTCGGACCCGCCCACTCCCGACGCTTCACCGGAGGGACTAGGTCCGGCACCCCAGCCAGCCCACTCCAACGCCGAGGAAGATTGAATGAGTCGATCCAACGTCGCCCGGCTGCTGGTGTCATGCCCCGACCGTGAGGGGATCATCGCCGCGCTGTCGAGCGCGCTGCGTGACGCCGGCGCCAACATCTCAAGCTCCGATCAATTCTCGAGCGACCCATACGGCGGCAGCTTCTCGCTGCGGATGGAGTTCTACCTGCCGAGCCCCGAAGAGGCCTTCCCGGCGCTTGAGCTGCGGCTGGCTGAGATCGGTGCGGAGCTGGGGCTCGACTACCACCTGGTCGACGCCAGGCGGCGCAAGCCCGTTGCGTTGTTCGTCTCCAAGTACGACCACTGCCTGCTCGACCTGCTGTGGCGCTGGCGCCGCGGCGAGCTCGACATGGACGTCGTCGCGGTCGTCTCAAACCACCCCGACCTCCAGCACGAGGTGGCGCGCTTCGACGTGCCCTATCACCACATCCCGGTTACCAGGGAGACCAAGTCCGAAGCCGAGCAGGCGCAGCTCGAGCTCCTGACCGGCGAGGTCGAGCTGGTCGTGATGGCGCGCTACATGCAGGTCCTGTCGAATGAGTTCCTCAAGCGGATCGGAGCGCCGGTGATCAACATCCACCACTCGTTCCTGCCGGCGTTCGCAGGCGCGGGCCCCTACCAGCGAGCGCACGAGCGTGGTGTCAAGCTGATCGGCGCGACCGCCCACTACGCGACCGAGGATCTCGACGAGGGCCCGATCATCGAGCAGGATGTTGTCCGCGTCTCCCACCGTGAGGATGCGGCTTCACTGGAGCGCATCGGCGCTGATGTCGAGCGGCTGGTGCTGGCGCGCGCGGTGTCCTGGCACCTGCAGGACCGCATTCTTCTGCAGGGTCACCGTGCGATCATCTTCTAGACGCGCGCGCGAGAGCAGACCGGCGCACGCACGTGAGGCCCAGCGATGACCAATAGGAGTGGCGGATGACGGCGGAACTGATCGATGGTGTGAAGATCTCCGCGCGGGTGCGCGAAGAGGTCAAGGAGGCGGTCGCGAAGATGCCCGTCAAGCCGGGCCTGGCGACGATCCTCGTCGGCGACGACCCGGGCTCCGCCATCTATGTGGCCTCAAAGCGCCGCACCTGCGTCGAGCTGGGGATCCGCGACCTGCACCGTCACCTGCCGTCCGAGACCACGCAGGAGGAGCTCGCCGAGTTGATCACGCAGCTGTCGGCCGACCCGGAGGTCACCGCAATCCTGCTGCAGCTGCCCGTCCCCAAGCACCTCGATCCGAGAGCTCTGATTGAGCTGATCCACCCCGACAAGGACGTCGACGGCCTCTCGATCCTGAGCGCCGGCCGGCTCGCGCGCCACGTCCCCGGGCCCTACCCGTGCACGCCGCTCGGTGTGATCGAGCTGCTCGACAGCTATCACGTCGACATCCGTGGAACCGACGCGGTCGTCGTGGGCCGCTCCCAGCTGGTGGGCTGGCCGCTCGCGCAGATGCTGCTGCAGCGCGACGCGACTGTGACCAGCTGCCACAGTGGCACGCGCAACCTCGTCAGGGTCTGTCGCCACGCTGACATCCTGATCGCGGCCGCCGGCGTGCGCGGCCTGATTGACGCCGACTACGTCCGCCCTGGCGCGACGGTGATCGACGTCGGCATCCACCGCACCGATGACGGGCTGCGGGGCGACGTCGACTTCGACGGCGTCGCCGAGGTCGCCGACCTGATCACACCCGTACCCGGCGGTGTCGGCCCGATGACGATCGCGATGCTGATGCGCAACACCCTGCGGTCCGCGCTCCTGCAGGGCTACGACGCCGGCGAGCCCGAGCCGGCCGCCGAGGCCGCCGAGGCCGCCGCCGGCAGTGTCGCCTGAGCAACCGCGCAGCAGTGCCGAGATGGCACCGGTGACAGGCGGAAGAGCAGTTATCTGCCCGCGCAGGGTCGTTCATGCATACAATGAAGTTTCCTGCATGCAGACCCGCAGAAGCGAAGGAGAGAGCAGTGGCACCGTCCAATCTTCAGGAAGTGCTGGACGCCGCCGGTAACACGGTCGAGCACCTGCGCAATTCGCAGCTCGGTACCTACATCTACCCGGTGGTCCCGGCCGAGTTCAGCAACTGGCGTCGCGAACAGAAGGCCTGGCGTGAGACCGCAGTCCTCTACGACCAGTCCCACCACATGGTCAACGTGTTCCTGAAGGGCCCGGACGCAATCAAGGTGATTGAGCGCACCGCGATCAACTCGGTCGCGAACTTCCCGGTCGCGCGCGCCAAGCAGTACATCCCCACGGCCTCGAACGGAGGCGTCGTCGGCGACGGCATCCTCTTCCACGACGCCGAGGACAGCTACATCTTCGTCGGACGCGCGCCCGCCTCCAACTGGCTCAAGCATCACGCCGAGACGGGTGGCTTCAGTGACCTCGAGGTCGTCTACGACGATCGCTCACCCTCGCGCCCCTACGGCAACGCTGTCAGCCGCAGGCTGTGGCGCTTCGAGATCCAGGGACCGAGCGCATGGCCGGTGATCGAGAAGCTCAACGGCGGCCCGGTCGAGCAGCTCAAGTTCTTCCACATGGCGACCATGAAGATTGCCGGCGAGACCTATCCGACCCTGCGCCACGGCATGGCCGGTGCACCAGGCCTGGAGATCTGGGGCCCGTATGCGAGCTACGAGCGCGTCCGCGAGGCGATCCTCGAGGCAGGCGCCGAGTTCGGGCTGGTGCCGGTCGGCTCTCGCGCCTACTCATCCAACACACTCGAGTCGGGCTGGATCCCCTCACCGCTCCCCGCGATCTACTCGAGCGAGCCGGAACGGGCCTATCGCGAGTGGCTGCCGGCCAACTCCTACGAGGCGACGCAGGTGCTCTCGGGCAGCTTCGTGTCCGACAACGTCGAGGACTACTACACCAACCCGTACGACCTCGGCTACGGCCACATCATCAAGTTCGACCACGACTTCATCGGCCGCGAGGCACTGGAGGGACTGAACCCCGATGAGCAGCGCAAAAAGGTCACGCTGGCCTGGGACGCCGAAGACCTCAGCGAGGTTTTCGCCTCGCTGCTCGACGTCGATGGTCCGGGCTACCAGGTCTTCGACGTGCCCAACGCCAACTACGGCTCGTCGAACTTCGACTCCGTGATCGACGCCGGCGGCAACGTGGTCGGCGTGTCGATGTTCACCGGCTACAGCGCCAACGAGCGCCGCGGCCTGTCGCTCGCGACGATCGACCCGGCGATCCCGGTCGGCACCGAGCTGCGTGTGCTCTGGGGTGAGCCGCAGCCCAACCGCAAGACCAACGTCGAGCCGCACGTCCAGAAGGAGATGCGCGTGATCGTCTCGCCGGTCCCGTATGCGGTAACCGCCCGCACCGAGTACGCCGAGGGTTGGCGTACCGCCGTCAAGTAAGTCGACGGTCAGCTGTTCGAATGCAGCCGGGGTCCCGCTGGACCCCGGCTCTGCTCAGTCCTCTGGCTCGGGCTCGCGCAAGCCAAAGCGCTGCTCGAGCAGGGCCGGGACGTCTTCGCGCGCGACCGGGGTGGGTGGAATCCGATCATCGGTCGGCGTCTGCACGCTCAGGACCATGTCGCCGCCGAAGTCGCTGAGCGTGGTGCGGGTGCCGTCCGCTCCGTGCTCGGTCACGATCAGCCGCGTCACGAACGGTGACTCCGGGTGTGTACAGGTGAACCAGTTGTTGACCTCGATGTCGATGGGCGGCACCGGCTCGGGCGAGAAGGCGTAGAGGTCGCGCCAGCCGCCCTCGGAATCGGTCTGCAGCACCAGCAGTTGCTCCTCCTGCACGACGCGGTAGCGCCAGCCCGATTGCTCGTACGGGCCGCCAGGCCCGAAGGGGATCGGCTCGAGCAGCGTGCCGTTGCCGAAGCCGACGTCGGCGTGCCACACGGCGTTGCCCCACTGCACCCGCAGCAGCAGGTGCGTGAGAGGCCCGGCCGGAATCGGCGGCCGGCCGTTGCGCACGCGTGCGAGCATCGGCTCGACGCGCACACCGAGCGCCTCGAGCGCCGCCTTGAACAGCATGTTCTGCTCGAAGCAGTAACCGCCGCGTCGCGCGTCAACGAGCTTGCGCGCGAGGGCGTCGGGCGCGATCGAAACCGGGATGCCAACGAGCGGATCGAGGTTCTCGAACAGGATCCGTGTCACGTGGGCACGATGCATCTCATGCAGCGACGGCGTGCCGCTCAGGCCGATGCGCCGCAGATAGGCGGGCAGCTCGAACATCGCTCGCTCGCGAGGCTATCGCCCTGGTGCGGGCGCTAGCGCGGCGCAACGAGCCAAGAACTCGCGGAGGCCGGCTCAGGCCGCCGGCCTATCACCCACGCACTGCAACTGCGCCGCCCGGACGCGGAGCAACGCCACCGTGTCCGCTGTGGCCACGAACGGGTCGGCGATCGCCCTGCCGTCGCTGAGCGAGACGGCGGACACGACCGACCCCTGCCGCTCTGCCAGCAGTGCGCCGCCGACGAGTGGGCGGGCGCTGTCCAGCGCGGCGAGGCGTCGCAGCACGTCGGCATCGGCAGCGACGGCCGGCCGGATCACGACCGGCGACCAGTACGGGGCGACGCTCGGGCCGGCTCGCCGCTGAGCGATCGGGACCGCGACGAGATGACCACTCCCCCTGCGTTGAAGCCCGGTATGTGTGGCTGTAACTCTCATGTGCAAGCTCCAGTGTCTTGGGGACCGAGGCGCCGGCAGGTCACCGTGCGCACAATGGAGATTGGGCTAAGGAACGCGTCTGCACATCGGGAGAATGGTGGCAAAGCGCGGGCCCGATGCCTTAGGACGCCTAGGAGACGTGACGTGTGCCGGCGGCGGCGGCGACCGCGCGCGCGCCCAGGCGCCACGCGAGGCTCCCCTGTGCGACGTTGAAGCCGACCCTGTGCCCGCCGGGGCCATGCAAGGGGTATCAGGCGTTCTTTAGTCGGCTAGAGACCCCAGGCTGTCCATCTCGGCCGTGCTCGTTCGTCGTCTGGTTGTAAGCGCCAGAACCAGACCAAAGGAGGGGCGCCATGACCAGCAACCACCGACAGATCAATCAGCGCGTGCAGGCGGCACGTGAACGCGCGATCATCCGCTACGTGTACGGAAGGCGAGGCTGAGATGAAGATCGTGGCGTTCGTCGTCACCGAGGGTCCGACACCGGAAGACGCCCTGGCGATCATGAACCGCGACTGGCCCGCCTATGCCGAGGAGATGGACCGGCGCGGTCTGTGGCGGCTCGGTCGTGAGCTCGACTTCCCGGAGACGGCGGTGACGGTGCGCGTGCGCGACGGGGAGACACTTGTGACCGACGGTCCGTTCGCGGAGACGAAGGAGTTCGTGGCGGGCTTCGACGTGCTCGACTGCATCGACCTCGACGAGGCGATCGCGGTGGAGGCCAAGAACCCGGTGGCGCAGCTCCACCCGTTCGAGCTCCGACCGTTCCTGGACGGGCTGCGGCTTGGACCCGGGGCGCCCGCGTTCGGGCAGGGCGACGACACGGCGGGCAGCCCGTACCTGCTGACGGGCTGGGTCGGTGAGATGCCCGCGGCTTGGCCGGACGATCAGGCACTCACTCAGGAGTGCGACGCCTGGCGGCAGGAGCTCGAGGCCCGCGGCATCCTCGTTCTCGGGAATGCATTGGGCGGTCCGGAGACGGCCAGAACGATGCGGCCCGATCACGGGGAGATGCGGCTCACCGACGGCCCGTTCCTTACCACCACGGAGTTCATCGCCAGCGTTGATGTCGTCAGCTGCGCTGATCGGCAGCACGCGATCGAGTTCGCTGCCGCGCATCCGTTGGCTCGATATCACGCGATCGAGGTCCGTCCCTTCTACAGCGAATGACGCCGCGCGCCGCCGGGCCGCCCCCCTTGCGACGGGCGTAAGCGGGAAACCGGGCTGTAACGCCCGGTCCGACATGCTGCGCTTCGCGGCGTCATGGGCCATACGACAGACACAGATGAGATAAACCGCCGGCGCACCCCACCGGCGCGACTCCGCTGCGCGGTTGCCGCGCTCGTGGCTGCGTTGCTCGCCGCCGCCTGTGGCTCCAGCTCACCGACCAGCACGCGCTCGCCGATTACGGCAGGCCGAGCGGCCACGTCGAGTTCGTCGGCAGGCCACTCGGCAGCGACCAGCTCCACGCTCGCGTTCTCGGGGTGCATGCGCCGTCACGGAGTACCGAACTTCCCCGACCTGAATGGCAACGCGATGAGGATCGAGGCCAGCGGACAGACGATCTCGGTCAACGGGTTCTCGTTCAGCGCAGCCGCGTTCTCGGCCGCCCGGCAGAAGTGCCGGGGCGACATGCCGCACACCTCCGCGAGCCCGGCGCAGGCCGCGCAGCAGCGCCAGCGGGGGTTGAAGTTCGCGCGATGCATGCGCAGCCACGGCGTGACGAACTTCCCCGATCCCAAGGTCACGTCAGGCTCCGGAGCCAATCAGGTGGCCCGCCTGACCGGTGTCACCGCCCAGGAACTACAGTCGCCCACCTTCCAGGCCGCCGCGAAGGCCTGCGGCGGTGGCCCCAAAGGACCGTGATCCAGATGCCAGACGGCGTTCCTCCAACGCGGCTGACCGGCTCAACTCGACTCGGCCTACTGTCCGTCGTAGCGCTTGTGGCCGCGGCGCTCGTCGCGGGCTGCGGGGGAAGCTCTCCCAACCGGACCCCGGCGACGACGGGGGGCACGAGCACCACGCGATCGACTGCGTCGACCGCATCGACTACCACGACCACGACGGGCACGAGCCCGAAGCGCTCGAGCGCCGCCCCGCGGGGCGCGCTCGCCTTCGCCGAGTGCATGCGCGCCAACGGCGTGACCAACTTTCCAGATCCGCAGGCGGGCGGAGGCTTCGCGTTCCACCCGAGCGCCGGGGTCGTCTCATCGCCGGGGTTCAGAGAAGCACAGACGAAATGCGCGAAGTTCATGCCGGCCGGCGGCCCGCTGAGTCCCGGGCCGCCGCCATCGGCACAGACGATGGCGTTGCTACGGAGGATCGCCGTCTGCATGCGCGAGCACGGTGTCCCGCAGTTCCCCGACCCCAGGGCCTCGGTTCCCATCGGCTTCAAACCGAACCTAGCCGAGTACAGCGAGATCACCAATTACATGGGAGCGATCCTCTTGTACCCGGCGGCGATCGACCAGCAGTCACCGGCGTACGAGCACGCCACGGCCGCCTGTGGCGCTGGGTTCCTCGCCGGTAACAACGCTCACTGATCCCGACTGCGGTCACAGGCGTGACGCCACGAAGCTGCCACTGCGGTTACCGCAAGCGGCGGTAGAGTTGGGGGCAGCAAGTCGGATACGTGGTGATGGTCGTAGAAGCCAACAAGACTCAGGTTGCCGGTGCGGATGAGACCGGGGTGCAGGTGTCGGCGCTCGAGCACCCCATGGCTCTCGCTGCGCTGTCGCGGTTGGCGTCGAGCGGCGCTTGGCAGCGGGTGATCGACGGACAGCCCTTGATCGAAGAGATTGATCTCGTCGACGCGGCGTTCCTGGTCGCAGCCGGAGCAGTCACGCGCGTTGCCGATAACACGTTCCGGGTGGGTGTCAGCGACCCGCTGTACGGCAACTGCCAGGCCTTGGCCGACTGGACCCACTACCTCTTGCGGCGGGCGCTTCGGCACGCCACGGGCCGGAGTGTCGGCTGGACCGACGAAGATCCCGAGACGCTCCTCTCCTTTGGACGCGCGAGCGGTCGCGGGGCGGACATCATCGCCGACCTGCTGCTGGCGCAGGTGCCGGAGATCGCGGCCGTCTTTACAGCGGGACGTGGGTGCTTCCTCGATGTGGGAGTCGGCGTCGGGGCAATTTCGATCGGTCTCGTTAAGCGGTTCCCTGGGACCGCTGCCGTGGGACTCGACGTCTCGCGGCAGGTGCTCGACCTTGCGCATGCCGAAGTTGCTCGGAGCGGGCTCGCGGGCGACGTGGAGTTGCGGCTCCAGTCGGTCGCAGACCTTGGCGAGCAGGACCGCTACGACCTGGCCTGGGTACCGCAGGGGTTCATACCCCGGCATGCATTCCTTGCCGGCGTCGGCAACGTGTTCAGTGCGCTGAAGCCAGGTGGGGTCGCGGTCATCCCCGTCGACGCTCAGGCCGGCATATCCGAATTCGCGCGCGCCCGTCAGGCCCATTCGGCGTATCTGGCCGGCGGTAGCACCTTCACCAGGAGCGAACTCCTCGAGGTTCTCGATGCGACCGGCTTCGTCGACCCGGTCGAGCATCCGGTGGGCGCCCAGGTCCTGATGACGCTGATCAAACCGGCCCTCGGCTGGAGCGGCGCAACATTGGCCGGGATCTGAAGCGGATTTTCTTCCAAATTGCGAGGTCGGGTCGAGGGCTGGACTTGCGGTCGCGACCGGTGGTTGATTAGTGTGCGTTTCAGCGGTTCGGGAGAGAGCAGGCTCGCGAAAGCCAAGCAGAGCGGCTCTCGAAGGTGACGAAAGGCTTATTCCGTGCGCAGGCTACGCACGAAAGCAGGCACGGTCGTCACCCCCGGATCGCGTTTTCTTTTAACGGTGTCGGGCATGGTTGACGCGCGTGCCGTGAGCGTTGTGCTGCGAGCGTGTGCTGCGAGCGTGTGCTGCGAGCGTGTCCGGGGGGCTGTTTAGCCTGCGGCGTGCGGCTTTGTTGCCGCCGGTTCAGCGGGTGCCTGCTCCTGCATGACCGTGCGACCGGGCGCAATGGGAGCCGGCGCTGAGAGTCCACCCCGGATCCCTAATCTCAGCTAGCCCGCCCGCTCCCCAACCACCACGCGGTCAGCGCCCGGGTAGCTTGTCGTACCGTTACTGCCGTCATGCCGAGCGTGCGACTGCCCTACGAGTTCTCCGCGCCGCTGCGCACCGAGCGCCTGGTGTTGCGCGCAATGACAAACCAGGACGTGGACGACATTCATGCCTACCAATCGCGGCCCGACGTTTGCCGTTACCTGATGTTTGAACCGCGCACGCGTGACGAGGTCGCCAAAAAGGTCGAGAAGTACTCCGCGGCACTCGTGCTGAGCGGCGACGGTGATTTCTGGCAGCTCGCGGTCGAGCGTGCCGGCGAGCCAGGCCGCGTGATCGGAGACATCTATTTCGCGATCAAAGACGCCGCCAATGCGAGCGCGGACATCGGTTGGACCCTCCACCCTGACTACGCGGGATCGGGCTACATGACCGAGGCAGCCACCGCGATGCTCTCCATCGCTTTCAGCGATCTCGAACTGCACCGCGTGCGCGCCCAGCTTGACTCACGCAACCGCGGGTCGGCTGCGCTGTGCAAGCGCCTCGGCATGCGCAGGGAGGCTCTCTTCCGAGAGGACATATGGTTCAAAGGCGGCTGGAGCAATACGGCGATCTACGCGATCCTCGAGCGCGAATGGGCCGCCGCGCAGGTCGCCTGACGCCTGCGGTGTAAGCAGTCCGTGCGCGGGTAGCATCCTCGGAGGTTGAAGCATGGAACAGCGGATCAGCTTGGTGACTCTCGGCGTTACCGACCTCCGGCGTGCCCGCGCCTTCTACGAAGCGCTCGGCTGGGCCGGCGCGAAGCAGCCCGACAGCGAGGTGTGTTTCTTCCAGGCCGGCGGAATGGTCTTCGGACTGTGGACCGCGCTCGGGGGTCACGGGGCTCCCGGGATCGAGCTCGCGCACAATGTCCGTAGCCCGCGCGAGGTGGCTGATGTGCTGTCGGAGGCAGAGAACGCGGGAGGCACGATCGTTCGTCATGCGCACCGCGCCGACTGGGGCGGCACCACAGGTGCCTTCGCTGATCCTGACGGGTACGTGTGGGAGGTGGCCCACAATTCGGCCTGGACGCTGGAC
>Ga0307372_10003386_pt1 | contig 25474 bp, 26 predicted proteins | sample OX1MG_FD_202533 | JGI IMG/M metagenome (GOLD analysis project Ga0307372, IMG submission 202533) | Soil microbial communities from Risofladan, Vaasa, Finland - OX-1 | ecosystem: Environmental > Terrestrial > Soil > Coastal area > Acid sulfate soil | place: Finland: Risofladan, Vaasa | collected...
GGTTCGACCGCCAGTCCGCCTGATCTGACCATGAGATCAGCCCTGTCGGTGTCCGGTTTGACGCTCTCGGCGTGTACGAGCCTCTCTGGAATGGCTGGCTCAGGCCAGTTGCCTAAAGTCGGCGGAGGCGTGGCCCAGCGTGCACCGATCTCGGGTTTACAGATTGCCGTCACCAGGGTTTACAAGCCCCGGCCCCGCAACCCTGAAAGGGACTCCGTTCGAAGTCCAGCTGGGCCCGATTGGCAACCTTCAAACAACCCCACCAAGGCAGTTTGAGTTCGAGTCTGCAGGATGGGCCCGAGGCCCGGTCGAGGTACCTCGGAGATCCGGTGCATGGCATCCCGCCGCTCCAGAATCGCTCTGGTCGGGACAGATCTCCCTTCAACTCGTCTGGTAGGCGATCAAATGGACCCCACAAATGCCAGTGGCTCAGGGGTGCGGACCCATTGAGACGATGGTCAGCGTGTCAGGTCCCGAGTAGATCCAAAACACGCGCCACGCGCTCGGAGTCTGGTTCTCTAAATAGGACTCCCACACCTCCTCTCCTCTCGGGCCGACCATCGACTCGTAACGATGACTATCCAGACCAGGATGCCTGGGACCGACGTCGCGGAGAAGTCGCAGGCCCTTTTGCGCCTTCTTTAGTTTCACCCGGTATTGAGGTCGGGTTAAGTCCGTAAGGATCCTATTAGCTTCGTCGGTGAAGACCAGCTTGAACGGCGGGGCGCTCACTCCTCCAGGTCTTTGTCGAGAAAGTCATCGCGGTCGCGGACGCGCCCGTGCCGATAGTCGTCCAGCCCCCGAAGGAGCGAGGTCATCACGTCAGTCCGCTCCCAGATGAGCAACTCCTGCTTCGGGATGCTCGCTACCGGGGTCAGCAGGATCTCACCGCGGGAGCTTACGGAGACCAGGAACCGATCCCGCCCCCGCACTCCGGCCCTGCCAAAGGCGACGCGCGCCCTGTCGTCGGCTGCTACTTCACCTCGCGGCTCGAAACCGGGCATCAGGGTCATACCGGTCTTTTCCCTCCAAACACAGTTGTTCTTCCTCAGATCATACGCGGGATGGGCAAGTGGGTATTACCCACCCCCGGTAGCCCCGGGCTGAACCCTACTCCCGCTACCACGGCGAGGGACGACGGCTCGCCGTTAGCTCGCCGAGGGGATCGTTGGACGAACCGCCCACGTCCCTCTTGCGGCGGCCACTTCTCGGCAAGGATCAGGTGGACCGTGTCCCGTGGGATAGTCGGGTGATGGTGAGACTTGGCGATCAGGCTGACCGAGGCGAAGCGCCGAACGTCGGGGACCCGTTCACCCGTTCCCTCGACCGGCTTGAGGCGCAGCCAATCCGTGACGACGAACTGACCGCACTCGCCGTTCGGTTCTCATATGTGCTTCCGGACCCGCTGCTGCTCAGCGTCCTTCGGGGCCTCGCTCCCTTGGTTGAGATCGGGGCCGGCACTGGCTATTGGGCGCATCGGCTTCGGCAAATGAAGACTGACATCATCGCCATCGACCAGAGCCCTCCGGGCGGCTTGTGCACGAACCGGTACCACCCAGACGCCCCTAGCTGGACGACGGTTGTGGAGGGTGACCAGACCATGCTCGCCGCTCATTCGGACCGCACCCTATTTGTCTGCTGGCCGCCGCTCTTCTCGTCGCTCGGAGACTGCCTGACCTTCTACGCGGGCGACGCGGTCGCGTGGCTCGGCGATACCGGCGTGCGGACCGCCCAACCAGCTGGCCTATCGGAACAGTTCCGGCAAGTGGCCGTTTACCCGGCGCGCGCTTTGGAGCCCTCGCGGAATGATCCGGCGACACTCCGTATCTGGTGTCGGCGCGGGCATCGAGCGCCTCGATCTCCAACAGAATGATCCGTCGCGCATACCGACGACGCGACGTCCCCTCTGAGGCGTGACCAAAGCTGGATGCGGACACGGAGGAGGTGAGCCGCGCCCAGGTGGCTCACCGGTGCCCCGTGTGGCTTCAGACAGTCTTCAGCCAGTCGGCGCCGCCACCACATCGCAGAAAACGAACCCCTCCCGGGTAACAACTTCGCCCGTCCGGCAGGGAATCGGGGCTAAGTACATGGGAGCCGCCCAGACGAACGTGTGGAACTCCCCCCGCTCACCGCACGGATCAACGCCATCGGGCAGGTCGGCTAGGAGCCGCTCGTCGAATTCCCGGCCAGCGAACGAGGTAGGCAGAACCCGAGGGTCGACACAGACTACGGTTGCCCGGATACCGCAAGAGATCATCTCTTTGGCCAAGGCTGCCGTGTCCCGGCCCCAGAGTGGGAATACTCCGACCTTGCCGACTGAGGCCAGGCGTTCTTCTCGGTAGGCCCGGACGTCTTCCAGGTACAGGTCCGAAAACGCCATGTGATGGACGCTGAGGAGAGGCTCGGTGGCCAAAGCCTGGGACATCCGCGCCTGATAAACCGAATTGGGGCAGTCGGGAGGGATCCAGACCTTGACGAGCGGCAACCCGAGCGTCCGAGCCTGGCTGTCGAGGAGTTCCTCCCTAACCCCCGACATACTCACGCGGCCATAACCCTCGGTGAGCGTGGTGAGGAGGCCGCACACCTCGAACTCGGGATCTCGCTGGAGGGACCACAGACCAAAGGCCGAGTCCTTCCCTGCGCTCCACGAGAAGAAGACTGGAGTCGGCATGAGGGGAATTCTCACCCAGGAAGCTAGGCTTCCTTGATCGCCTGAAGAGTGAAGCTGTGGGCTAACCTCCCAGGGCGGTCGGCCAATCGAAATTCACCGCCTTCTAGCGCTTCCATCTGACCCGGAAGCGCGTTCCAGGGAACGCTGTCGTGTTCTACCAACCCGGTGATCCGCAGTCCATGTCGGAGCACGGCGGTTACGATCTCTCCCAACCCGCGGCTCCACTCGTACACCGTGTTGTGCTGGAAGACCGCATCGGTCTCGACATAGGTGCCGACTTCGCTTTCGACCAATGGTTCAGACACTCCGAAGTAGGGATACTCCAGCACCAGCAGCCCGTCAGGCCGGGGGTTGCACACCGACCACAGCATCGGATGGCCTTCCCGAATGAAGAGACGCCCGCCTGGTACTAGCAAGTCGGAGACGACTGCGGCCCACCCATCGATGTCCGGCAGCCAGCAGAGCGCTCCAATCCCCGTGTACACGAGGTCGAATCTCCTCTTCCCCAGGGCGGTCACCGCGTCATAGAGATCCGCCTGAACAAAATCCACGTCCAGAGCCGTCGCAGTGGCCAACCGTCGCGCTTCGCGCAGGGCTGCCGGCGAGAAGTCCAATCCGCTCATGCAGGCCCCGAGCCGAGCCAGTGAGATGGTGTCGGTGCCGATGTGACACTGAAGGTGCACGCAACGCGCGCCCTGGATCTCTCCGAGGCGCGGTTGATCGAAGCGGACCACGTCGCTGAGGTAGGTCGGGTCTTCCATGAATCGGTCAAACGCGTAGTCAGGAGACTTGGCGTGAGCCGGGGCGCGCTCGTCCCAGTTGGCCAGATTGGCGGCGCGATATTGCTCCACGGCCGGCGATTATCGCACCGGCGATCGCTCACTCAATCGAGCAGGCGCCCTCGGTGCACTCTCAGGCCGATCGCCATCAGACCCCGTCACGCACCTAGGAGCAGAGGTCGACATCCTTGGCTGCCAGGACCTGGCTCACCGCGTCGACCAGGCGCGAGTTGGATAACCGGCCATCTGCCACCGCAGCCACCACGGCGGCATCGATGGCGGCGGTCACCTGCTCGGGGTCGCCCGAACTGAACATGATCATGTCGGCTCCCGCGGCGACCGCGTCTACAGCCGCCTGGGACACGCTGAGGCCGATGTCGGCGATCGCTAGAGCGCTCAGGGAGTCGGTCAAGATCAATCCCTGGAAGTGCAGTTGACCCACCAGAAGGCCTTGGATCGCCGCCGAGGAAAGGCTGGCCGGAAGAGTGGTCAGTCCCGGAATGGAGGCGTTGGAAACCATCACGGCGGGAAGGCCCGCGTTTACCGCCGCCTCAAAGGGCAGCAGTCCGGCGCTCTGAAGCGTCGAGTAGGGCAAAGTGGTCGCCGGCCTGTCGTCGGTGTTGGCGCTGGCCCCACCCAGCCCCGGGAAATGCTTGACCACCGGGATCACCCCGGCTGCCTCCAGACCCTGCGCGAACGCCAGCCCATCATCGCTGGCCACCGTCGGATTGGGACTGAATGACCGAGAGCCGTCCGGGTCCGTCGCGCTGGGACCGACGCCACCGTCAATGTCCAGGACTGGAGCCAGGTCCATGGTGACGCCCTGATGGAGCATCGCCCGACCAACGGACTCCGCGGCGGCCTCGATCTGGGCTGGAGTCATGGCGCTGCCCATCTGGCGCGCCCAGGGCAGCGATCCCACCAGATTGGCCATCCGTTGCACCTCACCACCCTCCTCGTCGGTCATGACCAGCGGCACGATTCCACTGGGCGCGGCAGCTTCCAGGCTCTTCAGCTGAGAATCTAGATCGATAGGGGCGGTGCTGCCAAACAAGAGAATGCCGCCCACTCCCTGGGCAACCTCGGCCCGGACCGCGCCCACGTCGGTCTCTTGCACCGGTACCGCCACCAACTGCTCCGCCAGCTGGTCGACGCTCCACTTTGCTAACGCCGTCTGGTTGGAGCACGCCGGGACCTTGGGAGAGATCGAGGGAGAGATCGATGGGGAGGGGCTGGGGGAGGCGACCGGCCTCAGTCCGGGCCCGCCGCAGGAGATGAGCAGCAGACCGAAAACGGTGAGCGCAGCGCCCAGTCGGAGAGCTCGACCAAGGAGGGGGGTCGGGTGCACGCCGCGAGCATATTCCCGCCCTCGCTCGGCCGCTCCAGCCGGACCGCGGTCGGGGCCCGGTCGGAGCTCGTTCAGCCCCCGGTCGGCGGCTTCGTCAGTCGGAGAAGCGGCGGAACGCGAGGCAGGCGTTGTGGCCGCCGAATCCGAATGAGTTGTTCAGCACCAGCTGAGGGTCCACGCGGCGCGCCCCCTCGGTGACGTAGTCCAGGTCGCACTCCGGATCCGGATCCTGGTAATTGATGGTCGGCGGCACCCGACCGTCGACGATGGCCATCACCGAGAAGATCGACTCGATGGCGCCTGCCCCACCCAGGCTGTGGCCGGTCATCGACTTGGTCGAGGAAATCGGGATCTGCCGGGCTCGCTGCTCCCCCAGGGCCTGCTTGATCGCGGCCGTCTCGGCGGCGTCGTTGAGCTCGGTGGAGGTGCCATGAGCATTGATGTAGTCGACATCCTCGGGACCCGCGCCGGCCTTCTCGAGCGCCCGCTTCATGGCGTATCGAGCCCCCCGGCCGCTCGGATCGGGAGCGGTCAGGTGATGGGCGTCCGCGGTGGCGCCGTAGCCAACCACCTCGGCGAGGATTCGGGCTCCCCGACGGCGCGCGTGGTCGAGCTCCTCCAGGATCACGATTCCGCACGACTCGGCGACCACGAACCCGTCGCGGCCCTTATCGAAGGGCCGGCTGGCGTGCTCGGGATCGTCGTTGCGCTGGGAAAGCGCCCGCATTGCCGCGAACGCCCCTACCGCCAGCGGGGTGACCGATGCCTCGCTGGCTCCGGCCACGCAGGCGACGGCGTCACCTCGACGGATGATCTCAGTCGCTTCGCCGATGGCGTGGGCTCCGGTGGCGCAGGCCGAGATCAATGCAAAGTTGGGACCACAGGCCTGGAGCTTCATCGCGATCTCACCTGCGGCGATATCGGCCAGGATCATCGGGACCGTGAAGGGGCTGAGCCTCCGGGGTCCGCGATCTCTCAGGGTGTAGCTGGCCTCCTCGGTGACCTTGAGACCCCCGATCCCTGAGCCGACGATCACCCCCACCTCGAACCGGTTGGAGTCGTCGATCACCAGGCCGGACTGCTCCATCGCCTCGGTGGTGGCCGCCAGGGCGAACTGGGTGAAGCGGGCGGTTCGGTTGGCCTGCTTGCGGTCGATGAAATCGACCGGATCGAAGTCCAGGACCTCGCCGGCCATCTGGGAGGCGTAAGGCTCGGGGTCGAAGGCCCGGATCCTGGCGATACCGTTGCGACCGGCGAGAAGTCCCTCCCAGGTGGGATCCACGCCCACCGCCAGCGGGGTCACTGCACCCATGCCGGTGATGACGACGCGGCACCGGTCGGTTGGCGTCGGTGCGCTCACCGGGTGACCTCCTTGTGATCCTGGGCGGGAAGTGCTTGCCGGACCCCAGTCCCCTGGTTGGATTCGAGATCGGCAGGGTCGTCGATGACCACCCCGGTCGGCTGCCAGCGCAGAATAGCCCCGCCCCAGGTCAGCCCGGCTCCGAACGCTACCAAACAAACGAGTTCGCCGTCGTGGCACCGGCCCATGCGCTCCGCCTCGGCGAGCGCCAGCGGAATCGAGGCGGAGGAGGTGTTGCCCAGCCGGTCGACATTGCAGGCGAAACGCTCGAACGGCACTCCCAGTCGACCGGCGGCGGTAGCCAGGATCCGGGAGTTGGCCTGGTGGGGCACGAATAGGGAGATCGCATCCGTTTCGATCCCCGCCGCACGGGAGAGCCGGAGCACGATGTGCTCGAGGATCTTGGTGCTGAAGCGGAAGACCTCTCGGCCGTCCATGTGGACCACCCGGTCCAATGCCCTCGCCGACGCCGCGTACTCGGGTAGCGGTCCAGAAGGCGTCTGCTCGGGGGGGCGGTAGCGGATGGTGTCCAGGGCCCAGGCCCCGTCGCCATCGGCGCCCAGGTCCAGAGCGACGATCTCAGCCCCCTTCTGGTCGGAGCCTCCGATCAGGAATGCCCCGGCGCCGTCTCCGAACAGAACCGCGGTCGACCGATCGCTCCAGTCCAGGACCCGGCTGAAGATCTCGGCAGCCACCACCAGGACCGTGCGGCTGAGTCCGCCCTGGATCATCGACTGGGCCAGCGCGACCCCATACAGTGCCCCGGAGCAGGCTGCCTGAAGATCGAACGCCGGACCATGCGGGCAGCCGAGCTCTGCCTGTAGTCGGCAGGCCAGGGAGGGGAACGTGGCATCCGGGGAGCTGCTGGAGCAGATGACCGTGTCCACCGAAGCCGGGTCCAGCTGGGCCGCCGCCAGGGCCGCCCTGGCTGCCCGGGCGGCGAGTTCGAGGAGTGTCAGATCCGGCTCGGCCACCCGACGCTCGCGGATTCCGGTCCGGGATTGGATCCATTCATCGGAGGTATCGAGGAAGGCCTCGATCTCAGAATTGGCGACTCGGGAGCCTGGCACGGCGGTGCCGATTCCGACCACCCGACACCCTGGTAGACCCGGATGGCGCCTGTTGGCGCCGTTGGCGCCGACCTCTCCGAACCAGGGCAACCCCACACGCATTCAAGGCCCGAACGGCCATCCTGGTTACGGCCTGGCGTTCCCCTTCTTGCCGGAGCCGTAACCTTGCGGGGTGCTGCGGGACTCTGCTTGAGTCAGTGGTGACGTCGGAGCCGTGCTGTCGTACGGCGCCTCGAGTGCTGAGCTCGTGAGGGAGGAAGCGATGTCGGCGAGTCCCATCCACTCCCCGTCTCAGGCCGCCATGGCCCAGGAGACCGGGCCGGTCGTCTGCGGCGTCTGCAGCTCCAGCCAGTCTGCGGAAGAGGCGACGGCGAATCTATACGTCTGCCCCGCCTGCGGTGCCCATGCCCGCATCAGCGCCCACGAACGAATTCGCCAACTCGCTGACCCGGGCACCTTCCAGGTGTGGGATGCGGGGCTGGAGGGCCGTGATCGCCTGGGCTTCTTCGACACCAGAGCCTACGTGGATCGGCTGGACGAGGCACGGCTGAGGCAGCACCTACCCGACGCCATTCTGAGCGGCGCGGCGGAGATCAGCTCGATCCCGGTCGGGCTGGCGGCATTCGACTTCGGATTCTTGGGTGGCAGCCTCTCCACCGCAGTGGGCGAGCGCCTGGCCCGGGCCATCGAGGCCAGCGCCGAGGCTCGGATGCCCTTCCTCTGCGTCACCTCATCAGGTGGGGCGCGGATGCAGGAGGGAGTCTTCTCCCTGATGCAGATGGCCAAGAGCGTCTCCGCCCTTCACGACCTGGCGGAGCGTCATCTCCCTTACATCTCGATCTTGGTCGACCCCACCATGGGTGGCAGTATCGCCAGCTTCGCGGCTCTGGGCGATGTCATCCTGGCGGAGCCCAAGGCGATGATCGGGTTCACCGGGGCTAGGGTGATCACCCAGGCAACCTATGAGCAGCTGCCAGCCGGCTTCCAGACCAGTGAGTTCCATCACGCGAGAGGGCTGATCGATCAGGTCGTGGACCGCCGCCAGCTGCGCGAGGTGCTGTCCCAGCTACTTCGGGTGCTATCCGCTCCGCCGGGAGACATCGACCAGACCGCCGCATGACCTCCCCTGATGGCGATGGCAGCGCCACCGTCGAGGAGCAGGCCGCGGCATGGGCTCAGGTGGAAGGGGCCCGTCACCCTGACCGCCCGTATTCCCTGGATCTGATCCAGCGCTGCCTGGACGACTTCATCGAGCTCCACGGCGACCGGCAGGGTGGCGACGACGCCGCGATGGTGATCGGGCTCGCCAGGCTCGGCGGACGGCGCCTCGGGGTGGTCGCCAATCAGAAGGGGCGCACTCTGGAAGAGCGAGGTCGCCGCAACTTTGGCATGGCCCACCCCGAGGGTTACCGCAAGGCCCAGCGGCTCTTCGCCCTGGCCGGCCGGCTCCAGCTGCCGGTGATCAGCTTCATCGACACCCCCGGGGCCTATCCCGGGGTGGCGGCGGAGGAACGGGGCCAGGCCTGGGCGATCGCCCAGACTCTCGAGGCGCAGCTGGCCCTCCCCACTCCCTACCTGGCGGTGGTGATCGGGGAGGGCGGCAGTGGCGGAGCACTGGCCACCCTCCTCGCCGACTCGGTACTGATCTTGGAGCACGCCTTCCTGTCGGTAGCCTCACCCGAAGCGGCGGCGGCGATCCTCTTCCGCGACGCTGGCCGCAAACAGAGCGCCGCCGCCGCACTTCGCCTCGAAGCTAAGAACCTCCTGGAGTGGGGCATCGCCGACGAGATCGTGCCCGAGCCTCCGGGGGGTGCCCACACCGACTGGGACGCAACTGGCGCACTGCTTCGTCCCCGCCTGGAGGCGACGCTGGAGCAACTCGTCAGCCAGGGGGTCGACCCCGCGCGCCGGCGGGAGCGCTACCGCAGGCTGGACGGGCTCTTCGCGATCTAAGGCGGTCTAAGGTCGGTCGGCTAGGCGGCCGCAGCCTGCTGGAGCGCATCCCACAAGGCGGCGACGTCCTGCGGCTGGGTCCGGATGTTGCCCACCGCGGCGCGCAGGACCAGCTGGTCGCCCAGCACCGCGTGGGAAATGAACGCCTCACCACCCTGGTTCACGCGGGCCATGATCTCGCGGTTGTGCTCCGCCAGCCGAGCCTCGCTGACGACCCCGGGCGGATGGTGGCGAAAGCACACCGTCGCCATCGGGACCGGAGCACTCAGCTCCCAGCCAGGGGTGATCCTGATCCGACCGCGCAACCAGTGGGCCATCTGGACGTGCTGGCGGATTCGTTGGGCCAGCCCCTCTTGGCCGTAGTGGCGGAGCACGAACCAGAGCTTGAGAGCTCGCATCCGCCGCCCCAGAGACACGCCGTAATCCATCAGGTTGCGGGAGCCGAGGCCGCTCTCCCGGCCTGCCTCCGGGGTGGCGAGGTACTCCGGGACCACCGAGAAGGCCTGCTTCAGCACCTCAGGTCGACTGGTGTAGAGCACCGAGCAGTCCAGCTGGGTGAACAGCCATTTGTGGGGGTTGACCACCAGCGATTCGGCGAGGTCCGCCCCCGCCAAGACTCCCCGCCACTCCGGGACCACTGCCATCGCGCCGCCATGAGCGGCATCTATGTGGAGCCACAGATCAAACTCCTTGCACAGCTCCGCGATCTCAGGAACCGGGTCAATGCTGGTGGTGGCGGTGGTGCCCACCGTCGCCACCACCGCCATGGGCAAGGCTCCCCGAGCTAGGTCCTCTGATACCAGGCGACGAAGCGACGGCACGTCCATTCGAAAGTCAGAATCGACCGGAACCGGTCGAAAGCCGTCCCGACCGAGCCCCAAGGTGATGACCGCCTTCTCCACCGAGGAATGAGCCTGCTCGGAGGCGTACACCAGGATCTGGGCCAGGTCTGACCTGCCAGCCAGCCCTCTTTGGCGGATGTCCCGGCCGAGTCCTTCGCGAGCTGCGGCCAGGGCCACCAATGTCGAGGCTGAGGCGGTGTCGTTGATGTGCCCGTCGAAACTGTCCGGTAGCCCCATCATCCGGGCCAGCCACCGGCACACCACGAACTCCAGCTCGGTCGCCGCCGGCGATGTGCGCCAGAGCATGGCGTTTGCGTTTATCCCCGCTGTCAGCATCTCGCCCAAGATCCCGGCAGCCGATCCGGAGCTGGTGAAGTAGGCAAAGAAACGCGGGTGCGCCCAATGGGTTATCCCCGGCAGAAGCAGGCTGTCGACGTCGCGCAGGATCTGGTCCATCGGCTCGCCCTGCACCGGCGCGTCCTCGGGCAAGGCACTGGCCAGCTCTCCCGGCTGGACCCTGGATAGCGGTGGCAGGCTGGGGAGGCGTTCCAGGTAGTCGGCGATCTGATCGACGGTCGCATGGGCCACGGCTCGGAACTCAGCCGGCTCCATGTCGCCGAGGAAGCCCTCGGCGCCCGGCATGGGCTCTGCCTCAGTGTCGGGGTCCGGGTCGTCCGGTGGGGTGGCCACGGTCCTTTGCTCAGGCGCTGGCTCGGGAGCGAGCGCCATCGAAGGACTCCACCACGTCCCGAGCATGCCGCTCGGCGCCGAGCGGGATCACGTGGAGGCGCAGCCCTGGTCGGCTCCCGATCTCCCCGGCGAGTTCCCGTGCCACCGCGACCCCCTCGCCCTTGCGGATCCGCTCGGCCAACGAGTCCGGCACCGGGCAGTTGGGGACCGCGCGGAGGACGAAATCCAGGTTCCGGGCGGCTCGGAGAATCCCGACGCTGGCGAAGATGCCCACTTGGGGTGGGAGGATGGGGGCCGCCTCTCGAAGGAAGTCGTCGAAGAGCGACAGATCGAAGACCATCTGGGTCTGAATGAAGTCCACGCCAGCGGCGATCTTGCGCTCCAGAAGAGCCAACTCTCGAGGCCGATCGGCGAAGGGGTTGACCACCGCCCCTCGCAGGATCCGGTTGGGAGCCGCCCACTCCGGCACTAACCGCAGGACTTCGGTCGCCCGCATCGCAGAGTCGACGGCCTGGCCGCCCCGGCGGTCCCCCTGTACGACCAGCACCCCGGCAGCGCCCAGGGCTGATGCACCCGCCACCTGCTGCTGCAGTCCGAGTTGATTGCGATCTCGACACGAAAGGTGCAGCACCGGTCGCAGCCCGAACCTGAGGCAGTCAGGGATCGCCGCCAGTGGCGAGAGGCGGGCTCGGCCCATGTGGTTGTCGGTGAGGCCCACCAGATTGACCGCCCCGTTGAGGTGGGTCAGGGCGCGCTGCACTAGCACCAGGTTGGCACCTCTGGGCATCGAGAGTTCAGCAGATCGGTGAGCGGTAGCTAGCAAGATCCCGTCAATATATGGGAGGTGCACAAGATGAGAGCTACGCGCGCCGGCTGCGCAGTGGCGATCACCAGGCGACCATGGTAGATCCGGTCGGCGGAAACCGTGGCTGAGGCAGGCGCCTTAGCGGCCGCCTCGCCTGCTCCCTCCGCTTCCGGCATTCCGGTGCTCGAGGCCAGGCATCTGGGCCGATCGCTGCCCCTGGGTGGTGAGTTGCTGCAGATCCTGCGCGACGTCAACTTCAGCATTCATCGGGGCGAGTTCGTCACGCTGGCTGGCCCCTCCGGAAGCGGTAAGAGCACACTCCTTGGCTGCATCACGGGTCTGGACAGCCCGACCACCGGGCAGGTGCTGCTCAACGGCACCGACATCTCCACGATGCGCGAATCCCAATTAGCGGGGATCCGCAATCGAACTGTCGGGATGGTCTTCCAGGCCTTCAATCTGATCCCCACCCTGACCGCCCGGGAGAACGTCGAGGTCCCGCTTTACGCGGGCAGCTGGCACGGCTCACCATCTGATCGGGCCCAGGAGCTGCTGGGTCTGGTGGGACTAAGCCACCGCTTGGAGCACCGACCGAGCCAGCTCTCCGGCGGTGAGCAGCAACGGGTGGCGATCGCTCGGGCGCTGGCCACTGAGCCCCCCCTGCTGGTGGCCGATGAGCCAACCGGGAATCTGGCCGCGGCCCAGGGCAAGGAGATTCTGGACCTGCTCTGGGATCTGCGGGAGCGGCTCGGCACTACGTTGGTGATCGCCACGCACGATCGCACCGTGGGTGAGTACGCCACCCGCTGGCTGCAACTGGCGGACGGGGCCCTGATCAGCGACAGCCCCGGCCCTCGAGCCGGTTCCGGGTGAAGGCAGGGTTCTACTTCCGCTACGGGACCCGGTCGCTACGCCGTGGCGGAAACCGAACGGTGCTGGCCGGCTTCTGCGTCGGGGTCGGAGTGATGGCGATCGTCGGCCTTCAACTGGCCGCCGCCATGGTCACCACCTCGCTCACCGCCAACGTCCGGTCCGCTAACGGGGGAGATATCTCCGTCGTCTCGGTGGCCGTCCCCTTCCCCGCCAGCCAGCTGAACCTCTTCAAGAAGCTCCGCCACGAGGGCCGAATCACCGGCTACACCGCGGTGAGGGAGCTCTCGGCCACCCTCATCCGGCCCAACGGTCAAGGTCTCTTCATAACCATCGACTCAGTGGACCCCGCCCACTTCCCACTGGTCGGCAACCTTCCGCTCAAGTCTGGTGCCCTGGGGGCCTTCCACCAGCTGATCACCCGCCCCCACACCATGGTGCTCTCCGGGTCTGTCGCGAGCCTCCTCGGAGTGCGGGTCGGACAGCTGGTGAAAGTGAACGTTCCGGGGGCCGGAGCAGCCGTCCGGTGGACCGTGGGCGGCACCCTCTCTGGCTCGCCGCCAGCCGGGCTCAGCAACGACGTGCTGGTCTCCAACGCCCAGCTCAGCGGCGTACTGGGTGCGGGAGTGAAAACTGCCTACGCCGCCGTCTACGTGACCACCAAGAACTCTAGCGACGCGAACAGGGTCGCGAGCACCGTGCGCAACCAGATGCCACTCGCAACCGTCTCCACCGTCAAGCAGGCGCTCAACTCGGACAAGACCGCCAGCCAGAGTCTGACCCAGTTCCTCTCGGTGGCCGGGCTGGCCGCTCTCCTGATTGGAGGGATTGGAATCATCAATGCGATGCAGGTGAGCCTGGCCCGGCGCCGGCTCGAAATCGCCATGCTCAAGACGACCGGCTACCGCCGCCAAGACCTCTACCTGCTCTTCGGCCTCGAGGCCGCCTTGCTAGGCCTGATGGGTGGAGTGGCCGGTGCCGCCGCCGGGATCGCCCTCTCAGACGCGGTGCGTGTGCTGGTTCAGAACTTCGCCAGCGTGCAGATTAGCTTCGTCCTCAGTCCCGAAGTGATCCTGGCTGGCGTTGGTATTGGAGTCGCCACGACCTGCATCTTCGCCATCCTGCCAATCGTCCGGCTGAGCCGGGTCAGGCCGGTCGCGGTTCTGCGCGACATGCCCGGTGGCCCCACCGCGGGGGTGGTGGGCTCCAGCCTGGCTCTTGGCCGCGGCGATCCTGGGTTCTCCGTGGCTGGCCTTCTGGTTGGTGTTGGGCACCGGGGTGGCGCTGGCGGTCCTAACCGGGATATTCAGCGTGGCGCTCTTAGTGGTCGGCCACCTACCAGTGCCCGAACGGCTCAGCCCTTCCTACGTGATGCTGGTGGGGCTGGCGCTTCTGGTGTCGATCGGAATCGCCGCGCTGCCCAGCCTGCGAGCCGTCGGAGCCCTCTTCATCGCGGCCGCAATGCTCGGGTTCATCGTGGTCTATGTGCCCCGGCCGGTGCGCTCGGTGATCCGGTTGGCCCTGCGCAACGCAGCCCGGCAGCGCACCCGGACCGCCGCCACCGCGGTCGCGTTGTTCGTGGGCGTCTTCGCGGTGGGTCTGATCCTGGTCTTGGGCACCGACATTCGCGGCGACCTCGACAGCTTCATCACCAAGGCGACCACCTACAACATCATCGCGGTGGCCCCCAGCAAGAGCGCGGCCCCCTTGCTCAAGGCGGTGGCAACTCTGCACGCCAAGTCGGAGCTCTCGACGGTCGCCGCCCTGGCGTCCCCGGTCTCCATCAACGGCCGTCCCTTCGTCCAGGTGGGCACGTCGTCCCCCAACCGCGGGCGGGCCCAGGACGCGGTCTCCCTTCTGGACGGGATTCAGGGATACCAGGTGCAGGACGGTGTCCTCCCGCAGGTAGACATAACCAGCGGGCGGCAGTTGAGGGCGAGCGATGGCGCCAGCAACGGCGTGCTGGTGAGCTCGGCCCTCCGCGCGGCCCCCTACCGGCTTAATCCGTGGGCCACGATCGAAGTTACCAATCCTTTCGCTGAACACCCAACTACGGTCGCGCTGAAGGTCGTCGGGTTCTACATACCGGTGGTGACGAAAGGCAAGGGCATCGCGTTCAGCACTACCGTGGCCCCCATTCTTGGGTTGACCGCGACCGCCGCCACCGTCGGTGGCGGCTCGTTCGACCAGGTCGTGGAGATGAAGTTCCCGCCAGATCGCGCCGACGCCGCCGCCACGCAGCTGCGCAAGGCTGACCCCTCCGCTGAAGTTGTGAACTTGGCCGACTTCACCCTCATCATCGACCAGTTCCTCAACAACGCGATCCTCTTCCTAACGGCCATCGCCTCCCTAGCGCTCTTGGCGGGCATCGTCATCGTGGCCAACTCCGTGGCGCTCTCCTTGATGGAACGTCGCCGAGAGATCGGGGTGCAGAAGGCGGTGGGGCTCAGCAACCGGGCAGTCTACGCGCAGGTGTTGGTGGAGACCGCGACCGTGGCTTGGCTCGGCGCGACGTTCGGGATGGCGGCCATCGCCCTGGTCTTGGTGCCCTTGGGCAAGCTGGTGCTGAAGGTCACCCTCGGCATCCCGACACCGCTGGCCCTGGCCCTAGTCCTGGGCGCCATCCTGGTCGCGGTTGGTACAGCAGCGCTCGTAGCGTGGCGCCCCGTCAGAGTCCGCCCGCTGGAAGTTCTGCGCTATGAGTAGAACCTCTCGGAACGCCGAACCCGGGACTTCGAGTCCGGATGATCCCAGGCACTGATTTAGCGGTCGCCCGGCGGCAGACGGAACACCGAACCCTGGAATTGGGAGCACCCGCGTCGGCTCGCTCGTTCCGAGCCTCCTCTGGGTGAAATGTACCCCGGAGTTACCGGCTCCGGGGTCCGCACTCGAATTGCTGAGCAACTAGATCTTAAGACTGCAGGTCATCCCGGCTAAGTACTGGAAGGACTCATACGGACTGTTATTCACGAAAAGCGTGCCGGTCGCCTGATATTTGGCGTGATCTGGCGCGCACAAACCGGAACAAGATGCACTGTCCGAGTTGGAGTCGTTAGCACGGCCGCTCGCCTCTCCGCCAACATACGCCGGCCAACTGTCTACCGACAAGCCGATGAATTTGTCGGTCGAACTATCGCACTACGCCGACACGGTTACATGGACGGTCTCACTGGAGATGTACATGCTGTGGCTCAGGGAACAAGCAAACGATCCGCCTTGTCCCCCACCCGGCCCAGCGACCTGTGCCATCGCTGCCAAGGCTGTCGTGGAAAAGAGGACCGGGATGCTGAGTTTTCCGACCGCCACCATCAGGGTCCGTAATCGCTAGCTCGGAGCTAGGTTGGTAAGCAGCGCAGATTTCACACGTTCACCTCCCGGCGGTAATGTGAGTCATTCACTCACGACTCTTGTTTGCCTTAGGGCCGCGGAAGTCTACTGATGACCGCGAGCAGCAGCCGGCCCAATCTGAAGTGGGATTGCGTTGGGATTACAGCGATCCCGACACCGCAAGAAGATGGAAACGGAGTGACGCGGCTTGGGGACGCACCCGCCCGCCATTTGCCCCGAGGACGCCTTTCGCTATGACCGTATATACGCCGCAGAGACGGCGGCGCCAAGGCCTTAGCGCTGAATGTGGCGATCGCCCTTTCCCACTCGGCGGGGAAGGACGGGTAGGCTGCTAAGGACGGATGCTCACGGTGTGGCCCAGACTCCAGCGATACCTTCGCAGTCAATGTGGATCATCAAGCACCATCGAAGACGGTGCCCGCCGCCGCTGCTGACTATCGCTCCGCGTCGTAAGCAAGCCTCGACTGCGAGAAATAGGGTGCAGCGTGTCTCATCGATGCGCGCTGGCGGGCAGAACTCCGTACGCAGCGGCTGGCTCCTCACATCGTTCTTCCCCCACGGTGGGCTCCCGCTAATCAGGTGACCGCTGCGGTGGTCGTCGGGTGCGGCGACCGAAAGTGCGGCTGGTGCAGCCGAGTCGTCTGCGTCGAGCGCGGTCCAATTGGGCCACTCCACGTCCCGTGCGACCCACTGTCATCTTAATATTTGCAGATAGTCACCGCCGCGTGGTCGATCAGCAAGGTCCGACCGGCATAGACGCCGTGTCCGGCGTAGCAATTTGCCCGACGGCCCTTGACGCCCGCCAAGAAGTCGTGTATGACCCGTCCGGAGGTCGGAAGCCCCCAGTCGTGGTTTGTGCTGTCCAGTCGAACAGAGGCCCTGTGAACATTCCGTTTCTCGAAATTTCGCTGACTCGTCTCCTCTTCGGAACGCGGACCCTCGGCTTGGCTGCGCTGGGGCTGGCTGCTGCCGCCGGGGTGCTAACGGGGTCGGAACTCTACCAGGCATTGCGTGCGGCTTCCGCACTGTTGACCCATGGCGACATCTACTTCTGGCCGGTGGTGCTGGGGCTGATCGGACTCGCCTTGGACGTGGGTGCCGCCGTGGTCGCGGTTATCGGAGGGGGGTTGATGCTGCTCAAGCGCCGCACCGGCCGCCGACTGGTGGTGGCGGCCCTGGCCGCCGGAATCGCCGGTGAGACCGTGTTGGCGTTTGTTGACCGGGGGCAGTTCACGAGAACCACTTCGTCAATTTGGATCGGATTGCTGGTCGGGGCCTACATCCTCCTCATCGTGAGTGCCATCCTCCAGCGGAGACGCTGATCGCTGTCGCCCGGAAGCTCCGGTCGCCGAACTCGGGGTCCCTAGGCTTCGGGTTTAGCGTTGGTCCCGGCTACCGACTGTCGGCGCCCGATCCGATCGGCCGCCGCCGAGATGACGACCGGAGCCGCCATCCGAGCTGCCCTCATCGCCAGGGTGGCTCCCAGAGACCTGCGACGGGCCTTACTCGAGCGACCCCGGTCCGCGGTCAGCGGTCCCTCGGCGGCAGCCTCCGCCAAAAGTTCTTGCAACCGTTCGCGCCATTGCTTGGGCATCTGGGCGATCCAATCGACTTCGGCCGGCGCCTCAGTGCGGCGGCGCCGCCTGGATCGGGTCACGTAGACCGCTCCGACCAAGACCACCACCGCCAGACCCGCAACCAGCTTGGGACCATCCCGTCGTAGCCGCTGCCGGGGATCGAGGTCGTAGCGAAGGCGTGCTTCGAGACGGTCAGCACTGGCCTCCACCCGCCCACGGGTAGCGACTACGGCCTGGCGCGCTTGCTCAGTCGACGTGCCCACTCGAGATCCCCTTCAAGGCTGGCTCTGGTCTCTTTGAACGGCCAAAGCCGGCGGTTGGCCCAAATCACCGCCGATCCCAGGAGCAGGAGCACTAGCCCGACCGCTCCGACTACCCCGGCGACCAGGGTGTGGTTGGGTTGCCATTCCACCAGGGTCACCAAGGCGAATATGAGAAAGAGGCCGACCCCCAATAGGGCCACCACGGCCCCGATGGCGATCCGAATTGCCCGCCGGACGGCTCCCTTCAACTCGGCTTTGGCCAGAGCCAGCTCGTCCGTCACCAGTTGGCGGACATCGTCGGTGAGGCTGTGGACCAACTCCACGACGGTCTGCTCCGGCACTTCAGGGCTGACCATCGCTGCAGCGTACCGGATCGGGGGTCGAACTTCCGCGCCGCCTATGATCAAGTCGTGCCCGGCCCTGCAATCCAGTCCCTCGATGAACTGGCCGCCCCCCTCGTGCGCCTCGCGCGGTCCGGCAGCCTGCTGGTGGCAACCGACTTCGATGGCACCCTGGCCCCGGTTGTCCGGGATCCTCGTCGGGCCCGACCCCTGCCCGAGGCCGCCGCGGCGCTCACCGCCCTGGCCCGCCGAACTCCCGTCGCAGTGATCAGCGGGCGAGACCTGGCCAACCTTTTCGTCCAGTGCCCCCTGCCCGGGGTCTTGCTCCTGGGCAGTTACGGCCTGGAGCCCTGGCAGGAGGCCGGAAACCTGCCCCGACCACTGCCTCCTTCCAACCCCTCGCCCCGGTTGAGGCGAATCGCTGCCGAGCTGCGGGATTCAGTCGGACACCTCGCCGGAGTCGATGTAGAAACCAAGACTCTGGGGGTCGCCGTCCACTACCGCAACGCCCGCGATCGCCATGCCGCCAGCCTCGAGCTGCGCCGAATCCTCTCCGTGGTCTCCGATCGCGAGCAGCTGGAGCTGCTGCGGGGCAGGCGCGTCCTGGAGCTGCGCGACCGCCACGCCGGCGACAAGGGGACCGCCCTGGTGCAGTTGCTGGACCGCATCTCACCGAGAGGCTGCGTGTTTGCCGGCGACGATCTCGGCGACCTGCCAGCGATGGTGCAGCTGCACCGCCGCCGCCCGGTACTGGAGTTGGCGCTCGCCTTTGGGGTGCTCAGTCCGGAAACGCCGGACCAGGTCCGCGAGGAGGCGGACGTCTGCCTGGACGGACCCGAGGAGTGGGCCAAGTTGCTGGCTGGAGTCCTGGAGGAGCTGGCTACCGCCGCCTGACCGAGCGTCTGGTTGAGGCTCAGCGACCTGCCAGCTCGTTGAGGTCCTGGAGCTGAGCGGTGATCCACCGCACGATGTCATGCTTCCGGACCGTCTGGCGCATGTGCCGGGCTCTGGTCGAGCGGTCCCGCTTGGGCATGGTGAGAGCCGAGTGAAGCGCCTCCGCGGTCTGGTCGATGTCGAAAGGGTTGATGGTGAGGGCCTCGGTACCGAGCTCCTCATAGCTTCCAGCGTTCTCGCTCAGCACCAGTACCCCGTCCTTGGTGTTGCAGAGCACACCCTCTTTGGCTACCAGGTTCATCCCGTCGTAAATGGGATTGACCAGGAGGGCGTCGTAGGACTTGTAGGCGGCGACCGCCTTGAAGAGGTTCTCCTCCACCTCGAGGCGGATCGGCATCCAGCTGCCGGTCTGAAAGCGTCGGTTGACATGGGCGGCGGTGCTCACCAGGGCGCCCAGGTAGGAGCGATAAGCGTCGACGCTCTGGCGGCTGCGCTGGAGCAGCGCCCAGAAGACGACCCGGCCCCGCAGTTCCGGATGGCTCTCCAGCAGCCGCTCGTAGGCCAGGAAGCCCCGGACGATGTTCTTGCTGAGGTCGGTGCGGTCCACCCGGAGGATCAGGAACTCAGGGCGCCAGGCGGCGATCAGTTCCTCCTGGCGCAGAACCTCCTGATGGTTGGTGAGCTCGGCCATCGCGCGCACGTCGATCGAGATCGGATAGGCCCGAATCCAGACGCTGCGGCCCTCATAGAACACCGTCGACTGACGGTGGTCTACCGCCAGCCCCAGGTTCTCCTCGCAGGTGAGCAGGAAGTTGCGGACGTCCAGGGAGGTCTGGAGTCCTACCAGGTCGCTGCCCAAGAGGCCGGTCAGGATGCCGTCTCGCATGTGCCGGGGCAGGATTTTCCAGTACTGAGGAGTCGGCCAGGGGATGTGGATGAAGTGCTGGAGATGGGCCTCGGGAAGGCGCTTCCTGACCATGCCGGGCAGGAGATAAAGGTGGTAGTCCTGACTCAGGATCAGCGGCCGTCCGGTCGCCTTCTCGGCCAGCGCGACCACCCGGTCGGCGAACTCGGAGTTGACCTTGACGTACCCGTCGCGCCACGCCGTCTCGGTCCGCGAGTCCAGTATCGGCTCCCGGCCCAGGTCCCACAGGTAGTGCTGGATGAACCAGAGCAGGGGGTTGCTGATCTCGTTGTAGTAGAGGTCGTAAGCCTCCTGATCTGGGTGGATATAGGCGATCCGAAACTTGTTTCCGTCGTCGGAGGAGACCCGGACCACGCCGTCCGGGTCCGCTCTGGCGGCCAGCCGTACGTCGGATTCCCCCCTGGCAACCGCCACCCACGGAGCGTTGCTGGCCTGGGCCAGCGCGGACATGGCCGTCACCAGCCCGCCGCCACCTCTGGTGATCCGCTCGGCGCCACCCGGACCGAGTTGACTTTCGACCGGGGGTCGGTTGGCCACCACGATGGGCTGCCATCCATGGAGCATTCGTCGCAGATACGGCTCGATCCCCGGCACCCGGGTAGGATGACGGACCCCGGGGCGGAGCGGGTTTCTCGCTATTGCGGGGTCGCGAACCGATAAAGTCGATCGGTGCGCATTGGGGTCGCGAAGGAACTCGTCTCAGTCGAGCACCGCGTGGCGCTGGTGCCAGAGTCCGCCGCCCGGCTGATCGCCGTGGGGGCGGAGGTGGTGGCGGAAAGGGGCTCAGGCGAGGCCGCCTTCTTCCCGGACGCCGCCTACAAGGCGGTGGGGACCACCATCCTGACCACCCACCGCCAGGTTCTGACCAGCGCCGACCTGCTCCTCAAGGTCCGCCCGCCGCTTACCCGCGGCCAGGGAACCGATGAGATCGCCATGCTGCCCAAGGGCTCTGTGCTGGTGGGGATGCTCCAGCCGCTCACCCAGCCGGAGTTGATCGAGCAGCTGGCCAAGCGGGGGGTGACCGCCTTCAGCCTGGATCGGCTGCCGCGGATCAGCCGCGCCCAGGACATGGATGTGCTCTCCTCGATGAGCACGGTCTCCGGCTACCACGCGGTGCTGATGGCCGCCGCCCGCCTGCCCCGCTTCTTTCCCCTGCTGATGACTGCCGCCGGGACGGTGACCCCGGCTCGGGTCCTGGTGCTGGGAGCCGGCGTTGCCGGTCTGCAGGCGATCGCCACTGCCAGAAGGCTGGGCGGGGTGGTGCGGGCATTTGATGTTCGGCCCCAGGTCAAAGAACAGGTGGAGAGCCTGGGAGCCCAGTTCGTCGAGGTCGGCGAGCCGGTGGAGGCGGCCGAGGGTCAGGGAGGTTACGCGGCCGAGGTATCCGCCGCCACCCAGAAACGTCAACAGGAGGGTCTGGCCCGCGAGGTCGCTGAGGCCGACGTGGTGATCACCACGGCCCTGGTTCCGGGCCGACGGGCACCGGTGCTCGTCACCAAGGCGGCGGTCGGCAAGATGCGGCCCGGATCGGTGGTGGTCGACCTGGCCGCGGAGGCCGGGGGCAACTGCGAGCTCACCGAGCCCGGTCAGGAGATCCAGAAGAATGGCGTCTGGATCCTGGGGCCTCTGGACCTGCCCTCGCGGATGGCCTATCACGCGAGTCAGCTCTACTCCCGCAACCTCACCCGCTTCGCGCTCTCTCTGATCCGGGACGGCCAGCTCCAGCTGAACTTCGACGATGAAGTGATCTCGGCCACCTGCGTCGCCCACGACGGCCAGGTCATGGCGGGGGCCCGCTCGTGAACGCCTTCGGCGGCGCCCTGCTGATCGGGGTGTTCATCTTCGTGTTGGCGATCTTCATCGGCTTCGACCTGATCTCCAAGGTCCCGGCCACGCTGCACACCCCTCTGATGTCCGGCACCAACGCCATCCATGGCATCGTGTTGGTGGGGGCGCTGGCGATCGCCGCCGGAGCCCACGGCACGCTGGGCGCCGTGATCGCCTTCTTGGCGGTCTTGCTGGGCACCATCAACGTGGTGGGCGGTTTCGTGGTCACCGACCGGATGCTCCAGATGTTCAAGCGCCGTCCTGAGCCGGAGCGGCCGGCGCCCAAGTGATCCACTACCCCCAGCTGGTAGCGCTCGGGTACCTGGTCACGGTGGTGCTATTCGTATTCGGTATCCGGCTGCTGGGGTCCCCGGCGACGGCCAGAAACGGCAACCGGCTGGCGGCCGTCGGCATGCTGGTCGCGCTGGTCGTCACCTTCGTCGGATTGGGAGCCTTGCCTTGGTTCGCGGTGCTCCCGGCACTGGTGGCTGGCGCCGTGATCGGCGCCGTGGCCGCACGTGCGGTGCGGATGACGGCCATGCCCCAGATGGTCGCGCTGTTCAACGGCATGGGGGGTGGCGCTGCCGCCCTGATCGGGGCGGATGAATTCGTGCGGCGGACCGCCCACCTGGCCGCGGGAACCTCGACCATCTCCGCCGGGAACTCAATCCCCATCATGCTCGGCTGCCTGATCGGCTCGATCAGCTTCTCCGGGAGCCTGATCGCCTTCTGCAAATTGCAGGGGATCATGCGGGGCACCCCGATCACCTTCCCCAACCAGCGCATCGCCAACGGGCTTCTGCTGGCGGTGATCGTGGCACTGGGAGTGGTGATGGTCACCGCCGACGCTTCCCCCTGGCTCTTCTTGGTGTACGAGGTCCTCGCTCTGAGCTTCGGGGTGGCCTTCGTGCTGCCGATCGGCGGGGCCGACATGCCGGTGATCATCTCCCTGCTCAACTCCTTCACTGGACTGGCGGCAGCGATCAGCGGGTTCGTGCTCGACAACGAGGTCCTGATCGTTGCCGGCGCTCTGGTGGGCGCCTCGGGAACGATCCTCACTCAGCTGATGAGCAGGGCCATGAACCGGTCATTGGCCAACGTCCTCTTCAGTGCCTTCGGCAGCCAGGTGAGCGGCGGGGACGCTGCCGCGTCCACCTCCGACCAGGCGGTCCACAGTGTCACCGCTGACGACGTGGCCATCCTGCTTGGCTACGCCCGCCAGGTGATCTTCGTGCCCGGCTACGGCATGGCGGTGGCCAAGGCGCAGCACGACGTCCGGGAGCTGGCGACCCAGCTGGAGAAGCGGGGGGTCACCGTCAAGTACGCGATCCACCCGGTGGCCGGCCGGATGCCGGGACACATGAACGTCCTGCTGGCGGAGGCCGACGTCCCTTACACCCAGCTGTATGAGATGGATGACATCAACCCTGACTTCGCGAGAACGGACGTGGCGGTGGTGATCGGGGCCAACGATGTGACCAATCCCGCCGCCCGCAGCAACGCCTCGAGCCCGATCTACGGGATGCCGATTCTCAACGTCGATCAGGCGGCCAACGTGGTGGTGCTGAAGCGCAGCATGAACCCGGGGTTCGCCGGCATCGAGAACGACCTCTATTACAACCCCAAGACCCTGATGCTATTCGGGGACGCCCGGGATTCGGTGGTCCACCTGATCGCCGCTCTCAAGGAGTTGGTGCCGGCGAAATAAGCGATGAGTGCGGATGCAGACGAGCTCCTAGTGGCCGGGCTCACCCCGGCTCAGTGGCCGAAGCGCGGGATGACCATCGGGCCTCCACTTGGCCCGCCGGCGATCTCGGCGGAGCAGGCAGAGGAGATGGCTCGTAAGCGGTTCACCGGGTGCACCGACCCGGTCGCCACGTTGGTCGAGATGGAGGTGCCGACCAGCCAGGTTGTTCAGAGCACGACCTGCTGGGCGATCTCTATGACACCGGGTCCCAGCATTTCCTTTCTCGGAGGACCGGCAGGTCGCCCCACTCCGCGGCCGCCTCCGGCCCACATGATGGTCTTCCTGGACGCCCAGTCGGGCCGCATGGTGATCGCCAAGATCTGGAGCTGATCCCGGTCGGGGATCCGACGCGCGGCGGTCAGTTCAGCCGGGTTGCCGCACGCGTGGCCGCCTCACTTCCGCCGAGATAGCGTGAACAACCTTGCTTGGAGCGGGTCAGCCGCTGGGCGACGGGCTAGGTGAAGGAGAAGCGCTCTCGAATCTAAGCGGCACGCAGCCGTCCGGCGGCGCCGCACAGGTCACGAATTGGGTCACGTTGGGATTCCCCGACACTCTGAAGATGTCGACCGGCACCGCGGTCCCGTAGCTGTCCACCACACCCCTCGACTCGGAGCTGATCGTCGACGGACCCGAGGGAGCCGGAGAGACAGCAGGGAACGGAAGGCCGCTCGGCGAGAGCAGGTATCGGTCGGGTTCGATAACTCCTGAGTTGAGGTACTTGAGCACCTGGGGGAGCGTCATCGTCGGATACGCCACGGGGTTGCCGATTACTCCGTAAGGCACGGCGCCGGTGATCCCGACCAACTGGGTGACCTGGTGCTGGTCGGTGGCCACATCCACGTAGATCTCCTCCGGTTGGCCCAGGATGTTGACTACCGGCAGCCCGTTCAACGACCACTGGAAATAGACGGTTCGGTCCGATCCATTGGTGAAGCTCAGCTGGGGGAGAGGGATCAGGCCACCATCGGTCGGGACATGATCTCCGCTCAGAAAGCTCTCGGCAAACTGGTCAGCCCCGGCGACAGTCGGTGTGGTCCCTACCTCGTCGGTTGGGGTGTTGGGGTGGAAGTTGAAGCTGGTGAGCGTCGGGTTAGTGGTCAGCTGGTAGCCACTGGTCGCGCCCAGGTTGTATCCCAAGCCGTTGGCGGTGCTGATGGGAGCGCCGGGCACACCGAGGTCCTGCGCGAGGGCGGTCACGGCCGCCATCGCCGTATCCGGAACGGTCGCCGAATCGACTTCCCTAGGCTCCGTGCCGACATTGTCCTCGACGTAGTACGGGCCGGCGATTGCGAGCGGAAGGGCGGTTTCCCCAGCTAGCCCCAGCAGTCCGGGCAGGGCTGCGGATGGGCTGGCCGAGGGTGACGCGACAGGATGAGTCGGGGTACTGCCGCAGCCGGTCACCGAGAGGCTGAGCAGCGTGATAGCGGACAGGGCTGCGGGACACCATCGAGGCACTTTCACCAGTGCAGAATGCCATGAGTGCGATACACGGGCTGTTCTCGGACATGACGACTCGCGGTTGCGGAATGCGGCCAAACCTGCAGCCCGGCTGTCCTCGCCATTCCAGCCGGGTGGCGGGCCCGGGGTCGCTGAGGGCCCCTAGGCACCCGCAGAAGGGCCGATAAGGCCCTCCATGGCGGATCTGCCCGGCCAAGCTGAAGTGGCTGCTGACCCCTATCGGGCGGCGCTGCTGCGATTGGTCGGTGCCAGCTCGCCGGGGATGCGACTGGGTCTGGAGTCAACCCGGCAGCTGCTGGCGCGATTGGGTGATCCCCAGCTAAGTCTTCGGGGGGTTTTAGTCGCGGGAACCAACGGAAAGGGGTCAGTGTGCGCGATCGTCGCCGAGATCGCCGAGAGGGCGGGGATCAGGGTGGCTCTGCTCACCAAACCCCACCTCACCACTTATCGCGAGCGCATCCGTCTCAACGGGGAACCCGTCGAGAAGAACCTCTTCCAGGAGATCGCCGACGCGGTGAGCGGCGCCGCGGATCAGATGGCCTCAGCCGAGGGCCGGCCCACCCACCACGAGCTGCTCACTGCCATGGGGTTCCTCGCCGCCCAGCGCTGGTCCGCCGAGCTCGTCGTGTGTGAAGTCGGGCTGGGAGGCCGACTGGACGCCACCAACGTATGGGACGGAGGGATCGCAGCGCTCACTTCGGTCGCG
>Ga0307372_10003387_pt1 | contig 25467 bp, 22 predicted proteins | sample OX1MG_FD_202533 | JGI IMG/M metagenome (GOLD analysis project Ga0307372, IMG submission 202533) | Soil microbial communities from Risofladan, Vaasa, Finland - OX-1 | ecosystem: Environmental > Terrestrial > Soil > Coastal area > Acid sulfate soil | place: Finland: Risofladan, Vaasa | collected...
CCCACCGTGCTTGTGCCGACCGCATTCACCAGATCGGTGATCCCCGAGGAGGCGCTGCTGTAGACCCCGGAGGTGTAGCCGTCAGCATGTAACTGGCTCGTCCACCCCGACAGGTAGGCCATCACCGCGGCGGTGCCCGCGCCCCCGCGGTTGTACTGCTCCATGTCGTCGTAGATGGGGTTACCCGGCGGGATGCCGAGCGCCAGCGCCTTTGAGGCGGCATCGTTGGCCGCGGCGGTGCCCTGGGCCTTGGCCTGGCTCGCCGAGATGGTGGCGCAGCCCCCGCCGCACGACCCGGGCCCCTGCAGCCCGACGTAGGTCGGGATCATGCGCCAGCCGGCCCCGGTGACCGCCTGGACCCAGCCCGGGGTCAAGTTCGGCTGGGCGCACGCGCTGTTGGCGCCGCCCAAGTACACGCCGATTGTCCGATACGGCGAGGCTGTCCAGGCCGCCATCGCGGCGAGCGAGGGCGCCGTGCACGTGTCAAAGCCGAGCGTGGTCGATGGTGCGAGGGTCGTGTTGCGTGGCGCCGCCCGCAGGGCCCTGGTGATCAGCGCCGCGGACGGTGCCGGAACCGACGCCGTCGCGGTCACATGGCGCCCGAGTGCCCGGACGATCACCGATTCGTGCGCCGACCACGTCGCGACGACGATCACGCCGACCGATGGCACGGCAAATGCCGTACCGGATGCCGGCGCGAGCGCGTGCGCCCGTCGGGTCGCCGCCGGCCCGCGAGGCGCGGGCTCGATGAGTAGCGCCTCGGTGTGGCCGATGGCCGCCCCGGGGCACACCTCCCGCGTGCCGGGGGTGCCCAGGTACAGCGCGTGGCGATCGAACCGCACGCACGCGGTCGGATGCGCGGCCAGATCGATGACCGGCCACGCGGCCGGGATCGCGACGCGATACCCGTGATACCGGATCGTCTTGAGCCCCGGTGCCGCCGACGCGACCCCGGCACCGACCACCAGCGCCATCAGCGCGGCGGCAAGCAGGGCGATGCGCATGCGGACCGTGTTCATGCCGGCAGGCGTGTCGCGTCTCCCATAGAGGAGGTCGGTGCCATCGGAGTCGGCGCCGGGTTCCCGGTCGCGATTGTTGCACCGTGTGTCTCCGCGGCGGGCAATGCCGGGTATCGGCGCGTCCGGCCGGCCAGCCCGCGTACGTCGCCGCAGCTGTGTGCGTGCCCGGCCCACACGCCGCTACTTGACCAGGTTATAGACGTCGAACATCGGCAGGTACATCGCGATGACGACCAGGCCCACGATGGCGCCGACCACGAGCATCATGACCGGCTCGATGATCGAGGTGAGCGCCTTGAGCATCGTCTCGACCTCGTCGTCGTAGAAGTCGGCGAGCTTGTGCAGCATCTCATCCAGGTTGCCGGTCTCCTCGCCCACCGCAAGCATCTGCGTGACGATCTTCGGAAACACGCCCGAGCGCTCGAGCGGCACGGCCAGCGATTCGCCGTCCTTGACGCGCTCGGCGACCTCGGCCATCGGGTCTCCGATGACGCGGTTGCCCGTGGTCTTGGCGGTGATCTCCAGCGCCTGCAGGATCGGCACGCCGGCCGATGTCAGGGTCGCCAGGGTACGTGCGAAGCGGGCGATGGCGACCTTGCGCACAATCTCCCCGATCCGCATCGGGAAGTTGAGCTTGATGCGGTCCCAGACGAGTTGGCCACGGTCGGTGCGCTTGGCGGCGCGAAACCCCCAAGCCAGTGCGATCGGCACGATCACGAAGATGTACCACTCGCTGCGGAACGCGTTCGAGACGGCCATCAGCACCTTGGTCAGTGCGGGCAGCTGGCCGTGCAGGTTCTTGAAGATCCCGGCGAACACCGGGACGATCAGCGTCACCATCGCCACGAGGACCGCCAGCGCGAAGCAGCCGATCAGGGTCGGATAGACCATCGCCGAGCGCACAGTGCGCTTGAGGTGGTCGTCTTTCTCCAGCTGGTTGGCCAGACGTTCGAGCACTTCCTCAAGGTTTCCGCCGGCCTCACCCGCGGCGACCATCGAGACGAACAGGTCGCTGAAGACCGCCGGGTGCTTGGACATCGCCTGCGAGAGCGCAAAGCCGGTCTCGACGTCCTGACGCACCGCGACGATCGTGCGCGCGAGCTTCGGCGATTCGGTCTGCTCCTCCAGCACGTAGAGCGCGCGCAACAGCGACAGGCCCGCGGACACCATCGTCGCCATCTGCCGTGCCATCACGGTCAGGTCACGGGAGCCGACCGGCGTGTAGAGATCGCGGATGTCCTGCAGCGTGAAGGCCATTCGCTTGCGCGAAATCTCGACCACGGTGAATCCCCGCCCGCGCAGCTGTGCGGCAACCTGGGCCGAGGACTCCCCCTGCACCTCGCCGCGGGTTGGCGCCCCATTGGAGTCGATGCCCTTGAAGGTGTACGTCGCGCTGCTCATCCCGGCATCACACCGAGGCCCGTGCCGGACGCCCGTTGCCCATCCCCGCGAGGGATTCGCTTTCCATCAGGCGCTGTAGCTCGGTCGGCGTGCTCGAGCGTTCGAGTGCCAGATCGCGGCGGATCAGTCCGGCGCGTACGAGCTCGGCGAGTGCCGCGTTCATGGACTGCATCCCGTACTGCGCACCCGTTTGCATGATGGAATAGATCTGGTGGGTCTTGCCTTCCCGGATGAGGTTGCGGACGGCCGCGGTCGCGACGAGGATCTCGCAGGCAACGACCCGCCCGCCTTCGGTCGAGGTCAGCAGCTGCTGGCACACCACCCCTTGCAGGGAGTTGGCGAGCATGACCCGCACCTGCTCCTGCTGCTCGGACGGGAACACGTCAATCACGCGGTCGATGGTCTGCGGGGCATCGGAGGTGTGCAGCGTGCCGAGTACCAGGTGGCCGGTTTCGGCAGCCGTCAGGGCGATCTGAATCGTCTCCAGGTCCCGCATCTCACCGACGAGAATGACGTCCGGGTCCTGGCGGAGCGCGCTGCGCAGCGCGTGTGCAAACGACTGCGTGTCACCCCCGAGCTCGCGCTGATTGATCAGCGAGCGCTTGTGGGTGTGCAGGAACTCGATCGGGTCCTCGATGGTCATGATGTGGACCGAGCGGGTCTCGTTGATGAGGTCGATCAGCCCGGCCAGGGTGGTCGACTTGCCGGAGCCGGTCGCGCCGGTCACCAGGACCAGGCCGCGGGGCGTCGTCGACCACTCACCCACCGTTCCGGGAATCTTGAGCTCCTGCAGCGAGCGGATCGTCGTCGGCACGACCCGTAGCGCCGCGCCGAGAACACCGCGCTGGTGGTAGGCATTGACACGAAACCGGGCAAGGCCCGGGGCGTGGTAGGAGAAATCCAGCTCGAGGTCCGTCTCCAGGCGCCGACGCTGGTCCTGGGTGAGGATCCCGTAGAGCAATTCGCGGGTGTCCTGTGGCGAGAGGACGTCGCGGCCGATCGCCTTGAGGTCGCCGCTGCAGCGCATCACCGGCGGGGCCCCGACCGCCAAGTGCAGGTCACTGGCATTGCTGGCGACCACTGTCGTGATCATTTCGGTGAACTCGATCATCGCTTGGCCTCGGATCGCAGGTGACGCACGCGGGCGCACGCGCCGTGGGCACTGGCGGCCGGCACTAGCCGACCGCCCGCGCGAGTTCTTCGAGGCTGGTGTCGCCGCGCAGCACCTTCACCAACCCGTCCTCCCGGAGGGTGCGCATACCTTCGCGCTTGGCTTGGTGAGCGATGGCGTCGGCCGACGCCCCGGTGACGATCATCTCGGCGATCGCTTCGCTGACGACCAACAGCTCGTAGACCCCGAGCCGGCCCTTGTAGCCGGACCCGCCGCAGCGGGCACAGCCGATCGGCCGGTAGACCTCGACCGTCTCGCCCAGCCCCGTCGGCAGGCCTGCGGCATCCACCAGGTCCGTCAATACCGACGTCGGGATCTGGTGTGCCTCACGACAGTACGGGCAAAGTCGCCGCGCCAACCGCTGGGCCAGAATGCCGGCGACCGCACTGGCCGACAGGAAACCCTCGACCCCCATCTCGGTCAGCCGCGACAGCGCCCCGGCGGAGTCGTTGGTGTGCAGGGTGGCCAGCACCAGGTGGCCCGTCAGGGCGGACTCGATGGCGATCTTGGCGGTCTCGGGATCGCGGACCTCGCCGATCATGATCACGTCCGGGTCGCAGCGCAGGATCGAGCGCAGCCCGGCGGCAAACGTCAGCCCGGCCTTCGGATTGACCTGGACCTGGTTGATGCCCGGCAGGCGATATTCGACCGGGTCCTCCACGGTGATGATGTTCTGCTCGGACGAGTTCAGCTGGTTGAGCGTCCCGTAGAGCGTCGTCGACTTGCCGGACCCCGTCGGGCCCGTCACCAGCAATGCGCCATGCGGGCGACGGTAGATCGACTCGAACTGCTCGAGCACTTCCGTGGTGAAGCCGAGGTCGCGCAGGTCCATGACCAGGTTGCTGCGGTCGAGGATCCGGATGACGATCTTCTCGCCGTAGACGGTCGGCAGGGTCGCCACGCGCAAGTCGAGGTTGCGGCCGGTGACATAGAGGCCGACGCGGCCGTCCTGCGGGGCGCGCCGCTCAGCGATATCGAGGTCCGCCATGATCTTGATGCGGCTCGCGATCCCGTGGCTGAACCGCGACGGGACCGTGGTGACGTTGCGCAGGACCCCGTCAACACGGAACCGGACGACCATCTCCGCGGCCTGTGGCTCGAAGTGGACGTCGGAGGCGCCCTCGTCGACACCCCGGGCGAGGATCGAGTTGACCAGTCGCACGACCGGGGCGTCGTCGTTGGACGCGTCGCCGTCATCGACCATGTAATCGGTGACGCGCACGTCGGCGAAGTCGGCGCCCTCATCGGCGCCGACCAGCACGCTGTCCAGGCGCCGGGACTCGCCGAGCAGGTGAGTGATCTCCTCGGCCGCTGCGAGCAGCGGCCGGATCTCGCGTCCGGTGATGATGCGCAGGTCGTCGAGAGCCAGCACGTTCGACGGGTCGGCCATCGCCACGACCAGGCGACCATCGGGATCGAGCCGCACCGGGACGGCCTGATAGCGGCGTACGGTGCGCGCGTCGATCAGCTCGGCGACGCTGCCGTCGACCGGGGTACCGGGCTCAAACAGGCCCACCCCAGCGCGGACCGCGCTCGCATGGGCCAACTGTGCACGCGTGATCACCCCGCGCTCGACCAGGAGCTCCCCCAGCCGACCACCCTGCGGCGGTCCCTCGGGGAACGCCAGGCGCAGTTGCTCGACGGTGATGTACTCCAGCCCGAGCAGCACCTGGGTCAGCGACTGGACACGCGGCGGACTCGCCGGGACGATCGGGGCGGCCGTGCGCGCTGGGTTGCCTCCGATCACCCCGGGATCGAGGCGCTGCATCCCCGAGCGTGGCAGCCGCACGTCGTCGACACGGCGGCGATCGGCAGCGTTGCGGGGGTTGGGCCGCGGCGTGCCTCCCGAACCCGGACCGTCCTGCATATGCGTGGGGATGTCAGGGGGAGTGGTCACCCCTTGTCTGATCGGCCAAATCGGTCGCGGACATTACCTCTGCGGACGCATCAGGGCGTCCCGCATGACCCCGATCGGCGGCTCCTGTCCGGTCCACTCTACGAACGCCGCAGCGCCCTGGTGCAAGAGCATGCCCAGACCGTCCACACAACGCGCGCCGCGGGCCTCGGCCGCGCCGAGCCAGGCGGTCCCGCCCGGACGGTAGACCACGTCCACGACGACCCGCTCCGGGCCGAGGGCGTCGATCGGCAGCACGCCCGGCACGCCCTGGTCGTGGAGGCCCAAGCTCGTGCAGTTGACGACCAGCGCGCTCTGGGCGGCGGCCTCCTCGAGGGCCGGGCGCGAGAATTCAATCGGATCGCCGAGCGCGGCGGCCGTGGCGCGGGTCCGGTTGGCGACGCGCACCCGCGCACCGCGCTGGCGCAGTGCGAACACGACCGCGCGGGCCGCGCCGCCGGCCCCGATAACCAGCGCGCTCGCCCCGTCGAGCTCGAGCGGCGCGGCCTCGTCGAGCGCCCGGAGAAATCCCGCGGCGTCGGTGTTCTCGGCCCGCCATCCGCCGGCGCCGTCCGGCACCAGCGTGTTCGCGGCGCCGATCGCCGCCACGGCGTCCGAAACCGCGCTGCAGTCGTCGAGAACCGCCTGCTTATGCGGGATCGTGACGTTCAGACCCGCCACACCCGCGGCCGCAAGCCCCCGGATCGCCTCGCGGACCCGCTCCGGGGTGACGGGAAAGGCGACATAGGCCCAGTCGAGCCCAAGCGCGCCGAAGGCCGCGTTGTGCATCGCCGGCGAGAGCGAGTGCGCGACCGGCCAGCCGATGATGCCCGTCACCCGCGTCGCGCCCGAGACCACGTCAGCCCCCCGTGGCGAGATTCGCCTTCGAGTTGGTGACGTCCGCGTTGAACTGGGCGAGCGTCGTGGCGAAGTAGTGCCGGCCGCTGCCGTCGTTGCGCGCAACGTAGTACAGGTACGGCACGTGTGCCGGATGGGCGGCCGCCTGGATGCTGGCGAGCCCCGGATTGCAGATCGGCCCGGGCGGCAGGCCAACGTACTTGCGGGTGTTGTAGGGCGAGTCGATCTGCAGGTCGGCCTCGGTGAGGTTCGTCTTCCAGTACCCGATCGCGTACTGGACGGTCGCGTCGATACCGAGCATCATGCGCAGGTGCAGCCGGTTGTAGATCACACCGGCCACGATGCGTCGCTCGGCGGGCACCGAGACCTCGCGTTCGATCATCGAGGCGATGGTCAGGACGTCGTACGGGGTCAGGTTCTTGGAGGCGGCATACGCGTAGTTCACCGCGGCCGTGTAGTCGCGGTAGGCGGAGACCTGCGCGTCGACGAACTGCGCCACCGTCGTGCCCGGCACGACCGGATAGGTCGCCGGGAACAGAAAGCCCTCGAGCGACCGCGGCGTCGTGGTCCCGGCGAGCACCTGCCCCTCGCCCCCGATCGCGGTCTGGGCCAGATACTGGCTGGCCGACAAATGCGTCTTGGCGGCCAGAATCGTCGCCATTTGCTCCCGGCGAAGCCCCTCCGGGAAGGTGACGTTGACGGGTGTTGGCGGTGGTGGCGGCGGTGTGGGGGTCCGCGCCTGACGTACCCCCCACGCAATGCCGCCCACCGCGGCGATCACGACCAGCACGAGCCACCAGACCCGCGAGCGGCGCCGTCGTCGGGGCGGGCGCTGGCGGCCGGTGGTCATGCCCGGAGGCCGGGTCCCATGCGACCCAACACCGACTCGAGCAGCACGCAGGCTGCGGCACTATCGAGGTCCGGGCCGCCGCGACGGTTGGCCGCCTCGGCCAGGCGCCGTGACGCCTCCCGCGTCGAGAACCGCTCGTCGACCAACTCGACCGGAACCCCAAAGCGCCCACGCACACGATCGGCGAATCCGGCCGCGGCGCGGGCCTGCGCCCCGCGTTCGCCGGACAGCAACAGCGGATCGCCGACGATGATCCGCTCAGGCCGCTCGCGGTCCACGATCGCCCCGAGCGCCCGCATCCCGGAGGGGGTATCGACGCGCGCAATCGCCGGCAGCGGCCGCACCAGCGTACCGGTGGGGTCCGTTACCGCGACCCCGGTCCGGGCACGCCCATGATCGAGCGCGAGCAGCTTCACGCGCCCGGATCGCCCAAGAGTGCGCGGGCGGCGGCAAGTGCGTCCGGCAAGCGGGCCGGATCCTTGCCCCCGGCGCGGGCCATGGTCTCGCGTCCTCCCCCGCCGCCCCCGACCAATGGCGCGATCTCCTTGAGGATCGCGGCGGCCGACCGACCGGCGGACACCGCGGCGGGGCCGAGATTGGCGACCAGCATCACGCGGCCGTCGGCGCGCGCACCCAAGACGACCGCGGCCGCGTCCCCGAGCACGCGCTTGACCTGGTCCGAGATCTCGAGCAGCTCATCCGCGTCGCCGGCCTCAACCTCGGCGACGACGGCACGCACGCCGCCGGAGGCGATCGACGCCGCGGCAATCGCCTCCGGGTCGATCCGGCCCTGCTTGGCGCGCTTGAGCTCGCGCTCCAGCTCGGCGACACGCGCGTCACGGACGGCCACCTCGCGTTCGAGCTCCTTGGCGCGGAGGGCGTGCCAGTTGACGAGCTCGGCGCCGGTGATCGCCTCGATGCGACGGGCGCCGGAGCCAACGCTCGTCTCGGTGATGATCTTGAACGGCCCGATCTCGCTGGTGCGTGCGACATGGGTTCCGCCACACAGCTCCTTGGAGAAGTCTCCGGCCGACACGACCCGCACGACGTCCCCGTACTTTTCGCCGAACAGGCCGATCGCGCCCAATGCGTCGGCCTCGTGCTTGGGCATCTCGGTCCAGGTGACCGGGGTGTCCTCCGCGACACGTGCGTTGACCAGCCGCTCGATCTGCTCGAGTTCGTCGCGCGGGACCCGCCCGCGATGAGTGAAGTCGAAGCGGAGTTTGTCCGGGCCGACATAGGAGCCGGCCTGCTTGACATCGGCGCCGAGCCGTTCGCGCAGGGCCCAGTTGAGCACATGCGTGCCGGTGTGGTTGGCCTGGGTCGCGCGCCGGCCGGGCACGTCGACATGCGCGAGCACCGTCGCGCCCTCGGCCACGGCCGCCCCCGCGACGACCAGCACCTGATCGTCCCCGACGCGCAGGACATCGACGACCGTCCGCCGGTGACCGCCGGTAGCGATCCAGCCGCGATCGGAGATCTGACCGCCCCCTTGGGCGTAGAACGGTGACCGTGCGAGCTTGACCAGGTGCCTCGTGCCGTCGAGGTCCATGACGCCGGCGACCGTCGTGGAGATCTCGAGGTCGTCGTAGCCGACGAACGTCGTGCGCGGCCCGCGCGCGGCAAGCTCCGCGGCCCGCACCGCCAGCTGGCTCTCGCTCGCCGCGGTGATCCCCGCCCGAGAGCGCTCGCGCTGCTCGTCCATCAGCTGCTCGAACGTGGCGGTGTCGACCGCAAGGCCCGCGTCGTGGGCTGCCTCGGCGGTGAGATCGAGCGGGAAGCCATACGTATCGTGCAGCCGAAATGCATCGTCGCCGGTTACCGTGCCGGTGTCGGCCGATCGTGCGATGACCTCACCGAGCAGGCGCCGGCCCTGCTGAAGCGTGCGGGCGAACTGCTCGGCTTCGGCACCCAGGGTGTCCGCGATCGCGCCGTGCTCGCTGAGAAGCTCCGGGTACGCGTCGCCCCATCCGGCCGCGACCTGCTCCGACAGGGCCACCACCGCGTCGACCGGTAGCCCAAGCTGGGTGCCCTCGGCGACCGCCCGCCGCACGATCCTGCGCAGCACGTACCCACGACCCTCGTTGGAGGGCCGCACACCGTCGGCGGCGAGGAACGTCATCGCGCGACCGTGGTCGGCCAGCACGCGCAGCGCCCGGTCGCTGCGCACTTCGGCGCCGTAACGTACGCCGCTGGTCCGCTCAGCCCACTCGATCAGCGGCCAGAACGCATCGGTCTCGAACACCGACGGCGTGTCCTGCAGCAGCGCGGCGATGCGTTCGAGTCCGGCACCGGTGTCGATGTTTTTGGCCGGCAGTGGGCTCAACGCCCCGTCGACGGCGCGCTCGTACTGCATGAACACCAGGTTCCAGTACTCGAGATAGCGATCGCCACCGACCCTGGGGCCGCCCTCGGGGCCGAAATCGGGACCGCGGTCGAAATACAGCTCGGTGTTCGGGCCGCACGGCCCGGTCGGTCCGGCCTTCCAGAAGTTGTCGGCCTCGCCGAGTGCCTGGATGCGCTCCGCAGGAATGCCGAGCTCGATCCAGCGCTCGCGCGCCTCGTCGTCACCCGGAACGCTGTCGTTGCCGTCGAAAATGGTGATCCAGATACGATCCACGTCGAGGCCGAGGACCTCGGTGGAGACCTCGAAGCCGAATCGGATCGCATCCTCTTTGAAGTAATCGCCGAGCGAGAAGTTGCCGAGCATTTCGAAGAACGTCAGATGACGAGCGGTGTGGCCGACCTGGTCGATGTCGACGGTGCGAAAGCACTTCTGGCAGGAGGTCAACCGCGGCGCGGGCGGCACCGCCGTCCCCATGAAGTACGACTTGAGCGGCTGCATGCCGGCGATGGTGAGCAGCACCGACGGGTCGTCGTCGTACGGCACCAGCGACGCCGACGGCAAGGCGAGGTGCCCCTGGCGCTCAAAGTACTCCCGAAAGGCGCGACGGATCTGGTGAGTCGTCATCCGATCGCCGATCGTACCAGCACCGCGACGACGCTCGCGGGCCGTACCGGGCTCGGCGACGACGCCGTCGCGCGGTCAGGGGCCCTTGGTCCTGCCGCTCGGAGACGCCGCTTCGACTTCGCGATCGAGCTGGGCGATGCGGCGGTCGCTTGCGCGTTTGCCGGCCTCGATCGCTTCCTCGACCTGTTCGCGCAACACCGCAACCTGTTCGCCCGCGTAGGCAGGCCATTCGTGGGGATCTCGCGGGAGCTTGGAATACGCCCAGCCGACCGCGCCGAGCAGCGCCAGGGTGCGGAGCTTCATGTGCCCGCCTCCGGGTCGCCGGAGGCCGCCGCGGCTGCGCCCGCGGCGGCCTCCTCGCGCTCAGGTGCATTCGTCTCGCTTGCGGCCTGCTGAGCATCGGCCGCACGGCGGGCGACGAAGGTTGCAAGCCCCTCCTTCACGCCAGCTGCGACGCCGCTCAGGATCCGCACGGGGGCCGTGGCCGCGCTGGAGATGGTCTGGATCGTCCGCTCGGCGCCCTTGGCGCCATTGACCGCCGTCACCATGATCTCGTCCACGCGGTCGATCTCGCGGTTGACGCCGTCCATGGTGGTCTGCGCCTTGTTGAGGATCGGCACGACCTCGTCGGTGACACGGGTCACCGACGACCCGAGACGGCCGAACACGCCGGCCATCCGCACGAACAAGTAGGCCAAGCCGAGCCCGGTCAGCACGAGAAACAACGAGAGTGCGGCCTTGAGGACGTCGGACCACTGCACGAGTTACTGGCTCCCGCTCGAAGGATGTGACACCGCGATCGTACCTGCTAGGACGAGTCGTCCGGCCTGGTAGATCGTCGCAGTTTGTCCTGGGGCGACGCCTGGGGCGGGCTCGGCGAGGTCCACCATCACGGCCGAGTCATCAATGGGCACGACCGCGCGTCCCTGCAGCGGCGCGCCGCGATACCGTACCCGGACCTCAAACGGCGCGTCGAGGTCCAGGACGTCATGGGCCACCGCCGGGCGCAACTCCAGGCCCCACGTCTCCAGTGCGCTGCGGGGCCCGACGACGACCGCGTTGCGCTCTGGGTCGGTGCCCACGACATACAGTGGCTCACCGGCGGCGACCCCGATGCCCTTGCGCTGTCCCACCGTAAACCGCCAGTAGCCCTGGTGTTCGCCGATGGGCGTGCCATCCAGATCGACGATCGGTCCGAACTCCGGCGCGAGCCCGGCATTGCGCTCGAGGAACGGGCCGTAGCCCCCGGCACCCACGAAGCAGATCTCCTGGCTCTCGACCGCATCGGCGGCCGGCAGTGCCGCCGTGCGAGCCAGTGCGCGGACCTCGGGCTTGGTGAGCTCGCCAAGCGGAAACACCAGGCGCCCGAGGATGTCCGGGCCGAGCATGCTGAGCATGTAGCTCTGGTCCTTGTCCGCATCGGCTGCGGCCGCAAGGACGGGGGTGCCGTTGGCCCCGTCGACGACTCGCGCGTAATGCCCGGTCGCAAGCTCCTGGGCACCGACCAGCGCAGCCACCTGGGCCAGGACCGTGAACCGCACGCTGCCGTTGCACACCACACACGGGTTGGGGGTCAGACCGGCCTTGTAGCCGGCCATGAACTCCTCGACGACCCCTTTGTGAAACGGCTCGGCCGCGTCGATCGTCAGATGCGGAATGCCAAGGGCGTGGGCGCTCGCGCGCGCCAGGCGCACGGTCTCCGGTGAACAGCACGAGCGCTCGGCGGCCGCGGCTGCAGGGTCGTGCCACAGGCGCATGGTGACCCCGACCACGTCCCTGCCCGCCTCACTCAGCAGCAGCGCGGCGACGGCCGAGTCAACTCCACCGCTCATCGCCACCGCGACGCGCCCGGACCTCAGCGGGAGGCCGACGTCGCCGAGCCGCGCCGAGAACCACGCCTCCAGCGCCCGCGCGACGGCATCGGCGGCGATCTCCGCACCGTGACGCCGCGCCTCGCCGAGGCCGCCGAGTGTCGCATCCAACCGATCGGCCGACAGCAGCATCGCCTCGGACAACTCGACGCCCTCAAGCGTCGCGCATGCCGCGCTGGCCGCCGCGAGTGCGGCCGGGCATCCGTAGGCCAGGAACCGAGCCGTCGCAACGCGCCCGTCGGCGATCCGCAACTGGATGCGGACAACGTCCCCGCAGCCGACCGCTCCGGATTCGCCGACCGCATTCGCGTCATCGAGCGATCCCGCGCCGAATGGACGGGCGACGTGGCGAACGATCTCAGGCGGGTACGCAGGCACCCGGCAAGGTTAGCCGGTCATGCTCCGCATGAGCCGGCCGCCGGCCGGATCAGGTCGGCGGTGCCGCGATGGCCGTCGCCAGGGCCGCCGAGATCACGCCCTGATCGACATACCCCGTCCAGGTGTTGGCGATCCGTCCGTCGCTGCCGATGATGACCACGCTCGGGGTGCTGGTCACGCCGAGAATCGTTGCCAGGTCCCCAAACGTGTTGCCCTTGGTGACGTCGTAGACCAGGTACCTGACCCCGGCGATCGCCTGTTGGGGCGAGGCGAGACCCGCGATGGCGGCCGCCACGGCATCGTCGTCGGCCTGTCCATGGATGACAAACCCGACCACGACGATCTCCTGGTTGCGCAGGGCGTCGCTGACCGCAGCCGGAGTCAGGGTATCGGTGCTCACGCGCGCGCCGGCCGGGGTCGCGGTCGCGACGTGGGTCGGGACGGCGACTGGTGTCCCAAGCACCGGCCCCGACGATCCGCCGCCGCTCGAGCCGGAACCGACGAATCGGACGGCCATCACCACGACCAAAATGGCGATGACGCCCCCGAGGATCAGTTGGCGACGGGGCACGCCGGCGAGACGATCGCGCAGACCGCTCACCCGCGCAGTCCCCGATGTGAAAGACCCCACCGTGCCGTTCCGGTATGAGTGCTGAACCTGCCGTAGCAGGTGGGACGCGTGCAGCCGCGGCAACAGGTGCGGCGACCAAACAGCGCATCCCTGGTGTTAAGTGTTGGCTCAGGCCTCGCGCCGGTGGCGCACACGGTCGGGTCCTTCCAGAGTAGTTGCTTTCAGATGTGTCGACAATCTGGTGCGGCAACTCAAGACCTCTGACGCACACCCTCTGCACGGGGGCTGCGGTCGTCGTCGTGCCCGCCGCATGCGCATCGACCACGACCGCGTTCTGTCGTACCCTCAGACCCAGATGTCTGCGACGCCGCTTGCCGATCGCCTGGAAATGCTGCTGGTCGCACAGTGGCTTGAAGCCGGCGCGCCCGAGGACGGCCAGATCACCTTTCAGGTCGTCGCGGCGGCCGAGGAACTCGGCTGCGACCCCGGGCGGACGGGCGTGCTTGAGCTCATGGCCGCCCTCGGTGCCCTTGAGGAGGACGGGCGCATCCAGATCTGGTGGTCGGCGAGCGCAGGTGCCCCGGCGCTCATCCAGCTGGCCGATGCGCTGCGTCGCGACGCACAACGCGCGTTCGAGCCGCCGCCGCTCTAGAGACCCACAAACTTGGTGGGCGTCGCGTCAGGTCCGATCGAGGCCCAGAAGCCGGACGGGGTCGCCACGACGGCGCGCACCGGTGCGCTGACGACCTGAATCTGCCGGATCGCCGGCGCGACGAGCGAGATGTCCACAACTTCCCCGGTCGCCGGCGCGCTGACGACCGCGTGCCCGTCGCTGACCGACACCGCCCGCATGTTCGACGGCACCGAGATTCGTTGGATCACGTGCCCGGTCGTCGCGTTGAGGTGCAGCACCTGACCGCCCACCAGCGCGCACAGAATCCCGCCGTACGACGAGATTCCGATGGGCGCGCGGGACGTGGTCAGGACTACCCGCGCCGTCTCGGTGCCGGGTCGAGCGATGATCTGCGACAGCTGTGCGCCCCCGGTCGGCGTGCGCGTCAGCGCCCAGACACCGCCGGGCACCGCGGCAAGGCCGAGGATCGGTGCGTTGACGGTGACCGGCGCACGCTGTGCGGGAACCATCGTGAGCTGGGCCGCCGTCCAGATCATCGGCTCGTGCACGTTGATCGGCTCGACCTGACGCCCCCCGGAGACCGCGGTCCACAGCCACCCACCTGCGCTGGCGATCAGCAGACGGCCGGGGCGAAGGCGCGGGGTCGTCGTCCAGACGGGCTGGAGGTTCGTCTCATCGGTCGTGTAGCCGTAGACCGTGCGCCCCCGAACGATCCAGACCCGGTGGGTGCCGACCGTAATGGCGTTGGCAATCGGCGTGGCCGCGGGCGGGGGGATCATCAGCCGCCCGGGCGGGGCCTGCACGTCGAGGCGGGTCAGCGCCCCGTCACGCAAGGTGAACACGCCGGCGTGGCCGTTTTCCGCGACCACGATGTGTGCGGGTGCTGCGGTTGTCGAGAGATCGCGCGACCCGAGCACGCCGGTCGCCGATGACGCCAGGCCGACGACGCAGGCGGCAACGACCACGGCTGCCAGTACGCGGCGGCGCCTCACGCGCGCTGCCCCTCGGCCGGTGAGACCGTCGAACGGATGCCCAGTTCCCGTAACTGCGGTGCGTCGACGCCGGCAGGAGCACCGGTCAACGGGTCGCTGCCGGTCGCCGTCTTGGGAAACGCGATGACGTCACGGATGGAGCGCTCACCGGCCAGCTGCATGACGAGTCGGTCGAGCCCGAGCGCCACGCCGCCATGCGGCGGCGCGCCGAGCCCAAGTGCACGCAGCAGGAATCCGAACCGTTCGTGCGCCTGGTCGGCGTCGAGCCCAATCACGGAAAAGACGCGCTCCTGAAGATCGGTGCGATTGATGCGGATGCTCCCCCCGCCCAGTTCGAGGCCGTTCATCACGACGTCGTAGGCCTGGGCGAGTACCTCGCCGGGATTCGATTGTAGGCGATCTTCATCTTCCGGTCGCGGTGCGGTGAACGGGTGATGCAGTGCGTCCCAGCGTCCCTCGTCGGCGTTCCATTCGACCAGTGGGAAATCTACGATCCACAACGGCGCCCAGACGCCGTCCGGAATCAGCCCGAATCGGTCGGCCCAGCGGACCCGCACGGCGCCAAGGACGTGCTGGGCCGCCGGTTCGGTGTCGGCCACGATGGCGATGAGATCCCCGGGGCCCGCGCCAACGGTGTCGGCGAGCCCAGCCAGGAACTCAGCCTTGACCGACGCCCGCAGGGCACCCGCCTCTCCCGGCACCGCCCAAACCAGCCCCTTTGCCCCCAACTCCTGAGCCTCGACGACCAGCCCGTCCAGATCCTTGCGCGACAGGCCGACGCCCGCGCCGGGGAACACCACCGCCCGCACCACGCCGCCGGCACCGAGGACGCCGCCGAACACACCCAGCCCCGAACTGGCAGCGGCCTGACTCCAGTCGTGGATCTCGCAGCCAAAACGAATGTCCGGCCGGTCGCTGCCGAATCGGCGCACGGCCTCCGCATAGCCCATGCGCGGAAACGGCGTTGCAAGGCGGATGTCCGCCTGGTCCCACGCGGCCACGAGGATCGCCTCGACCAGGTCCTGGATATCCGCCGGCTCGATGAATGAGGCCTCGATGTCGACCTGGGTGAACTCCGGCTGGCGGTCGGCGCGCAGGTCCTCGTCCCGGAAGCAGCGCACGACCTGGTAGTACCGCTCGATCCCGCCGACCATCAGCAGCTGTTTGAACAGCTGAGGGCTCTGCGGCAATGCATAGAACGCACCCTGCTGCAGCCGCGACGGAACGAGGAAGTCCCGCGCGCCTTCCGGAGTAGAGCGCGTCAGCATCGGCGTCTCGACCTCGAGAAAGCCCTCCGCCTCGAGGACGCCACGTATCGCGCGGACCACCTGCCCACGCAGCTCGAGCGCGTGCAGGAGCGGCGCCCGGCGCAGGTCCAAGTAGCGGTAGGTCAGACGCAGCTCCTCGCCGGCGTGGGTGTGCTCGTCTTCGACCGAGAACGGCAACGGTGCGGCTTCGGCCAGCACCTCGAGGCCGGTGACCCGCAGTTCGACCCCACCGGTGGGAATCCGCGGGTTGACGGTCTCGGCACTGCGTGCAACGAGCGTTCCGGCGGCACTGATCACGTCCTCCGGCGACAGCCGCTGAGCGATCTCGAGCACGGTGCCGGCATCGGGGTGGATCACCAGTTGCAGGATGCCGCTGCGATCACGCAGATCGATAAACAGCACCCCGCCGTGGTCCCGGCGCCGGTGGACCCATCCGGCCACGCGCACCATCTCGCCGGACGCATCCGCCGCGTCCACGCAGGTGTGGGTCCGAAACCGTTCGGCACCGATCACAGGGCATCCTCCAACTCCGACAAGCCAACCTCGACTTGTTCCCCGGACTGCATGTCACGAATCACGACGATCCCACGCTCGCGCTCCCGCGGTCCGCGGATGACCGTCCGCCTCGCCCCGACGCTGGCGGCGTGGCGCATCATCCCCTTGAGGCTGCGCCCGGCGCGGTCGGACTCACATGATCGACCACGCGCCCGCAGCCGGGCCATCATGGCAAATGCCTCCAGACGTGATTCGTCATCGACCGCGGCGAAGTAGAGATCAACCGTCGCCGCGGGCGCCGAGATGCCTGCGGCGTCAAGCGCGAGCACGATCCGCTCGATCCCTGTCCCGAACCCGACCCCCGAGAGCTCCGGCCCGCCGAGTTCATGCACCAGCCCGTCGTAGCGCCCGCCGCCGCCGATGCCGCTCTGGGCGCCAAGTCGGTCGCAGGTGAACTCGAACACGGTGTGGGTGTAGTAGTCCAGCCCGCGTACCAGCGACGGATCCTCCACGTAGTCGATCCCGATCGCATCGAGCGCTCTACGCACGCCGGCGTAATGATCACTGGCCGCGCCCGAGAGCGCGTCCACGATCCGCGGGGCCTCTGCCATCACCTTCGCCGTGGCGGGATCCTTGGTGTCGAACAGGCGCATCGGGTTGTCGATGATGCGCTGACGCGCATCCTCGGGAAGCGCGTCAGCGTGCTCGATCAGGTACTCCACCAGCGCCGCGCGATACGGGGTCCGTGTGGCCGCGTCGCCCAGGCTCGAGATGCGCAGGCGCACCTCGGGGACCCCGAGGGTGGCGTAGATCCCGGCAAGCAGCGCGATGACCTCGGCGTCGACGAGCGGATCATCGGACCCGATCACCTCGGCGCCAATCTGGGTGTGTTCACGAAAGCGCCCGGACTGCGGCGCCTCGTAACGGAACATCGGACCCGTGTACCAGAGCTTCACCGGCAGCGGCAGCTTGTGCATGCCGTGCTCGACGAACGCGCGCACCACGCCGGCGGTCCCCTCGGGACGCAGCGTAATCGATCGCCCGCCCCGGTCGTCGAAGGTGTACATCTCCTTGCGCACGATGTCGGTGCTGGCTCCGACGCCGCGCGCGAAGAGCTCGGTGTGCTCGAAGGTCGGGGTCGTGAGCTGGCCGAACGCGTAGGCCGCGAAGCTGTCGGCCGCCACGGCAAGGATCTGCCGGCGGATGCGGTGCTCGGCGGGCAGGATGTCCCGCGTGCCCCGCGGCGCCTCGAGGCGCCCTGCACTCACTTGACGCCCGCCCGCGAAGCCGTCCATTTGCGCAGCTGCGCACGGTAGCGCCAGCGCTCGATCAGCAGCCCCATCGACACCATGATTCCGAATCCGATCACGCCGACGCCGATCGCAAGGATGGCGTTGAGCTTCAGGATGAAGATCAGGACCAGCACGTAACCGGCCGCGATAAAGCCGGCGCGTTTGAGCACACCCTGCGCGTTGGGCGGCACAGGTTCGCCCGGCTTGCGCTTTGGTCCCTGCTTCGTTTCGTCGACCGCCTCGCGTTCGAGCTTGGGGCTGCGGGCGGGCGGCGGGCCGGTCGGACGGTTCTTGCGACGCTTGGCGATCACAGACTCCTTAGATCTCGTCACGAGCGAGCGCCGGGCAGCGGGCCTCGAGCAATTGTGACGGCGCGAACCGACGCAGGCCGAGCTCCTCCGGGCTGACGCCGCCCAACGCATGACGCGGCATCAGACCCACGAGTTCGCTCGCACCGAGCTCGACCCCGAGCCGGTCTGCCTCACGGCGGACCGCCTGCATGACCACCCAGGGCGGCGTACTGCGTGAGTCTTCCAGGTTCATCGATACCTGCGCAATCCCTGCCTCGGGCAGGTACAGCCCCAGTGCACGCACGCCGGGCAGCCCGCCGCCCGATTCCCGGACCCGGTCAGCGATCGCGCGGGCCTCGGCCAGCTTGGCATACGGCAACGCAACGTTCCACGCGATCAACGGCGGCCGGACACCGACCAGCACACAGCCGGCGGTCGGGTGCAGGCGCGGCGGACCTGCGTCGGGGATCAGGCGTCCCTCACTGATCGCGTCGGCGAGCAGTTCAGGGCCGTATGCCCGCAGTCCGTATGGTCGTTCCAGCTCGGGCGTCGAGGCGATGTCCCCATAGAAAAAGACCGGCAGATCCAGTTCGTGGCCGATCCGTTGGCCGACCATCTCGGCAATCGCGCGGGCCACCGGTGGATCTTGGGGCCCGAGTACCACGATCGGCACGACGTCAAGCGCCCCGGTGCATGGGTGCACGCCGCGGTGCCGGCGAAGGTCGATGCGCTCGAGCGCTGCCCCGGCCAGGTTCACGAGCGCATCGCACAGTCCGGAGGGCGTCCCGGCGAGACTCAGCACGGTCCGGTTGTGGTCCCGATCGGTGTGGCGATCGATGACGGCGGCACCAGGTACCCTGCAGGCATCGCTCAGGATCGCGATCGTTTCCTCGTCGCGGCCCTCACTGAGGTTGGGCACCGAGAGCATCCGCAGCGCGGTCGCCGCTGGCTCCTCGGGCTCACCGGACCCGGCTTGAGCGTGCCCATTTTGCACGATACCGTTCACCGGTGAATCACCTTGCCGACACTCCGCCGCCTCATCTCATTCCTGCGCCCGTATCGCCTCGCGATCGCGATGGCGGCGTTCTTCGGCGCGGGACTGATGGTATGCACACTGACCCTGCCGTACATCACGCGGCTGGTGATCGATGACGTGATCCAGAAGGGCGAGCGGGACAAGCTCGCTCCGCTGATCCTCTGGGCGCTCGCGGTGATCGCCCTGCGGTTCGTGTTTAACTTCTGCCGCCGGATCTGGGCCGGCCGCATCAGCCTCGGGGTCGAGTACGACCTGCGTGACGCGGTCTTCGCGCACATCCAGCGGCTGTCGTTTGCGTTCTTCGACCGGATGCCGGTCGGGCAATTGATGTCCCGGGCCACCAACGACCTCCAAGTGGTGCGCTTCTTCCTCGGGTACGGGCTCGTGTTCATGTTCATGAACGCGCTGCAGCTCATCTTGATCACGGTGATCCTGTTCTGGATCAACGCCAGTCTCGCCGCGGTCTCGCTGCTGGTCGGACCCGCCCTGCTCGTGGTGGCCACGCGATACTCACGACGCAGCGCCCCGGTGCGCCTCGACGTCCAGCAGAAAGCCGGCGAGGTGGCCCAGGCCGCCGAGGAGAGCGTGGTCGGGATTCGCGTCATCAAGGCCTTTGGTCGTGAGGATTACCGGACCGACCAGTTCTCCGACGTGTCCTACAGGGCCTTCCGGCGCAACATCGATGCGGCCCGCCTCGAGTCCTTCTATTCCCCGCTGCTGAGCTTCCTGCCCATCCTCGGGCTTGCGGTCGTGATCGCCTATGGCGGCACGCTTGTGATTCGCCACGACTTGAGCCTCGGCGCATTCGTGCAGTTCTACCTGTATCTGGCGCTGCTGATGGGTCCGTTTCGGATCATCGGTGCCCTGATCGGCAACGCCCAGCGCGCGGTCGCCGGCGGCCAGCGGATCTTCGAGATCATGGACGCGGTGCCCGATGTGCAGGAGCCCGTGCACCCGATTCCGCTGCCCAACGGCCCAGGGGAGGTCCGCCTCGAGGACGTCCGGTTCGCCTACACGACGGGCCGTGACGTGCTGCGCGGCATCGACCTGGTCATCCCGGGCGGGGCGACCATTGCGCTGATCGGCACCACGGGCGCCGGCAAGAGCACGCTTACCGAACTCATTCCACGCTATTACGAGGTCACCGGCGGCCGCGTGCTCGTCGACGGTACCGACGTCCGCGACGTCGCCCTCAACGACCTGCGCCGCGAGATCGGGGTCGTCTCCCAGGAGCCGTTCCTGTTTTCCGCCAGCGTCCGCGAGAACATCGCCTACGGCCGTCCGTCCGCTACTGATGCCGACGTGTGGGCAGCAGCCCGGCAAGCCCGCGCGGACGCGTTCATCGACGCACTCCCGAACGGCTTCGACACGATCGTCGGCGAACGCGGCTTCACGCTGTCCGGCGGGCAGCGGCAGCGGATTGCCATCGCGCGCGCCGTCATCACCGACCCGCGGATCCTGATCCTCGACGAGGCCACCGCGTCGGTCGATGCCAGCACCGAGCGTGAGATCCAGGACGCGCTGCGTGCCGTGATGGCGGGTCGTACGACGATCATCATCGCCCACCGCCTGTCAACGATCCGGCTTGCGGACGAGCTGATCGTGCTCGATGACGGCACCATCGCCGCGCGCGGGCGCCATGCCGAGCTGTACGCCCAAAGCGCGCTCTATCGCGACATCCATGACAGCGGCCTCGCACGCCCGGACCTCGTGCTGGGGGACGTCTGATGAGCACGCGCATGGGCAGCGGGCGCGGAGGCGGTGGCGGGCCGCGACGGCTCAACGGGCCGCATCCCGAAGACGACATGGAGGGGATCGAGCACCCGGGGGGCCGGCAGCTGCGCCGCCTGGCACCCTTTGCCCGCCCCTACCGCGCGAAGATCGTGCTGGCGCTCATCCTGACCGTGATCGTCGCGGCAACGGGCCTTGCGGCCCCGGCGCTCGCGCAGATCGGCATCGACAAGGGCATCACGGTCGGGGACGAGCAGGTCCTGATCCTCACCGTCATCGCGTTCATCGCCGTGGGCCTTCTGGGATGGGCCGCCGGATACGCCCAAAGCTTCTTGTCGAGCTGGATCGGCGAGCGCATGCTCTACGACCTGCGCATCAAGCTCTTCTCGCACTTCATGGCGCTCGAGCTCGGCTACCACGAACGCGCGTCGACCGGCCGCAGCGTCAGCCGCCTGACCAGCGATGTCGAACAGCTCAACGATCTCGTCACTGATGGCTTCACCTCCGTCGTGGTGAACGGGCTCACGTTCATCGGCGTCGTGATCATCCTGTTTGTCTACGACTGGCGCCTGGCGCTGTTGTCACTTGCGGTCTTCCCGTTCCTGGCAGTCGGGACCGCGTGGTTCCGCGTAGCCTCATCCAAGGCCTACCGGCGCACCCGTGAGACGGTCGCGGACGTCCTGACGGTGCTGCAGGAGAACCTGGCCGGCGTCCGGGTCGTGCAGGGTTTCGGCCGCCAAGAGCCTGCCCGCGCGGCGTTCCGGCGCGCCAACGAGGACTACCGACAGGCCAATATGCAGACCATCCGCCTGTCCGGGTTCTACTTCCCCAGCATCGAGCTGCTGTCAGGCATCGGCCTGGCGATCGTCTTGTACTTCGGAAGCGTGGGTGTGCTCGACCACCAGATCCAGATCGGTGTGATGGTGGCCTTTATCGGCTACCTGGCGAGCTTTTTCGATCCGATCCAGCAGCTGTCCCAGCTCTACGACGACTTCCAGTCCTCGATGGCCGCCCTGGAGAAGATCCAGTCGGTCTTCGATACCACCCCCAAGCTTTCGGATCCCCCAGACGCACCGGACCTGCCACACGTCCAGGGCGAGATCGACCTCGATCACGTCACGTTTGGATATGCGCCAAACGCGCCGGTGATCCATGACGTCACGCTGCACATCAACGCCGGCGAGACGGTCGCGCTCGTCGGTGCCACCGGGGCTGGCAAGTCCACCCTCGCCAAGCTCATCGCGCGCCTGTATGACCCGCAAGACGGCGAGGTGCGCATCGACGGGCACGAGCTGCGGTCGGTGCGCCTCGGGTCGCTTCGCGAGCAGCTCGGTATCGTGCCGCAGGAGGGCCACCTCTTCGCGGGGACCCTGCGCGAGAACTTGATCTTCGGACGGCCAGGCGCCGACGACGACCAGATCTCGGCCGCCCTGCAGGCCGTCGGTGGCGACGACATCCTCGAGTCACTCCCTGACGGACTCGACACCGTCGTCAACGAACGGGGTTCTGGCCTCTCGGCCGGCCAGCGCCAGCTGATCGCATTCGCGCGAGCCCTGATCGCCGATCCGCGGCTGTTGATCCTCGACGAGGCAACGTCGTCTGTCGACATTCGCAACGAGCGGCGCATCGAGCGCGCCATGGACGTCCTCCTGGAAGGCCGCACGTCGATCTTGATCGCGCACCGGCTCTCGACGATTCGCAATGCCGATCGCATCGTCGTGCTCGACCACGGCCGCATCGTCGAGCAGGGCTCCCACGACGAATTATTGGACCGCGACGGACGCTATGCCCGCTTGTACGGAGACTGGGAACAGGCCACCACCGCACCCATCCCGTAAGGTCCCCCGAACCGCCGGAGGTCGTGTGCTAACGTGCCCCCGTTCGATCTGCCGGTGGGGGATCGTCTAGCGGTAGGACGCCGGGTTCTGGCCCCGGTAGCGGGGGTTCGAATCCTCCTCCCCCAGCTTCGGTCAGACCGGCTCGTGGTTGGTTCTCGGCGCATTCGTCTAGGGGCCTAGGACGCCGCCCTCTCACGGCGGTAACACGGGTTCGAATCCCGTATGCGCTATCAGATCCCCGTAGCCAAGCGGTTTTCCCCCTAACCGCTTGTCATGCGTGTCACCGGATACCAGGTGTGCACGAGTCGTGCCCTCCCGGTGCCCCCGCGCGACTCGCAACGACCGCCGTCCTCGAGGAGCCTGCGCTGGCAAGCTCTGTTGACCCACTCGAAAGCCGTGCCCTTTGTGATGTGGTAGATCGGCGACCGACTTTCTAATTGGCCGGCTCGCGCGCCGCCATCGGAGGAGATGCTGGCAGATGACGTCACCGCCGCTCCCAGCTTTGCCGGAGTTCGGCGACCCGCCGCAGCTCGCCCAGAAGGGCCACGTAGGCGTCCACATGCCGAGGGCCCGGTCCCAAGCCCATCTCCCAGTTGGCAACTGTCTGCTGGGTGACGCCGATCGCCTCCGCAACGTCCCTGCGCCTAGCTTTGGCCGCCGTGCGGATACGCCTGCGCTCGTCGGCCGGCGGCACCATCGCCTGAAGCGTGAGCCTGTCGAGAACGTGGTCGCGTGAGGTCATTCCTCTCTGCCTTCGCTCGGGTGGTCGCTCCGTTCGCATCTTACCACTGGTTTGCGAACAACCTTGCGCGAACACTTGGTCACTCGCTATGCTTGTGCTGGTGGAAGAACTGAAGCTCACCCCGGAGGCGGGCGGATGGGTGCACGCCGATTGGGGAACCGGCCACTGCTGGGTGCGGTTCGTGCCGGACGCCGATGACAAGCTCGAACTCGCGGAGCTCCACACCACCGAGCCCCGAAACCTCCGTGCGATCCCGCTCGGGCGTATCGTCGCCGCGATCGAAATGCGCGGCGCTGGCGCCATCGTCCGCACTCTCGCCCTTCTCATCAACGAGGAAATGAAGCTCAGCATGCTCGCTGAGCGCCCCGAGGGCGGCGCGGAGATCGCGAGGCGCCACGTCCTCTCGTGGTCCAGCGGACAGCGCCTCACGGACGACTTCTACAGGGAAGTCGCGCACGCATACCAGTCGTGCGTCGCGCTCGGCCTCCGCCCGAACCGGACTATCGCCGACGACGTTGGCGCCGCGATCGCCACCGTTACTGGGTGGGTCGCTGGAGCGCGCCGGCGTGGCTATCTCCCCGCCGCTGCGAAGGGGCGCGCGGGCGCAGTCGTCACGGTGACGGCGGGAACTGCACGCGTTACCGCGACTGCGTCGGACGCTACCGCTGGAACGACGACGACACCGGCCGCGGGAAGATAAGCCGGGATGCCCGACTGATGGCCAGCGCCTGGATCGAGCGCCGCAGGATGTGCTCGGGTACCACATTCCGGGCCCGATACCCGGTGGGCGGCAGAGAGACCGAGAAGCTGCACGGCGGCGTGTTCCCCACCATGAAGGCCGCCAAGGTCCGCCGTGACTACATCATCGGCGAGCTGGCGGCGATGCGCGTGCCGGATCTCTCGTTCGAGCCGGAGGCCGCGACCGGCGTGACGCTCGCCGCGGCCGCTGAGCGCTGGCAGGCCACGCGGATCGACGTCACCGAGGGCACTCGGCTCACCTACCAGGTCGCGCTCGGCCGGATTCTGCCGGAGCACGGACAGACGCCGATCAGCGCGATCACGCGAGAGTGGGTCGCCGATCGGATCGGTGAACTGTCCGGGGACGGTCACAAGAAGCACACGATCAGGAAGACGATCGGCACCCTCGCGATGGTCCTCGACTACGAGAGGATCGACCCCAACCCGGCGAGCCGTCCCAAACTGCCGCACGAGCTCCCCGACATCCCGAACCCCCCCAATGCCGACGATGTCGCTGCCGTCGCGCGGCTCATGCCCGCCCGCTACCGCCTTGCTGTCGTCGTGCTGGACGCGACCGGAATGCGCATCGGCGAGCTGGACGGCCTCAACTGGGGCGGCGTCGACGAGGCCCGCGGCCGTTGGCGGATCCTCAAGTCAAAGACAGGCCAGCCGCGCTGGGTAACTCCCCCGCCTGCCGTGTTCGAGGTCGTCATTGCCCAGGTCCCCCGAGAGGATCGCGACCTCGAGGCCCGCGTGTTCGCAAACCTCACCGGCGACCGCTTGCGGACTGCAATGGCCAAGGCGTGCAAGTCGGCCGGAGTCCCACTTTTCAGCCCGTACGACCTGCGGCACCGCCGGGTCTCGCTCCTGCACCTGCGCGGCGTCCCGTGGGCCCGGATCGGCGAAGCGATCGGCCACGATGCCTACACGAGCGCCAAGACGTACACCCACGTCATGATCGACGAGGCCGAGCTCGACTACGTGGCGCTTTTGGTCAACGCCTAGCGCGGCGATGGGCTACGGGTCGCCGCTTGGCCGTGAGCTCGAGCGTAGCCTGAGGACGTCTATCGCGAATGTCGATCGCGCGCAGCCAGTCGCAGGACGCCGAGCAGCTCTGGAAGTTTTGATCTCTGCGCTGCACTGCTCGAAGACGACGCGACCCCGGTTTCGATGTCCCAATCAGGAGAAGTTGCCCCGCTGGTCCGACTCGAGCCCCGCGAGACCGGGATTCCACATGGAACGCCCGGCGTAGGTCTAGGCATGCCGCCGAAGGTGACCCACGACCAAACGAACAGACGCTGCGGATCGGCGGGCGCGCCAGCCGGGAGGTCACAAAGCCGTCAACCATCCGGATGGGCGCTCATCTGCCCGGTTGGGTCGCTCGTCTGGCCAGATGGGGACGCCGATCTAGCCGTATGGGGGGGGTT
>Ga0307372_10003388_pt1 | contig 25462 bp, 26 predicted proteins | sample OX1MG_FD_202533 | JGI IMG/M metagenome (GOLD analysis project Ga0307372, IMG submission 202533) | Soil microbial communities from Risofladan, Vaasa, Finland - OX-1 | ecosystem: Environmental > Terrestrial > Soil > Coastal area > Acid sulfate soil | place: Finland: Risofladan, Vaasa | collected...
CCCGGAAACTACGTCAATTACATCGTTGGCCTCAACGACGCCTGCAAGACGTCGGCAGACTTCAAGCCTCTCATCGCGCTCGGCTATCCGGCGCTGTCGAAGCTCACACGCGCGAACGTCGCCACGACACCGGGTATCCAGCAGTTCCGCGACAGCGCGGTCATCAACACCTTCGCCGAGACCGCACCGCAATACACCAACATCGACGCCATCATCAAAGGCTTCCAGATCGGTGCTGACCGCCTTCGCGTGCGGGCGCTGCCGCAGTCGCTGAACCCTTCGCGCGATGCCCGCACGTCGCCACGCCGGGACCTGCCAGGTCGCGACCCCCGGTGAGAGCCTTGCCACCGGGGATCCCCCCGGCAGCATTGCCCTCAAGAGTCGTGCCTCAGGCCCGCGGCAGCCCCAGGCCGCGTGTTGCCACGATGTTGCGCTGGACTTCGCTCGTGCCCCCGGCGATCGTGGAGGAGACCGTCTGCAGATAGCTCTGGGGTGCTCGGCCATGCATCGGCGCGGTCTTTGGATCATTGAGCAGGCCATACGTGCCCGTGAGCTTCATCGCCGTGCGCGCGATCCGCTGGCTGAGTTCGGTGTTGAACAGCTTCGCGATCGAGGCTTCGTGGTTGGGTACCCGCCCTTCGGCCTGGATGGTGACGACGCGGTAGCTCAACATCTTGGCTGTCGTCGCCTCAATCCAGCGGTCCGCGAACTCGCTGCGCCAGGTGTTGTTGCTGTTCACCGTGCCATCGTCCCGATGGCTCTTCGCGAAGCGCATATAGTACTCGAGCGCCTGGCGCTGGCCCACGGCGTTGCCGATTGATGATCGTTCGAAGTCGAGCGTCGTCGTACCAAGGTACCAGCCGCGATTGACTTCGCCGAGCACATTGCGGTTGGGCACGCGCACATCTTCGAAGAAGACCTCGTTGAAGGCGTGGCCGTTCGCCAGATTGATCAGTGGCCGCACCGTCACACCCGGGCTCTTCATGTCGAGGAGAAAGTAGGTGATCCCGCGGTGCTTCGGGGCGTCCGGGTCGGTCCTGGCGAGCATAAACATCCAGTCGGCATTGTGTGCACCGGAAGTCCAGATCTTCTGGCCGTTGATCACCCAGTCGTCCCCGTCGCGGACGGCGCGGGTCTGAAGGGAGGCAAGGTCCGACCCGGAACCGGGTTCGCTATAACCCTGGCACCACTGCACCTCGCCTCGAAGGATTGCGCCGAGGTGCTCCTTCTTCTGCTCCTCATTCCCGTGGATGATGAGCGTTGGGCCGATCATGGTCGTACCCATCCCGCCGGCACCCATGACGCGTGCCTCCGCGAACTCCTCGTTCATGATGAATTGCTCCATCACGCCGAGCCCGGCGCCGCCATACTCCTTCGGCCACGCGGGCGCGATCCAGCCCTTGGCCGCCAGTTTCGAGCGCCATCGCTTGAATGCTTCACTCGGGCCTCCCCGCTGCTCCTGGTAGTTCGGGGGAGCGCCATCGCCGTTGGCTTCTGGGCGCTCCGCCTGGACGAACGTACGCACTTCGTTGCGCCAGGCTGCCTGCTGGGGTGAGTCGTTGAATTCCATCCCTGTTCTCCACTGTTGATCTTGTGCCGCAGACGTTACCAGAGCCGGACCCTCACGTAAACGTGAATGATTGAATTCGGCGCTCTCAATCAGGCCCGGCGATAGCCTGGATGCACCCGGGACACCGCCCCCCGATCGCTCCCGCTCCTGCAGCTGCTTACTCGCGCACGCTTACCAGCAGCTCCTGGCGGCTCACCCCGAGCGCGCTGAAAAACATTGGCCCTACCTCGCCCGATTCGATTGTCCCCGCCGCAAGCAGCGCGGCGGTGATTTCAGTCGTCCCGGCGTTCTGTGCCCCTGCCGCCACGAAGTTGATCGCTGCACGTGCGGCACTGCCGAACATGACGTTCGCGTCGAGCGGCTCAGAGCTACTGCCCTGCGAGGCAAGCACGGCAGCTTCCAGTTCGCTGGCGCCAGGGCAGCTGGCCGTTTCGCTTTCGCCGACGACTTTGAGCGCGCCAGCCAGCACGTGCTCGGGCGCGACAATGGCGACGTTCGTGCGAAGGCAGAAGTTCTGCGCTTCCTGCAGTGCGCGTTCTCCATCGGCGGTGAGCTTCACCTCCGCCACGACGATCCCCGCGTGGGTGTTTCAAGCGCTCGCTGCTCCGCCGAAGGCGCGATGTCGAGTACTTCCAGTTCGACTCGCTCACCCTTCCAGTCGCGCTTCAACGAGTAAACTACATCGACCTCATCGGCGAGCACGCTCTCGGCCTGGCGAAATGCGATGGCCGGCCACACTCCGAGGCCGTCCCTGAGGGTGAGGCGCAGATGGCTGCGGTCCGAACCCACGATTTTCGACCCGACCAGGCGCACGCCGCGGCTGAGCAGCACGGGCTTGCGGTTGCCCTGCCCGCACGGTTCGAAGCGCATGAGCCCCTTAATCTCAATCGCCGTCAGGCCGGCAAGGGGCGCTGCCACGTCGATGTCGATCACTGGCCGCAGGTCACCAGCATCCAGCATCTCCGCAGCCGTGTTGATGAGGCGTTTTCGCAGCAGGGGCAGGTGTTCGTTACGAACGCTGAAGCCGGCCGCCGCCCGATGGCCCCCATGGCGAACGAGCAGTTCGCGTTCGCGACGAATGGCCGCGACGATGTCGAAGCCGTCGATGCTGCGCGCACTCGCACGACTCACCTCCGCACCGCGGTTCAGCACGATGGACGGCCGATGCCGCCGGTCGGCGAGGCGCGACGCCACCAGCCCGACGATGCCCGGGTGGATACGGTCGCTGTCGACCATGATGAGCGGGTCGTCGGAGGTCCCGAGCAGTTCCTCGGCGAGGGCGTAGGCATCTTCCGTCTGCTGCTGGCGCTGGCGGTTCAACTGGTCGAGCTCCTCGGCGAGCTCCCGGGCGCGCCGTGGACTTTCGGCAAGCATCAGTTCGAGCGCAATGCTGGCATGGGCCAGGCGGCCGGCGGCGTTCATGCGCGGCCCGATCGCGAACCCCAGCGTCTCCGCGTTGAAGCGTTCGGGCGCCGTCCCCGCCACCGCTGCCAGCGCATCGAGGCCTGGCCTCAGGCCACGCTGCATCTGCGCCAGGCCGTCTGTAACGATCCGCCGGTTCTCGTCGAATAGTGGGGCGACATCGACGACCGTGCCCAGCGCGACGAGGTCGATAAACGCACTCTCGTCGAGCGTGCGCCCATAGGACTCATAAAGCACCTGGAGGAAGCGGAAAGCCACGCCCACCGCCGCCAGTTCGTCGAATGGGTATGGTGAATCCAGCCGCTTGGGATTGACTGCGGCGACAGCGGCCGGGAGCTCATCCGGCACGGTGTGGTGGTCGAGGATGACTACGTCCAGCCCCAGCTCATTCGCATAGGCGACCTCGGGGACGGAGCTGATCCCGCAGTCGGCGGTTACCAACAGCCCTGCACCGCCGTCGCGGAGCTTACGCACCGCGCCGAGGTTGAGGCCGTACCCCTCGCTGAAGCGGTCGGGGATGTAGCTGACGGTGACGGCGCCAAGCGGCCGCAACCCGAGTTGGAGCACCGCGATAGACGTCACACCATCGACATCGAAGTCTCCGAAGAGCGCGATCGTCTCCGCATCTGCGATTGCCCGCCGCGTGCGCGCAATCGCTTCGTGCATACCGGGGAGTTCGAGAGGGTCGTTGTCGGGAGCCTGGTGGGGCTTGTAGAAAAGATCTGCCTGTGGGCGCGTCGTGATGCCGCGCGCGGCGAGCACCGTGGCCACGATCGGCGGAAACCTCGCAATGCCGTTCTGATGAGCAAAGGGATCGCGCAAGCGCCAGCGCGCGGCAGGGCGGCCCAGAACAGTGGTCACTGCCTAGGTCGGCCGGTAGCGGCGGAAGATGAGGCTCGAATTGTGGCCTCCGAAGCCGAGCGAGTTCGTCATCACTGCCTCCAGCGAAGCGGAGCGAGCGACGTTTGGCACATAGTCCAGGTCGCAATCCGGGTCCGGCGTGTAGTAGTTCGCTGTCGGCGGGATGATCCCGTGTTGCAGCGCCAGGACGCAGATCCCGGCCTCTACCGCGCCCGCCGCGCCCAACAGGTGCCCCATCATCGACTTCGTCGAACTCACGGGCAGCTCATAGGCGTATTCGCCGAAGACCGCCTTCAGGGCGACGGTTTCGAGCTTGTCGTTCATGGGCGTGGAGGTGCCGTGGGCGTTGACGTAATCGATCTCGTCTGGCGCCAGGCCGGCAGCTGCGAGCGCCCGCTGCATCGCTTTCGCCGCTCCTTCGCCATTGTCGCCCGGCTGGGTGATATGGAAGGCGTCGCTCGTCGCCCCATAGCCCGCCAGCTCCGCGAGGATTTTTGCTCCGCGCGCCAGTGCGTGCTCTTCCGCTTCGAGTACCAGCACGCCCGCGCCTTCGCCAAGGACAAAACCGTCACGCGCCAGGTCGAAAGGGCGCGATGAGCGCGCCGGGTCGGCGTTCGCCGTCGTCAACGCCCTCGCCGCTCCGAATCCCGCGACCACGATCGGCGAAATCGCCGCTTCAGTGCCACCTGCGACGGCTACTTCGGAGTCGCCCCGCCGGATGATATTTGCCGCTTCCCCGATGCTGTCCGCGCCACTCGCACAGGCGCTCACCAGGCAGTAATTAACGCCCTTCGCCCCGAGCTTGATGCTCAGCTGCCCGCTTGTCATGTCCGAAAGCATCATCGGCATGAGGAAGGGGCTCACCCGCCCCGGGCCCTTCTCACGCAGCGTTTCATATTCGGCCACAAGCGTGCCAATGCCGCCAATCGCAGTGCCGAGGATGACGGCCATGTCGTTATCGGCGGGTGGGGCATAGGCGCTTTGAGCCATCGCTTCGTGCGTCGCGGCGAAGGCGAGTTGTGTGACGCGGTCCGCGCGCCGCGCCTCCTTCTTCCCCATGTATTTCGCCGGGTCGAAGTTCTTCACTTCGCCCGCGACCTGGGACTCATAGCCCTCGGGGTCGAAGAGGCTAATCCGCCCGATCCCGGAATGCCCGGCCACGAGCGACTCCCAATTTTCGCAGGCGCTGTGACCAATCGCCGTGATCATCCCGAGGCCGGTGACAACGACGCGTCTGCTCAACGGATGCTCTCACTCGTGCGCACTGTTTCCTGGCAAGTGTACATCAGGAGGCGGCTATGTCCCGGACCACGCCGGGCAGGCGTGTCGCGATTTCGCCCGCCAGCAACCCGGAAGTGCCCAGGTCGGCACGGCATGCTTCCCCCACTGCGGCGTGGACATAAACCCCCAGACATGCGGCTTCGAACGGTGACACACCCTGCGCGATATAGCCCGCAATGATCCCGCTCAGCACGTCCCCACTCCCGGCAGTCGCGAGCAGCGGGTTCGCAAACGGGCTCAATCGAGCCCGGCCATCGGCAGCAGCGATCACTGTGTGCGCGCCCTTCAGCACCACGGTGCATCCGAATGCCGCGGCAGCCTCTTTCGCGACTTCCAGCCGTCGCGATTGCACGTCCGCTACCGTGCTGTGCAGCAGCCGTGCGAGTTCGCCCGGGTGAGGCGTGAGCACCGCGTTCCCGGGCACGCGTTCGTGCGCGTCCGGGAAGGCAGCCACGGCGTTGAGTGCGTCGGCGTCGATGACCACGCCTGAAATGGCCGTAGCGGCATCGCCGAGCACCGCCCACGTGAACGCACGTGTCTCCTCCGTGTTGCTCATCCCGGGGCCAATGACGGCTGCATCGAAGCTGTCCCACTCGCCACGAAGCGCAATCGCGGCCTCCCCCGCGAGGCTTCCATCGGCCATCTCAGCCTGTGGCAGCCAGGTCGCCTCTGCGAGGGCGGGAGCGACCATCGGCAGGATTCCCTCCGGGCAGGCGACGGTGACGAGGCCGGCACCAGCCCGATAGGCTGCCGTCGCCGCCAGCCGTGGAGCGCCGATGTAGCGGCGTGAGCCACCCACCACAAGCACCCTGCCAAAGGTGCCTTTGTTGCTATCTTCCGGGCGACCCGGGAGAGTGCTCTTCGCCCATCGAGCCGTGAGCAGCTCCAGCCGCACCTGCTCGATAGCGGCCTTTGGGATGCCGATGTCGATCACCTGCACGCGGCCAAGCAGCGCGCTCGCAGGCGCCTGGTACATCCCCACCTTGGGCAGCCCGAAGGTCACGGTGATGTCCGGCGTGACGGTCAGCGCGTCGGCAGCGCCACTGTCGGCATCGATGCCCGTGGGCAGGTCCACCGCCACGACCTTGGGGGGCGAAAAGCTTTTCCGCGCATCGCCCAGCAGCCGCAGCGCCACGCCGATCGGCTCATCGCCGGCGATTGCGCGTTTCTGGCCGATGCCGAGGAGTGCGTCGACCACCAGCTCGGCTGCATCCAGCAGGCTCCCGAGGCGGGCATAGTCCTCGTCGCCCACTCCCTGCACGATCGGGATGGCGCGCTCTTCCAGTTCTGGCTCCAGTGAGCGGTCGCGCCGCACGCGTGCAACCCAGACCGCGACTTCCGCGCCCCAATCGCAGAGGTGGCGGGCAGCGACGAGGCCATCCCCGCCGTTGTTGCCCGGCCCCGCGAGCACGACGATGCGCCGCCCATCGAGCGAGCCGAGCAGCATCCACGCTTCCTGTGCAACCGCAAGCCCGGCCTCTTCCATCAGTTGCCGCTCGGAGACGCCGGCCTCCACGGCCGCTGCTTCCAGGGCGCGCATTTCGGCGGTCGTGACCAGCTTCATCGCAGACCTTCTTCGCGGATCAGCCGTAGCGCCGACTCGCCGCGCCGGGGCGTGTCTTCCAATTCGGTGAGGGCACGCTCCCCCACGACCGAGGCAATGGCATACTCCTTGGAGTGGGTGAGCGAGACTTCGAGCCCGCGCAGTTCGATTGTCCGCGCGCGCGCCGCGCCCCGCCCATAGAGGAAGACCAGAGGCTTACCGCGCCGGTTGGGCAGCACCTCAATATCTCTCCAGCCCACTCCGCGGATGCCGGTGCCGAGCGCCTTCATCACTGCTTCCTTTGCCGCGAAGCGGGCCGCAAGCTCGGAGACACGGCCACGGCAATGGGCGATCTCGGCGGGCGTGTAGATGCGTTCGAGGAAACGGTCACCGTGGCGGCGGATGACGTCCTCGACGCGGTCGATCTCGATGACGTCTATCCCTACCGCGAACTTCGTGGCCATCCTTTCGATCCTACGCGACCAGGCGTTTTCGTGCCGGGCGATGGCTCAGCTTCGGCGCCGTCGCTGTCCCTCTTGCTTGCTCAGTATCAGTCCATCCCATAGATGGACATAGTCACTGAGCAGTTAGTTGTGACGTTTTCTCTGAGCAGCGACAACTCCGGCGCCCCGCTGTCCCCTCCACTTCGTTCCCTCTACCCTATCGCCATGACCGCACAGCTCATCGATGGCGCCGCAATTGCCGCTCAGATCCGCGCCGAGGTCGCCGCGCGCGTGGCCGCACTCCGCGCCCGCGGGACGACGCCAGGCCTTGCCGCAATCCTTGTCGGCGATAACCCTGCCTCCGTCAGCTACGTCACTTCCAAGGCGAAGGCCTGCGACGAGGTTGGGATCTTTTCTCAGACCTTCCATCTCCCCGCCGAAACGCCGGCTCCGGAGCTGTTCGCCCTCGTCGAGAGCCTCAACACCGATTCGCGTTTCCACGCCATCCTCCCCCAGTTGCCCGTCCCGGCGCAGATCGACGAACTCGCCTACATCGACGCGGTCAAGCCGGAAAAGGATGCCGACGGCCTTCACCCGTTGAACCTCGGCCGCCTGCTGCGTGGTGAGACGGGCGGTGCGATCCCCTGCACGCCCAACGGCGTCGTCGAACTTCTCGCCCGTGCCGGGATCGACCCCGCGGGGAAGCACGTGGTCGTCGTCGGCCGCTCCACGCTCGTCGGGCGGCCGCTTGCCATCCTCCTCTCGAACAAAGCGAAGGGCGCGAACGCCACGGTCACCATCTGCCACACCGGCACGCCCGAGGTCGCCCGCTTCACCCGCGAGGCCGACATCGTCGTCCTCGCCGCTGGCAACCCGAAGACGCTCACCGGCGACATGATCCGTCCCGGCGCGGTCGTCATCGATGTCGGTACCAACCGCATCGAAGCGCCGGGCCGTCCCAGCGGCTTCCGCCTCGTCGGCGATGCCGACCTGAGTGTCCGGGAGGTCGCGTCCTTCGTGACTCCCTACACCGGCGGCGTTGGCCCCATGACGATTGCCATGCTGCTGGTTAACACCGTGCGGGCGGCCGAGCGATCGCTCGCCGGAGCCGGGTAGACTGGCCAGCGATCATGCGCGTAAGCCGTGCGTTCTGTCCGAACTGGCGCGTCGGTCCACCAGATGCGACCATCGTCCGATGCACGAACTCCTCTCCCGCGCTAACGCCCTCCTGACGCGCATCTCCGATATTCTGGTGCGACTTTGACGTCGCTGCCGACGAAGCCCGCATAGTCGAACTCGAACAACTCCCGGCTGCACCCGGATTCTGGGACGACCCCGAAGCAGCCCGCGGCGTCATGCAGCAGATATCTACACTTCGCGCCCGCGTCGAGACCTGGCGAGATCTCGAACGCCGCGTCCGCGATACGGTGGAGTTGATCGAGCTCGCAGTCGAAGAGTCCGATGAATCTGTGGCACTGGCCGCCACTGCCGACCTCGACGACGCCGAAAAAACCCTCGAACAGCTCGAATTCCAGCTCCAGCTTTCCGGTGAATACGACAGCCGCAACGCTATCCTCGCCGTCCATGCCGGCGCCGGCGGCACCGAATCGCAGGACTGGGCAGAGATGCTCCTGCGCATGTACCTGCGCTGGGCCGAACGCCGCGGCTTTCATGTCGAAATCCTCGATACCACCGAGGGCGAAGAGGCCGGCATCAAGAGCGCGACCATCGAGATAAATGGGCCCTATGCCTACGGCTACCTGCAGAGCGAGCGCGGAGTCCACCGGCTCGTCCGCCAGTCGCCTTTCGACTCATCTCACTCCCGCCACACAAGCTTCGCGAAAGTCGAAGTCATGCCCGAAGTCGAAGCCAGCGGCGAAATCGAGGTCAACCCCGACGATGTCAAGATCGATGTCTTCCGCTCCAGTGGTGCGGGTGGCCAGAACGTCCAGAAGAACTCCACAGCGGTGCGCCTCACGCACCTCCCGACGGGCATCGTTGTCACCTGCCAGAACGAGCGCTCCCAGGGCCGTAACCGGGAGAGCGCCATGAAGGTGCTGGAGGCCCGGCTACTCGAGATCGAACTCCTCCGCCAGGAAGAGGAGAAGGCGCGCCTCAAGGGCCAGCACGTCGACATGGGCTGGGGCAACCAGATCCGCAGCTACGTCCTCCACCCCTACAAGATGATTAAGGACCACCGCACCAGCTACGAAACAAGCGACACCATTGCCGTGCTCGATGGCGAAATCGACGGCTTCGTCGCCGCCTTCCTCAAGTCACGCGTGGGCGAAGAGGCGTGAGGGCCTGGCGCCCGGCGCTCGCGCTGATCGTGCTCGTCGTGTTCGCTGCCGTGGCACCCGGGGCCGCTGCCACGAGCCATTCCCAGGTCATCATCGATTCCACGAGCATCGATAACGCCTATCCACGACAACTGGTGTTCAAGCTCGCCGCGCACGCCACGGCGCAAATCACCGGCGTGACGCTGCAATACACGGTCACCGGTGCAGGCCCTGCCGTCCAGGCAAAGCCCGATAGCTTCACGCCCGGCATGAAAATTTCACCGTCGGTGACGGTCGAGGTGAACTCATCGTCGAGCTATATCCCGGTTGGAAGCGAGTTCACCTATCACTGGCAGGTGACAACGGCCGATGGCGCGTCGCTCAGCAGCCCGGATCAGACGTTCGTCTTTCTGCCACCCGGCCCGGACTGGAAGACGCTCTCGAACGATTTCATGACCGTCTACTACGAGAGCGGGACTTCGGACATCGCCGCGAACTATCTCGCCGCCGCCGCAACGACCTACGCGAAAATGGGCAACCTGCTCAAGACCACGCTCGCCGTCGTCCCGGTCCGCACCGTCCAGTTCAACACCGAAGCGGAAGCCGCACGGGCGCGCCCCGCGCAGATAGCGGCGTCCGACCCGTCGGCCGCCAGCTGCGGGGCGCATGAAGGGATGACTGTCATCCTCATCACGCCCCAGTCGTGTGGCACTGCCGGTGAAACGGACACCTTCCGGCGCGAGTTCACGCGCATCCTTGTGCTCACTGCCGCCGGTGCACCCAACGGCCAGGCCCCCGCCTGGCTTGAAGAAGGGGCCGCTATCTATAGCCAGAACACGGTCGGCGGGGCGTATGCGACGGCCTTCGCCGATGCCGCCCGCGCAGATACCCTTTTGCCGTTCGACACGATGGGCACGCTCCCCATCGAGCCGGCAACGTTCGCCCTCTTCGAAGGCCAGTCCTATTCGATGGTGAAGTACCTGATCGATAAAGACAGTGGCGGGTTTGCGGCCCTCTTTGCAGCGATCAAGCAGCGCAAGAGCTTCGACGATGCCCTCATCAGCGCCTACGGCTTCGACCTTGCCGGCTTCCAGCACGCCTTTCGGGTGGCGAACGGCCTGCCCGCGGCCCTTCCTTCGGTGACGGCGGTCCCGACGCTCTCGCCATCGAGTCCTACCCCGCAACCGGCGGCCGCTGCCGCTCCTGCGGCGACGTCGACGCCCAGCGGCGTGAGCCGCACCACCGTCATCATCTTTGCGGTGGCGTTCGTCTTTCTGGTGCTTGCCGTGGTCGCATACCTCTGGCTGATGGCGCTCCAGGCCCGCCCCCCGGGCCATGCCGCCGCCTGATTGATCGCGCCGGACGCACGCCTCGTGACGTCAGTCTTCGCTGAGTCCGCGCCGGAGCATCGCAAACCGTTGCAGTGCTGTGAAATTCGAAAGGATAGCGAGCAACCAGATCACCGCTGTGAGGCCGTTGAAGACCAGCCCGAGTCCGAGCACCGCCACGCGCTCTTGACGGCGGAAGAGCCCCTCGCGCATGGATAGGCCGGCCACTTCGGCGCGTGCCCGCATATAGCTCACGGCCACGCTCCCGAAGAGAGCGGCGTAGGCGACGGCGGCCTGCACGTTCTCGCCGCGTGCGCCGAAATACCAGGCGCAACCGGCCAGCACGAGCGCTTCGCTGGCGCGGTCCAGGACGGCATCGAACACGGCGCCATACGGGCTGGCCAGGCCCATCGCCCGGGCGACTGCTCCGTCCACAAAGTCGAGCGCACTGAAAACCAGGTAGATAATGCCGGCCGCCAGCAGCGCGTCACGGGTGATGAGCCAGGCGGCGAGGGCGTTCCCCGCGAAGCCGAAGAGCGAGATCATGTTCGGCGTGACGCCGACCGCGCCCACTCCCCTGCCGATCCGGTCAGCGATACTCTTCGGGAGACGCTGGGGCAGGACATTCCATCGCGGCACTACTCCGGCCCGCTGAGCGGCGCTACGAGCGGCCGCCGGCTGGTTGCTTCGGCCACCTGCCGGTGCTCGTAGAGGATACGCTCGTAGTAGGACATAACGCGCCTTGCGACGTTGTCCCAGCTGTAGTGGGCAGCCTGTGCCTGGCCCCGCGAACTGAGCTCGGCCCGCTGCGCGGGGTTGCGGAGCAGGTGCACCACGGCCAGGGCCAGGGCGTCGCTGTCCTTTGGGGGCACGAGGATCCCGTCCAGCTGGTCGGTGATGACGCCCGCGAACCCCTCAATGTTGCTCGCCACGACGGGCACACCGGCCGCCATCGCCTCCAGCAAGACGTATCCCTGGCTCTCATTGCCCGTGTTTGGCGCGCAAAACACCGATGCGCTGCGATGGTAGCGTGGCAATTCGTCGTAGGGCACGTATGAACGGAAGACGACATCGCCGATCGGCGCCATCAAGCGCTCATAGCGGCTGAAGTCACCCGCGCCCACGACGATGAGGCGCGTGTTCGGCTCAAGCTCCTTGATCCGAATATATGCGCGGAGCAAATACTTCAGCCCCTTGCGCTTCTCCGGGCGGCCAACGAAGAGGATGTTTTTGCGCCCGTCGGCGAAATCTGCCAGAGGCTCCCGCTCCTGCGCGAAGTGGGCGTAGTCGATTCCGTTCGGGATGATGTTGAAGTAGCCGGCGAAATAGCGGCTCACGAGGCTCACCGCCGCGGGCGAGACTGCGATCTTCCCATCCAGCTTGCGGAACCATCGCCGGGTGAGCCGCGTCGTGTACCCGTAAAACCGGTTTCCCCCGTCCTTCGCCGCGTGGAACGTCCCGATCGTCGTTGAGGTCGAATAGCGCAGGAAGTGGTAGGGCAGCAACGGCATCAACGGCTCGTGCAGGTGGACGACATCGAAGTCTCCGCGCGCCAGTACCTCCTTCACCTCCGGCGATTTCCACGCGAAGGTGATCCGCGCCACCGACCCGCTCACGCGCATCGAACGCGGCTTGCCCATCACGGTGCACTCCCGGTTCACCTTGTCGGGCTCGGAAGCGGGGGCAAAAATCTCCACTTCGTGGCCCCAATCGCGGAAATAGGCGGCGAGATGGCTGATGTGCGACTTCACGCCGCCATCTACGCACCAGTCGTAGGGCGAAACCAGCGCGATCCTCATGCCCGTCCCCGCCCTCCCCGCCGCACGCGCGCCTGGGCGAGGATTTTGCGCGGTGTCGCCGCATACCCCCAGGCAAGGCCCAGCATGGCGTTCCTGTAGCCGATTTCGCGCAGAGCCGGGTACCGGTTCATCTGCGCTGTCGTGGACCTGGCCTCCAACGCGCGCCGAAGGTCGGTCGCCGTCGTGCCCTCGAAGTCCGTCCAGCCGGTGCCGATGTGGGCCAGGTGGTGCGCATCGCTGCCCCCGGTCTCTCCCAGCAGCCAGCGAGCCGCGTTCCCCGCGCGCGCGCGCTTGCGCGTGACTCCCCCCGCAGGGCTCGGGTTCGCAGTCTCGATGCCGTCGAAGTTCGTCCCGGAGCTGGCCGCCTCGCTGACGCGGTCGAGCGTCCGTTCACTGATGGAACGTGTCAGCCAGCTGATGGGGTGCGGCACGATGGCCAGCCCCTCCTGTCGATGGATCATGTCGAGCGTGGATTCTACGCGCCGGAAGCTCGGCGGCGTGGACTCGATGAAGAGCGCGACCAGGTGCCCATGCAGGGTCGTGATTTCCGCGCCAGCAATCACTTCAAAGCGGTAGCCGCGGCGCGCAGCCAACTCCCGCGCGCGCAGCCCGCCGGTGGCATCCTCATGGTCGGTAATCGCCACGACATCGAGCCCCGTCCGCTGCTCAATGTACTCCAACACCTGTTCGATCGTTGCCAGTCCATCGGAGACGCGCGTATGGATGTGCAGGTCAGCTCTGCCCATGGCCATCCGTCCCGCAGGCGTGCACCCGCCAGAAGTCTTCCAGCACGGCCCATTGGGCCGGGTCCGACCGCAGGTGGGCTTCTAGCAAGCGCCCATAGCGCTCTGCCGCCCGGCGCACATCGCATTCCGCGTCATCGCTCACATGCACGCGATAGGGCTCCTCGAACTTCACGCGGAAGTCGTCGTTGCGCTTGCGCGTGCAGAAAATCGGCATCACCAGGGCGTTTGTCCGGCGCGCCATCTCCCATGGCCCGCGCGGCACTTTCGTCTTCCGACCAAAGAGCTCGATACAGATGCCCGAGCCCTGGATATCCCTGTCCCCCATCGTCCCCAGGATGTGTCCCTCCCGCAGTGCCTCCAGCGAGGCCCGCACGCCGCTGAAGTCGGCTGGATAGAAGCGCCCGCCGGCTGAGCGGCGCAGGTCGATCAGGCACTGCGACCATTCTGGAGGCTCCTGTGGCTCCACCAGGGCGACGAATGCACGCCCGCGAAAGGTCAGCGCCTGGACGGCAAGCTCGGCGTTTCCCGTGTGCGCGGTGACCGCCACGATTGGCCCCGGTGTCTCCATCGCTTCGAGGTGATGTCCATTCACCAGTTCGAGGTGCTCAGCTTCGAACGCCGCCATGTTCCGCCGCGGAAGGCTGATCAGGTCCACCCAATACTGCCCGACGTTCTGGCATGCGCGCAGCCCGAACCTGCGCGCCCGCTCACGGTCCCCGTCGCAGAGCGGGGTCAGGTTGCGTATGACGTTTTCACGGATGTCCTCCCGGAATGTCCAGGCAACCCAGCCCGCGAGCAACGCCACGCGGTAGAACGGGCCAGGCATTCGCTCAATAAACGGGCGCGTTACCCGCATCAATCGCAGCCGTGTGACTCCGAGGCTCACAGTGAGGCCTCCGCGGTCGCGCGTTTGCTGGCCCGTCGCGGCCACATTTCCCGGAACATGTACCACTGCTCAGGGTCGTCGCGGATGAACCGCTCGTGCACGTTGAGGATCGCCTGCGTGAGCAGCGCAACGTCGCGTGCTTCGTCACCGGTCGGCTGCAGGTCGATGGTGAAGTCCGTCAGCACCCGCACTGCCGGCTGGCCCGGAGCGACCCGCGGGAAGCCGGCCGGTACGACCCGTGCGCCCGATCGCAGCGCCAGCCGCGCCGGCCCCGCGGGAACCTCGACTTCCTCACCAAAGAACGTTGCGCGCACCCCTTCGCCCGGCACCGGCCGATCGATCAGCAGGGCGAGGAGCCCGTTCTGCTTGAGGCAGCGCAGGAGCGAAGGCCCGGCCTTTTCCATTTTGATGAGCTGAATCCCGAGCCGAGCGCGCGAGCCCATCACCATACGGTCGAGACGCGGGTCTGCGAACGTCTCCGCCACCACGGTCACCGGGTAGCCGCGCGCCGCGGCAGCGCCTGCCCCAAGGTCCCAATTGCCGAAATGCATGCAAACCACGATTGCGCCTCGCCCGCCCTCGAGCGCGTGGTCCAGGGCCGCGAAGCTGGAATCACCGTCGACGCTCCGCAGCAGTTCATCCCGCCCCACGGAGGGGAATCGCACGAAATCGGCGAGGTACTTGCAGTAGTTCACAAGCGATCGCCGCGATGTGCGGCGAATCTGCGCCTTCGAAGCGCCGCTCAGCACGCGCGCGTAGTTCCGGTGCATCGACCGCCGCCCGCGCGGCCACAGGTAGTAGGCGGCGGAACCGAGCAGCGCCGCAACCGCATAGCTCGCCTGCACCGGCATCAACCGCACGAGCGAGGAGACCACCTGCCACGTGCGGTATTGGATGGCCCCGCCCAGCGTCGCCCTCATCCGCCGGAGCCCCGTACTTCCGCAAGCCTGTGGCTCGCTCCCCGTTCGCGCGCATCGTCTTCCACACGGCTATCTTATCCGGCCCGCCGCTCACGGGCCTGATTCGGCCGATATGGCGCTTCGCCGAAGGGTTGACCTATTGCAAGCAGCTGCCGGCGAGGCTGCCGATCGCTGTGATCCGCCGCCCCTGCGTCAGTTCATTCACGAAGCCGTTCGTGCAATAACCCACGGAGATTCCGGTCACAGGGTCGCCCCAGGCGATCTGCCCACCGGCTCCCCCATGCCCAAACGCCCGCGCCGAGGCACTCTTGCCGAAGCCGCGGAATGCCTGGTTGCCATCGTCGCCGGCTACCACCACCGCCAGCGCCCGGTTGATCGGGTAATCGAGGATAGGGTCGCGATGAATCGCTTTGGTCCGCACCTGTGTCGCCCAATCGATCGTCTCGGCCGTCAAGATCCGCGAGCCGTCCGCGGTCACCCCGCCGTTGACCAGCGGCTGATAGAACATCGCCAGTCCCGCCGCCGTCGCGATGCCGCCGCCGCCCGGCACGCCCACGGCCCGCACATCGGGCCGGTTGAAGCTGAGGATCGCGTCGGGGGTGACTTCGCCCCAGCCTCCCGGCGGGGGAGTGGGCGGCTCGACGTGGAAGACATCCGCCACGCGCCCATTGAGCCCCGCGGGCAGGCCGACGTAGAAATCGTTCAACCCCATTGGAGTGAGGATGCGCTCACGCACATACGAGCGGAACTCCCTGCCGGTGCGCCGCTCGATGATCTCGGCCAGCACCCAGTGGGCCGAAGTGGCGTGGTATTCAAAGCGGCTGCCCGGCTCCCAATTCAGCCGCCATGCGGCGAAGCGCTGGAGGCGGCGTTCGTGGTCGTCCCAATCGAACGGGGAAAACGGCGCCAGCGGGAAGCCGCCGATGTGCAGCATCGTCTGCCCGACGGTGATCACCTCTTTCCCGTTCGTCCCGAACTCGGGAATGACGTCGCAGACGCGCTCGTCGAGCTTTAGCAGCCCGTCTTCGAAGAGCGTCCAGACGGCCGAAGCAATGACCGCCTTGGTGCTCGAGAAAATCGTGTAGAGCGTGTCATTCGTCGCGGGCGCTTCCGCTTCGCCGTGTTTTGCGACCCCAAACGTGCGTACCCCTGCCAGCTTTCCCTGCCGAGCGACCGCCACCTGCGCGCTCGGCAACACACCATCATCGACGTCGCGCCTCGCGCGGGCGAACACCGCTTCGAGCTTTTCGCTGTCGATCCCCAGGTCTTCCGGCTTCGCCGCAACGGGCAGATCCATCGCACACCTCTATCCTTAACGTGTACGGGAAGGATAGCGATCGGGGGCAAGGTTGTCTCGGCCAACCCGAGCCGCCTAACTCTCGGCCCAGTCCCAATCGACGCGGACCGTCGCCCGGCCGCACCAGTGGCCACGTCCGGAAACGGTGCGCTCCAACAGGAACTCTGGTTCGCCCTGTGCCACTCCTTCGGGCGGGGTAAGCCGCGCGAATGCTTCCCGCACCCCAGCTTCGTCCTCAGCCTGGACAAGGAAGGCGATGTGGACGGCGGTACAGTCGATGTACTTGTATGGCAGCGAACGCCCGGACTCGTCCGTCTCTACTGCGGCCGGGTCCGATTCGTAACTCTGGCGCCATGCCGTGTACCCCATCGCTGCTCCCTCGAATGCGCTTGGCGCCCCCGGTAGGATTCGAACCCACGACAAGCCGGGTAGAAGCCGGCTGCTCTATCCCCTGAGCTACGGAGGCGTTCCCCTATTGTAGGGCTCGCGCCGGCTGCGCTCCTCCGCTCGCTCGCCGGGTTGCTGCCGCCCCGCTACAATTTCACTATGTCCGCCCGAACCGCATCGGCCCGCACCCTTCTCGAAACACAATTGCGCTACATGGCGCGCCTTCGCGGCAGCGGCCCAAACCCATTCGACTACACCCTCTGGGAACAACGCACAGTCGAGTTGATCGCCGCGATCTGGGGCCCGGAATCCGCTGAGCTCCAGCGCTTCCACGATGCCTCTGAAATCCGCGGCCGCCTCCCCGGCGTCCGCGGCCAGGCCGAGAATATGACGCTGAACATCCATGGCCAGTGGGGCATTCTCGGGCGCCTCGACCGCGGTGAGGCCGTCCTCCGGGAGCTTGTGTCCTCCCTCGCCGCCGAATGAGCCTTCGGGCCTATCCCGGCAGCATGCACTCCCACGCCGGAAGCAGCGTGCGGAGTTTGTCTTCGAGCCGTTCGAGCCGGCGCACGTAGGCCGGGCTTGTGAGTGACTCGGTCGTCATGATCACCGCGTCCTCGCCGTTGTCGGCGTAGTAACGCTTGCGCAGGCCGACCTCGTAGAACCCATAGTCGGCATAGAGCGCCCGCGCCTCCGTGTTCGAAACCCGGCACTCAAGCGTCGCCACGTCCATCGCGTTCTGGCGCGCGAGCGTGACGAGGCCGTGCACCAGCAGCCGCCCAAAGCCACGCCCTCGCTGTTCCGGCACGACCGCAACGGTCACGATATGCGCCTCATCGACCATCAGCCAGATGCCCCCAAAGCCGGCCAGGCCGGAGACTCCCGCCGCGGGTGCCTCCAGCACGATGTAGCGCGCCATCGCGTTGCCCGAGAGCTCCCGCTCGAAGGCGGTATGCGGCCATCCGAAAGAGAACGAGAGCCGTTCGATCGCCATCACCTCGGGCACATCCGTAGGGCGCATGGCGCGCAGCACTGCCGCCGAGGTGGTTGTCTCCGTTTCGCCAGCTTCCACGGCTCGATCGTAGCGCGCCTCGGCCACCCATGGCAGTCACCGTGTCAGGGCGATCACGAGGGCTGCGACGGCAACGGCGAACAGCCCCGCCACAACGAATTTCAGCGTCGCTACCTGTTCTGAAGAAAAGTCGTCCGTGCCGCTGACGATGTGGTGCGATTCGCCGCGCTGGTGGAGCAGGTGCCGTGCGGCCTCTGCCTTGCTCGATGGGACACACACCGCCCACGTGTTCCGCGTGAACGGTTGCCCGGCAACCCCGAACGGGTGGAGGCCCTGGACCTGGGCCTTGATGCCGCTTGAATGCAGCCCTCCGGCAATGATCGCCGCTGCCGCCTCACCGTCTCCCTGCCACACCGCTTCCCAGCGCCCCGGCCGGCCGGGCAGCCCGCGCGGACGCCGGAGCTGCCGGGGTGTACGCGAAGTTCGCCGCGTCCCTTCCCGGCCAACTTCACCCGGAGCCGGGACCTCGCGCGGCTCACCGCGTCTGGGCAACGCCGATGACCACCGCCGCCGTTCCCAGCGCCAGCACCAGCAGGACGAAGAACAGATTGTTCAGCGTGGCCCAGTTGGATCCCTCACCGAGCGGCTCGACCAGGCCGGCGCGCTCGCCATACTTGCGCAGCATTAATCGCGCCTGTTCGGCATCCGCGAGCGGCACGGAGACGACGTAGCCCCGCGGGCCCCGCGTCTCAAAGTCGCCGCCGGGCCCGGACCGGACTTTGAAGCCATCCTTTTCCAGGTGCCCGGCGATCAGCCGCGCCTGCGCCTTTCCGCTACCCACCCACACGCGCTCCCAGCCTTCGGGCGGGTTTGGAGCGGTGGTGTTGGTCGGGCCGGCGATGGGAGTCTCGTTGGTCATGGCACTATCGTAACTCTGCACGTGACCTGCGGCATCCGAAGGGCCGCCCCCTAAACCGGCACGGCGACATCGAGTGCGTGTTTTCGCAGCTCGGCCATTACCTTCTCGCCGATCGCCGCCTCGGGTTCAACCACCGGGAGGCGCGGAGCGCCGATCGCAAACCCGAGCTGCCGGAGGACGTAGCGGATGGTGCTCGGGCTGCCGTTCAGGAAGCAAGCGTCTGTGACGCGGCAAAGACTCCGGTGGATGCCCGCCGCCCCGGCGAGGTCGCCGGCTTCGAGCCGCCGCTGCATGTCGCGAATCTGCCCCGCGACGACATGCCCCGTGACGCTGATCACGCCATAACCCCCGAGGCACCAGATGTGAAACGTGTCGTTGTCGTTCCCGCTCCAGATCTTAAAGGCAGGGTTGATGGTGCGCGCACCCTCAATGATCGCTGCCGTATGCGCGAGATCCCCGTTGGCTTCCTTGTCGCCGATGACATTCGGCAGAGCTGCAAGGCGAAGGATCGTCTCGGCCGTCATGTTCACCCCCGTCCGGCCGGGCACGTTGTAGACGATTATCGGCAGGTCGCTGGCTTCAGCAATCGCGCGGAAGTGCTGGAAGATCCCTTCCTGTGGCGGCTTCAGGTAGTAGGGCGCAACCGCGAGCACGGCGTCGGCACCGGCCCGTCTCGCGAGCTTCGTCAGGTGCACGGAGTGGCGGGTGTCGTTCGTCCCCGCCCCCGCCACGACCGTCCCGGCAGCCCCGAGCTCCTGCTTGACCTCTTCCCAGAGCCGCACCTTCTCCTCATCGCTCAGGAGCGGCGCTTCGCCGGTGGTCCCCGTCACGACGACGCCATCGTTGCCCGCGCGGACAAGGTGTGCGGCAAGGCGCCGGGCGTGGGCGTAATCCACCTCGCCGCTGGCAGTGTAGGGCGTGACCATGGCAGTCAGGATGCGTCCGAGTTCGGGCATGACGGGTTCTCCGGGAAGTGTGAGCCGCTATTGTAGCGCGCCGCTGGCCGGGCGATGGCTTGCGCACTTCACGCCATTCCGCCGGACGCGAGAGGGCCCCGCGGAGAGGGAAGGTCCGCGGGGCTCTTCGACTGAACCGCCAGGGTGCGGCCGGTTAGTTGGTCGTGCTCGGCGTGGTTGTCATGGCTTTGTGCTTCGGACCGCTATTGACGAAGTTGGCGACTCGTTCGTGCACCTTCGTCTTCAACGCCTCCGCGCGCTCACTCTTGATCTTGCCGTTGGTGACGGCCTGATTGATTGCAGCATCCACTTTTGCGTCAATCGCGGTGATCACCGTGCCGGTCTGCGCGCCGGCGACCTGGGCGATAGTCTGGCCGTTTTTCAGGTCCTGGCGGAGTGTCTTCACGTCGATGTTGAGTGTCGTGGCGGTCGTTTTGATGACGGTCTTGCGGAATTCGCGGGCAAGCGCCAGGGCGTGGCGCGCCGGGCCGCCTTTGAGCGCCATGATCCGGTCAACGGCTGCGGGTGCCTTCGCGGTGACCTTCTCGGCTTGCGCCTGCGTGATCTTCTTATTCGTGACCGCTGTCGAGAGCCGGCTGGCGACGTCGTTGAGGACGGCAGTCTTCACGGTGGCCGGGTTGCCGCCCTTCGCCGTGATCATCTCGTCGATGCTCTGCCCCGCTTTGAACCCCGCCTTGAGGTCGGCCCTTGTGAGCCCGCTCTGCTTGACGATGTCGGCGAAAAGCCCTTTCAGCACCCCGTGCCGGCCCTCGTGCGGCTTCGCTATCTGAGATGTCAGTGAGGCGCTCTGCTGGAGAGCCGGGGCGCCGGTGCCCCCGTTGGCCGCCAGGGCGACGCCACCGGCGCCGATGACGCCCGCGACGATGGCCCCGGCGAGCCCGAGCGTGACAATCCGATTGTGGATGAACTTCGTGGACATGTGGTCTGAGACTCCTTGTTGTTCGGTGGCCGGGCAGCCAGTCGCCGTCCGGTGTCGGGCCTAACGTTTTCGGCCCTCAGCTGTCTCATGGTCAGCATCCTCAAAAAGGTGACGCCATCGCCCCGCAGGGCGGTTTACCGATGCTTTTCCACCCAGCGGCCGCGGAATAACAGCAGGTCGCCAGCCCGGACCGATACGGTCGCTGGCGGAGTCAAAACTTCGTTGTGTATGCCCAGCGGGCTGAACTCGAGCGTGTGCTCCGAAAGGTCCCAGCGCAGGCCGTGCGTGCTCACGCCGGTGCAGCGGCCAATCGCGACGAGTGACACTACCGTCCCGGCCGGCGCGTCGATTCGCTCTTCGCCACTCACCAGGCAGACATCGAAGAGGTCGTCGACGATGCGTAAGGCAGCCTTCCCACGAAAGAGGCGGAGCACGGAAAGGTTGGCGAGTGCGTGGTCGGCCCGGCCACCGCCCGCCGCGGTCACATCGATAGCCTCGCAGCCGCTGGCGATGCAGAAGGCGATAGCCTTTTCGAGGTCCGTCTGGTCCAGCGCTCCCGCATGGTGGAACGCGTCCTTCGGCAGCAGGCGGTGTGCAGACGCGCTGGCGGAATCGAGGTCGCCCACCACCGCATCGACATGCAAGCCCGCGGCCAGCGCCTTGTCCACACCGCCGTCGGCTGCGACCACGAGCGTGCCGGGCGGTGCGAGCGCCTGCAAGAGCTCGGCGGAGGGAGGTTCGCCGTTGGCCACGACGAGAGCACGCATGCAGCAAGTAAACGTGACCGGCGCCCATCGAGCCAGCTAAGGACGCGGCAGGCGCCTACGGGTATGCCCGTCCCAGCAGTTTCACGAGCACGTCATAGGTGGCGTAGGCGTCTGGTAGGGCGCCATGCTCGCCCATCCGGCCGATGCCCAGCCGGTCCGCGACGTGTCCGAGGTTGAAACGGTCCACCTCCCGGCCATCGCGCAGCAGCTTGCGGGCAATCGGCTGCACGTCCAGCGCCACCGCCGCAAACGGCCATGGCCGGCCGACCCGCCGGAACGACTCCGCCAGGAACGACATGTCCTGGCCGATGCCCCAGCCGGTGATGATGGCACCCTGCCCGAGTTCGGCGAAGCGGACGAACGCAGCCTCCAGGTCGATCGCGTCCTTCCACGCTTTCGGGCTATAGCCGACCACCTTCAACGCTGCGGGGACCGCGTTCCCGATGTGTTTCGGGCGTACCCGGCCGCCCCACGCGCCCTCTTCGGGAAAGCCCGGTGCCAGCGCGCAGCGCACCCCGCCCACATCCAGGACTTCGTGGAGCTGGGCGTTCGAGCCACTCATCTCGAGGTCGACGACAAAGAGCGACCGCGCGCCATCGAGGTGGCCGAGTGTCCCCGGGACGGGCGTGAGCTGGCCGCTACCGTCCAATACCCGCAACCCCGGCACGAGCAGCGCCCGGATCGGGTTGGGGGCCGCTTCGCTTCCTGGTTCCAAGGTCATCATGAAGTTCCCAATTCAGTTCAGTGCGGGCGGGCCTGGCCTGGGGATGTCACCGTCCGGTCGCTGGGCCCCCGCCGGAGTGCTGCGTGTTACGATCTTCGCATATCACGCGCCCCCTGTGCCTGCCATGGAGGAAGAATGCCCGACCCGGCCACCGCCGCCATCGAACACTTCGCCCGCTACAACATCGATTCGGCCATGATGTCGTCGCTGCTTTCCGTGGCGCTCAGCCACGGGGGCGATTTCGCCGAGCTCTTCTTCGAACACCGGACATCCAACGCCATCGCCTGGGAAGACCAGCAGGTCAAATCCGCCGCACGAAACGTCGCCCGCGGTCTCGGCATCCGTGTCGTCAAGGGCGACGCGATTGGCTTCGCTTACACCGAATCGCTGGATCCGGCGGCGATGCGCCGCGCGGCGGAGACTGCTTCCCGTATCAGCTCAGACGCTGAGCGGCCCGTGGCGATCGACGCCACGCCCGAATTTCGGGGCACCTCGTTCTACTCCAACGACGACCCCGCAGCTTCCCGCCCACCCGCCGACAAAGTCGCTATCCTCGAACGTGCCGACCGCGCCGCGCGCGCCTATGACCCGAGCATCGTGCACGTGGAAGGCAATTTCGGCGACGAGATGAAGCACGTGCTGATCGCGCGCAGCGATGGCCGCGTCTCCGGCGATGTCCAGCCCATGCTGCGCTTCGCTGTCGTGGCCACGTCGCAGAAGGACGGCACCAACCGTCTCGCGCGCAAGAGCGGCGCCGGACGCCTCGGGCTGGAGTATTTCGACGGCATCCCGCCGGAAGAGATCGCCCGCGAGGCCGCGCGCATGGCCATCCTTCAGCACCAGGCCGTCGAAGCGCCTGCCGGCACCATGCCCGTCGTCCTCGCCGCCGGCGAAAGCGGCATCCTCATCCACGAAGCGGTCGGCCACGGCCTCGAAGGGGATTTCAACCGGAAGGGCACGAGCAACTATTCCGGCCGCGTCGGCGAGTCTGTCGCGAGCCCGCTGGTTACCGTCGTCGATGACGCGACGATCCCCAATTCGCGCGGCTCCATCAACGTCGATGACGAAGGCAATTTCACCGGCCGGAACGTCCTCATCGAAGGGGGCACGCTGCTCGGCTATCTCCATGATGAAATGAGCGCACGCTACTTCGGTGTCGCCCCCTCCGGTTCTGGCCGCCGTGAGACGTTCAAGAGCTACACCATGCCGCGTATGTCCAACACCTTCATGCTCGCCGGCCAGAGCAACCCCGAGGACATCCTCCGCAGTGTTGGCCGCGGCATCTTCTGCGCTGCCTATTCCGGCGGCCAGGTGAACATCTCCAATGGCGACTTCGTCTTCTCCGTGAGCGAGGCCTACCTCATCGAGGACGGCCACATCACCGCGCCGCTGCGCAACGTCACCCTCATCGGCAATGGGCCAGACGTGCTCTCGAAGGTCACAATGGTTGGCAACGATTACCGCCTGTCCACGGGCACCTGGACCTGCGGAAAGGACTCACAGTCCGTCCCCGTCGGCGTGGGCATGCCGACCGTACTGGTCTCCGGGATAACGGTCGGAGGGACGAAGGTTGGCTGAGCCGGACCTCGCCCTGGCCACAACCGTTGTCGAACTCGCCCGCCGGGCCGGCGCCGGTCAATGTGACGTGATCATCCGCGAGTCGCTGGAGTCCAAGGTGCAGGTGCGGCTTGGCGAAGTGGAGCAGCTCATTGAGTCGGGATCGCGTTCGCTCGGACTGCGCGTGATCACGGATGGCCGGACCGCCGTATGTTCCACTGCAGACCTCGACCCGGCGGCGCTCGCACGGTTCGCCCGTGAGACCGTGGACCTCGCCGCGATCTCCGCCCCCGATGAATGTGCAGGGCTCCCCGCTGCCTCGGAGACGCCCGTACCGCTGCGCGATGGCCTCCAGCTCTATGACGAGTCCCTCGCCAACCTCTCCGTTGAGGAGAAGGTGCACCTCGCGGTCACCTGCGAAGCAGCCGCCCGTGGGGCCGACGCTCGCATCACCAACTCCGGCGGGGCGTCCTTCAGTACACGCATCGCAGAAGTCTCGCTGGCAAACTCCAACGGCTTTGCCGGGCGGTATCCGGCGACGGCCGTCGGGCTCGGCGTGGAGGTCATGGCCGATGACAGCGACGGCAAGAAGCGCACCGGTGGCTGGAGCAGCTCAGAACGCAGCCTCCACCGCCTGCTGGACGCGGAGGAGATCGGCCGCATCGCCGCCCGCCGGGCAGTGATGCAGCTCGGCGCCCGCAAAGTAGGCACAAAGGCTGTTCCGGTGGTCTTCGAGCCCGTGATGGCCGTGGCCCTCATGGCCAACCTGCTCGAGAGCGCGACCGGGTCGGCGCTCTACCGCGGGGCGACGTTCCTGGCCGGACGCGTGGGCGAACGAGTCGGCTCAAGTCTCCTTAACATCATCGACGACCCGCTGCTTCCCGGCCGCCTCGGCTCGCGCCCGTTCGATGGCGAAGGTGTGGGCGTGCACCGCACTGCCCTGATCGAGGACGGTATCTTCGGCGGCTTCCTGTTCGATGTCTACACGGGCCGGCGCACGGGCAACCGCACCACGGGCAGCGCCGTGCGCGGAGTGGAATCGCTGCCTGCTCCAGGCCCTTCAAACCTCATCTTCGAAGCAGGCAGCACCGACCCGGCGGCGATCATTGCCGGCGTCGAAGATGGTCTCTATCTCACCACGCTCTTCGGCTTCGGCTTCAACCCGGCGACCGGCGACTTTTCGCGCGGGGCGGCAGGGTACTGGATCGAACACGGCGAGCTCGCCTATCCGGTAACCGAGATCAACGTCTCCGGGCGCCTGGAAACAATGTTTGCCGGCATTGACGCCGTGGGTAACGACCTCACCTGGTTCGGCTCCGCCGCCGCACCCACCATCCGCGTGCGCGAGATGACCGTCTCGGGGCTTTAAGGTGTCCGCGTTCAGATGTGCTTCGTCCGGTAGTCCGCCACTGCCGCCTTGAGCGCGTCGGCTGCCAGCACGCTGCAGTGCACCTTGTCTTTCGGGAGCCCGCCGATGGCTTCGGCGATGCGTTCGCGCGTGAGGCCCTCCACTTCGGCGAGCGTCCAGCCGACGACCATCTCGCTCGCGAATGAACTCGTCGCGATGGCGGGCGGGCAGCCGCGGGTCTGCCAGCGCACGTCGCCAATGCGGCCATCAGCGACGCGGATCATCACGCGCATCCGATCGCCGCAGACGGGATTGGCCTTCGTCGCTTCGCCATCGGCGTCGGCCAGTTCGCCGGCGTTGCGTGGGTGTTCGAAGTGCTCCATCACGAGGTCGGAATAGGCGGCCACAGGAATCCCTTTCGAACAATTCTGTAGAGGCTGCGATCGCAGCGTCAAACCCGGGTGGGAGGCGGCTCCC
>Ga0307372_10003389_pt1 | contig 25444 bp, 26 predicted proteins | sample OX1MG_FD_202533 | JGI IMG/M metagenome (GOLD analysis project Ga0307372, IMG submission 202533) | Soil microbial communities from Risofladan, Vaasa, Finland - OX-1 | ecosystem: Environmental > Terrestrial > Soil > Coastal area > Acid sulfate soil | place: Finland: Risofladan, Vaasa | collected...
GCCGACCGCGACGAGCGGCTGCACCTTCTGGATCACGACCGGCGTGATGAAGTCGGAGTGGCCGATCAGCGCGTCCGTGAAGAGGATCGTCGCGACCGCCGAAGCGCCCGCCCCGACGACGACGGCGGCGGCGACACATCGCCATCCGGCGCGGAACACGGCGCGCAGCGCGGGGAGGAGGAGCGGCAGCGTCAGCGCCACGAGGATCACGTGCTCGCCGAAGACGATCGTCGTCGCGCTCGTCGAGAAGCTCATCGTCTTGCGGATGATCGGATCGGTACCCCACATCGCGGCCGCGACCGCGACGAGGACGACTCCCGGAATGGCGGCGAGCCTCAGGCGCATCGCGGTGAGAGTACCGAGACGACCGCCCAACAGTTCTGTAGCACAATTCGTACTACGGTTCCTCGATGGCTCGCTCTCTGCACGTCCGTCTCGACGACGCGTCGGCAGCGGCGCTCGAGATCGTCCGCCACGGCGAGCTGAGCGACTCCGAGGCCGTGCGGCTTGCGTTGCGCGAAGCGGCCGCCCGGCGCCGGCTCCGCTCGTCGATTCGGGATGAGGTGCGCCTGCTCGCGGCGGACGAGGAAGACCGCGCAACGATGCGGGTGATCCGCGAACAACTCGCCGAGCTCGCGCCGGGGTCGCCCGACTGATGGTCCGCGGCGAGGTCTTCCGGCTCCCTTCTCCGCGGGCGGCGCGCGGGCACGAACAGCGCGGCGCCCGGTTCGTCGTCGTCGTCCAGGCGGACGAGTTCCTCGGCCTGAGCACGACGCTCGTCGCCCCAACATCCGCGAGCGCCCGCGCGGCAAGTTTTCGGCCGAGAGTCACAGTCGGCGGTGAGGAGACGCGGGTACTCGTCGAGCAGACGACGGTCGTGGATCCACAAAGGCTCGGTCGCTCGGCGGGCCGGCTCGATGCCCACGAGCTGCGGGCGGTGGACGAGGCACTCATGCTCGTCCTCGGTCTCTAGCTTCTCGGACTGGAGCTAGCCGGACTCGAACCGGAGGATGTCCTTCACCGTCTCCCGGCGGCGAATCAACCGCTTCTTGCCGTTCTCCACGAGTACGACGGCCGGGCGTGGGACGCCGTTGTACGTCGAGCCGAGCGCGAGCGTGTACGCGCCTGTCGCCGGCACCGCGAGGACGTCACCCGCTTGCGGTTCGGGCAGCGCCACCGCGTCGATGAGGACGTCGCCCGACTCGCAATGCTTGCCGGCGATCCGGTATTCGCGCGCCGGCGGCTCCTCCGCGCGGTTCGCGAGCAGCGCCTCGTAGCGCGCGCCGTAGAGCTGCGGCCGCGGGTTGTCGGACATGCCGCCGTCGATCGCCGCGTACGTCACGCCGGCCGACCGCTTCACCGAGCCGACGGTGTAGAGCGTCACACCCGCGCGGCCGACGAGCGAGCGCCCGGGCTCGAGGATCGGCGTCACGCCCTCCGGCAGGCGCTCGCGGAGCGGCCCGACGAACTCCGCCACGGAAGGCATCTGCTCCTCTCGGTTGTGCCGGACTCCGAGGCCGCCGCCGAGGTCGATGTAGCGCGGCGTCCAGTCGAGCGCACGGCAGAACGTGAGGACGTGCTCGAGCGCGGCGACGCTCTCCTCGACTCGGCTGAGCTGCGAGCCGATGTGGATGTGGACTCCCTCCACGGCGACTCCGAGCGCGAGCGCGGCACCGACCTCGCGGGGGGCGGCATCCGGGGAGAGCCCGAACTTCGACTCCGCGTGCGCGGTCTGGATCGACCGGTGCGTGACCGCCTCGACGCCGGGCGTGAGGCGGACCATCACTCGCCGTACGCCCGCGCGCGCAGCCGCCTGCGCCTCGCCGGGCGCGTCGAGCACGACGAGCGCGCCCGCCTCAGCCGCGGCGCGCAGCTCCCCCTCCGACTTGTTGTTGCCGTGAAAGACGAGCCGCTCGCCGGGAATCGCCGCCGCCTGCGCGAAGGCGAGCTCGCCGAGCGTCGAGACGTCGGCGCCGACGCCCTCCTCCGCCAGCAGCCGCAGCAGCGCGACGTTCGCGAACGCCTTCGTCCCGTAGACGATGAGCGCACCGGGAGCCGCCTCGCGGTACGCGCGCACCTGGGCGCGGATCGTCTCCTCGCAGTAGACGACGAGCGGCGTCCCATACTCCTCGGCGAGCGCACTCGTGCGAACTCCGCCGAGCGACAGCTCACCGTCCGAAACGTCCGCTGTGACCGGGAAGAGGTTCAGCACGGTAGGGAGTGTGCAGCACGTTGCCGTCCTGACGCGACGCGCGGATGGCAGGGATGCTGCCCGCATGGCGAACGCGATACCCCAGAGCCTCTTTGCCGTGGCCTGAGGCCCAGTCATAGAGCCGCGACCTTTCGGCGCAAAGTTGTTGCAGATTCGTTGAGCTCAAGCGGCGTGCCGCGGTCACGATTCTCTTGTGCCACGGATCAGCGAGTTCTATGGGATCGCGATCGCGATGTATTACGCCGAGCACGGCGTTCCGCATTTCCATGCGCTCTACGCCGGCCACGACGCGTCGATTGCCATCGAGTCGCTCGAGGTTCTCGGCGGATCGTTGCCTGACCGCGCGCTCCGACTGGTTCGCGAGTGGGCGAAGCTCCACCGTGCCGAGCTCGAGGACGACTGGCGACGCGCTCGAGACAACGAGCCGCTCGAGCGCATTCCACCGCTTGGTTAGCATGAGATCGATGGCCGAGCTCATACACGTGACCGCAGTCGAAGCCGTCTCCGATCACCGGCTCCGGGTGTCGTTCGAGGACGGCGTCGCGGGCGAGCTCGATCTTTCCGGTTGGGAGTGGAGGGGCGTCTTCGAGCCGTTGGCCGACCCCGCGTACTTCCGGCGCGTCCGCGTCGACGGCGAGCTGGGCACGATCGTCTGGCCCGGCGGCGCGGACATCGCGCCGGAAACCCTCTACGACTGGGTCACCAGAGGTCTGTCGAACGACGACAGCCTGGGCTAACTCGCCGCTGGGCGTGCCGCTCGCTTCCGCGCATTGCTACATTCTCGCGAGTGAAGGGGCTGCTTCTTAGCTAATCCAGGGAGACAAGCGCGGCAACGCCGCGTCAGCCTCCCGCGACCTCTCCTCGGAGAGGTTTTTTCGTTCTAAAGGACATTTCCATGAGTACACCGATATACGAGCCACACGAGATCGAGACGAAATGGCAGCGCGTCTGGGAGGACGAGCGCGCTTTCAACACGCCCAATCCCGTTGAGGGTGAGCCGACCGCCGAGAAGCACTGGTACCAGCTCGAGATGCTGCCGTACCCGTCTGGCCCGAGTCTCCACATGGGCCATGTCCTCAACTACACGATGGGCGACGTCCAGACGCACGTGCGCCGCCGCAGCGGCTGGCATGTCGTGCGGCCGATGGGCTGGGACGCGTTCGGCCTGCCGGCCGAGAACGCCGCGATCAAGGAAGGCCGCCATCCGCGCGTGACGATCGAGGCGAACATCGAGACGATGCGCGCCCAGATGAAGCGCCTCGGCTGGGCGATCGACTGGGAGCGCGAGGTCGCCGCGCACCAGCCGTCCTTCTACCGCTGGACGCAGTGGCTCTTCCAGCAGTTCGTCGCGCACGACCTCTGCTACCGGAAGGACGGCCCGGTCAACTGGTGCCCCAACGACCAGACCGTCATCGCGAACGAATACGTCGTCGACGGACACTGCGAGCGCTGCGGCGCGGAGGTCGAGCTGCGGAACATGACGCAGTGGTACATGCGCACGACCGCGTACGCCGACGAGCTGCTCGAGTATCCGGGCGCCGACTGGCCGGAGAAGACGAAGGCGATCCAGCGCAACTGGATCGGCCGCTCCGAAGGCGCCGAGGTGCTGTTCAGGGTCGAGGAGACGGGCGACGACATCGCCGTCTTCACGACGCGCCCCGACACGCTGTTCGGTGCCACGTTCTTCGTTCTCGCTCCTGAGCACCCGTTCGTCGACGCGCACGCGAGTGACGAGGCGAAGGCCTATGCGCGCCACGCCGGCACGCGGTCGGTCGAGGACCGCTCGGCGGCGATCGAGAAGACCGGCGTCTTCACCGGCCTGCACGCGGTCAACCCGGTCAACGGCGAGAAGCTCCCGATCTGGGTTGCCGACTACGTCCTCATGGACTACGGGACGGGCGCGATCATGGCCGTCCCCGCCCACGACGAGCGCGACGAGGAGTTTGCGGCGACGTTCTCGCTGCCCGTCGTCGAGGTGATCGACGGGGACGGCAAGCTCGTCAACTCCGGCCGCTTCGACGGCCTGCCGGCCGACGAGGGAAAGCGCGCGATCGTCGCCGAGCTCGAGCAGGACGGCCGTGCGAAGGCGACGGTCAACTACCGGCTCCGCGACTGGAGCGTCTCCCGCCAGCGCTACTGGGGCTGCCCGATCCCGTTCATCCACTGCGAGCGCTGCGGCGTCGTGCCGGTGCCCGAGAGCGACCTGCCGGTGATCCTCCCCGACATCGAGGACTACGCGCCGAAGGGCAAGCCGCCGCTCGCGCAGAACGAGGAGTACATGAACGTCGGGTGTCCGAAGTGCGGCGGCGCGGCGCGGCGCGACCCCGACACGATGGACACGTTCGTCGACTCGTCGTGGTACTTCCTCCGCTACATCGACTCGCACAACGACGAGGCGCCCTTCGACCCGTTCGTCGTGAACTACTGGCTGCCCGTCTCGCAGTACATCGGCGGGATCGACCACTCGACCGGGCATCTCCTCTACTCGCGCTTCTTCGTGAAGGCGATGAACGACTGGGGGATGGTCGGCTTCCGCGAGCCGTTCGCGCGCGTCTTCCACCAGGGCTGGTTGACGCTCGGCGGCACGAAGATGTCGAAGACAAAGGGGAACGTCGAGGGGCCTGACGAGATCGTCGCGCGTTACGGAGCCGATGCCGTGCGGCTCTACATCCTGTTCATGGGGCCGGCAGATCAGGACATGGAGTGGACCGACGCCGGCGTCGAGGGCATCGGCCGTTTCCTGCGCCGCTTGTGGCGGCTCGTGCACGAGGTCGCGGCTGCCGCGCCGTCGCCCGGCGAGCGCGAGGGCGCGCTCGCGCGGAAGGCGAACGAGACGATCGCGAAGGTTACCGACGACGTGCTGCGCCGCTTCCAGTTCCACACGCCGATCTCGGCGGTGATGGAGCTGTGCAACGAGATTTCGGCCGCGCCCGAGGCGCCCGACGCGCGCTTCGCGACCGAGACCGCCGTGTCGCTGATCCAGCCGTACGCACCGCACATCGCCGAGGAACTGTGGGGCGTGCTCGGCCACGAGCGTCTGTGGGAGGCGCCGTGGCCGGAGGCGGACGAGGCTCAGCTCGTGCGCGAGACGTTCGAGCTCGTCGTCCAGGTGAACGGCAAGGTGCGCGACCGGTTCGAAGTCGACGCCGGGCTGGGCGAGCAGGAGCTCGTCGCACTCGCGCGCGCCTCGGAGCGCGTGCAGGCGTTCCTCGACGGCGCCGAGCCGCGGAAGACGATCGTCGTTCCGCGCAAGCTCGTCAACTTCGTCGTCTAATGCTGCGCGAGATCGCCGAATACCCGAACTCGTTCGGGCCGCTCGCGAAGGGCGACGAGCGGATCGACACGGGCCGCTACACGCTCTGTCTTGGCCCGGGCTCGACATGGAACACCGTCCAGCGGCAGCGCTTCCGCGTCGACGAGCTCGACGAGGTGCTCGAGGAGGTTCGCGCGACACTGCTGGCGCGTGGCCGCACGCGGACGCAGTGGGAGGTCGGCAGCTCTGCGCCCGAGGGGCTCGTGGAGGCGCTGCTCGAGCGCGGCGTCGTTCCCGACAAGGATCCGTACGCCGTCGCGCTCGTGCTCACGCAGGAGCCGCCGCCGATCGGCGCGGAGTTCACCGCGCGCCGCATCGAGACGCTCGACGAGCTCGAGGCGGCGTGCGAGGTTCAGTGGGAGGCGTTCGGCGCGACGCCGGAGGAGATCGAGGAAGGCCGAGCTCTGCTCCCCGAGCGGTTTGCCGACGGCGTCAACCTCCTGCATGCCGTCTGGCTCGACGGGGCGATCGTGTCCACCGGCATGGCCGCGCCGACCGAGCAGGGGCTGCTCCTCTACGGTGGCGCGACCGCCGCGCGGGCGCGCGGCCGCGGCGCCTACCGCGCGCTCAACCGCGCGCGTTGGGACGACGCCGTGTCACTCGGGACGCCGGCGCTGATCACGCAGGGCGGCTCGATGTCCCGCCCGATCCTTGAGCGGCTCGGCTTCGAGCGCGTCGGCGAGGTGCACATGCTCCTCGACGTCTTCGAGTGAGTTTGGCGCTGCGGCGCGGTCAGTACTTCGGGCGTTCTTCGTCTGCGGTGAAGTCGATCGGCGTGCCGGTCGGCGAGATGCCGGTGCCCTCCGGCAAGCCGCCGGTCGAGTACGCCTTCATGCGGAAGCGCCAGATGCCCTTCCGTTCGTTGATCTCGGCTGCCTCTTCAGGAGTTGCGTTGCCGAGGTCTCTGGTGTATGCCTCGCGCTGCCGCCCGTCCCTTCCGGTCAACAAACCACGGATCGTGCTCAGGATCGACATGCCGGGAGTATCGTCTAGCGCTCGCGTGGCTGCGGGCGATCGACGTTCCAGTGGTGTCCGACACCGAGGAGATAACCGCTGCCGTTTTCGCGCGGTGAGAGCCCGAAGCGCGTGACGACGCGTTGCCCGCCCTCGAAGTCGCCGTAGAGGACGTCGACGGTCAGCCGCTCGCCCGCCTCGATCGCGCCCCGCACAGCCGCATGTGCCGCGCCGGACTTCTGGATAGATGTACCAGCCGTGCAACACGGGCGATCCCCGTGCCGATGTTCCGGATGCTTGCGGCGAGATAGAGGGCCTCGTCTGTGGCGAGGGAGGCCCCGCTCGAGCCCGCGACGTGGAGCCAGACGTCGTCGGCGAAGCCGACCTCCTGGTCGGGGTCGTCGAGGCGTGACGGGACTATGAGCGGGCGCTGGGCAGCGAGGAGCGACATCTCCGCAACACGTGCGGCCCGGTTCGCCGACCGGACCGAGGCGACGGTGACGCCGGCGAGCACGAGCGTCCCGCCAGCGGATGCCAGCGCCGAGATCGTCACCCAGTCGGCGACCTCGTGACCCTATCGCCGGGAAGTCTCGACGGACACGTCCCGCTTCTCCCGCAACGCTGGAGGCATGGGTTTCCGGCTTCCGGCTCTCTCACGCAGACAGCTCTTCGGCGGCGTCGTCGCTGCCGCCGTTCTCCTCGTGCTCGTGGTGCGGCATCTCGGCGGCGGTGGCGCGCCGGCCGCGGCGTCGACGACGTTCACGCCGCTGCGCGTCTCGAGCCGGCAGGCCGCGGCCAAGCTCCTCGTGGTCGACGTCGCCGGCGACGTGCGCCGGCCCGGTCTCTACAGCCTCCGCTCCGGCTCGCGCGTCGACGACGCGATCGTGGCCGCCGGCGGTGCAACACGCAAGGCACAGCTCGACGCGGTCAACCTCGCGGCGCCCATCGCCGACGGGGAGCAGATCGTCGTCCCAGGTAGCGGCGCGGGCGGCGTCGCGGCGGTTTCCTCCCCTGCCGGCTCGTCGCCGTCCGCACCGCTCGACCTCAACTCGGCGACGCTCGAGCAGCTCGAGGCGCTGCCGGGGATCGGGCCGGTGACCGCACAGAAGATCCTCGACTTCCGGCAGCAGCACGGCACGTTCCACTCGGTCGCCGAACTCGAAGGCGTGCCGGGGATCGGCCCCGCCCACGTCGCGCAGCTGAAGGGGCTGGTGATCCCGTGACTTGAGGTGGCGGTTGCCGCACCTCGTCATGGGGGCCGTGTGCGTCGGCTGCGCGCTCGCGAACGCGACGCGCGTCCCCGCGTTGCCGGTCGCGCTCACGGCCGCAGCGCTTGGTGCGCTCGCGCTGACGATCGCGGAGGCGCGGTTCCGCTGCGCTGCTGCCGCGGTCGCGGTCGGGCTCTGCGGCTGGGCGTGGGGAAGCGTCCGGCTCGCCGAGCTCGACCGCAGCATGCTCGTCTCGCGCATCGGGACGGTCGAGCAGGCGGTCGTCGAGGTCGCCGAGCCGCCGAAAGCCGGCAGCTTCGATCAGCGCGCGCGAGCCCTGCTCCTCCGCTGGGGGTCGTTGAGACCGCGCGAGCCCGTGTACCTCGAGCTCCCGCTCGGTCGCGCGCCGCCGCAGGGAGCCGACATCGCGCTGCTCGGCGAGTTGCGCGCGCCGGCCGGGCCGCCGAACGGCTTCGACCAGGCGACGTGGCTGCGGCGGCAGGGAATCCACGTCGTCCTCCGCGCGAAGGGACCGTGGCGCGTCGTCGGCCGGCGCGGCGGGATCTACGGATTAGGTGACGACGTCGAGCGCTGGCTCGCGGGCGACAGCGTTCGCGGCTTGAGCGGCGAGCGGCGCAGTGTCGTCGAGGCGATCGTCCTCGGGCGCTCGAACCTCGTCGGCCGGTCTCTGCTCGCCGACTTTCGCGCATCGGGTCTCTATCACTGCCTGGCCGTCGACGGGCTGAAGGTCGCGACGATCGCGTTGGCGGTTGTCGGGATCGCGCTCCTCGCGGGGCTCGGAAGGCTCGTGGCCGAGGTCGCGGCGCTCGTCGCCGTCGCCGCGTACGCGCTCGCCGTCGGGCTCCATCCGTCTGTCGTCCGCGCGGCGATCGCGGCATCGCTCGGCGGGCTCGCATGGCTCGCGGCGCGCCAGCGCGACCGCTGGCAGGCGCTTCTCGTCGGCGCCGCCGCCCTTCTCGCCTGGAACCCGTACTCGCTGCTCGATGCGGGCTTCCAGCTCTCGTTCGCCGCCGTCGCGTCGATCTTCGTCGTCGCGCCGCGCGTCGTCCGCGCGCTCGAGGGCTACCCGGTCTCGCGCACGCTCGCGCAGCTGATCGGCGTCTCGACGGCATGCGGGATCGCGACCGCGCCCGTGACGTGGCTCCAGTTCCACCAGATCTCGCTCGTCACGGTCCCCGCCAACGTCGTCGCGGTGCCGGTCGTCGTGGAAGTCCTCGGGCTCGCGCTCGTGACGGCGGTGATCGCGCCCATAGCGCCCCCGGTCGCCTCCGCTCTCGCCTGGCTCAACGGCCTCGGCGCGTGGTTCGTCGCGGCGTGCGCGCGCGGCTTCGGAAGCCTGCCGGGAGCGCAGATCACGTCCGGCCGCTGGGCTGCGGTGCTCGGTCTGGGCGCGATCGGGGCAGCCGCCTATGCTTGGCGACGTGGCGAACGAGCGCGCGTTGAAGCCGGTCTACCTCTTCACGGGGAGCGACCGGCCGAAGATCGCGCTCGCGCTCCAGCGCCTCAGGGTGCGGGTCGGTGAGGACGCGACGGAGAGCCTCCACGCCTCGGAGGCATCCGGCGCGGACGCGGTCTCGGCGTGCAACTCGCTCGGGCTCTTCGGCGGCGATTCCCGCGCGGTCGTCGTCGACGGAGTCGAGGCGTGGAAGGCGGCAGACGTCAAGGCAATCGAGGAGTACCTCGCGTTGCCCGCGCCCGACACCGTCCTCGTGCTCGTCGGAGACGGCCTCAAGAAGGACGCCGCGCTCGCGAAAGCGGTGGGCAACGCCGGCGAGGCGCACACGTACGAGGTGGGCAAGAAGCAGCGTCCGGAGTGGGTCGGCGAGCAGTTCGCGCGGCTCGGAGCGAAGGCCGACCGCGACGCCTGCCGTGCTCTCGTGGAGGCTGTCGGGGAGGACGTCGGCGATCTCTCCTCCGAGATCCAGAAGCTCGCGACGTGGGCGAACGGCGAGTCGATCACGCGTGCGGCCGTCGAGGAGCTTGCCGTCGGCCGGGCCGAGACTCCGATCTTCGCCGTGACGGACTCGTGGGGAAGCCGCGACGTGGCGGGCACGCTTCGTGCCACCGAGTCGCTGCTCGAACGGTCGCACCGGCCGCGGTCGGGAGAGCTGATCCGGATCGTCGCCTCGCTCGTCTCGCATGTCGGCCGCGTCCGTAAGATCGCCGCGCTCGTCGACGAGGGCGTGCGGCCGGCTGACGCCGCGTTGAAACTGAAGATGCATCCGTTCGTCGCGGAAAAGTCGGCGCGCCAGGCCCGCAACTTCTCGGCCGACGAGCTCGCGCAGGCAACCGTCAGACTCGCCGAGCTCGACGCGGGCACGAAGGGCGGCTCGCGTCTGCCCGCAGAGCTTCAGCTCGAGCGGACGCTCGTCGACATCACGCGACCGGCGAAATAGCGGAAGCTACGACTTCGCGACGGGCTCGCCGGCGGCGAGCTTCGCGGCCTGCGACTTGCGGCGCGCGACGGTGTTCTTGTGGAGGACGCCGCTCGAGACCGCGCGGTCGAGCCAGCGCACGAGCTCACGGTGCGCGGTCTGTGTCGCCTCGGCGTCGCCGGACTCGGCCGCCTCGCGGAGTCGCCGCATGAGCGTCTTCGCGGTCGAGCGCCAGCGGAGGTTCTCCTGCCGCTGCCGCGCCGTCTGGCGAACGCGCTTTTCCTGTTGCTTGATGTTCGGCATCTCGTGAAAGCGCCCGCAAGCCGCGGGCCGGGCGATGGTAGCAACCCCTCTCCCTATGCTGCCTTCCGTGGACGTCGCTCGCCTTCGGCTCGCTCCCGCGGAGGAAACCATGTTTCCTTCCGGTTCCCCCACACCCCCTCCACCCGTCGATCCCGGGCGGGCCGGGACCCGCCTGTGACCGACGAGGCCGAGCGGGAGCGACACGAGCGGCGGCTGGAGCGCGACCGGCGCCGCCGCGCGCAGGGGAAAGCGACGTACTTCGAGCGCGACCCGACCGTCGACACGGGGTCGGTCGCGCACGACGCGGCCGATGCTCCGACCTCGATCATCCGGCGCCCCGATCTCGACCTGCCGCTCGAGGAGCCGCCCATCGAAGGCGAGCTGCCCGAGGCGCAGCGTGGCCTGGCGCGGTCGGGCGTCATCTTCGCCGTCGCCACCGGCCTCTCGCGGATCGTCGGCCTGGTGCGGGAGATCGTCCAGGCGGCGGTGTTCGGGATCGTCGGCCCGGTCAACGCGTTCGAGATCGCGTTCGTCGTCCCGAACACGATCCGTTCGCTCGTCGCCGACTCGGCCCTCTCCGGTGCCTTCGTCCCCGTCTTCAGCGACCTGCTCGTCAAGGGCGAGCGCAAGCGCGCCTGGCGCGTGGCGTCGTCGATGTTCTGGCTGATGCTGCTCGGCCTCGGCGGCGTGACTGCGCTGTTCGTCGTCATCGCCCCGTGGGTGATGGCGCTCTTCAACTACGGGCCGGGCCAGCAGTACGGCGCCCTCGCGATCGGGCTGGCGCGGGTGCTTTTCCCGATCGTGCTCGTTCTCGGGCTGACGGGGATCGTCGTCGGGATCCTCAACAGCTACGACCACTTCACGATCCCTGCGCTGGCCCCGATCGCGTGGAACCTCGTCATCGTCCTCGGGCTCGGGCTCGGCGTGGAAAGCTCTCACGCGCCGTCGACTCGGCTCTACTGGTACGCCGCCGCGATCCTCGTCGCGACGATCGTCCAGTTCCTGCTGCCGTTGCCGTGGCTCCGCGGCCGCGACGACCGGCTGAGGATGGCCATCGACATCCACGACCCGGCTGTGAAGCAGACGTTCAAGCTGATGCTCCCCGTGACGATCGGGCTCGGGCTCATCAACATCAACGCGGCGATCGACCAGCTCTTCGCGACGCACTTCCTCGACCCGAGGCTTGCCCCGGCGGCGATCGTGCGGGCGTTCCGGCTCTACATGCTCCCGCAGGGCATGTTCTCGGTCGCCGTCGCGACGGTGCTGTTCCCGCTGCTGTCCCGACACACGGCGCGCGAGGATTGGGAGGCGTTCAAGTCGACGATCGCGATGGGCCTGCGCTTCATCTCGTTCCTCCTGCTGCCGGCGAGCGCGGCGGCGGCGGTGCTCGCGACGCCGATCGTGCGGCTCCTCTACCAGCACGGAGAGTTCACCGCGAGCCAGACGCACATCGTCGCGCCGTGCCTGGCGGCGTTCTCCCTCGGCCTGACGTTCAACGGGACGATGCTGATGCTCAACCGCGGCTTCTTCTCTCTGCAGTCGCCGTGGATCCCGACCGTCGTCGCGGTGATGAACCTCGCAGTCAACGCGGGCCTCGACGCAACGTTCTACCGCTTCGGGATCTGGGGGATCCCGCTCTCGACCTCGATCGTGAACATCGCCGGGACGTGGGGGATGCTCATCCTCTTCCGGCGGCGCGTGGGCGGCTTCGAGATGACGGAGACGGTGCAGAGCTTCGTGCTCGTCGGGGTCGCGTCGGCCGTGCTCGCCGCGGTCGGCTGGTGGGTCTGGCACCTCCTCGACTCGGCGCTCGGGCAGTCGTTGCCGGCGCAAGTCGTGTCCGTCGGTGGCGGTCTCCTCCTCGGCTACGCGGCCTTCTTCGGCGCGTGCCGGTTGCTGGGCGTGCGCGAGCTGGAGACGATGTTGCGACTGCGGCGCCGGGGCGTTTGACCGTGGCGGCGCGGGCGGTAAGACTCGCGCCGACAGCGACAAGGAGGTCGGAACGTGTCAGTGATCATGACTCTCTGGATGCAAGGCGACCCGGCCGCGCTCGAGACCTACGCCGCGGAGAACTCCGAGAAGATGCGGGGGATCGTCGAACACGCGGCTGAGCACGGCGTGATCGCGCACCGGTTCTACGGTTCGGACGGCCAGATCCTCGTCGTCGACGAGTGGCCGGACGAGGAGAGTTTCAAGTCGTTCTTCGGGCACATGCACGACGAGATCGCCCCGCTGATGCAGGCGGCCGGCGTCACGAGCGAGCCGCAGCCCGTGTTCTGGCGGAAGCTCAAGACGCACGACGAGCACGGCTGGGACGCGTAGCTCGCGCCGATTCGCGGCCGGCCCGGCGCCCGCTTCGGGCCGGCCGCTTCACTTCCGAGGGATGGCGACGAACGTCGCAGTGAGCGACCGGGCTTGGTACATGGTCACGGTGCAGGTTCCGGTGCCGGTGCAGGCTCCGGTCCAGCCCTTGAAGCGGTTGCCGGTCGAGGGAGTTGCTTTGAGGACGACTCTCGTGCCGTAGTTGACGCTGCTCGAGCACGTGCTGCCGCAGGAGATCCCAGCCGGGATGGAGGTGACCCTGCCGTTGCCGGCCCGGCGCACGCTGAGGGTCTTTCGAACCAGCATGAAAGTTGCGGTGACCGACTGCGCCGCTTTCATTGTGAGGGCGCAGGTGCCGGTGCTCGTGCACGCGCCGGACCAGCCCACGAAGCGGGAGCCGGTCGCCGGGGTTGCGGTGAGGATGACCGTTGCGCCGTAGGTGAAGCTGCTCGCACACGTGCTACCGCACACGATTCCAGCCGGGTTGGAGGCGAGGCGGCCCGAGCCATTGCCGGCCCGGCTCACGGTGAGCGGCTGGGGGACCGCGGTGAATGTCGCGGCGACCGACTGGGCGTGGTTCATGGTCACGGTGCAGGTACCGGGGCCGGTGCAGGCTCCCGTCCAGCCGCTGAAACGAGAGCCGGGAGCCGGCGTGGCGGTGAGGGTGACCGTTAAGGCGGCGTTGAAGCTGTTCGAGCAGTTGCTGACGCAGGAGATTCCGGCCGGGTTGGAGGTCACGCTGCCCGAGCCGTTGCCGGACCGGCCGACGGTGAGCGTCGCGCGAACCAGCGTGAAGACGGCGGTGACCGACTCGGTCTGGTCCATGGTCACCGTGCAGGCGCCGGTGCCCGTGCACGCGCCCGACCAGCCGACGAAGCTCGAATCGGCCTGTGGCGTGGGGGTCAGCGTCACCGAAGTGCCGGGAGCGAAGCCGTGCCAGCAGATCGAGCCGCAATCGATCCCGCTCGGTTCGGCGGTGACCGCTCCGGAGCCGCTTCCGACGGGGGCGACGGTGAGGGTCGGGTCGATCGCGCCAGTCTGGGCGACGCCGCCCGTCGTGAACTCGTAGCCGATTCGATCGTGCGGGTAGGCGCCCGAGGCGAGGCCGGTCGGCGCCATGGGCGCGTCGATGAAGCTTCCGTTCTCCGGTGCCGCGAGGGTGAGCCAGCCGCGTGGTTGTCCTTGTCCGAGCAGGTCGGAGTCGAGGCCGTCGCCGGCGAACGCCTCCAGCGCCTGCGGTTGCTCGGATCCCCACCCGCCGCCTGGGCGGGCGAAGACGTAGATCGCGCCCTGCGCCACGTTGAATCCGACGTTGTCGAAGGCGCCGCAGATGATGCGGGCGCCGTCCTGAACAACCGTGGGGCATTGGAGCGCCGTAACGGCCGCGTTCGAGGAGGAGTCAGGACGTGACAACAACGCACTCGCATGCCAGCCTGCCGAGTCGCGCTCGAACACCCGGGCTCCGTCGGTCGAGCTTCCGATCACCGCGGTGTCGCCGTCGTCGGAGATCGCCGTCTCGAGGCCGAACCGGTGATTCTCGATAGGCGTCGGAGAGTGGATCGTCTGCGCGAGGCTCCACTGACTGCCGGCACGGTCGTACGCGTAGACGAGACCGGCGGCGGTGCCACCGGCATCGTCACAGTCGGGACTTCCGACGAGCATGGTCGTGCCGTCGCCGGAGAGGCTCAGGAGCCGCGGCTCGATCGTGTGCGCGCAGTCCGTGTTCGGCGAAGGAAGCGTCATCTGCTCCTCGAGGCTCCAAGAGCCCTGCGACTGGACATAGACGTCTGCGCGTAGGACGCTGCTTCCGGACGCATCGAGGCCGGCCGCGAGCATCGCCACGCGGTTTCCAGCGTCGGAGACGGCGCCGTCGATTCCGAAGTAGCCGCAGCCATCCCAGCTCACGGATCCTCGCGCGCCCACTCCCGGCGGATAGAGAACGGCAGCCAGGGCCCAGCCGGCGCCGCTCGCGTAGTGGTAGACGTAGGCGGCGCAGCGGTAGCGTCCTCCGGACGGGCCGGGATCCCAGACTCGCGCCATGTCCGGGGCGACGAGCAGCGTCGTTCCGTCGGCGGAGAGTCGCGTGACCGTCCCGAAGTCGGAGCAGTTCGCCCACCGGGCGACGGGATCGCCGTCGTAGGCGGGCACGCTCGGCGCCGTTACCTCGCCGTCCGCGACCCAGCCGTCGCTCGTTCGGTGCTCGAGGAAGACGCCGCCGGTGTCGGTCGAGTCGTAGCCGCAGTAGCCGGACGGAGGGTTGAAGATCGTCTTCGCGCGTTCGCTCCCATCCGCGGAGACGGCGGCGTTGTAGAAGGAGCTGAAGTCACCGGGGCCTCGCTCGAGCGCGGACCCGGGAACGAACGGGTCGCGTCCCGCCGGCGCCGGGAGCGGCTGCTGCTCCCAGCCCGGAGGGCTACCCGATGCGCGGAAGGAGGCGGTCACGTCTCCGATTCCGGTCGCGTCGACGGTGCACGTGCCGGTGCCGCTGCACGCGCCGCTCCAGCCGGTGAATGTCGACCCGGAGCTGGGCGCGGCCGACAGTGTGACCATCGTCCCGAGCGGCACGGACGCGACACATGCCGTGCCGCAGTCGATTCCGGTGGAGACAGAGCTGACCGAGCCGTCGCCGGTTCCGCCCAGCTTGACGCAGACGATCCCCTGGTCGGAAAGCGTGGGATCTGTCGCGGCCGCGACGTCGAGCTGGCCGCAATCAGCGACCTTGCCGGTGAGGCTCGCCAGCGGGCTCGCCGTTGTCAGCAGCCGCATCCGTACCTGCTGCATCGTCCAGTCGGGGTGCTCCGCCCAGAGCAGCGCAGCCGCTCCCGTGACCTCGGGCGCCGCCATCGACGTCCCGCTCAGCATCCCGTAGCCGCTGGGGTTGCTCAGAGGCCCGCTCGCGAGCATCGTGCTGAGGATGTCCTGGCCCGGCGCCGCGGTTTGGACGCTTGTGAACCCGTAGTCGGAGAAGGACGCCAGCCCTTGAGATGACGTCGTCGCTGCGACGGAGATGATGTTGTCGAGCGGGTAGCTCGCCGGATAGAAGGGCATGCGATCGTTGTCGGACGCCGCGTTCCCCGCCGCAGCGACGTAGAGGAGCCCCGCCCGCCCCGCAGCCGCGATGGCGTCCTCTTCGGGCTGGTAGCCGCCGTAGTTGCCGCCGAAGCTCGCGTTCGCGATCTTCGCGCCGTGATCGACGGCGTACTGGAGCGCTTGAATCTCTTCGTCGAGAGAACAGGATCCTCCGGCGTCGCAGATCTTGAGGGGCATGATGCTGACGTGCCAGTTGATTCCGGCGACGCCGACGCCGTTGCCGCCGACCGCGCCGATGATCCCGGCTACGTGTGTGCCGTGGCCCATGTCGTCTGACGGATCGCTCGTGTTGTTGACGAAGTTCCAGCCCGGAACGAGGTTTGCCGCGAGGTCGGGATGGCTGAGATCAACTCCCGAGTCGAGCACGGCAACGGTGACGTTGGCGCTCCCGGTCGTCCTGTCCCATGCGGCCGGCGCCCCGATCGCCTGAAGAGCCCACTGGCTCGAGGACAACGGGTCGTTCGGTGTCGCGGCTTCCCGCACAACGAGATCCGGAACGGCGTACGCCACACCCGGATCGCGGGAGAGCGCGGCGACCGCGTCGGCCACGGACTGGCCGGGCGGAAGGCGGAGTAGCTCGAGCCTCGGCACCAGGTGGTATGCCGTAGTGCCGGTCGGCTCTACGTCGGCACGAGCTGCGATCCGACTCTCCGTCCCCGTCCCCGCGCGAAAGCGAACCAACACGCGATGCGGAACGATGCTCGTTCCAGGTGGAGTCCTCATGACTCCTCCCGGCGAGACAGCCAATCCATCGCGAGACGGACCAGCAGGCACGATCTGCAACCCCGACGGGCCCGCGTTGGCGAGGCGTTCCGGCGTGTGCTGTCCAACCGCCGCTGGGACGGGCGCCGCCTCCGCCGCCGCCGCCGGCCCGAGACCGACCAGAAGTGATCCGATCACGACCGCGAGGGAGAGGAGCCGCATATTCCCGGCCGAGCGGCGTATGTCCTTGGCCATGCTGTGAACGTCGGCCGCAGAGAGCGCCGCAACGATCGGGGAACGGGCCGCGGAGTTAGGGGGATTCCCTGACGGGCTGCGTCGATCGCGACGGCGGTCGGCGCGAACGACAGGCCGGAAAGTCAGGCCGAATGACGGGCCCCAGTACCATCGCCGACGGGATGGAACAGGGCCGCATTCGCAACTTCTCGATCATCGCGCACATCGACCACGGCAAGTCGACGCTCGCCGACCGCATCCTCGAGGTAACCGAGGCGGTCGCCGCGCGCGACATGCGCGACCAGCTGCTCGACTCGATGGAGCTCGAGCGCGAGCGCGGTATCACGATCAAGGCGCAGGCAGTCCGCGTCTCGTGGAAGGGGCACGAGCTCAACCTCATCGACACGCCGGGTCACGTCGACTTCACGTACGAGGTTTCGCGTTCCCTCCAGGCGTGCGAGGGCGCGCTCCTCGTCGTCGATGCCGCGCAGGGGATCGAGGCGCAGACGCTCGCCAACGCGTACCTCGCGATCGAGAACGGCCTCGAGATCGTCCCCGTCGTGAACAAGATCGACCTCCCCGCAGCCGACCCGGACGGCACCTCCGTCGAGGTCGCCGACCTGCTCGGAGACGATCCCGCGCGCGTCCTTCGGATCTCCGCGAAGACGGGAGTCGGAGTGGGGGAGGTGCTCGACGCGATCGTCGAGCGCGTCCCGGCCCCCGCAGGCGACAGCGCCGCTCCCGCGCGCGCCCTCGTCTTCGACTCCTCCTACGACCAGTACCGCGGCGTCGTTGCCTTCGTCCGCATGATCGACGGGTCGTTCTCGACGCGCGAAGGCCTGCGGACGCTGGCCACCGGCACCCGCTTCGACGCGGAGGAGCTCGGCTTCTTCTCGCCGACGATGACGCCGGTCCAGACGCTCTCGGCCGGAGAGGTCGGCTACGTCATCACCGGACTGAAGGACGTCTCGCTCCTCCGCGTCGGGGACACGCTCACCTCCGTCAAGCGGCCCGCGAGCGAGCCACTGCCCGGCTACAAGGACGTCAAGCCGATGGTGTTCGCGGGGCTCTTCCCGACGGACTCCGACGCGTACCCCGAGCTCCGCGACGCCCTCGAGCGGCTCAAGCTCAACGACGCCGCGCTCGTATACGAGCCCGAGACGTCCAACGCCCTCGGCTTCGGCTTCCGCTGCGGCTTCCTCGGCCTCCTCCACATGGAGATCGTCCGCGAGCGCCTCGAGCGCGAGTTCGACCTCGACCTCCTCGTCACGGCGCCGAACGTCGCCTACCGCGTCAAGGAGAAGAACGAAAGCGAATGGGTCGAGGTGCACAACCCGGCGGAGTTCCCGCGCGAGGTCGAGGAGGTGGAGGAGCCGTACGTCTCCGCCTCGATCATCGTCCCGAAGGAGCACGTCGGCGCGGTCATGGAGCTGAACAACGACCGCCGCGGGACGTTCGACCGGCTCGAGTACCTCTCGCCCGAGCGCGTCCATCTCACGTACGAGCTGCCGCTCGCGGAGATCGTCCTCGACTACTACGACCAGCTCAAGTCGCGCACGCGCGGCTACGCGTCCTTCGACTACGACCTCGCCGGCTTCAAGCCGGGGAACCTCGTCCGCGTCGACGTGCTCGTCGCCAGCGAGCCGGTCGATGCGCTCTCGCTCATCGTCCACCGCGACTTCGCGTACGAACGCGGCCGCCTCCTCGTCGACAAGCTCCGCGAGGAGATCCCGCGCCAGATGTTCGACGTGGCGATCCAGGCTGCGATCGGGGCCCGCGTCATCGCGCGCGAGACCGTGAAGGCGAAGCGGAAGGACGTGATCGCGAAGTGCTACGGCGGCGACATCTCGCGTAAGCGCAAGCTCCTCGAGAACCAGAAGAAGGGCAAGAAGCGGATGAAGCAGGTCGGCTCGGTCGAGGTGCCGCAGGAGGCGTTCCTCGCCGTGCTCAACATCGGGCAGGGAGGCAAGAGCTCGTGAGCACGGGCGCAGGCTCGACGGAGCCGGCCGATAGCGGAGGCTCCGGCTTCGCCGGGGCCGGAGCGGGAAACAGCGTCCGGCACCTCTACGTCCACCTGCCGTTCTGTGCGCACCGGTGCGGCTACTGCGACTTCGTCACCGTCGTCGGGCGCGGGGACGGGCACGGAGCGTACGTCGACGCGCTGCTGCGCGAGCTCGAGCAGGAGGGCGGGGCGCTCTCCGACGACCTTGAGACGATCTTCCTCGGCGGTGGCACGCCGACCTTCACCGCGCTGCCGGAGCTCGTCCGTCTCCTCGAAGCTCTGCCCGCGGCGGAGGAGGTGACGGTCGAGGCGAATCCCGAGACGGTGACGCCGGAGCTCGCCGAGGCGCTTCGGTCGGCTGGCGTTAGCCGGGTCTCGCTCGGCGCACAGACGTTCCGCCCCGAGCTCCTGCGCGTGCTCGAGCGTGTTGCCGGGCCCGACGACGTCCGGCGCGCCGTGCATCATCTACGCGATGTCGGATTTGACAACATCTCTCTCGACCTCATCTACGGGATTCCCGGCCAGAGCGCCACCGATCTCGCCGCGGACCTCGACGACGCGCTCGAGCTCGAGCCGGAGCACCTCTCCTGTTACGAGCTCGAGGCGAAGCCGGGGACGCGCTTCACCCATGCCTGGGGAACGGAGCTGGAACGGCAGGCGGAGGCGCTCGAGGACTACTTCGAGCGCGTCGTCGCCCGCCTGACCGGCGCCGGCTACCGCTGGTACGAGACGGCCAACTTCTGCCGCACGGACGCGGACGGGCGTGACCTCCGCGCGCGGCACAACCTGGCCTACTGGCTCGGCCGGGACTACCTCGGGCTCGGGATCGGCGCGGTCAGCACAATCGATGGGCGGCGCTTGCGGAACACGGCGGGGCTCGGGCGGTATCTCGGCGCACTCGCGGCGGGACGGTCGCCGGAGCGCGAAGTCGAGTGCATCGACGACGACGTCCGCGCGCGCGAGCGCGTGATGCTCGGGCTCAGGCTCGACGAGCCGTTGCGGGTCGACGGGTTGCGCGGCGCGCTCGATCCCGTGGGCCTCGAGCGCGTCGAGCGGCTCGGGCTCGCCGTGGAGTCGGAGGGGACGCTGACGCTCACGCCGCGCGGACGCTTCCTCGGTGGCGGCGTCACCGCGGAGATCCTCGCGTGGAGCTCCTAACGCAACGAAGCACGGGCCGTCTGGCCCCGCTGGGCGGCGCGCTGCGGCGTCCTCGGGAGCGTGAATAGCTCTGCTATGCACGCTCCCTGCGTCCTTGCATCGCACTCACCCATCACACCCAGTCGGCGCGTGGTCATTCCGTTAGGAGCTCAGCCGCGCGTCGGTGCCTACCGAGGCTCCGGCTAAAATCTCCTGCAAATGCCGGAAACGATGCAGCTGAGCGAGCGGCAGGGAGCGATCCTGCGCCGCGTCGTCGAGGAGTTCGTCTCGACGAAGCAGCCCGTCGGGTCGAAGATGCTCGTGGAGCGGTCCGACCTCCGCGTCTCGCCGTCGACGGTCCGCGCGGAGCTCGCGGAGCTCGAGGCGCTCGGTCTGCTCACGCATCCGCACACGTCGGCCGGGCGCGTCCCGACCGAGGCCGGCTACCGGTACTACGCCGACGAGCTTCTCGGGCATCTCGAGCCGCAGCCTGCCGCGTTCCCGCTCGATCTCACCACGACGAGCACCGAGGTCGAGTCGGCGCTGCAGGCGACAACGGAGATGCTCTCCCAGGTGACGCGGCTCCTCGCGCTCGTCTCGGCGCCGCCGCTGGAAGTGACGCACGTGCGCCACGTAGAGGTGCTCCTCCTCCAGCCGCAGCTCGTCATGGTCGTCGTCATCACGTCCGCCGGCGGCGTCTCGAAGCGGCTCTTCCACTTCGATGAGCCGGTCGACCAGGGGCTCGCGGTGTGGGCGGGGGACTATCTCAACGAGGCCGTCTCCGGCCTCCAGCTCGGCACGGGACTGCTCGCCCGTCGCTTCGACGACTCCGGCCTGTCGGCTCAAGAGCATGCGTTCCTCGACGCGCTCCGTCCCGCCTTCACGGAGCTCGTCTCGGCCGAGCAGCGCCTCTACGTCGGCGGCGCCGCCGATCTCCTCGGCGACGTCCGCGCCGAGGAGCTCGACGCGTACCGCAGCCTCTTCGAGCTCGTCGAGCGCCGCGAGGACATGCTCGACGTGATCGGGCGGCCGAGCACGTCGCAGCGCCCGTTCGTGCGGCTCGGCCAGGAGCTCGCCCATCCGGGCCTCGCGGAGGTCGCGCTCGTCGGCGCGTGTTACGGCCTCGTTCACCGCGCGCTCGGCGCCGTCAGCCTCGTCGGGCCCGTGCGGATGGACTACGAGAAGGCGGTCGGAGCCGTCCGTTCCGCCGCGCTCGAGCTCTCCCGCTTCGTCGAGTCGATCTACGACGAAGCCTGATGGCGACGACCGACCGCGACTACTACGAGCTGCTCGGCGTCTCGCGCGGCGCCGACGAAGCGGAGATCAAGCAGGCCTTCCGCCGTCTCGCGCGCGAGCTTCATCCCGACGTCTCCGAGGCGCCGGACGCCGAGGCTCGCTTCAAGGAGGTCGTCGAGGCCTACGAGGTGCTCTCGAAGAGCGAGACCCGTGCGCTGTACGACCGCTACGGCCATGCCGGGCTGCGCAGCGGCGGCTTCCAGCCGGGGCACGTCGACTTTGGGAGCCTCGCGGATCTCTTCTCCGCGTTTTTCGGGGACGACGTCCGGTTCGGCGGCCGCCCGCGGCACGGCCGCGGGGCCGACCTCGCCGCCGCCGTGGAGATCGACCTCGTCGACGCGGCTCACGGGGTCTCGCGCGACGTCCCGTTCGAGGTGGCTGTCGCGTGCGCGCACTGTCAGGGGAGCGGGGCGGAGCCGGGCACCGAGATCTCCACGTGCCCGACCTGCGGAGGCGCCGGGCGGCTCCAGCAGGTGACGCGGAGCGTCTTCGGCGAGTTCGTCCGCACGCAGACGTGCCCCGACTGCGGAGGCTCGGGCCGGCGGATCGAGACGCCGTGCGGCGAGTGCCGGGGCGCCGGGCGCGTCGTCGAAGAGCGGACGCTCTCGGTCGAGATTCCGGCCGGCATCCACGACGGCCAGCGGATCCGGCTTGGCGGCGAGGGACACGCCGGCGTCCTAGGCGAGGCGGCCGGCGACGTGTACGTCGAGGTGCGCGTCAGGCCCGACGAGCGCTTCGTCCGCGAGGGCAACGACGTCTACACGACCGTCGGCATCACCGTCACGCAGGCCGCGCTCGGCGCGACGGTCACGATTCCGACGCTCGACGGCGAGGAGGAGCTCGAGATCGCGCCCGGGACACAGCCCGGCGAGATCGTCGTCCTCCGCGGCCGCGGCATGCCGGTTCTGCAGGGGCTCGGCCGCGGCGACGAGCGGATCCTCGTCAACGTCCTGGTGCCGCGCCAGCTCAACGACGAGCAGCGCCGCCTGCTCCGTGAGTTCGAGGAGCACGCCGACGAGCGCACGTACGACAAGCCCGACGGTTTCTTCGACAAGCTCAAGAGCGCGTTCCGCTGAACCGGTACATCGTCGTCGGCGGTGAGCCCGAGCTCGCGCTGCTCCTTCACATCTTCCCCGAGGGCGTCGAGGAGCTCGACGGCGCGTTCGCCGTGTACGCCGAGGAGCCGCCGATCGGCTTCGACGTGGTCGAGGTCGAGGAAGTCAGCGAGGGCTGGGAGGACTCGTGGCGCGCGTTCCACCATGGGATCACGGTCGGCCGCTTGTGGGTCGGACCGCCGTGGGAAGAGGTGCCCGCGGGGACGATCCCGGTCGTCGTGGACCCCGGCCGCGCCTTCGGCACGGGTGCGCATCCGACGACGCGGCTCTGCCTCGAGCTGCTGCAGGACGTCGAGCCGTCGAGCCTCGTCGACGTCGGGTGCGGCTCCGGCGTCCTGTCGATCGCCGCTGCCAAGCTCGGCTTCGCGCCGGTCGCTGCGCTCGACCTCGACGAGGTCGCGCTCGAGGTCACGGCCGAGAACGCCGCCGCGAACGGTGTCGAGGTCGAGATCGTGACCGAGCCGCCCCGCGCCGAGCTCGCGGTGATGAACATCGCGCTCGACGTCGTCGAGGGGATCCTCCCGACGCTGCCCGTACGGACGGCGATCACGTCGGGCTATCTCGTCCGCGACACGCCGACGGCCGAAGGCTGGGTCTCGGTCGATCGACGCGTCCGCGACGGCTGGGCTGCGGACATGCTCGCTCGCACCGGCTAGCGTGGCCGGATGAGCTACGGAGTCCTTCATCCAGACGAGTTCGAGTGGATCACGCGCCCGCACGACCCGGGCGAGCCTGCGCGGCACGTGGCGGAGCTCAGCGATCTGGTCGGCTTCGCCCACGTGCGCGGCAACGTCTGGCGCTACGAGCCGGGCGCCGTGGGGCGCCGTCACCGTCATGTCGCGCAGGAGGAGACGTTCGTCGTCCTCGCCGGCACTCTCACGATGTACCTCGGCGAGCCGCCGGCGCGCGTCGACGTGGAGACCGGAGGCGTCGTCCGCGTCGATCCCGGGACCGAGCTCCAGACCGCCAATCACGGCGACCGCGACCTCGTCGTCTACGCGTACGGCTACCCGCCGGAGACGGAGAACGCCGAGCTGCTCGACCCTGTCGTCTAGAACGACCGCGTTCTACGATCCGAGCGATGGCAAGCTTCTCCGTCCGTTTTCTCGGCTGCAAGGTCTCCCACGTCGACGCCCACGCGGTGCGCGAGCGGCTGCTCGCGGACGGCCACGAGGAGCGCGACCTCGGCGCCGACGTCGCCGTCGTCAACACGTGCTGCGTGACGAACGAGGCTGTCGCGAAGTCGCGCAAGGAAGCGGCGCGCGCGGCGCGCTCGCACCGTCGTGTCTACGTCACCGGGTGCGGCGCGAACCTCGCGGGCGACGCGTTCGCGGGGCTTCCCGAGAACGTCGTCGTCGTCGCGGAGAGGAGCGAGCGGACGCCGGAGGTTGTCGCCGGCGACGTCGGCGCGATCGGCTGCGTCCAGGTCGACGCGCGTCTCGATCGCGTGCGGGCCTTCGTCAAGGTGCAGGACGGCTGCTCGTTCTCGTGCCGCTTCTGCGTCATCCCGCTCGTGCGCGGCGCCTCTCGCAGCCGTGCCGCCGGCGCGGTGCTCGGCGAGATCCGCCGCCGTGTCGCGCAGGGGCACCGCGAGGTCGTCCTCACGGGGATCAACCTCGGGTGCTACCGCGACCGCACCGCCGCCTACGACCTGCCGCGGCTCGTGCGCGAGGCGGGGGAGACGCCCGGACTGCAGCGTCTGCGGCTCTCCTCGATCGAGATCAACCACGTCGACGACGAGCTGGTCGCGGCAATGCGCGAGACGCCGACCGCGAGCCGCCACCTCCACGTGCCGCTCCAGTCGGGCGACGACGGCGTGCTCCGCGACATGGGCCGTCGCTATTCCATTGCGACGTACCTCCGCCGTCTCGAGCCGTTGCGCGGCGAGTTCAACCTCACGAGCGACGTCATCGTCGGCTTCCCGACCGAGGACGAGCGCGCGTTCGAGAACACGCTGCGCACCGCGAGGGACGCCGGCCTGACGAAGGTGCACGTGTTCCCGTACTCGCCGCGGCCCGGCACCGTCACGGCAGCAGACGATTCTGTCCCGGCCCACGTGAAGAAGGAGCGCAGCGCTCGGCTGCGGGCCGCTTCGCACGACGCGTGTCTTGCGCACTGGCGCTCGAAGCTCGGCACCGAGGACGCCGTGCTCGTCGACCGGCCGGGCCGCGGCTACGGCGGCGACTATTCTCCGTGGCTCGTGCCGGAGGCCGCGCCCGTCGGGGCGCTCGTCCGCGTCCGCGCCGCCGCCGTCTCTGACGAGGGAGTGCTCGCCGCATGAACGAGAACTGTCTCTTCTGCAAGCTCTACCGCGAGGGTGACCACGTCGCGGCGACGGATGGCTTTGTCGCGATCCGCGACATCAGCCCGCAGGCGCCGGTGCACCTCCTCGTGCTCCCCGAGCGGCACATCGACACGTTCCGCGACATCGGCGAGTTCCCGGCCGACGAGGCGAAGCGGATGCTCGAGTTCGTGGCGGACACTGCTGCGCGCGAGGGCCTGAAGGATTACCGTGTCGTCGTCAGCGTCGGGCCGGGCGCCGGTCAGACGGTCTTTCACCTCCACTGGCACGTCATGGGCGGTTGGGCATGAGCTTGATCGAGGAAATCGACGACGAAGTCAAGAACGCCATGAAGGCGGGCGACGCCGAGCGCCGCGACGCCTTGCGTCTCATCCTCAACGCGTTGAAGAACTCGGAGAAGGAGCTGCAGCGGCCGCTCTCCGAGGAGGAGGAGCTGCAGGTGCTGCAGCGCGAGCGGAAGCGGCGGCTCGAGGCGGCCGAGGCCTTCCGCGCGGGTGGCCGCGAGGAGCAGGCCGCGGCCGAGGAGCGCGAGCTCGAGATCCTCGAGGAGTTCATGCCGGAACCGCTCTCCGAGGACGAGATCGACGAGATCGTCGACGACGTCATCGCCGAAGTCGGCGCGACGAGCATGGCCGACCTGGGCCGCGTCATGGCAGACGTGATGCCGCAGATCGCCGGCCGCGCCGACGGCAGCCAGGTCAGCCAGATCGTCCGGGAAAAACTCGCTTAAGAGCTCGCGAGTGCTGCGCACTCGCTCGCTGGGTGGCGGAACTCCGCCGACCGGAGAGCGTGGTCTCCGGTCGGCTCCGTGCTGAAGAGCGTGTTTGGAGTTCGCTGTGCGGGGCGGTTCGTTCGTGG
>Ga0307372_10003394_pt1 | contig 25439 bp, 30 predicted proteins | sample OX1MG_FD_202533 | JGI IMG/M metagenome (GOLD analysis project Ga0307372, IMG submission 202533) | Soil microbial communities from Risofladan, Vaasa, Finland - OX-1 | ecosystem: Environmental > Terrestrial > Soil > Coastal area > Acid sulfate soil | place: Finland: Risofladan, Vaasa | collected...
CTTGTACCAGCGATAGGCCGTTTTGTACGTGACACCTGTTTGTTTGGCGTATTGGCTTAATCTCATAGAGAGAAAATACCACAAAAGGGGCTAAATGTCAATGTATCTTATCATTGGTATCAACCCTGCGTAATACATCCAGGAAGGGCCGGAACAGTAACGGTATATCCTCCCTCTTCAGGGTCAGGATGAAGAATAATAGTGTACTGGTATGAACTCATAGCTGCCTCCTTGCTCTGAATAAGTATAGCACAATACTATCCATTTGAATACCGGTTTTTTTCAACCATAGCAGAGTTAAAACATTAATTGACACCCTGCTTGCTAGCAGATATACTGAAGCAAGAAAGAGCATGCATACACGCTATTACCTCAGACGCCTTACTTTTTACTCCTAGCGCAAGATAAAGGGTTTCTATGGAAAGAGGCATGGCGCGAAGGTCCCGAAACACCTCCAACTTACGAGTTTCCAATGAACCATGTAGTCACTCGCTACTTGAAAAGAGAACCGGGAGACAGGCTTTATAAGTTAGAATTGGAGTTTCTAGCAATGCAATGGTTGAGAGATATGGCGACAGGCAAACAAAAAACTATAGAGGAACCGGGAAAGGCGCTCGCTCTTGCAGGTTTTAAGGAATCCATTAAAGATGCCTCCATTTCTCTGGGGGAGGAACCATGATAGTTTATGTCGAGTCCAACTTTATTCTGGAAATAGTACTGAAACAACAACATGCGGCCTCTGCGGAGGCCGTTCTTCAGCTCGCAGAAATGGGCAAAATAGAAATTGCATTTCCCGGTTTTGCATTTTGACCTTCGTGAAATCGAGGCATCATTCCGACACCGACGGCAAACGTCTCAATATCCAACGCAAGCTAAGCCCTTGCACGAGCAATGTGAAGAAGACGACGGCGAACGTGGCGAAAATCAATATTTGTCGCGATGGCACATCTAATGGGAGGGCCAGCACAAAGGCCATTGAGAGTGCGCCACGCAATCCGCTCCAGAAGATGACGACGCGCCATGAACGGGGGACAAAACTCCAGAGCGTTGGTGGAACCAGTGGTTGCGTAAAAGACGGTAACATAAATACGACTACCAGGCGCGAGAGTAGCACCGCGACAATGGCTATACCAGCAGTCAAAAGGAGCGGGAAAACTCCCTGAGAGGAAAGAAATGCCAGTGGATTCAGTTGTATCCCAACCAGAAGAAAGAGGAGTGCGTTGGCAACAAATGCAATAACGCTCCAGAAAGTATCCACGGCTTCTCGTGTTCGCACTGCCATACCGATACGCCGCCCATAGCTACCCAGTATTAAGGCCGCGAAAATGACCGCCAGAATGCCAGATGTATGCAGGGCATCGGCCAACAGATAAACGCCATAGGCTGTGACAATGGTTATAGTTGTTTCAATAAGCGGCTCTTCTATAAACTTGACAAGATGGCTAACAACATAGCCACAGACAAGCCCAATGACAGTTCCACCACCAGCCTCCAGCAGGAACAATGCAAGGCCGTTAAGCCAGGCTTGACCGGCAGATATGGATTGATTATGCGCAGAAAGCAGTACCAGTACGAGAAATACCGAGTAGAGTACCCCAGAGACGCCATCATTAAACAGGCTCTCGCCCTCAATAATCGTGGAAAGACTCGCATTGACTTTTAACTGACGGAACAAGCTAAGCACTGCTACGGGGTCAGTGGGCGACAGGATGGCAGCTAAAAGAAACGCCGTTCCCCAATCCAATTCCGTCAGGAAATAGAGCGGCACCGCAATCAGCAACAACTCCAACAGCAGGGCAGGTCCTACTAGTAAGAAGATATGGAACCAATTTTTCCGCAATTGTGCCGTCTCTATCGTCCAGGAGCCTTCAAAGAGCAGAGCGGGTAAAAATACAAACAGAACGAGGGACGGGTCCAGGTGAAGATCCGGCAACAGGTGCAAAATATTATTGATGATGCTAATGAGCAAGCCAACAATGACAAGGCCTAGCGTATAAGGCACGGCTAACTGTCTCATCACCAGAATGACGATTAATGCGATTAGCAAAAGGATTACCAGCAGGCGTACAATGGTAGTGATATCAATCATATATTCTTTCCTTCTTACTGCTTTGTGTCAATCAGGTGGAGTTTATTGTTTATTGAAAGGGAAAGGTTATCTCTATTATGCAACAAAAACGAGCGTCTGAGTCAGACGCTCGAAGTGTGTTCGGTGGCAAGTTAGTTACCCGCTTTTAACCGCTGCTTTAACTCCTCATTTTCCTCTGTCAGCCTTTTAAATTCGCTTGCCTGTAAGAATGGATCGCCTTCCCACCAGTTAATGCCAATCTCTTTGGCTTTATCCACCGAGGCGATCAACAGTCTTATTTTGATAGTCAAAAGCTCTACGTCTACCAGGTTAATCTTGATATCTCCAACGATCACCACACCTTTGTCAAGTACGCGATCTAACAGATCAGCTAAATTCGTTGCCTGTAGACTGGTTTTTTGTTTTTCCATAACACCCTTCCATCTCCTATAACAGTTCCCCTAAAGGGCCTAAATCTAAATTCAAATCCTCATCTTGTAAACCAAAGGTCATTTTAAGCTGCTCCATTCTCTCATCAAGCAAGAAAAAGGTGTTTCCGACCCGCTCAATTTCTTGAGCATTTAACTGTCCAGCATCAATGTTGCGGACGGCCTGTTTCTCCATCAGTTTTCGGATCAGCTCGACCAGCGTTAATACGAGCCTGGCTAACCCCTTCTCCACATTTTTCGGATCAATATTGGCTTTAGGTTCAAGAAGGTGCGCCAGTCCCCCTTCAACAACTGAGGGTAAAGTTCTCGCGAGAGTCTCACCAGCGTCATTCGCGCTCCAGTCATGTTTTTGCAGAAAAGGGGTTGGTACTCCATCTTTTCTTTCCACCTCTACTGGTGACTGCTCTAAAAGCTCATGTGGAGAAGTTTCCTGCGGAAAAGTTTGCCAGGGTGTCCATGTTGCATCTCTATTGCCACTTCTGCGTGCCGCACTTTTCACGGTCTTTACGGAGGAAAGCAGAACACCAACATTCAGGTAAACCAGGTCAACATCTGCTACAGATAGCAGTAGCTCTCCCTTCACCACCACACCTTTATTTAAAAGTCTGTCCAAAAGCTCAAGCAGCGTTGCCTGTTGATGCCCGACTATTTGCTCACTGGTTTCAATTGCTAACTGTCCCATAAACGTATAACCCCTCCACAACGTGTAGCCCCTCCACATTTTGCCGACCAATGTAGAAGCCGTTTTTTATGTCGCCCACTCTCCGGCTGTTCAGATAAAACTGTATGGAGGCCATGGGCCAGAAACTTCGAGATCTAACCCCATAGCAGCATATTGCTCGCGTAATCGCGCTCCTTGATTACAAAAATGCGCCCCTTTTTCTCGTTCGACCAGATACACCGTATTGAGGATCATCTCTTTCCTGCTACCAGTCAAAGAGCGCGGCAGAGTTTTAATCAGTTTCGCCTCATACGCATCTTTTTCTAGCTCTTGAAAAATAGTCTCGGAGACCTGGGTAAGCCGCGCAGCCACATCGTCCTTTACGACTTCTGCCATTTTTTTTCCTAATAAATAGGCCGCGCCTCGTGATAATGTTGCGCGTTTCTCTTCCATCGCTTTGAAGGTGGGTTCAACCTGCGTGGTGTGTTGTATGAAGGCTTGCTGATCGGCGTATACTTTCAGGCCCCATTCCGCTTTTCCAGTACATTTAGCGAGGAGCATTTTGAATTGTTCCTCATTATCCTGCAACATCTTCGCGGCGGCTGCCTCGTCTTTTAAAATCGTGCCGAACTTAAACGGGACCACATCGGTCCACTCCATGAGGGTATCAACCACGTCCTCGTGGGCCTGTAACAGGGCTGTAGTACCGCGCTGATCTACGCTACTGGTCAATTCAGCGAATACCTGCTTTACCTGATCTTGAAATACATCAATATCGATTTTACTCACCATAACACAAAGCTCTCTCCCTATCACAGGATAGACGTTGTGCTTTTGATCAATACCCACACTATGCAGTTGCTCAGGGCTCTGCCCTACCAGCCCATAGGCATAGAGTCCATAGGTTGCCGTCATCGTTTGCCTCCCGCTTAGAATACTCCCTCAGCGATTTTCCCGCATTTATAGGAGGAAACTTCAAGCGCTGCATTCAATTTGATGACGTAATGCTCTTTTTCAAATACGTGGTATTCCGGCTTAACCGTGGCTAAATAACGATTCATTTCTGTCACTTCGGCCTCGGCAATCCAGCCGTCACCCACCTGATCAATCGTGATTATGCGTACTCCCTCCGTTTCAAATGTCTCCATCAGGAATTTTTTCACGGTGTCTCTGACTTCGGAAATCATAACTCTTTGCCTTCCCTCAACTTCTTTCATATCTCCACTCCTGTCGGAGCGGGCCTTTAAGATGACTACTGCACTACAAATGCGCTACGTCTCGTCACCTTTCACCGCTCTGACCATAGTAAGTCTTTCGAGAAGAGCATCCTCTTTTTTTTGATACTCCTCCTCGTTCATCTGGTCACTATCGTACAGGATTTGTAAGATGAGTAAATCCTCTTTAATTTTGGCTTCATCGGTAAATTCAGCCTCTGCCATTTCGTATATTTTCTCAAATATACTTAAGAGGCCCTTTGCCGGTAGCGCAATTAATAAATCGTCAAGTAAAAACATATGCTAATTTTCGCCCCCCTCTAGTTTCCGGCTAATCCTACCAGTTGACAACGATTTCCACAAAATTGTACGGTGCTACTGGGCCGATGTATTTTAACTTTTTCCTTTCGCCATACACCTTTTCCAGTTCCTGCATTTTGCTGTCAAACGCACTCTCCTGCTCCTGGTTGATCAAGAAGGCTGCATTCACAAGATTCATATCGCCATAAATCTGATTCTCTTTATATGCCAGGCTGAATGGCTTCAAAGCTGCAAGCAGTTCCTCGGTCTCGCTGTTTCTCTTTTCTTTCAGAGCATTTTGTACCAGTTGACCAATTTTGACCTTGCCCGCGTATGCCCTTTGCTCATTCTTTTCGTGCAAAAGTGCTTCTTTTAACGTTTTGATTGTTTTATTTTCTTCAACTATCTCGGCAAAAATAGCATCCAGATCTGTCCAGCGTGCCCTCACTCCCAGCTCTATTTTCCCTGCCATGCCTTGTAATAAATCCATGAGTTCCTGGTAACGGTTTTTCAACACCTTGTCTATAATCATTGCTTCATCCTCGGCAATTGTGCAGAAACGCACCGGTAAGACGGTACCGTCTTCCATCGCTTTCTCCACAACCCTGGCATGTGCCAGCGAATTGTCCCTGGTCACCGCGTATTTAATAATCGGAGAGCGCGAAACGATCGCCGCTAAATCCTGGTAGTACAGCGTATACACGGTATCACCTCTTTGACCGATACCGAGCGGGCCAAATTCGCGTCGTTGCGTGGCAGCCACAATGCCATAAATATAGACACCTTCTCTATTAATCATCTGCTTCGCCTGGCTTTCTCTGAATAGGCATTGTCAGGTAAGCACGTAGTTCGCTCACTTCTTCCGCCCACTTTCTACTCATATACTTTTGGTGATATGCTCTCACTTTTTGCGGGTCTTTCAGCGCAATGACCTCAATGTCTGGTGGCAAGTAGGCTAGTACCTGGTGTTCCGCTCCCAAGAAGCAGACGCCTGTTTCTCCATCCGCCAAATTCTCTTTGATCTTCCTGGCAATGTACGTATCCCGCACGTGTAAAAGCCTGCCTTTTTGCCGTCTATAACGTAAGACTGCCCAGAGGCTAGCCAGAAGAGATTTTCTTTTTGCCAGCTCTTTCGCTAAAAGATACTCCTCTTTTACAGCCTCTGGGTCCTCAGTCTGGATAAGGGTTGCGCCCTTCTCTAATAACTGCGCAATAATCTTATAGTTGATGCTGCCTTTATCGGCTAAGCTCTTAACAATCGCTGCTCCTACCACACCATCTGCTGGCATACCATCTTGAAAGATTTTTAATCCCGGTACATTGTTCCCTTCCCAGTAGTCGGCGATCTCTTGCCAGTAGCGACGCACGACTTCTTTATGCTGCTGCCAATTGCTCTCACCAATGACTTTTTTTGCCCGTTCCTCAATGCCCCCGGCGAGTGAGCCTAATTCTGAATCGGTATGAATAATCGGCACATAGACCAGCCTTCTCATTGAAAGTCTTTCTTCCACTGATAAACCTCTATCTGCATCAGACCATTTTCAACAAAATTCATCAGTGTCTTGTATGCAGCATGGAGCAAAGAAAAATCCATCGTATCCTTAGCACTCTTTTTATCCGGGTGACATTGCCGGGCAAGTTGACGGTAGGTATCCCGAATTGTTTTATCCGTTAACTCTCCATGCAAACCGAAAGTCTTTTTCGCCTCTTCAACGCTATGAGGATCAATGCTTTCAAAAAGAATGGTAGAGAAACTATACAGAGGTAAGGGGCCTATGACGCGAAATTTGACTGTATCCTCCAGCTTTTGATCCAGCGCATGTACCAGCTCAGTAAAAGACTCCTCATCTTTCTTTTTCAGTAAAAAGGCGGCGTTAAAGATCATCTCGTCATTTGCCAGATCGTGCAAACACACGTCTGTAGCCCGTTCTTTGAGCGTTTGCAACATCAATTCATAATTGTCGGCTTTTCTCGCTTGCAGAGCTTGCTCAACTAATTGGCCGAGAGCGACTTTATCCTCAACGCTCGCGGTATCCTTGAGCGCGATTTCCTTTTGTTTGTTTTGAATCAGGTGGCTATCGCGGACAACCGTCCGCAAAACCTTTGGCAGTTCCCAGGTAGCCACGACATCCAATTCTATGTTCCCCTCCATCTTGCCCAGTTCACTGCTCAAAAGGGGATAGCCTTTTTCCAGGAATGTGATGGCTTCCTCTTCGGTCTTTACCATTGTACCGAATTTAAGCGGTATAATCGTAAACTGTTCCATCACTTTTTCAATCACAAACTGGTGGATAACGAGGTCTTTGACGGTTTTTTCCTGGGCCAGGGAGTTATAGACCACAAGCGGGCTGGCAGAAACCACAGCCGCCACATCTTTACACCCGATTGTCCATACTTTGGTAGGCTTGTTGCCAATGCCAATGGCTCCGAAGTCCTGCATGCTGCTGGTGGCAATCACTCCATAGATATATATTCCGTTCCTCATACCCTTCCTCACTTTCTATTCCCAAAACATACACGACTAGACGGAGAAGGAGCGTTTAGCCGCTTTCCTGCCGCGTAATTGCGCTCTTTCTTCCTCTATCTGCTCCTGCGCCTTTCTGATCTCCTGCCTTGCTTCTTTCAATTCCTCCCGCGTATCGGGGATAGCGCCTATCCCGGCACAGGTGTAACAGGTCAAGGTTGTACCACTTTTCTGGCCTGACCCGCGACAATCGCCGCAGGTCATATATTTTCCAGTAAGGCAATGGCTTCCTTTGCCTTTGCAGGCCGGGCAGGTACCTTTGAAATGAGGATTATTACCTGTTCCTTTACAAAAGGCGCACTTAATGCTGTACTCTTCTTGCATCTCTCATCGCCTCTATAAAAAATCGCCGGTCAATTGTCAACTTCTCCAGGTCCTGCTCCTGACTTGCTAAAAACTCACGAATTGCCAGGTAGCTCGCCTTCTGGCAAATAGAGGCAATCTCTGCCCCCACTAAACCCTCGGTCTCTTGAGCCAGGCTTTCCAGCATAACGTTTTTACCCAGAGGCTTCCCTCTGGTATGGACTCTGAATATGTCTTCCCGCGCCTTCACATCAGGCTTTGGTACTTCAATGACAAAATCAAAACGGCCTGGCCTCAATATGGCGGGATCAATCAAATCGGGTCTATTGGTGCTAGCCAGCACCAGTACTCCCTTGAGTTCTTCAATTCCATCCATCGAGGTTAAGAACTGCGTGACGACGCGATCGGTAACCTGGTCACTCATCGTCATGCCCCTTTTAGGAACCACGGATTCAATTTCGTCAAAAAACAGAATGCAAGGAGCGACCAGCCGCGCCATTTTGAACACTTCGCGAACGCCGCGCTCGCTTTCGCCAATATATTTGGAAAGCAGCTCTGGACCGGAAATCGCGATGAAATTTACTTCTGCTTCCCTGGCAATGGCCTTCGCCATCAAGGTCTTTCCCGTTCCAGGCTCACCGGTTAATAAAATGCCCTTAGCAGGTCTGGTATTTGCCTTCGCATACACGGCTGGATGATAGAGCGGGTCTTTCACTGTCTCGATCAGGAGCTGCTTAATTTCATCAAGCCCCCCGATTTCGGAAAAACCTATTTCAGGAATCTCCGTAAACACCTCGCGAATGGCGGACGGCTCGATCTCTCGTAACGCATTTAAGAAATCGTCCATGGTCACCTCAAGGGCAAGCAGAGCCTCTTCAGGAATGACCTCCCGTTCAAAGTCAATCACAGGCATGAGTCGCCGAATCGCATACATGGCGGCTTCACGAGCTAGCGCCGCAAGATCGGCCCCTACAAAGCCATGCGTCAAAAAGGCTAATCGCTCAATATCGACATCATCCGCAAAAGGCATACCTCTGGTGTGAATGGTAATAACCTCGCGCCGACCGTTTTTATCGGGAATCGGAATAACTAATTCTCTATCAAAACGACCAGGGCGGCGCAGAGCCGGATCAAGCGCATTGGGTAAATTGGTCGCACCAATAATGATGATCTGGCCCCGTTCCTCCAGGCCATCCATCAAGGCCAGCAATTGGGCGACTACCCTGCGTTCAACCTGCTTTTCCCCGCCCAAATCTTCTCTTTTCGGGGCAATCGCATCAAGCTCATCCATGAATATGATAGAAGGCGCATTTTTCCTGGCCGACTCAAAAACGCCGCGCAGATGGGCCTCGGACTCACCATAGAACTTGTGTATAATCTCCGGCCCGGAAATCTGGAAGAAAGAGGCATCAGTCTCGTTTGCTATCGCTTTGGCGATGAGCGTCTTGCCGCATCCCGGAGGGCCATGCAGCAGCACACCCTTTGGGGGATCAATGCCCAGGCGGGCAAAAACTTGCGGAAAGCGTAGCGGCAATTCAATCATCTCCCGAATGCGCTTCACCTGATCGCCCAGCCCACCAATATCTTCATAGGTCAACTTTGCTTCTGTGGCCTTACCCTCGCCGGTAATTGAAATAATAGTTTGCGGCGTTAAAAGGACCGGGCCAGCGGGCAACGTATCTACCACGCGAAAGTCTTGTTTCTTCGCTCCCAAAAAGGTAGTTTGCACCCGGTCGCCAGCCGTAACGGGAACGGCGGACAATTGCCGTGAAAGGTACGCTCTATCAGTCGTTGTTCTACCGGCTAAGGTTAAAGGTGAAAGGGTAACTTTTCTCGCTTTCTCAACCTTTATCCTGACAAGCTTGACCTGCTCATCAATGCCTATTTGCGCGTTTTCTCGAATGATCCCGTCTATCTGGACAATGCCGCGCCCTCGCAACTCTGGAAAGGTCGGCATGATCTTGACCACTGTTTCACGCTTGCCTTTAAGGCCACAAATCTCGCCAGAGTCGTCAATACCCAACTTCTCCATTATCTCCGGGTCAACCCTGGCAATTCCACGTCCGACATCCCGCGGATGAGCTTCGGCTACTTTGAGTTGTACGGTTATTTCTGTCATACTACCTCTCTGCTGACTGGCCCTGCGGCTTCGCACGTAGCCAGTCAGTTGGATATGCCGGATGGGGCATTACTTTTTGTTCATTCTTATCTCTAGCACACCGTTTTTATATTTACTTTTCACGCTGTTGATATCTACATCGGAGGGCAACACCACTTCTTTGTAATATTTGCGCTCACCGTTAGCCGCGGAGAGCATTAAAATATCACCGTTCACTTTGGTACTAATATGCTCTTCTTCTATTCCCGGCAACTCAACAATCACTAAAACATGATCCTCTTCATCGAAGATATCCACTAAAGGCTGCCTCTCCTCCTCAACGACCGGGCCTTTGGCGGTTTTTCGCACATTGCCAAACGACTCAACCGTTGGCTTTCCACCAGGCCCTGTTCTGACTGAGAGGCCATAAACCGCTTTGACTTTACCTGAAGGACTGGTAAATTCTCCTTCGCGCTGTCCTTCTTCTTGACCTTCTTCCTCCAACTTAGAAACTAAATCTATGAGATTTCCGATACCTTGAAAAAGGCCGCCGAAGGAAATTTTACCCATACCCAGGTCAATCTCCATGTCCTGCCCGTCTTTTTTCGTTTGTTGATCTTTTTTTACTGACATATTCCTTTAAACTCCCGTTTTTTATTCCTATGAGATACTCCTGCCAACCACTGAGCCAATTGCGCAAAAATATCAGCAGTATTTAGCAAGGTCAAGTGCTGCTTCCCAGACACAAAGTCTGGACACTTCATTGCTTTCAGTATACTCAAATCACCAAATGAGTAATGGGAGCATATGCGAGTTTTTCAGTGTATGGCGAGGGTGGCTGCCCGCACACAGCCACCCTCGCCATACACTGAAAAACTCGCGAGCCGCCGACGGAGGCGAAGGGTACCAGACAGTTACATTTGGCCGTATATCGAATTATGCAATTTTGTTGAGGGAGTATACTCAAATTACTACGTGAGTAGTAAATCTGAATTAGAGAGGAGTCACATAAATGGCCGTAGAGAAATCAATGGCGTCTTCCAGCCTGGTAGAGGTTGTAGACCGCATTCTTGATAAGGGTGTTGTCGTGGACGCATGGGTTCGTCTTTCACTGGTGGGTATCGAACTTCTGGCAATTGAAGCCCGTGTTGTGATCGCATCTGTTGAGACCTATCTGAAATATGCCGAAGCTATCGGGCTGACCGCTTCAGTTGCCTAAACGCTTCAGCGATTTAACTATTTCAGCCTTTTAAAGGCTGAGGAAGTCTAGTAAAGGCATCCTTTCCAGGTGTAAAGCGCCTCAAGTTTTTCAAGAGACCCTTTACAGTCAAGTGATATGCAAACAATCACCCACCAGACCTGGAGAGCATGCCTTTTTGAAAAGAAAACGTGTATATTCCAACCAGAAGGAGTAGGAATGTATGACCAGTAAGAATACACCAGTCGAAGAGCTGACAGCAGAAATTGTGGACTTTTATGATGCCATTGTGGAAAAGGTTGCCGCCCTGCGCCTGGAAACACAGCAGACCATGGCGAAGATCAAGAAAGAGCAACAGGAACAGGCATCACAACTGCAACAGAATTTAGCGCAAGGAGAATCCCTCAGAAAGGCCGATTTTCAGAAGCTCATGAACGAGGTGATCGCCCGGCGCAAAGTACGAGAAACAGAAGTAATGGCAATGCTGGCGCAGTTCCAGCAAGAAGAGCAAATTATCGCTGTAGGACTGAAAAAACTCTTTAGCGACGGCAGACAAGTCAGATTGCGGGATTTTAAGCGGTTTATCGCTGATACCGAGCGGACGACGGTGGCCCGGAAAGCGGAAATTGCAGAAATTAACCAGATGAGTATGGCTATAAGGAAAAGTGCCGAGGAAACCATCGCCAGGTTCCGCGAAGAGCGGGAAGAGATGGCCCAGAGTTGGAAGACATTAGCGGTAAAAATGCAGAAAAGGCGCTCACACGGTACAATGCTGGAACCGAAAGCGTCCGCTATGCCCGCTATTGTGTCAGGCAAAGAGAAAATACAGAAAAAGGGTTCGCGCAATACAAAATCGGAACCAAAAGCACCCGAAATGCTTGCCGCTTTACCTTTATCTCCCGTAGAAGAATAGAAGAGCGTATGAATTCGTTGTAGGACCGATCACTCACTGTAGGGGCCGATACATCGGCGGTGGGCGCGATCAATCGGCTTCTACATTGACGAATTATTTCGTTAATGTTCATCATCGGCGCATAGTCATAAAGTTAAGGGAGTAAAACGTTAAGCCACCGGCCCCAGAGAGTCTGGTGGGGATTGTCGGTGGAGTGGCCTGTACCCCTTTGTATAGTTGTGAATACCAGGGTTTTACGCCGCGACACGACAAAAGGATAAGAATGTGAGAGATACCTATGTATAAGCATCATATACCGAATAGTTTATCTGTCGGCCCATCCGAAGAGTTCATCGAGACGCCTTCAGTCAAAAATATTATCGACCGGGCAATGTCATACCTTGAGGTCGGTATTCCAGTTCACCTTACCGGTCCAACCGGCACAGGAAAAAGTACCCTGGCTATGCATCTGGCTTATAAACTGTATCAACCCATTATGCTGATGTTTGGGGATGAAGAGTTCGCAACTTCAGACCTGGTGGGAGATACAACGGGTTATCGCAAGAGCAAACTGGTTGATAATTTTATTCACTCCGTTTTAAAGACAGAAGAAAATGTATCGCAACGCTGGGTAGACAACCGTTTAACGACTGCCTGCAAAGAAGGTTTAACCTTAATCTATGATGAATTTAACCGGTCAAGGCCGGAGGCCAATAATGCCCTTCTGTCTGTTTTAGAAGAGGGAATTCTGACGTTGCCACCCTCACAGGAAGAGTCAGGCTATATTAAAGTTCATCCTAATTTTAAAGCCATCTTTACCTCCAATCCCTATGAGTACGCCGGCGTTCACAAAACCCAGGATGCACTTATGGACCGGATGGTCAGCATACATTTAGATTATTTTGATGAAGAGACCGAACGTGCCATTGTGGTTGCCAGAACTGGTATAGAGCAGGAAGATGCCAGGAGGATTGTTGGGATTTTGCGCGACTTCCGTCATCTGGTTAGTCACTATCAGGCCATTAGTATTCGACCGGCAATTATTATTGGCAAGATTCTCAAACAAAAAGAGCTGCACGCACAGGAACATAATCCCTATTTTGTAGACACCTGTCTTGATGCCTTAATATCGGGCAGACACAACAGCGAAGATAGAGAGAAACTGAGAGAGGTAGTTGTCTGCCTCATTCATAAACACTGCCAGGACGACGACGAGGAAAACGAGCTTCTATCTGGTTCTGTTGATCGGAGGATTTTAGAAAAGTTGGAAGCTATTATTGAAGCGACTCTACCAAACGGAGACAGGTCCAGACAGAAAGAAAACTACCTGGGAGAAACCCACTTTCGGCAGTTTCGACCAGCGGTTCATTGAGCGAGCATACCAATAGCTGCACAGCTGCTTGTTTTGCCTGGGAGAGGAAAAAGGAGAGAGAGATATGATAACCAAAGGAGTCAGTCACATAGGGGGCATTCGTAACATCCAGAGCAGACCAGGGCAAATTACCGAAAGTGGTGGACTGTTAAAAATGCACCAGTTGGCTGTTGAAAAAGAAAGCTTACTAAAGAAACTTGCCTGGATCAAGGGGCAGAAAGATCAAACAGAAAAGAGACTTTCTGAGATCGCCCTCACAATGCAGGCAATAGAGAAAAGAACCGAGCATATAGCAAAAAGAGAGTCACTTTCCAGCACTCCTACCCAGTTTCGCAATGCATTCATTGAGTATTAATGTATAATGGCCCGAAAAAAGTATGATCAAACCGTCCGCTTGACGTAAGCCCAATAGCAATGTATGCTCATCTAAAGCAGGTCTCTTCGAGCATTTAAAGAGGTGAGCAATGGACGAGCATATTGAGCGCATTCTTCGTCAAATCCCTGGGTGGGAGAGTCGAGACGCGGTGGTTTCGCCCCTGGTCGGCGGCATCACGAACCAGAACTACCGCGTAGATATCGGGGATAAGAGCTTTGTGTTGCGCATCGGCGGCAAGGGAACGCACCTGCTGGGCATAGATCGAGGGCGCGAACAAACCTGTACCGCCATTGCCGCGCAACTCAGCGTGGGCGCGGAAGTGATCCATTTTCTCGCTTCTGAAGACGTACTGGTGACACGTTTCATTGTGGGCGAAGCTATCTCACCGGCAACTGCCGCACAACCAGATATGCTACGACGCATCGTGGATGGCATGCATCTCTATCACGCGGGGCCAGATTTCCCCGGCACATTCTCGCCATTTGCCACTGTGCGCGATTATACAGCACTTGCACTCAAGTATGGCATTACCTTTCCCGATACCCTACCGCACGTGTTCGCTTTAATGGAACAGATTGAAGAGGCGATTGGCCCAACGCCAGACCCGCACCCATGCCATAATGACTTGCTTGCCAGCAACTTCCTCGATGATGGGCAGGCCATACGCATTCTCGATTGGGAATACGCGGGTATGGGCGACCTATTTTTTGACCTGGGCAACTTCGCCGCCAATCAAGAACTCGACGAGGAGCAATGTGCCTTATTATTGCAGATGTATTTTGGCGAGGTACGGGCTACTGATCTGGCACACCTGCATCTGATGCGACTCGGTTCCGACTTGCGCGAATCGTTCTGGGGCTTTTTACAACTGGGCATTTCCGACCTCGATTTCGATTATCGCGACTATGCCCACCATCATCTCGACCGATTCCTGCACAACGCCGCCACGCCGCAATTTGAAAAGTGGCTGCAAGATGTACGAATACCATAAGGAGAGCATTCCATGCACAATTCTGCCAGGGTTGTTATTATTGGCAGCGGCATTGCCGGTTCCAGCATTGCGTATCATCTGACTGAGTACGGGTGGAGTGACATCGTTGTGCTGGAACAAGGCGAGCTTATCAGTGGCACAACATCGCACGCGCCCGGACTTGTGGGACAGTTGCGCTCATCAGTCAGCCTGACAAAAATGCTGATGTACAGTGTTGAACTCTACCGCACACTGCAGGTCAACGGCGTCCCTGGCTATATGGAGGTTGGTAGTTTACGCCTCGCCTCGTCAAAAGAGCGCATGGAAGAACTACAGCGGCAGGCGGGATTTGCTAAAAGCGTCGGGCTGGCAGTCGAACTGATCAGCGCAAGCGAGGCCCAACGCTTGTTTCCCCTCATGAGTATGAAAGGTGTAGAAGGCGCGTTGTATTTGCCCACCGATGGCTCCGCACGTGCTACCGTTCTGACGATGGCGATGGCGAACGCGGCACAGCAACGCGGCGCAACCTACTACCCGCATACACAAGTGACCGGCATTGATGTCAAGGATGGGCGCGTGCAAGCGGTCAATACGACGCAAGGCAACATCCGCACCGATATTGTCGTGGTTGCTACAGGTATCTGGTCCCCGCGTATCGGGCGCATGGCGGGAGTCTCCATTCCGCTCATACCTATGCAACACCAGTGGGCCATGACGACACCATTATCTGAACTGACCAGCGATGTAAGCGTTCCCAACCTGCGTGACCCCGATAAACTGGTGTATTTCCGGCAAGATGGGCCGAGCCTCGTCATCGGCGGTTACGAACGCAACCCGGTCTCATTCGCAGTAGACGCTATTCCTGATACTAACAATCCTACTGTGCAGAGTTTTGACGAACGGCGCTTCGCCAGTTTGCTGGAAAATAGTCTTGAACGGCTTCCTTCATTAGCACAGTCGAGATTGGTCAAACGAGTCAACGGGCTGGAGTCATTCACGCCCGACGGCGAATTTATCCTGGGCGAGTCGCCCGATGTGCATGGGTTCTGGGCGGCGTGCGGCTTTTGCGCTCACGGCGTCTCAGGTTCCGGCGGCGTTGGCAAGATGATTGCGCAATGGATTGTGGAAGGCGAGCCAGAACTTGACCTCTGGCACATGGATATGCGCCGCTTCGGAGCCTATACTGCCAGCCGTCGCTACATCGCTACCCGCGTCCACGAGATTTACAGCACCTACTATGATATCAGCTATCCCATGCAGGAACGCAGCAGCGCCCGCAAACTGCGCCTCAGCCCCGTCTATACTCGTTTGCAGGAACTTGGCGCGGTCTTTGGTGAAAAGACCGGTTGGGAACGGCCCAACTGGTTCACCAGCAACGATTATCTGGCGATAGGAAAGCACTGGCCGCTTCCCTACGGCTGGGCCAGTCGCTACTGGTCACCGGCTATTGGAGCCGAACATCAAGCTACACGCGAGCGAGTCGCCATTTTTGACGAAACTTCATTCAGCAAGCTGGAGGTAGTAGGTGCGGACGCGGCGACATTCTTGCAACGCATTACCGATAACCAGATGGATACACCGATTGGCACTATCACCTACACACAGATGCTCAACACACGTGGGGGCATCGAATGCGACCTGACCGTTACGCGCCTCGCAAAAGACCGTTTCCAGATTATTACCGGCACGGCATTTGGCATCCATGATCTCTCATGGATACGCAGCCAACTTCAGCCTGATATGTCCGTCTACATTCATGACATTACGTCAAGTCGCTGCTGTATCGGTATCTGGGGGCCGCACGCTCGCGACCTGATGCAGCTTGTCAGCGAACATGATTTCTCGAACGGGGCATTTCCCTATCTAACGGCGCAGCAGGTAACTATCGGCGATATACCGGTACTGGCCTTGCGCGTGACCTATGTCGGTGAACTCGGCTGGGAAATCTACGCGCCGATGGAATATGGTCTCAAATTGTGGGATACCCTGTGGGAAGCGGGCCAACCCCTGGGCATCACGGCTGCTGGTTATCGTGCTATCGAGTCGCTGCGCCTGGAAAAGGGTTACCGCTACTGGAGTGCCGATATCCATTCCGAATACAACCCTTACGAGGCCGGGCTGGGCTTCGCCGTCAAGCTAAACAAGGGTAATTTTAACGGTCGAGAAGCGTTGGAGCGCATCAAAGCGGAAGGCATCAAGCGCAAACTGTGTTGCCTCGTTCTCGACGATCCGCGCGCCGTGGCATTGGGAGGCGAACCCCTGCTCGATGGTGAGCGCGTGCTGGGTCGCGTCACCAGTGGCGGCTATGGCTATACAGTGCGCCAGAGCATCGCATATGGCTATCTGCCGGTAGACTATGCCATCCCCGGCACAAAAGTGGAGATACAGCTATTCAGCATGCGCTATCCTGCGACAGTGATGAAAGAGCCATTGTACGACCCGAAAAATGAGAAGATAAAGGCATAGAGTGTACAGCATACACAAAATGCCAGTATGCACCGCATACTGGCATTTTGTGTATGCTGTACACTTTACTTTACATCTATGATGAAGGAAGCGGCCAGTATATATTGCGGGCAAAGTTCATTTGCTTTGCATATAGGCTTGCCGGAGAAAGCGAGGTGCGCAGTGCCGCTACTCTGCGCGGTAAAACGCCAGACACAGACTTTGGCGGTCGTGAGCGCGTAACCTGCAGGTGTTTGTAATTGCAAATTGCCCGGCATGGTAACAGGGCCGCTCCACTGGTGACCAAAGGGGAGATGCACTTCAATCACATCGCCAGTACGAGCATTGATCGTCGTATTGCTATCGGTCAGTTTTATCGTCACATTCGGTTGCCCTGCCGGGGGTGTAACAACGGCGTCGCTGGGACAACCATTGGCCGTACCATAGCCCTTGACAGTTGTCGGCGTAGAAGTCGGGCTGGCTGCAGACCCGGAGCCAGTGCTGGAACCACAACCAGCAAACAGCATTGCCAGTATAAGCAGCGGAGGCACAATCAACACAAACCCACCGCGCCGAATAATATGATATTTTTGCATTATATACTCCTTTATAAGCGATAGATTACTCACAAGGAACAGGGCCACGGTACCCGCAAGAGATACCCTGTATCCGTATCACCATACTGTCAAGACGTTTCTTTGTGTCAAAAAGTTCCCAGAAGCTTGCTTAGCATTGTTTCACATATGTTGAGCAGCACTACACGCAATTTTTGTGCGTGTTTATGCTTGTGTGACATACTATCCTTATAATAAACGCGCCAACTTAAACACCATTATCTGGGGCATCTGCGGACATGGCAAGCAGCTTGTGCGCACGATTGATGAGATGGTGGAGATGGTAAGAAATTTTGCAGAGAAATAATTGGCAAAACGAGCAGCAAGCATGCTTGCTGCTCATTTTGCCAATTATTTCTCTGCAAAAAACGCTTATTTCCCAGCGAAATGGCCTTTGCGTTTCTCGATGTAGGCGGCGATACCTTCTTTGGCGTCTTCGCTCTGGAAGCAGAGTTGTTGCAGTTCGCGCTCGATGGCGAGGCCTTCGGAGAAGGAGACTTCAGCACCGGACTGGATGGAGCGTTTGATGCGTCCAACGGTCTTGGAGGCGCGATTAGGCGGACAGAACTGTCTGGCGTAGTCCATGACCTCATTCCAATAGTTCTCGGACTCGTAGATGTAGTTGATGAGGCCAAGTTCCTGGGCTTGTTCAAAGCTCATCAGCTTGCCCTCGACTATGTATTCGATGGCCTTGTTTTTGGGCAGGGCGCGGGCCAGGCGTTGTGTGCCGCCAGTACCAGGGAGAACGCCGAGGTTGATTTCCGGCAGACCTACTTTACCGGAGTTGCGGCGGGCGATACGGATATCACAGGCCATCGCGATCTCCAGGCCGCCGCCAACGGTGTGGCCGTTGAGGGCCGCGATTACCAGTTTAGGCGTCTGCTCGAGGCGGGTCAACGTTTCGTTGGCATGCAGGCAGAAGTAGTATTTGAAGCCGGGCGTGACGGCGTTCAACATGCTAATCTCGGCACCGGCGCAGAAAAACTTCTCGCCCTCGCCGCGAATGACGATGACGTGTACATCGTCATCGAAACGCGCCCGTAAAATAGCCTCGTCCAACTGGCGCATCATCTCGTAACTGTAGGTGTTGGCCGGGGGATTCGTCAATTCAATGACGGCGATACCCTCGGTCGCGGTGTAGTTTACCAGTGTCTTCTCTGAAATTGTTGTCATTTTTAGTCTTCCTTTCGTGCGGCGAAATCTTCTAAAACATCATCATCTTTGATACGCTCAAAGGGTGTATGGCAAGAGTTACAATAATACTCGACGGTCAGCAGTTGTTGACCGAATAGCGAGAACAATTCTGTATTGGTTGAGCGGCAGTAGGGACATTCCACCTGAGAGGGCGAGGACAAGCCATCGCCCCTACTATGATACGATTCAGTTGCCCTATTATATCCCATATTTGTCACTCCAGTCTTCTTCCGACGGCCTCCCATGATGACCACGGCAAAGGCGCATTGACGTGCCATTGCTTTGTGGCAGCGTCAAAGGATACTGGTACGTCAATATCCAGACTGTTCAGGATGGGCATGATTTTTTGCAGGTAGCGACTGCGCAACTCGTCGGGTGTGGCATCAAGAATGCCTTCTTGATAAAGTTGCTGCATGGTCTGATCGTCGTTTGGGCCAAACCAGCACAATGTTTCGTCCCAGAGTCGTTGCAGCGAGGCAACCAGAGCGGCACGCACGGCCCCACCGGCATTCGCGAGCCGACGCACCCAACCTTCGCCGTGCATCTGGTGAATGCGCTCCTCATGCACGATCTTTCGCGCACGCTGGCGCAATGGCTCATAACTGGATTCTTGCGCCGCCTCAAAGAACGTTGTCAGCGCGGTATCCAACAGAAAGTTGGTTGCCACGAAGTCAGACCAGCCCGAAAAATCGTTATCCAGATAGGTGAGCGCATAATTTAAAGTGCGCGTCTCCGGCTCAATCTGCGTCGGGTCGGCCTCGGCCTGCGTGAAGTTATCGAGCAAGGGATAGAGCGTGCGTGCATGACCTAGCTCGTCCTGCGTCATTGCGGCTGCCGCCACCGCCGCCTCTAACGCGGGAGCGCCGTTGCACCAATAGGCATAGCGCCGTCCAACTGCCTGCTTGTTGTCGGCCAGCGACGACAGGATAGCGAAAAGAGCAGCGTTATCTGTTCGTGTTGTGGTAGCCATGAATATACCTCATTGGCGTGATTCGGGCGCGATAAATCGGACCCCTACAGTGACATTCAGGTTATGATTCAATTACGGTAACGATGGTTTCACGAGGGATGATGACCATTTCAATCCAGCTAAACTCATCGTAGATACTGCGGGCATAGACTTTTGCCAGTTCCACGTCGTCCGCCATGACGTTGCCGATTTCGTGCAAAGGTTCATCGTATTTGCGACGGGCATAGACGTGCCAGACGCGATTTTCGTTCAGCGCCTCCCGCCGCGAGCGCGTTCCCTGTACATCTGATGTTTGCTCGCTTGTACTCATGCTGATATCCCCCAGGTGCGCATAATATCAATGCCTTCCTCGCTCAACCGCGCCTTCGTCCACACAGGGTCCCAGACGATTTCGATGTTGACTTGCTCGACGCCCGACTCTTTCAACAGGCGTTCGCGGATATCATCCATGATGAATTCCATCGCGGGACAACCCATCGCGGTGAAGGTGAGTTTGAGGTCAACGCTACTGCCATACTGTTTCAGGTCAACGATCAGGCCCATATCCACGATGCTGATGGGTATCTCCGGGTCGGTCACGTCACGTAAGGCATCCCACAGCGCGGGACAGGACGCATCGGTAGCAGGCAGTACTTGCAGTGATGGATAGGTCGGATAGGTCTTTGTCATGCCTCTTGCTCCAGCAGACGCAGCATGTCTTTCTTGCCGCGTTGCACCATGCCTACAAACTGCTCGTTGCTGGGCCCACGCGCCTTCCAGCGTTTCATCACATCATCCCACGTGCAGCTCTGGTCATCGAGGAACCAGTGCTTGTTCTGCGCGTCGAAGTGAGCAGGGAACGTACAATCTATGACATACTTTTGCTGCTCCTCATCGTAGTGCGCTGGAACCTTGAGGTGCAATTCTGCGCATAACGGCACGGCGGTAGACATCCATATCTGGCGCAACTGGTCGTTGCTGTTGCCCTTGAAGCCGTAATCCAGTTGCTCGCCGTGTTTCTTGAGATTATCGGGCAGACCAAACCACTCGACGGTCAACATGAACATCCAATCCACCGCTTTTTGCAGTTCTTCGTGGCCGCTCGGCGTCTGGTTCAGCTTGCGCATACCCTGTTCGCCGTGGCGCAGGTGAAACGTCTCTTCTTTGTCTACCTTCACCAGAGCGCGTTTCCAGGGGCCAAAGGTGGTGCTATTGTGTACATCACCGAGCAGCGTGTAGCCGGCGCGATCATAGAAGGCGTTGGCGACAATCAGTTCCACCCAGCTATTCAGCGGAACATCAAAAGCATAGGGGTACTTGAAATTACGGGGTTCGCGCTCAAAGATCAACTTTTCGGTGTCTACACCCAGGTCACGCAGCAAGCGATAGGCAATGTGCGCATGTGATAACTCGTCCTGAATAATCGAAATAGCCGAGCCGAAGGTATTCAAAGAAGGGGCATGCACGGCTGCGTTATAGTAGGCGGGTGCGCTGATAAGTTCGGTGTCAGCCGAGACGGTGAGGATACGCTTGATCCCCTCCAGGTAGATTGGACTCATGTGGTCAAGCGACTCCACAAGCTGTTGCTTATGAATACGGTTGAGCAGAGCCTCTTCGCTCTGCAATGCGACTGGAGTCATGATAAGCTCACTCCTTATACTGGACTACGCCTGCACTTTTTACCTTATCCATTTTATATCTCCATATGGATATATAAAATTGTACGTTGCAGAAAAATGTTTGTCAAGCCTCGATGATGCGATAGCTATGCTTTAACTGTACCACCTTGCTGAGCATGACGCTAACGGTACAGTAGCGGGTTTCAGCCAGTTCAATGGCGCGTTCAACAGCGATGGGTGAAATGTTATGGCCGCTAAGAATGTGTTCAACGGTGATTTCAGTGAAAACCTGTGGATGCGTTTCTGCCTGTTTGCCGCGCACACACACCTCGTAAAGGGTCACGTTCTGCTGCTTCTTTTGCAAAATAGAGATAACGCTGATGCCGGAGCAACCGGCAAGGCTGGCAAGCAGCATTTCCATCGGAGTAGCACCCACGTTATGTTCGTGCGTATCCAGTGTCAGTGTATGACCGCCTTCGGTTTTGGCCTCAAATTGTAAGCTGACAACGTGACGTGCCTGCATTTCTAGTTCCTGAACCATAAGTTATTTCCTTCTACTCGCCAAAACATGAGTCATCGCGAATTTTTCACAGGCAAAACCGGCAATTCGAGAAAATGCGGAGACGACGGACGCCCACGAGGGGCCACCCACCGCATCCGCACCGCCCCCGTCCCTACTATGCCGCGATGCAGGTTCCAGGCGTACATCGTAGGGACGGGGGTCGGGCAGATGCGGTGGGTGGCCCCTCGTGGGCGTCCGTTTATCCTCTTTTACCTCTTTTGCTCGTGAAAAATTCGCGACGACCCATGTTTCTTACTGGTTATGCTCGTCGTCTTCCGTGATGGTATACGGAGGTACCTCAACGGGGACGCGATAGCCGGATGCCTGACTGCCCGACTTCGGCTCCTCTGCCCCTGTTGTCAAGAGATCGGTTGAAATGGCACGCACGAGACGCTCGATGCGGTCCCAGCGAGCGGGATAGCGATCTGAGTAGAATTTCTCCTGTCCCTCGCCATCGTAGACGTAGAAGATGTAATTCTGGTTCCCATAGCGGTAATCCACCTTTGTATAGGGGATACGCACCAGTTCAAGCACCTGCAAGGAGGCTCTTGTACCCGACAAAGGATTATCCCGACCCATCTTCTCCGGGTTCACGCTCTCGGCGTGTGCCAGTTCAACGGATGTACGCCACACATCGGTTGGTATACCCTCGGGTACCGCGTCGGCATAGAGCGTCTCGGTGAGTTCGGCGCTATAGACAAGCTCGCCATTGGCGCTGGCAAGTCGCCGTTCGGGAATGGCACTCGTACCAACAACCTTATTCTGCACGCGCAAATCGAATTGACGCGCAATCTCTCGATGGCGCACGATCTTACCGGTACCATTGCAGTTCACGCAGAAAGTCGTTTTCGCACCCTGACAGGTTTCGCAGACACGTTTGCCATTGCCGCAAGTGCAATCTACCTCGCCGTTCACACAGTCGGGGCAAGGAACGGTTTTCCCTTTATTGGCGGGATCGGTATCCACGGGATTGGGAATCGGCACACCTTGATTGCGTATGCCGTCGAACACATCCGCGACTTTTTCGTTGACGGAGGTAGTGAAGTTTTCGGCCTGCCTCTTGAAGAAAGGCTTTTTCTCTTCCTGTACCCAGTCAGCAATGTAGCCGCGCCCACGACAGGTGGAGCAACGTATCTTTGTGCGGCCTTTGCAATCGGGGCAAACATACCAGCCACGACCCGCGCACGTCTCACAAAGCGCATGACCGGTGCCATTACAACTGGTACAGGCAACAACATCATCCAGCCCTTCGAGTCGTGTGCGGCTGGCGGGAGCTTTGAGACCAGTTACAGGGGGCAACTCATAATCCCAAACAGGCAACAACGGCTTCGGCTTTCCCTGCGCACTCCCGGTATAAGGTGCGGAGATAGTTTCCAGGCTGCGCGTCTCCCAGCGTGTTTGCAGAGTGACTTCCCATACCTCGTCAGTACTCCAGGAAACCACGTCCATATAGGTACCAAGTTCGCGGGCAACGCGCCAGTTCTCGTTGCTCCACATATTGGCAAGCTGGCGAATGCGCTGCTCCTCAACACTGGTAGGAGTGCGCGGCGTCATCGTTGGTGCTGTCTGTGCCTGCTGAATGTACTCGTTGGCTTTGCCAACGACGCGCTTGAGACGCACCTGCGCCTCGCTTGCTCCCTGAATCACCGTGCGTTTGATATCTTCAAGGCGTAAGTCTATATCGCTCTTGTTTTGGTTCTGATTGTTTGGATTGTTCTGATTATTCTGATTGTTCTGATTGTTCTGACCGGGTTGCTCGGCGCTGTAGCCAGGGCCCTGTTCCCATTCATCACTCATTGTTTGTCTCCCTTGCAGGGATGTCGGCGATGGCATCCCTGTGAACTGTATCAAGTATTTCGAAAGTATATACGGTCAATCGGGATAAGAGTTGTAGCGGCCCAGCGTACCCGCAAGGGACAATACATCTCACTTAAGCCTGATAATCTCATCAATGAAAGCCCGTCATTTGGTAGAATTTGAGCGTGTGTAGCCACATTTATTGATGAGTTGCAAATCCTTAAGTGAGATGTATTGCCCGCAAGGGATACCCTGTTACACTAATGCCGTAATCTCCTCCTGCATAGGAATCCCCGTTACTTCGACATCACGTTCGGAAATGAGCAAGTCAACTTCGCTGCGAACACCAAATTCGGGCAGGTAGATACCTGGCTCAATGGAGTTGCACGTATTGGGCAGCAATAAACGGGCGTCTTGTGTCTCATAGTTATCTATATTGGCACCATTGCCATGTTCTGCTGTGGTGATGCTGTGTCCTGTGCGATGCACAAAGTAATCGGCATAACCGGCACTGCTAATGACAGTGCGTGTCACATCATCCACTTCGCGCCCCTCGACACGCTGTCCCTCGCGCAACCGCTCGCGGATGAAGGTAATAGCCGTGTCACGCGCCCGGCGCACAATATCGAAAATCTCGCGCTGATGTGCGGGTATCTCGTCGCGGGTACCGGCAAAAGCCATCCAGGTATAGTCGGCATAAATTGAATCAGGTTCGGGCAAGACGCCCCAGAAGTCAAACAGAATCAAATCGCCACGGTAAATAGGTTGATACCGCTCAGCAGTTGGTACATAATGCGGATTGCTGGCGTTCGCATTGACAGCGACGATCGGTGCTTCATCCACAACGACGCCCCGTTCCCGCATCATTCCCAGGAATCGTTGCTGCACATCGTATTCGTTGAGGCTAACTCCCGCTCGCAAATCGTCGCCGAGCGCGGCAAACAAAGCATCTTTGGCGGCAATAATGCGCCGCCCGGCCTCGCGCTGGCTCTCTACCTGGGCCTCGCTCAACTGTGCCACGAATCGCTGCGACAGGTTGGCGGAGGTGACAACCTCAACACCGCAGGAACGCACCAGTTCCACCGTTCCCGCGTCCACACGTGCGATATAGGGAATAGCGTTCATGGGTGAATACTCCATCGCAACGCGACTTCCTGCCGGCAACATCTCTCGCAGATGAGAGTGCATATCCTGCCACGTGCGAAACACCCGTCTCTCCCCTGGCAGTGAGTGCAAAACATGCGACTCCACCGCGCTAATTAACGCGGTCGGTGTTCCCTGTGCCGGCACAAAATAGAACCAGCGCCGTGTATACATCGCGGCAACCGGCAATTCCAGCACTGTATACGCGATAGGATTCGAGCGCCGGAAATCATAAAAGAGCCAGCCATCTACCTGCTCATCACGCAATGCCTGTTGAATACGTTCTATGCTCATTGTAAAAACCTCTCCATGCGGGAAAAATTTGTGGGATAATATGGTGTATTGTATCACTTGCCTTGTCGCAAAACGAGGCAGGGTACTGTGAAACATAGCAAACATACGGTCATTTTTGCTATACTTATCACAAGGGATTGGTAGGGACCGATTTATCGCGTCCGCGTCCCTACGCAGCAATACATACAAACAATGGTAGATAAGGAAGAACTGCGGACGCGATAAATCGGTCTCGGAGGGGCTTCTTTTGTTTTCTTGCGTTTTTGCCACGTAGATAAGGAAGAACTGCGGACGCGATAAATCGGTCTCGGAGGGGCTTCTTTTGTTTTCTTGCGTTTTTGCCACGTAGATAAGGAAGAACTGCGGACGCGATAAATCGGTCTCGGAGGGGCTTCTT
>Ga0307372_10003400_pt1 | contig 25419 bp, 27 predicted proteins | sample OX1MG_FD_202533 | JGI IMG/M metagenome (GOLD analysis project Ga0307372, IMG submission 202533) | Soil microbial communities from Risofladan, Vaasa, Finland - OX-1 | ecosystem: Environmental > Terrestrial > Soil > Coastal area > Acid sulfate soil | place: Finland: Risofladan, Vaasa | collected...
CGGGGGACCAGATAGCCAGGCAGCCGGGCTTGTAACCCCATTATAAGGATGCGCGCCTGGGATTCGGGCACCTCAAAATGGGCCGCACCCAGGACCGGGTCGAGCAGGTTGAGATAGTAGGGCATGACGCCGGCCGTGAACAGCGCTTCGGAAAGCGCGGCAAGCTCTGCGACTGAATCGTTCACCCCCCGCAACAACACCGACTGGTTCAACAGGCTGACACCCGCTGTACGTAATCGCGATAACGCGTCTGTCACCGCTAGGTCGATCTCACGGGCATGGTTAACGTGCAGCACCACGACTTTCTTCAAGTTGCAGGTTGTCAGCCATGCCAGCATGGCATCATCTACCCGTGAGGGTAATACGATGGGCTGGCGTGTATGCATGCGCAGTCGGGTTAAATGCGGTATCCGTTCCAGTTCTGCCACCAGACCCGCCAACACTTGATCGCTGAGCGATAACGGATCGCCGCCGCTCAGGATCACTTCGTTAATGCTGGTGTCCGCGCGCAGGTAATCAAGTGCTTCGCGCCAATCGTGCTGGCGCGCGCTTTCATCTGCGTAGGGGAAATGGCGGCGGAAGCAATAGCGGCAGTGCACGCCGCAGGCGCCGGTGGTGATCAGCAGGACGCGGCCATGATATTTGTGCAGTACACCGGGTGCGGCGCGGCTCATCAGGTCGCCCACCGGATCGGTGCTGAAACCTTCATGAGACTCAAGTTCCGCGCCCAGCGGCAGCACTTGGCGTAACAGCGGATCAGCGGGGTCACCCTTGCGCATGCGGGCGATGAACGCTCGTGGTACCCGCAGCGGGAATTGTTCGGCTGCAGCACGTGCCCCGTCCAGCAACGCCGGGTCCAGCTCCAGTATGCGCAGGAGTTCCGCCGGATCACGCACAGCTTCGGCCAATTCTGTCTGCCATCGGGCGCTCATGGGATATTCAAACCTTGGGATGCTGCCTTCAAAGGGGTGTTAGCGTATCATTACGCGCCCTGTGGGCGGCCTTCGCCGCCATTTTGTATCCAACCTGGTAGTAAGAACATGTCCAGTTACAGCACCAATGAATTCAAGGCCGGTCTCAAGATCATCATCGATGGCGACCCCTACAACATCATCGAGAACGAGTTCGTGAAACCCGGCAAGGGCCAGGCCTTCAACCGCGTAAAGATCCGTAACCTGCGCACCGGCAAGATCCTGGACCGCAACATGAAATCCGGCGAGACCGTGGAAGCCGCCGACGTGGTGGAGATGGACGTGCAGTATCTGTATTCCGATGGCCAGTTCTGGCATTTCATGAATCCCGAGAATTACGAGCAGCTGGCTGCCGATGCCACCGCCATGGGCGATGCGCCCCAGTGGCTGAAAGGCGAGGAGGCCTGCAAGATCATGCTGTGGGATGGCCGTCCATTGGCGGTCACCGCGCCGGTGTTCGCCGTCCTTAAGGTCGTAGAAACCGATCCGGGTCTGCGTGGCGATACCGCCACCGGCGGCACCAAGGCAGCGAAACTCGAGACCGGCGCCACGGTACGCGTGCCGCTGTTCATCAACGAAGGCGAACTCATCAAGGTAGACACGCGTACTTCCACCTACGCAGCACGCGCCAAGGAGTGAGATCTTAGAGGGACTGGGCAGTGAAACGGGATGAAAGCTGGCGTCCCTCGGCGAGCACCGCCAATCTCAGACTACGGGCTGAATTGCTGAAGAAACTGCGGGCATTCTTCGAGGCCCGCGGTGTCCTGGAAGTGGAGACGCCGGCCTTGTCCCGTGCCGGTGTCACTGACCGACATCTCGCCAGTTTCTGTGTGCAGAAGCCGCACGCCGGCAATCTTTATCTACAGACCTCGCCGGAATTTCACATGAAGCGCCTGCTGGCGGCGGGCAGCGGCGATATCTACCAGCTGTGCAAGGTGTTCCGCGATGGGGAAGCAGGGCGTCGCCACAACCCGGAATTCACCCTGCTCGAATGGTACCGGCTGGGTTTCGATCACAACGCTCTGATGCGGGAAGTGGCGGAATTGGTGAGCACGCTGCTGCCGGATATGGTTGCGGAGCCCGAGTACCTCAGTTACCGGGAAGCCTTCGAATGCTACGCCGGATTCAACCCTTTCAGCAGCAGCCCAGCGGATTGCCGCGCCGCATTACAGGAACATGGCATTTCCCTGCCGGCTGCGGAGCTGGATTACGACAGCTGGCTGGATTTGACCGCAGGTACCCTGGTCTATCCGGCCTTGGGCGAGGGCGGCATCACCTTTATATATGACTATCCCACGAGCCAGGCGGCACTTGCGCGCATCCGTGCCGGTGACCCGCCGGTGGCGGAACGCTTCGAGGTATTCCTGAACGGCATGGAACTGGCCAACGGTTTTCACGAGCTGACAGATGCCAAAGAACAGCGACAGCGCTTCGAGCAAGATCTCAAATTACGCGCAGCACATGGATTGCCGCCGATGCCCATGGGTGAACATCTGTTGGCTGCTCTGCGATCGGGGCTGCCGGCGTGTGCCGGCGTGGCCCTGGGATTTGACCGGTTGGTGATGCTGGCAGCGGACGCGGATTACATCGAGGAAGTCATCGCATTTCCGATAGAGCGCGCGTAAATGAGCGCGCCGATAAACTGTTAGGGCTCTACTTGGACGTACACATATTCCGCGGCGTTGGCGAGGAGATTATGCAAATCAGCCGGAGCCCCATAGAAGGTCCGGGCTGCAAAGCCGGTGCCGCGTACCGTGAGGGCAATCTGCTTGCCTTGCATCACCACTTCGCCACTGATCTCGATCTGGTGGCCAAGCCAGTTATGCAGTGTGCGCCGGATATCGCCGAGCGAGATATGTACCTGGGGAATCTGCAACTGGATGTTGTTGCTCCAGGCGCCCTGCAATGTGCGCGATGCCGAGGAGGTGAGCGCACTTGCCCGTAGGATCTGCAACTGATCGAGAAACTCGCTCGCTACCACTGTGCCATCATTGCCGGTAGCAACAAACACGGGCGGTACCTGGAACTGGTTCACCACCACCGAATGGTCGGTGGCGGCTGTATATATCGCGTACACAATAGTGCCCAAAACCGCTACGGCGACCGCACTCAGCACTGCCTGATACACCATACTCAGCCGCTCATGCCGGTGCTGCGCGCGCAGTTGGGCACGTTGGGCCGTCAGTGTCTTGTTATGCAGCCTCAGATTTTCAGTGTGCAGGTCATGCACCGCGACTTCGCGCTGATTGCGTTCCCGCTCGATCTTCAGCAATTCATGCTGGGCTTTGGCGAGCGCGATATGTTCTTCGAGATATTGCGCGGCACGCGCGTCCATCTGGGGGTCCATTTTATTGTTACCTAACACCAGATTCATACCCAAACCCGCGTCGTTTTTGGATGTCTTATTTTTCATAGAGGATTCCCGTCAGCCTGTGTGATGCATCTCAACCCGCCTGGCCTATCAGCGGGTTGTTGAAAAACAACCTGCTAGACGGATACAGGGAGAAAACCGGAAATCGCATTTTCGGTTTTCGAGTTGAACAAGGCCATGCATGACCTTTTTAATACCCTATTAGTTTAGCTAATATAGTCTGCTCGGCGGTGGTCAGATCTTCGGAGCCCTGGGCTGATTGGTAATGGCTGAGTGCCTCAACGTGCCGGCCGAGTTTGTCGAGGGCCTGGCCCCAGTGCAGTTCCAGCGCGCCCCAGTGGGGCGTGTATTTCGCAGCCTCGGCATATTTTTGCACTGCCTCCTTATAGTTGCCTTGTGCTGCCAGTGCTTCACCCCAGTGGTCCAGAGGGTCGCACCAGTGCGGACCGCGCTGATTGGCGGCCTGGAATTTCACGATGGCATCCTGGTAATCCTGGTGGCGCATCAGCGCCAGGCCCCAGCTCTCATACGCCATGGGCAATGAGGGTGCCAGTGCCACGGCCGCGGCATAGTCTTTCTGCGCCTGCGCCCAGTCGCCGCGATGGTCTGAGATGTCGCTCTTGAACCTATAGCAGTCCACGAAACGCTCGCCTTTTGCAATGTCCGCATCCGCCTTATCCGACTGCCCGGAATATTCGAGTGCCAGACCCAGATAGCAGGTTGCCGGGCTATAGAAATTCGCCCGCACCACAGGTTGCTGGTCAATCACGGTCACAGTCGTTTCAAGCATACGCACGGCTTGTGAATAATCTTCCTGATCGATTGCGATTAATCCTTGCACGAAGGCTGATTCAGCCAACACATAAGGGTCGCTGCCGGCGCCGGGCGAAGTCTGCAGGACTAAACCCGCCTGTTTGGTTGCGTGCATGCGCGCCAGCATCTCGGCATCGAAAGGTGCATCCTCTGTCGTGTTCGAGCCTTCCCCATTGTGGGCGGCTTCATCGGCTACCAGTTCCTGATGTACCGCCGGCAGGTCCATGCGCAGTTGGTCGAGATATTCATAATTGGCGTCTGGCATCCGGGTCGCGTACCAGGAACCACGATGGGCGATATGTTCCATTTGGGTGCCAGCCTGAAAAGCTTGTTCTTCCTGGCCAAGTACTACATCGATTGCCGTCAGGTTTGTATAGGCAATCCAGAAGTGCGGATCAATGCGGATGGCTTCCTCATATTTATCCGCCGCCATCTCGTACTGGTTCAGATCATCCAGCGCATTCCCCCAGCCGTTCAGCAGCCACGGCCTTTCATCGGGAGAAGCCGCCGGAAACGCGTCTTTGACAAGCACCAACGCATCCGCATCGCGACCGTGCCCCTCTAGATAGGTTGCGAACAGATAGGCTTCCGCTTGGCCGTAGACATATTCAGCTGCTGCATTCAGAAGCTTTGGCAGATCGCTGGGGCTTCCAGTGAAGGTCTTGGCGGCAAAGCCTGTGCCGCGGACCGTGAATGTAATCTGCTTATCCTGTTGTACGATATCGCCGCTGATCTGGATCTGGTGACCAAGCCAGCCGTGCAGCGTGCGTCGGATGTCGCCGAGTGATACATGCACATCGGGGATCTGCAACTGGATGTTGTTGCTCCAGGCATCCTGCAATACACGCGCTGCCTGCGAGCCGCGCGAGCTTGCCTGTAGAGTTTGCAGCTGATCGAGAAACTGGCTAGCCACTACCGTGCCGTTGTTGCCGGCGGTAACAAACGAGGGTGGTACCTGGAACTGATTTACCACCACCGACTGGTCGGTGGCGGCGGAATACACCGCATACACGATCACGCCCAATACCGCCAGGGCGATCACACTCAGTACCGACTGATATATGGTGCGGAAGCGATGATGCAGGCGCTGGTTGCGCAATTGTTTGTGCTGGGAACGCAGCGCCTGGTTTTGGAGCTTCAGGTTCTCGGCATGCAGATCGTGCAGTGCGGCTTCGCGCTGCGCGTGTTCACGCTGGAGCTTGAGCTGTTCGTCTAGATACTTCGCGGCCTGCTCGGAGGACTTCGCATTTTTGTTGGCCTCCTGCAGGGCGATGGAAGCGGCAAGGTCTTTATCAGCACCGGACGTTTTGTCATTCATTTGTTTAGCCCGACCAGTACCCGAAGGTGGCGCTAGGATACTCTTGGCTGGGTAGATTTACGCCTGGAGCGGGCCAGCCACCACCCATAGGTGGCGGCGTTGATGGCGATGACCAGAACGCCCAGAAAGATCTGTATCTCCGGGGTCAGGTGCGCGGGATAGAGGACCGGCAACAGGTAGTGCTCCACGAAATCACCGCGATAGGCGGCGACACTTGCCAGACCGCGCAACCAGTTTTCCAGATAGGTGAGTGGGCAGACGATATGCAGGAATTCCGTCAGCACACCCCAGATGAGGGCCGGCAGGTGCAGCCAGACGATCTTTTTCCAGCGGAATAAAAGCAGCCCTCCGGCGATCACGAAGAGCACGAAGGCGAAATGCGTGATGACGACAGCATCCGCTAGCCACAGGTACAGCACGGTGAATCTCCGCCGACAGCCGTCGGGCTATGAAGCCCGGCTTCAGGTCACGACCAATCCAGCACCACTTTGCCGGATTGTCCCGAGCGCATGATATCGAAGCCCTTCTGGAAATCGCCGATGGGGAAATGGTGGGTGAGCACCGGCGTGAGATCCAGTCCGCTCTGCAGCATGGCCGCCATCTTGTACCAGGTCTCGAACATCTCGCGGCCGTAGATGCCTTTCATAATCAGCCCCTTGAAGATCACCTGATTCCAGTCGATCGATACTTCGGCCGGCGGCAGTCCCAGCAGCGCGACTTTGGCGCCATGCGACATGTTGGCCAACATCTGGCGGAACGCCTGCGGGTTACCGGACATCTCCATGCCCACGTCGAAGCCTTCTTGCATATTCAGTTCTTGCATCACCTCTTCAAGTTTCTGTTTCTGGACGTTGACAGTGCGGGTGGCGCCCATCTTGTTGGCCAGTTCCAGCCGGTAATCGTTGACATCGGTGATGACCACGTAGCGCGCGCCCACGTGTTTGGCGATGGCTACCGCCATGCAGCCGATGGGACCGGCGCCGGTGATGAGCACGTCTTCGCCCACCAGATCGAATGATAAGGCCGTATGTGTGGCGTTACCGAAGGGATCCAGGAATGCGGCGATGTCATCGGTGATCGCATCCGGCAGCGGATAGGCATTGACGGCGGGGATCGCCAGATACTCCGCGAAACAGCCGGGCCGGTTCACGCCCACGCCCACCGTATTGCGGCACAGATGCCGGCGTCCGGCGCGGCAGTTGCGGCAGTGACCGCAGGTGATGTGGCCCTCGCCGGAAACACGCTGGCCGATCTTGAAACCCTGAACTTCGTTACCGATCTCCGCCACCACCCCCACGAATTCGTGGCCGACGGTCATGGGCACGGGGATGGTCTTCTGCGCCCAGGCATCCCAGTTATATATATGGATGTCGGTGCCGCAGATAGCGGTCTTCTTGATCTTGATGAGCAGATCATTGGGCCCGATCTTGGGTCTGGGCACATCCTGCAACCAGATACCTTGTTCGGCTTTTGCCTTCACCAGTGCTTTCATTGTATGTCTCCGAAATTGATCTTTTGCCCGATATCTGCGTTGCGGCCTGTCTCGCAAAAAACCGCTCACGGCGTCCTGCCTACCGCGACACTTGTACATCCATATACATCGCTCACGTACTAGCGTGTACGCACCGCTTGGTGGACCGTCCGCGCCTTGCTCTCGGCCAAAATTTCTAATTTCTTGCCTTGTTAGTTAATAAATGATTTCTTACTTTATTACACCGAAACTGCGTCCGATCTTCGCGAACGCGGTGATGGCTTTGTCCAGATGGGCTTTCTCATGGGCGGCGGACATCTGCACGCGGATGCGTGCCTGGCTCTGCGGCACCACCGGGAATGAGAAACCGATCACATAGATGCCTTCCTTCAGCAACTCATCCGCCATACCCTTGGCGAGCTTGGCGTCGCCCAGCATCACCGGGATGATGGGATGGTCGGCGCCCGCCAGGGTGAAGCCGAGCTTGTGCATGGCGCTACGGAAATATTGGCTGTTGTCATGCAGCTTCTGACGCAGCGCGCCGCCTTTCTCCAGCAGGTCCAGGACCTTGATCGATGTGGCGGTGATCACCGGCGCCAGGGTGTTGGAGAACAGGTAAGGCCGCGAGCGCTGCCGCAACCACTCGATGATCTCCTTGTGGCCGGAGGTATAACCACCGGAAGCACCGCCCAAAGCTTTGCCGAGCGTGCCCGTGAGGATATCCACACGTCCCATGACACCACGAAACTCGTGACTGCCGCGGCCGTGTTCGCCCATGAAGCCCACCGCGTGGGAATCATCCACCATCACCAGGGCGTCATACTTGTCAGCCAAGTCGCAGATGCCCTTGAGGTTGGCGATGATGCCGTCCATGGAGAACACACCATCGGTGGCGATGAGCCTGAAGCGGCAAGCCGATGCTTCCTTGAGCTTGGCTTCCAGATCCGCCATGTCATTGTTGTTGTAGCGCAGGCGCTTGGCCTTGCACAGACGTACACCGTCGATGATGCTGGCATGGTTGAGCGCGTCGCTGATGACTGCATCCTGTTCGTCCAGCAGCGTCTCGAACAGGCCGCCGTTGGCATCGAAGCACGAGGAATACAGGATGGTGTCATCAGTGCCGAGAAATTTCGAGAGCCGCGCTTCGAGTTCCTTGTGGATTGTCTGGGTGCCGCAGATGAAGCGCACCGAGGACATGCCGAAGCCGTATCGCGAGAGTGCCGCCTGCGCGGACTTTATCAACTCCGGGTGGTTGGCGAGGCCCAGATAGTTGTTGGCGCAGAAATTGATGACTTCATCACCGTCGCCCACCCGGATGGCCGCCTGCTGCGGCGTGGTGATGACGCGCTCGGCCTTGTAGAGGCCGGCTGCCTGTAGACCGGCGATTTCCTTGCGGAGATGGGCGAGCAAAGCCTGGTTCACGGCGGGCTCCGGTATACGGGGAGGTGGGAAGCGTGGAATTATACCAGCCTGCAATAATCGGGGTATGCCAGATTTTCGAAAACAAGCTGTTACTGTTAACTCTATGGTCATAAAACATGTTGATACCGGGGCGCGTGTGCGTCTGGATAAATGGTTGTGGTGCGCGCGCTTTTTCAAGACCCGCAGCCTGGCAACGGCAGCTGTGAGCGGCGGGAAAGTGCATGTCAATGGCGCGCGCGTCAAGGCTGCACATGAAGTACGCATCGGCGACCAGCTGGAGATCACCCGCGGTAGCGAGCGTTATGTCGTGGTGGTGCGCGGACTATCGCTGAAGCGCGGATCCGCCTTAACCGCGCAACAGCTTTATGAAGAAACGGCGGCCAGCCGCGAGACCCGGGCGCGGCATGCGGAACTACGCAAACTTGCCGCGCTGGCGAGTCCCGCACCCGCCAGGCGCCCCGACAAGAAATCACGCCGGCTGATCCACCGCTTCAAGCAAGGTCTGTGAAAACCATGTGTTAGACATGTATCAAGTAAATTGTTTCATAATTATCTCGTATATGTATAACATAGCTATATAAATCAATGATATATATAAATATTATTGTTTCATGTATTGTTTCAGCATGGTTGATACTCTGGATCTTCTGTCACTACTTACCCGCCGAGGCGTCATGCCGGCGGGCGAGCTGCTACGCACTCTGGATACCAGCCGGCCCACACTTTCGCGACTGGTCAAGGGACTTAAAGGGCAAGTGGTGCGCATCGGTCGGCGGCGTGGCGCGCGCTACGGAGCCTATCGCCAAGTGCCTGGCATACCATCACAGTTGCCGGTATTCCGGGTAAGCCAGTTAGGGTTGGTTGAGCGTATCGCCACTCTGCATCTTCTGGCGGGTGGCAGCGGCAGGCAATGGCTGGAACAGGTGGAAATCACAGGCGATGTATTCGAGGGGTTGCCACCGATTATTGTAGACATGGCGCCCCAGGGCTATCTCGGCCGGCACTTTGTAGATATACATCCTGAGCTTGGCTTGCCGCGCCGTTTGCAGGACTGGAATAACGATCACCGTCTCATCGCCGTGGCGCGGCGCGGTGAGGATTGCGCGGGTGATTTGATAATCGGCGAAGAATCGCTGGACCGTTTCTCGGCGCAAGCGCGTGAGCCGGCGACTCGAAAAGACTATACGCGCCTTGCACGCGCCGCCGCCGCGGGCACGGCAGGCTCCTCCGCTGGCGGTGAACAGGTGAAGTTTACCGCCTGGACTGGCGCACACAACGTGATCGTGAAATTCACCCTTGGCGACAATAGCCCCATCGATCAGCGCTGGCGTGATCTGCTGGTGTGCGAGTCTCTTGCCCTTGAGACATTGCAAACGCACGGCATTCCCGCCGCGGCCTCGCGCATCGTGGATGTCGGTAGTCAGCGGTTTCTGGAAGTGGAACGCTTCGACCGTTTGGGGGCGCGCGGACGGCGCGGTGTGCTTACCGGCGGCCCGTTGGATGACAACCTTTATGGAAAGCGTGATAACTGGCCGGCATTGGCCGGCCGTCTGGCCAGGGATGATTTACTGGCAGCGAGAGATGCGCGCCGCATCATTTTGCTGGAAGCATTCGGCGAACTCATCGGCAACAGCGACCGCCATTTCGGCAATCTCGCCTTTTTTGCGGATGCTGTGCGGAGCACGCCCCGGCTGGAACTCGCACCGGCTTACGACATGCTGCCAATGGCGTTCGCGCCTCAAAATGGTATCGTGCCGGACATACACCTTGGCCCCGTGCGCCCGCGCGCGCAGGTTTTGGAGGTCTGGCCGGAAGCTGCGGCACTCGCAGCCAAATTCTGGCAGCGTGTGGCCGAAGATGAACGCCTGAGCGCGGTTTTCCGCGCAGCGGCAAAAGCATCAGCGGACAAACTGGATAAGGCTTAACGTAATATAAAAAGGGAATTCTGTTTCATGTCCCAGTCTCAGCCGCTCTACCCAACGAAATCCGTGACCGTGCGCTGAGCTTCGCACGAAAGAAATTTCCCGATGCTTCTCTGGCGGACCTCTACGACCCCATCAGTATGCCGCCGGTTTTACGCGAAGCGCACACAGCACTGGATAAAGCCGTGGATGCAGTTTATGGTAAGCAAGGTTTCAAATCCGACGCCGAGCGTGTCGCCTTCCTGTTCGATCTCTACCAGAAATACACCACGCTGCTGCCGGAGGCTGAAAAGCCCAAGCGCGCTCGCAAGCGGAAGGCGACTTGATGTCACGACCCGTCACCCCCTCATCGCTGTCGACCTGATTATCGAGCTGAGCAATCGGTCAGGACGGCCGATCGTATTGATCGAACGGCGCAACGCGCCGCATGGCTGGGCGCTGCCAGGCGGATGCGTGGATGTGGGCGAGACGCTGGAGCAGCATTGAAGGTACTGGGATAGCGGCGTATTTTGGTCATACTATTTCATACTGATCGATACAGGTTATGGCCGGTGCCTTGAAGAAAGTCATTTTCTTGCCACCCGATATCATCCGCGAGGCAGAGCAGCAGGCCGAGGCCGAGGGCAAGACCCTGAGCGCGGTGATTCAGGAGGCGTTGCGCGCCGCGCGTGCCACACGGCTCAAGGGCGAACTCAAAACCTTGCAGAGCTACTGGCAACGCAAGGCGCGCAAAAAAGGCATACTCAGCTAGCGCGAACTCGAACGTTACCTGGGTCTGGGAAAGCCGGGTACAAGACCAAAATAGGCGAGTTGGCCTGGAGTGGATACCGGAGCATTCGCGTGAGGTGTGATATTGGTTTTAATCTGTGAAAAAGGAGCAAGCCAGCATGAATACGCGGGATATGGTCAAGCAGGCACTGCAGCTTGATCCAGCGAAGCGCTTTGAATTAGTGGAAGAGATTTTACACAGCCTGGATCAGCCCGATCCGGTGATTGATGCCGTGTGGCTAGAAGAGGCGGAGCGTCGGCTCGCGGCTTACCGGGCCGGGAAAGTGAAAGGTATTCCCGCCGAAGATGTGTTCGGCAAAGTGTAATGCGGCTTGTCGTTTCGCCCGAAGCGCGTCTGGAATTCGAGGCTGCGGAGCGCTACTACAATCAGCAGCTGCCTGGTCTCGGCAACCTTGGCCGCTCGCGTTTCCCGTTGAACGCGGGGATATCCGCCGTATGGTCTTAAGTCGTTTTCCCTACAAGTTGCCGTACGCGGTGGAAGCCGACCATATTTACATCATCGCCGTGGCTCATCAGCACCGCAAACCAGAGTATTGGATCAGGCGTACCGAGCACTCATGAGCGTCTTCATGCTGAACATCTATCAGGAGCTGCGCCGCTGGGTGGGCATAGACTGGGACGCGGAAAGGTTTGATGTGGGGGCAGCCAATCGTGCACTGCGTTCACGGTCACGATGAAAGTGACGGACATGCCACGCCCCGTCACGCCCCTCATCGCTGTCGACCTGATCATCGAACTGAGCGATCGGCCGGGACGACCGATCGTATTGATCGAGCGGCGCAACGCGCCCCATGGCTGGGCGTTGCCGGGTGGCTTCGTGGATGTGGGCGAGACACTCGAACAGGCCGCAGCGCGTGAGGCATTGGAGGAGACCGGCCTCAAGGTAAAACTCAAAGTGTTGCTGGGCTGCTATTCCGATCCGGCGCGCGACAACCGTGGGCATACGGTGAGCGCCGTGTATGTGGCCGAGGCCAAGGGCCAACCCCAGGCCGGTGATGATGCCGGCAAGATTTCCGTGATTAACCCGTTGACGCCTCCCAAGCTCGCCTTCGATCACGCGCTGATCCTATCCGATTACCGCCGTTACCGTGAGACTGGCATGTCTGCGCCTATGCGAAGCTGACCAGTGCTATCCCATGACTGATGTTTCGTTCCTCGAATATGTACATGAACAGCTTGCTGATATCCGTCAGCTGAGCATGCGGCCGATGTTCGGCGGCCACGGCTTGTATATGGGCGGAACATTTTTCGGGATTGTGCATAAGGGCGCATTGTATTTACGCACCGACGAGGCAAGCCGCGCTGATTATGTGCGTGCCGGAAGCCGCCCGTTTAACCCCAAGGGCAGGCAGGAACTGCACCGTTATTACGAAGTGCCCGCCGAAATACTGGATGATGGGCACGTGCTATGTGCCTGGGCGCGGACCGCTGCAAACACTGAAAAATAAACTATGACAGGGTAAAGCCACGCCGATGGCGGGCTTTTTCGGGGGCTTCCTATATAATTTGCGCCTCTGTTCACGCGGTTCTCCGTCATCCCCATGGTCAACACCACGCGCGTACAAATTCTCCTGGCAGTCGTCTGTTTCGGCATCGTATGGTTCGCCAATCTGCAACACCGCGACTTGTTCCAGACCGACGAAGGCCGCTATGCGGAAATCCCCCGCGAGATGCTGGTGAGTGGCGATTGGGTGACACCGCGGCTCGATGGGCTCAAATATTTCGAAAAACCCGCACTGCAATACTGGACAACGGCAGTCGCTTACACGCTGTTCGGTGAATCCAACTGGAGCTCGCGCCTGTGGACGGCGCTCACCGGATTCCTGGGTGTGCTCATGGCCGCCTGGGTGGGATGGCGTCTGTTCGATAGCCGGACCGGCTGGTGCGCGGCTTTGCTGCTGGGCAGCAGCATCTATTACATCATCATGGGGCATTTCAACACGCTCGATATGGGCGTGAGTTTCTTCATGTGCCTGTCGATATTCGCGTTCCTGTTGGCCATGCGAAGCGCAGATGCAGATAATCTGCGCACGCGTCGCGGCTGGATGTATCTCGCCTGGGCGGCCGCGGCCCTCGGCATGTTGAGCAAGGGACTGGAAGCCGTGGTGCTGCCGAGTGCGGTATTTATCATATATACCCTCGTCACCCGCGACTGGAAACGCTGGAGACAGCTGCACTGGTATGGCGGGGTGCTGATTTTCCTGGTCATTGCCGCACCCTGGTATGTGGTGGTGAGCCTGCGCAACCCAGATTTCTTCTATTACTTTTTCGTTTATGAGCATTTCTACCGGTTCCTGACGCCGGTGGCGCATCGTTATGGGGCCTGGTGGTATTTCATTCCGATCCTGCTGTTAGGGTTATTGCCTTGGTGGCCGCAGTTCATCCATTCGTTGATACGCCCATGGCGGCGGACTGATGCCGGCGCACCGGCCGCAGGCTTCAATCACGTGCTGTTCCTGTGGATCTGGTGTGTGCTGGTGTTTGTGTTCTTCTCGTTCTCAGATTCAAAACTTGCAAGCTACATCCTGCCAATATTTCCGGCGCTGGCCTTGCTGGTGGGGCGCGAACTGGCGGAACGCCGCCGCAGCGACGCACTCATCACCGCAGGTATCAGCATGCTGCTGGCGATCCTGGCCCTGTGGCTGGCGCCGCTTATCCAGGAGGATGGCGGCAATATCCCGCTGCAGCTTTATCAGGCGATCCTGCCGTGGATGGTGGCCGGTTGCGGGCTGTTGCTGATCGTCGCCATCATCAGTTTCTTCATGGCTTATTTCCGCTACGTCGGCACTGCCATGGCACTGGTCGGTGCCGGACTGTTTCTCTCCACTCAGATCATCACCACCGGTGCGCAAGTGCTGTCGCCGGTTTATTCAGGCCATTCCCTGGCGAAGCAGATCAGCGCATATAACAAGCCGGACATCCCGTTCTACAGCATCGATGATTACCAGCAGTCGCTACCGTTCTATCTCAAGCGTACCCTGACATTGGTGGCATACCAGGGTGAGCTGGCTTTCGGTATCAGCCGTGAACCGCAGAAATGGATCCCGGACCTTGACAGTTTCATAAAGCGTTGGCAGAGCGATCCCCAGGCACTGGCGGTAATGCCCACGGATACTTATCAGTCACTTGAAAAGAAGGGTGTCCCCATGCAGATCATCGGCCAGGATCCGGAACGCATCGCAGTGAGAAAACCATGAACCTCGTCAGTTTCCTGCTGGTGATCACCGGCGTGCTGCTCAACGCGGCCGCCCAACTGCTGCTCAAAGCCGGCGTACGCCACATGGGCGTCATACAATTGCAGTTTCAGAGTCTGCTGAGCGCCGGCTGGAAGCTGGCTTTCGAGCCGCACATCCTGGGAGGGTTGGTCTGTTATGTGGTGAGCGTGGTGGTGTGGATCCTGGCGCTGTCGCGGGTGCAGGTCAGCATCGCCTATCCGATGCTGTCCCTGGGCTATGTGGTGACAGCGATTGCTGCCTGGATGTTTTTCGGTGAGTCGCTGGGGGCTATGCGCATGACGGGCATCGCGGTGATCATCGTTGGCGTGTACCTGGTGGCGCGCAGTTGAAGGCCAGCAAGACAAAGATTTTTTAGCATCGGGAAAATCATGAGCGAGTATCTGCCGTTTACACGACCGACGATCGACGAACAGACTATCGAGGATGTCGGCGAAGTGTTGCGCTCGGGCTGGATCACCACCGGCCCCAAGGTCGAGCAGTTCGAGCGTGGCCTGGCTGACTATCTGGGTGGCCAGCGCCAGGTGCGTGCTTTCCTGCACGCCACCGGCGCACTCGAAGAAGCACTGGTAGTGTGCGGCATCGGCCCCGGTGACGAGGTGATTGTGCCGGCCATGACCTTTGCGGCTACCGCCAATGTGGTGGTGCGTCTGGGCGCGAAGCCGGTGCTGGTGGATGTGGACCTGAAATCCCGCAGTCTGCTGCTGGACCAGGCCGCCGCCGCCGTGACCCCGAAGACCCGCGCCATCATGCCGGTGCATCTGAATGGTTTGGCCGCGGACCTGGACGGCGTGTACGCGCTGGCGATACGACACCGCCTGCGGGTTGTGGAAGACGCCGCCCAGGCCATCGGCACCTTATATAAGGGTCGCAAGCTGGGTTCCTTCGGCGATATGGTGGTGTTCAGCTTCCACGCCAACAAGAACCTCACCACCATCGAGGGCGGAGCGGTGTCGCTGGCCAGCCCGGAAGAAGCCAAGACGCTCGAGATCCTGCGTTTCCACGGCATCACCAAGTACGCGGACGGCACCATGGACGTGACGCGCGCCGCCAGCAAACACAACATGACGGATGTGGCCGCGTGCGTGGGCCTTGGCCAGTTGCAGCGCCTGGATGAATTCAACAAGAAGCGCCGCCAGCTCGCTTACCGTTATTTCGAGTTGCTGGCTGACGAGGAACTGGGCGTGGTGCCGGCACGCGGCGATGAGGGTCATAGCTGGCACATGTTCACGCTGTTGCCACACTACAGCGGCGCCTGCCCGGATCGCAAAACACTGCGGGAACGCATGCACAAATGCGGCATTGGTCTCGGTATTCACTACCAGGCGCTCAACCAGTTCACGCTCTACAGAAACATGGGTTACCCTGAGGGCCGGTTTCCGAACGCCGAACGCATTGGCCGCGAGACCGTCACGCTGCCCTTGTTTCCGGCCATGGCCCTATCCGACGTGGAGCGTGTATGCGAAGTGTTGGCTCACTGCCTGAAAACAGCGTAAATGCTGGAGAACCTGTAATGGCAAAATCAGAAAAAACCCATCTACCGGAAGTCTCCGTGGTTATTCCGGTCTACAACGAACAGGAATCCCTGCCGGATCTGTTCGCGCGCCTGTACCCGGCCATGGATGCCCTGGGGCGCAGCTATGAATGCGTGTTCGTGGACGATGGCAGCGCCGACCGTTCCGCGGCACTATTGCGTGAGCAGTTCGAGCGACGCCCGAATCAAACCCGGGTAGTGCTGCTGCAGAGCAACTTCGGCCAGCATGCCGCCATCCTCGCAGGCTTCAGCACCAGCTGTGGCGAACGCATCGTCACGCTGGACGCGGATCTGCAGAATCCACCGGAGGAGGTCGGCAACCTGCTCAAGAAGATGGACGAGGGCTACGACTATGTGGGGACCATACGGCGCAATCGCCATGACGTGGCCTGGCGCAAGCTGGCCTCGCGCCTGATGAACCGGCTGCGGGAGCGCATCACCAAGGTCAAGATGACCGACCAGGGCTGCATGCTGCGCGCCTACGCGCGCCATGTGGTGGACGCCATCAACAGCACCAGCGAGATCAACACTTTCATACCGGCGTTGGCTTACCTGTATGCGCTCAAGCCGGTGGAAGTCGAGGTTGAGCACGATGAGCGCCAGGCGGGTAAATCCAAGTATTCACTCTACAAGCTCATACGCCTGAATTTCGACCTGGTCACTGGCTTCTCGGTGGTGCCGCTGCAGGTGTTCTCGTTCGTCGGCGTGCTGATCGCCGGCGCATCACTGCTGCTGTTCATCTACATCATGGTCTATCGCATCCTGTATCCGCAGGGCACGGTGCAAGGCGTATTCACGCTGTTCGCCATCGTGTTCTTCTTCATCGGCATCCTGCTGTTCGGCATCGGGCTGCTGGGTGAATACATCGGGCGTATCTACCAGGAAGTCCAGCGCCGGCCGCGCTACCTGGTGCGCGCAATACTGGAAAAGAAAGTATCTGATGACTAGCGCGGTTGTCTTCGCCTACCACAACGTCGGAGTCCGCTGTCTGTCGGTACTGCTGGCGCACGGCGTCAAGATACCGATGGTGGTCACCCATGAGGATGATCCGCGTGAGAACGTCTGGTTCGGCAGTGTCCAGAGGCTGGCGGAACTGAATCACATCCCGGTGGTGACGCCGGAGCGTCCCAACAGCGTGGAGCTGGCGGAACGGCTGGCGGCTGCCAAGCCAGATTTCCTGTTTTCCTTCTATTACCGCTTCATGCTCAAAGAGGCGCTGCTCAGCATCCCGCGGCGCGGCGCTCTTAACATGCATGGCTCGCTGCTGCCGAAATACCGCGGCCGGGTGCCGATCAACTGGGCCATCATCCATGGTGAGCGCGAGACTGGTGCCAGCCTGCATTATATGGAAGCGAAACCGGACGCTGGCGAGCTGGTGGACCAGCAGGCGGTGCCGATCCTGCCGGATGACACCGCCATCGAAGTGTTCAACAAGGTGACGGTAGCGGCGGAGCTGGTGCTGGACCGCAGCCTGCCGGCACTGATCAAGGGTAATGCGCCGCGCACGCCGTTGAACCTCAAGGCCGGCAGTTATTTCGGACGTCGCGGCCCTGATGATGGGCGCATCGATTGGCAGCAGCCGGCACAGGCGGTCCATAATCTCATCCGCGCCGTGGCCCCGCCTTATCCGGGCGCCTTCAGCGTCTGCGACGGCAAGCCGCTGCGCATCCTCCACAGCCATTACGCCGGCGAAGCCGCGCGTCATGGCAAGACGGTTTTATATGTGGAGCAAGGCCGCTGTTTCGCGGATTGCGGCGACGGCAAGCGCTTTGAAGTCGTGATCCTTGAATTGAACGGCGCAAGCATGGATGCGGCGTGTCTGGCGGAACATTTCGGAAATCAACCACTTTCTTTGGGAGACTGAGCGTGCGAAAAATACTCATCCTGGGCGTGAACGGCTTCATCGGCCATCATCTGAGCAAGCGCATCATCGAGACTACCGACTGGGAAGTCCACGGCATGGACATGTTCACGGACCGGGTCAGCGACCTGCTCAGCAACAAGCGCTTCAAATTCTTCGAAGGCGATATCACCATCAACAAGGAGTGGGTGGAGTATCACGTGCGCAAGTGCGACGTAGTGCTGCCGCTGGTGGCCATCGCCACGCCTGCCACCTATGTGCAGGATCCATTGCGGGTGTTCGAGCTGGACTTCGAGGCCAACCTGCCGATCGTGCGCCAGTGCGTGAAATACAAAAAGCGCGTGTTGTTCCCGTCCACTTCCGAGGTCTACGGCATGTGCCATGATGCCGGCTTCGATCCCTACAGCTCGGAGCTCATCCTCGGGCCGATCCCCATGCAGCGCTGGATCTACAGCTGCTCCAAGCAGCTCATGGACCGCGTCATCTGGGCCTATGGTGCCAAGGAAAAACTGGATTTCACCCTGTTCCGGCCCTTCAACTGGATCGGCCCGGGACTGGATTCCATCTATACGACCAAGGAGGGCAGTTCGCGTGTCGTGACCCAGTTCCTGGGCCATATCGTGCGCGGCGAGAACATCAAGCTGGTGGACGGCGGTGCGCGCAAGCGCGCCTATACCTATATAGATGATGGCATCGATGCGCTCATGAAGATCATCGAGAACAAGGATGGCGCCACCAGCAGCCGCATCTACAACATCGGCAACCCCAGGAACAGCCATTCAGTCAAGGAACTGGCGGACATGATGCTGGAGATCGCCAACAGCATGCCCGAATACCGCGACTCGGCCAGGAAAGTGAAACTCATCGATGTGAAAGCCGACGACTATTACGGCAAGGGTTACCAGGACGTGGAGAACCGGCTGCCGAACGTGGATCACACCCGCAAGGAACTGGGCTGGGAGCCGAAAGTGGACATGAAGACCGCGCTCACGAAAATTTTTGAGTTCTACCGCGGCCACGTAGCCGAGGCACGGCGGTTGGTCGAAGAAAACGGGTGATTCGCGCAATTAGCACCACCACTGATCGAAGCGAGACACGGGCCAAGGCGGCCTGCAAAGCGTCTACCGGGTTGCGCGAAACAAATAGATGACTGCTTTTCCTAGTTAATAATGGATAATATTAGTGCTATCGTGCATTCGTATTTTAGTATGGCACGGCGGGTTTTTTATGGCACATGCTGCAAAACTGAAAGTGATAGGCACCAACGGCCAGATTTCGCTTGGCAAGGAGCATGCCGGCCGTCAAGTCACCGTTGAGGAGGTGGGTGAGGAGAAGTGGCTCATTACCGGTGTGGCTGTAATTCCCAAAAGCGAACTCTGGCTCCATGAGCCGAAAACCGCTGCAGCCCTTACCCGCTCAATCCGGCGCGCGGAGACCACGCCAACCCAGGAAACCGATCTAGATGCCTTGGAACACGATCTGACTTCGCGTAAATAGCGCCACATGGCCACGGCGCGGCTGGATCTCAATGACCCTGATCTGAAAGCCGCGTTGTCCCGTTTGTCAGAAACGGGCCGCAAGGAAGACATGGGCACTTTTCGAAAGATTGTCCAGATGAACTGGGAGCAGATTTACCGCGACAAGGGATTGAATTGGGAAAAGATCAAGTCGCGCCCCGGTCCCGCGGATCATTCCCTGTATTCATTCCGAATCAGTCGGAGAATTCGTGGAGCGGCATACCGGGATGGCGATTTTATGCGTGTCTTGGCGGTACACGAAGATCATGACTCGGCGTACACTTAGCCACAAATGTGCGCTGAAATACGCGATAAAATCGCGCCGCTGCGGCATCTCAAACCGGAATACATCAAGCCGGGTTTTGCCGACCGGGCACAACCGCATTTTTCGACGAGGTTTTGGCAACAATTAGTGTGTGTGCCGCGCACACGCGCTGATGAAGGGGGGTTGGGGATATGCCACGTCGTTACGCATTGTTGATACTACTCACCGTACTGGTGCTGATGGCCTCAGTCTCCGGCGGTATTCTTTCATTCTACAGTTACCATGTACCATTCAGATCTGATATTCACACCGGCGTAATCGAACCGATACCCGGTATGCCGCTGCCCTCCGGGATCCAGCCCGGTAATCAAATCGATCTATCTGCTTTGAAAGCTAATTCACGTATTGCTTTACTGGCGGGGTCAAATAAACCGGCTGGACATACCTATGAACTGGTAATCCACAAAGGCGATGGACTCGTCACAATCCCCTTCAAGCCAGCGGATTACAACGTTGATACCGACAAACGTGTGCAGTTTATCGGACATTGGCTAAGCTGGACTTCGTTATGCGGTTTTGTAGTGCTCGGTGTGATTTCATTGCTTAGTCTGTGGCGTGGGCACGGACGGGCGGCCAGGGGCATGGCCTTATGGGCAATCGCTGTGCTGCTCGCAACTGCAACCTTTTTATTGCCGCTTGACGGGATGTTGAGCTTGAGCGCCTTTCTGACATCCAATTTCCTTTTCCTGCTGGCCCGAGTCGGATTTTACATCATGATTGAATCCATACTCGCGCCGAGCCTCACGCCAGGAATGCGTGCATTGTGGCGTGGGATTTTCCTTGTAATCCTTGTGGTAGGTGTGGCAATCATACAGTTTGGCGGCCCTATCCTGTTTGTCATGCGCAGCTGGTCGGGATGGACCTCAACGGGATATGTCGTTATCTGGACTGCGAGTTACCTGATCCCTGTGCTTATGCTGTTCGTGAATTATCGCCACGCAGGTACACAACAGCGACTGCGCCTGCGCTGGGCGTTATGGAGCAGTGTTGCATGGTTGATTGGGATATTTCTCAGCAATACAGGGATTCTTGGCACCCCATATTCCGCGATGGGAAGCAACTTTGCCCAACTGCTGGGGATGTGCGGCTTTCTATACGCCGTGCTAAGGCATCAATTGATGGACGTCTCCGTGATCCTGGATCGCACACTGGTGTATGGCGGTGTGACTGCCCTGGTGGTCGGGATTCTGGCGGCTGTGAATACCGTTGTACAGCATGCCGCTCTGGGAACAAGTGCCAGTCTGCTGCTGCAGATCGTTGTACCGTTAGCCCTCGGTATCGTGCTCAGCCGGATCCGGTTATATGCAGAAAGTGCTGTGGAACGTGTGTTCTTCAGAAAGAAGTACCTGGCCGAGAAGGCTTTGCGAAGTTTTGCGCGGCGCTGTGGGCACATCGAGCGGAGCGATCGACTCATGGAGGCGGCTACCACGGCAATTCGCCAGAATCTGGGCACCACGGGTGTGGCGCTCTATGAGCGCAGGGATGATATTTATGTTTGTGTTCGTCATGATGGCGAGATGACTTATCCGCAACAAGTCAACAGCGACGATGACGCCTTCGTGGCTGCCCGTGGCGATCTTAAGGAAGTTGATCTCTCTGAACTCCACAGCACCCTCGGGACTGATGGCTATGTATTTCCCATGATGGCGCACGGCATTCCACAAGGCGTGCTGGTATGCGCAAACCGTCCCGGTGAGCATTACGCCGCCGATGAGCGCAAACTTTTGACTTACATAGCCCATCAAATGGGTTTGGCCTTGTATTCCCTGCGCATGCGGGCCAGGGATAAACTCATTGATGCGCTGGCCAGCGGCGCGCTTCCCGTTCCGGCCGAAGTTCAGGCCAAAGCCCGCGAGCTGGTGAGCCAGATTTCACTGGGCTGAAATACCTGCGATACAGTCACATAAAGTATTACCGGGAAGCTCAAAATCTGCGTATGCTGCAGCCGGCAGAATAGCGTATGCCTTCAACGTATGTCTGGGGATAACAGGAGATTTCCATGCATCGCCGCTACGGGCTTTTGATACTGTTCACGGTCATCATCGTGTTGGCTTGTGCCTATAGCAGCCTTATGACTTTCCAGACCTCGGGACTGCCATTTTCAATCCAGGTAACGGATGCCCATACCGCGGTAATCGAACCGATTCCAGGCTTCCCGCTACCGAACGACCTGCAAGCAGGCGATCAGATCGATCTCGCTGCGTTGCCGCGCTCGACCCGCATCGTGATCGCCATGAAACAGGTCAGAAATATTCCATTGGCGCAGACCTATATGTTCGCGATCCACCGGGGTGGGACCGAGATTACAGTTCCGGTAAAGAGTGTAAATACCAGCAGCATCGGTGTGCGCTGGTCAGAGTGGGCATTTTCCAGTTTCATCGTATTGCTCGGCGGCATTGCACTGCTCGCCCTGTGGCGCGGCCGCGGCCGCGCTGTGGCGGGCATGGTGCTCTGGGCGACCGCCTTTCTTGGTGGCACCACGGTCAGCTTTCTGCCATTCGATGGGATGCTGGGGCTGGGTATCCAAGTGGGGGTTGCAGTGTTTTACCTGCTCGCGCGGGTCGGCTTCTATGTGCTGGTCGAGTCCATGGTGGTGAGCACGCTTACGCCTCAGGCCCGTTTGCTCTGGCGCGGCAGCTTGCTGCTGCTTCTCGTCGCGGGTGCCGTCGTGGCGATAGGCGCCTCCCTCGCCTTTGTCGCCACAGGTTGGGCGGGACTCTTGTTGCCCCAGTATGAGGCCGCTCTTACTGCGCCTTATCTTATCCCGGTTGTGCTGCTGTTTGCGAGCTATCGCCGCGCGCAGGCCGTGCAAAGGCTGCGCCTTCGCTGGATGCTGTGGAGCAGTGTGGTGTTTGTCATTACGGTTTTTATTGCGAACACTTCCATACTTGGCCTTTTAGCTTCCAACATTACGTATCCCTTTATGCTCGTGATCGCCATGACCGGCTTCCTGTATTCGGTAGTGCGCCACCGGGTGGTGGATGTCTCAGTGGTAATAGACCGTACCCTGGTATATGGCGGCATGACAGCTCTCGTCATTGGTGTGCTGGCGGCTGTCAACAGTTTGGTGCAACACGCGGCACTCGGCACTAATGCGAGCCTCTTGCTCCAGGTGATCGTGCCGCTGGCTCTTGGCATTGTGCTCAGTCGCGTACGTGCGTATGCGGAGCGGATCGTGGAACGGGTGTTCTTCAGGAAGAAGTATCTGGCGGAGTTGGCGTTGCGACGCTTCGCGCGGCATTGTGGAGGCTATGAGAGTACTGAAGAACTTTTGATCGTAACTGCGCAAATTATTCACGGGAATCTGAATACGCCCGGCGTCGCCATATACATGCGTTCCAGTGGCAACTACACAGCGGCACGCTGCGAAGGGGAGATTACCTACCCACTGAACGTCAAAATAGACGATCCCGCCTTCGCGGCGGCACGCACAGGGCAAAAAGAGATTGATCTGTCGGAACTGCACAGCACCCTGGGCAGTGATGGTTATGCATTTCCCATGACGGCTCAGGGTGGCTTGCAGGGTTTGCTGGTGTGCGCCAACCGGCCGGGGGAGAACTACGCCGCGGACGATCGCAAGTTGCTGGTTTATGTGGCACGTCAGTTGGGCGGTGCGCTGCGTGAGCTACGGACGCAAGAGGCCATCAGGCAACTGGATGCCAAGGCGAAACTCGTGGATGCGCTGGCCAGCGGCTTGTTGCCTGTATCATCCGAGATTCAGGCCAAAGCACGCGAGTTATCGGGAGCGATGGCGACCTGAGACATTGGCAGGGCAGAATAGTCTCTGATTCGGTGTAATGCGTTTGCTTATCTGAGCCTGGTGCGCACCTGGCGAGTGGCTGGAATTTTCGGGAGAACCTTATGGGGCGTCGTTATCCGCTGATGATACTGCTCACGCTGCTTACCCTTGGCGCCAGCCTGTATGCCGGTATCATGGCCTTCAATCATTACGCTCTGCCATTCGATATCCATGTCGTGGATGCACACACCGCAGTTATTAGCCCCGTTGCCGGCTTACCGCTGCCACCGGGTTTACAGACGGGTGATCGCATCGATTTATCCGCTCTCCCACCATCCGCACGTGTCCTGATCAACGTCACGAGTTTCGCTGAAGGAAATCTACCGCCGAATCACGCTTATGATCTTGTGATAAACAGGGATAGCGGACCCGTCACTGTCCCAGTGACCACACGCACTTTCTTTCTACGCGGTTTGAGGCATTGGTGGTCATGGATAGCTTGTATATATGGGATGCTGCTTGCAGGAATATCTTTGCTGCTGATATGGCGCGGTCGTGACCGCGCGGCTGGGGCCATGATCTTCTGGGTCATGTCAGTATTATTTGGCAGCGCTTTTATCGCAGTGCCCGGTGAAGGTATGCCGGGATTCGCCTATATGCTGGTTGGCATCCTGTTTTTTCTGCTGGGAAGGGTTGGCTTTTATTTCACCGTGGAGTTTATGCTGGGCGCAAGTCTCAGCGCATCACGGCGCACGCTGTACCGTACCAGTTTCCTGATTATTCTGGCGGCGGGCGCCTTGCAGCAGCTAGGTGGTTCGATTGTGTTTGTCATGAGCGGTTGGGCCGAGCTGCTAAGGCCGCAATACGGCATGGTGTTCACCGCCGGTTACCTGGTTCCTTTGCTCATGCTGTTCCTGAGCTACAACACAGCCGAGGCAGCGTTGCGCAACCGTCTGCGTTGGTTATTGTGGGGCGGGGTGTTGTGGGTGGTGGGCATCTTTCTGAGCAATACCCCAGTATTTAATACTGATGCATCGTACTTGCTGAGTGATTCCTGTTATGCGGTGACTATGGCCATCTTCCTGTATGCGATCCTGCGCCACCGGGTGGTGGACGTGTCATTCGTCATCAGCCGCACGCTGGTGTATACCGCCACCATGAGCATCATCATCGGGTTGTTCGCGGCCATGAACAGTTTTGTGGAGCATGCCACGCTGGGACGGGACGCCAACTTGCTGCTGGAGCTGCTGGTGCCACTGCTGCTCGGCATCAGCTTCAACACCCTGCGCACGCGCATCGATGGCTACGTCAGCCGCCTGTTATTCCACCGCCAATTCCGTGCCACAGAGGCATTGAATGATTTTGCCCAGAGCTGCAAGTTCATCGACAAGCCGGAACGGTTGCTGGACCTGACTGTCGAGGAGATATACAGGCAAAGCGGTGCGCAGGGCGTGGCGATCTATGAACAGGCCGATGGCGATTACATAAGGGTTCGCCACCAGGGTAGTCTGGATTTTCCACAACGGGTGGAAGCGGATGATGCGGCGTTCGTGCAGCTGCGCGCCGGCAAGCGTGAGCTGGAATTGCATGCGCGTGCCAGCACCCTCGGTGCCGAGGGTTATGTCTATCCTTTGTCGCTGCGCAACACCGTCATCGGCGCCGTGGTGTGCGGGCCGCGGTCGGGAGAGGCGTACACCGCTGACGAGCGCCGGCTGCTTGCCAACGTGGCTTATCAGGTAGGCGTGGCGCTGCACGTATTGCGCATGGAGAACAAAGCGAAACTCGTGGATGCGCTTGCGAACGGATCACTGTCCGTTTCTGCCGAGATACAGACCAAGGCCCGTGAACTGGCTTACGTTACAGAATGAAAAAGCAGATCGGCCTCAAGATTGATGTGGATACCCTGCGCGGCACGCTGGAAGGCGTACCGGCGTTGGTCTCGGTTTTGCAGAAGCACGCCGCACAGGCCACTTTTCTGTTCAGTCTCGGGCCGGACAACACCGGCCGCGCCCTGCGGCGGATTTTTCGGCCCGGATTCCTTAAGAAGGTGTTCCGCACCAACGTGGCGGGTAATTACGGTCTGAAGACCCTGATGTACGGCATCCTGATACCGGGGCCCGATATCGGGGTGAA
>Ga0307372_10003401_pt1 | contig 25415 bp, 22 predicted proteins | sample OX1MG_FD_202533 | JGI IMG/M metagenome (GOLD analysis project Ga0307372, IMG submission 202533) | Soil microbial communities from Risofladan, Vaasa, Finland - OX-1 | ecosystem: Environmental > Terrestrial > Soil > Coastal area > Acid sulfate soil | place: Finland: Risofladan, Vaasa | collected...
GCGTATGTCTATCGCTCGGCCGACGGCGGCGTCAACTGGGCGTACTACCGAACGCTCCCGGCCTTCGGCGGCTACCCGGGCTTTGCGACAGCCGAGCACTGGCTGATTCTGGCGGCACCCGGCCAGTTACAAGAGACGACGGACGGCGGGTCAACGTGGCACAGATCCACCTCCGACTACAACCAGGCCTCGGGGGTGGCGCCCGCGATCACATTCGCGGACGCGATGGTGGGTTACGCGACTGTGCGGGGGGCTATCCAGCGCACCGTCGACGGTGGTAAGCACTGGAGCACGATTAGCACGCCCGGCACCTGAATCGGGGTGCAGTGCTCCATGGCCGACGTCCCAGCAATGTTGCAGAAGATCGCACCCTTCGCAGGCACGCCTGCCGAAATGCCGAGCACCATCGCGAACGTCTCTGACGCTCCGGCCGCGGGGCATGGCAGGCGGCGGCGCTCCAGGCGCGGCTTCGGGTCTCGATGAGATCGTGCGTCTGAATCGAGTACAAAGCGGACGCACCACTGTACAATCACGCGGTGGCACAGGCGACTCTAGCTCGCGAGCTAGCAACTACTGACAGGACTCTGAGGCGGCTCGCCGCAACTGGTGCTTTCCGCCCGCGTCGCCGCGGCAATAGCGAGTCGCTGGATCAGGAGGAGGAGTGGCTGAGGGTGCATTGGTCGCTGGTATCAGACTTACGAGCCGCTCTTCGGTCTGAGACGACCGTCCGGGCTGCGATGCTCTTCGGATCCATCGCCAAGGGAACGGATACACCCTCTAGCGATGTGGATCTGATCGTCGATCTCGATTCTCAGGATCCACTTGCCATCCGGAAGCTTCGGCAACGGCTGGCGGAAAAGGTGGCGCGACCCCTCGACCTCTTCCTTCTCAGTGATCTAGAGGCAGAGCCCGAGACGTTACTCCCGATCCTTTCTGATGCGCGCCCGGTCGTGGATCGCGCAGGGGTCTGGCCGAGGCTCGGCCACCAGCGTCGGAATCTCCAGTCTTTGGCCCGCCGCCGGACCCTTCGCGCGAGAAAGGGCTAGTTGGCGGCAGCGCCCGACATCGTTCGGGTCTGGAGCAACCTTCTTGTGCAGCGAGCACTGCTCCACGAGACGTTCGAGCGGTTTCGCGGCATTGACGACTACGGTCGACGGCTGCGCTCGGGCCACCTCCAGGATCGCATCGACGCCGCGGCCCTTGAGTCCTTCGCTAATGGTGTCTACGAGGTCCTCCTCGAACTCGGCGTTCAGTTGCTCCTAGCCGACGCCGCCGAGGACCGTGAGGCGGTCGAACGCCTTACTAGAGAAGCGCTCCTAGAGGTCTTGCTGGCACGGAAGGTGTTGTCGAAGGCTCAATGGGAGATTCTTGACGAAGTGCGTCTGGGCCGCAACGACCTCACTCACAGGGCGTCGTTCGTGCCGTGGAAACAGGTGTGGCGACACGTCGAACTGATTGAAGGCTCAATCGACAAGATCATGGCGGGGTTCCAGGAGAATTTTGAAAGAGTCCAAATGCCGCTCGATATGGACTTCCCTGAGTTCGAGTGAGGACTCTAGTCGGACGGCGTCTCAAGGGCCTTCCTGGGGGGCGTGACCGAGGTCACGTTGCCGTTGGAGTCGTAGCCGTAGCTGGTGGTGTTGCCGTTGCCATCGATGGTGGAACAGAGCTCCCCGGTCTTGGCCCCGCAGCTGACCCCGCTATCGCCCTGATACTTGTTTTGAACGTGGGTGCCGCCCGTACTCCAATCGCAGGGGGTGGTCTGACCGGCGTAGGAGTCGGTCAGATTGCCGCTGGCGCGCGCAATCACGTACTCAATGCTGCCCGCCGCGTGTTTCCCCCGTCGGAGGGCTACGCGACCACTATCACCGAGATGCGGGTCGGCTGACCCCTGGCGGCCTTGGTCAACGGCATTGAGTAGGCCATCGGTTCGAGTCCTCTTGGCGGGTCCCTGGTTCCAACAATACAAACCGCCTGCCAAGGATTCCCGGGCCGATCATCGACCTCGGCTGACCTTAAGGCACCAGGACGAGGCCGATGCCCGGCGTGGTTCCGCCGCCGGGGGATCTGCCGAGACCGGGGACCAATTCAGGCACGCCGCGAAGGTCATCGGGGATGGCACCGGAACATGAACTCCCTCGAGCCCCCCGCTAGCTCGCCCAACCTGGCCAGCGCCTTTTGTTGGGCGAAGGGTAGGACGACCTACAGAATTAGCGAGATCGGAGGTGGCGACGGACCGACATGTTCCGTCGATACGAAAGCATCGCCAGTTCATTAGCACGGAGTGCCGCCTGCATGAGAGCCGGTCCCTTCGTTCTCCGGGAGATGGCGGTCTGGATGCGCCGTTCAAGCACCGGCCACAGCTCGTTCGCCAGCGACACCTTCAGGTTCGCGATCCCCGACGTCGGCCAGATCCTTTCGACGTTTGAACTGTCTGAAGAACGGACGTGGGCGACCTGCGTGATGAGTGTGGTTCTTCCGCGGGGGTAGGCGGCCGCGGCCAATGCGAGCAGCGCGTCGGCAAGTTGCCGATCGCTGAAGTGGGCGAACTCGAACGGCCATTTCCCCCACGTCAGGATTTCGACGATCCGAGCGTCGCGGGTGTACAGGTCGCGCCGTAGGTCTGCAGGCAGACCTTTCGTGATCGAGTCGAGAAGAAGCCTCCGCATTCTGCGTGCGAGCGCTACGAACGACGTCTAGGTACTCATCCCGTTCCTGCCGCTCTCGCTCCAGCGAGACAACGACGTGGCGACCACGCCCGGGAGCTTCAAGAGCATCAGCCGGCCATGCCCGCGCGGCGGCTTTGATGATCTCAATCGCTGGTCCCATGCTCGGAGCCTTCAGTGTGCGGTTGGGAAGTTTGAGCGTACGAGGGCTGCATCACCGTCGAGATGGAGGTTGCTGCATTCACTGCGATTGCACGGCATCGAGGTGTGTCTTTCGGCCAAATGCTGTATGCGGGAGACGATGTCAGCGAAAGGCGTGGGATGATCGCAACTGGACGACGACTTCAGCCAGAGGCGATTTGTTCTGGCTCGCGGTGGAGGCAGCGCTAAGACTCGGGCCAGCATCATGAGTCGTGCGTGCCCGGAGCCAGCAGTTCCAAACGGTTCCCCCAGGGATCGCTCGTGTAGAAGCGGCGTACGCCAGGTAGTTCCATATCCCATCTCACGTCGTGCCCGGCGCTGGCCAACTTATCAGCAAGCGTCTCAAGATCGCTAACCGATCTTGCCAGTATGGCGGGATGGGCCTTGGTCGCGGGCGCGAAGGGCTGCTCGACTCCGATGTGGAGCTCTTGTCTCCCCAGCCGGAACCAGACTCCGCCGCGCTTGGCCAGCGCAGCCGGTTTGGGGATCTCAATCAAACCGAGCAAGCCACAGAAGAAGGCTCGCGCCGCCTCTTCACAGCCAGGCGGTGCGGCAATTTGTACATGGTCGAGGCCGCTGATCATTCCCCCATTGCGCACTAGTCCAGCAGTATGGCCCTGCTAGTGGCGGCCTCCATCCGCCCACATTCGCAATCGTCCGCAGTCGCCGAACCTTCGATTCATGGATCGAGGCTATCCGGCGCAGGGGTAGACCGCCGACCACGGGGTCAACACCGATGCGGTTGCAGCGCTACTTGATCTCAGGCAGGGAGATTGTGTTGCCGATCAAGGTGAGCCTCAAGGTCCGTCACACCTTCATCCACGCCGGACGACCGCAGACCAACGGATGCGTAGAGAGGGTCCAGGGCACCATCCTCCAGGAATGCTGGAAGCCCGCCTTTGCCCGCTAGTCAAGCTCACCGGGCTTCAGCGAGAGTTCGTCGCGAGCGGCAAGTCACGGATCTTGCGCGGGCTCAAAGTCACCCCGAAGCCACCGACGTTTCACCAGTGCAAGCCGATTTCAGAAGGGCGCCCGGAGATCGAAGTCCCTTCCAAGGTCGCCTTTGTCGAGGTGCAGGTAGCGCATCACCATCACGTAGCTCGAGTGTCCCAAGATCCGGCGGAGCCGCTCCATCTCGCCGCCATTTCGCAGGTAGCGGGTGGCGAACGTGTGCCGGAAGCGATGGGCGTGGACGGGGAAGCCCACGCGATAGCGCACCCGGCGCAAAGGGTTGGCTACGCACATCAGGTCCGCCGAGAGTGCGGTGACGGCCCGCCGTGGGCCCTTTCCGTCCGTCGTCGTCCAGGGTTGTCCACCGTCGCTGCTGTCAAACTGCTGTCAGGTGACCGGCTGGCGGCAATGGCAACGCCCCCCATGCCGTCCGAGACGGCCCCGACCACTTCGACATCGTGCAGAAGCCGAGCCTCCATCGCCAGGCCTTCCCGTAGGATGCGCTGACTGGCTCTCAATAGGCTGGCGAATGGCGCATGTGAACTATGGCAAATGGCTTATGAGGGTATTGGCATACAACGCAGGGACCGCTAGGATCGACGGGTGACCTTCAACCCTTCTTATCGACGCCGAAACTTGGAGACGGAGGTCCGCGCTGCCATGGGCGATACCCGCGTCGTCCTGCTCGGAGGACCCAGGCAGGCTGGCAAAAGCACCCTTGCACAGGCGGCTGTTGGCCAGGGCCCAGGCGTCCTTTCCTTCACCCTTGACGACCAGGCCGTCAGGGCGGCGACCGAGGCCGACCCCCTAGGTTTCGTGGCCCGCGGGGCTCCCACCATGATCATCGACGAGGTCCAACGAGTCCCCCGCCTTGGGGATGCGATAAAGCAGGTGGTAGACCAGGACCAGCGGCCGGGGCAGTTCCTGCTCACAGGTTCGGCGAGCCTGGAAACAATCCCGATGCTCGCCCAGGCCCTGGTCGGCCGCCTTGAACCCCTCACGGTCTATCCGTTCTCGCAAGGCGAGCTTGCCGGCGACCGCGAGGACTTCATCGACAGGATGTTCGGCGGAGGTCCCGACCTGAACTTCGTTTCTCGGCTGGTGCGGGCCGAATACATTTCCCGCGCGGTCCAGGGCGGATACCCCGAGGTGGTGCAGCGGGCGCCCGGCCGGCGGCGAAGCCGATGGTTCGCCTCCTATGTAACAACCCTGATCCAACGCGACCTAACCGCTGTAGCCCATCTCCACCGGCTGGCAGATATCCCAGCCTTCCTTCGTCTGGTTGCTGCGCGAGCGACCGCACCCCTCAACTTCACGGCGCTCGGGCGGGACGCGAACATGCCCAAGGACACCGCCAACCGATGGGTGACCCTTCTCCAGCAGCTGTACCTCGTTCGGCTGACCCCAGCCTGGTACAACAATCAGACCAGTCGTGCCAGCCAGTCTCCGCGTCTTCACTTGGTCGACACCGGCCTGTGCGCCTACCTCGCCGGAGTCAATGAGCAGAGCTTCGATCAACCGACGATGGATCCCGGCTGGCTTCTCGAAAATTTCGTCGCGATGGAGCTCGTGAAGCAGCTCGGGTGGTCCGATATCGAAGTGGAGCTTTATCATTTCCGGACGCGAGACGGCCTGGAGGTCGATTGCGTCCTGGAGGCGCTTGACCGGCGCGTGTTCGGGATCGAGGTGAAATCGGCCATGACCGTCGGCGGTGCGGACTTTCGCGGTCTTCGGGTTCTGGCGAACGCAGCCGGGAAGAACTTCGTAGGAGGAGCAGTCCTCTACACGGGAAGAACCACTCTCAGCTTTGGCGACGGCCTCTGGGCGATACCGATCTCCGCGCTGTGGGCTTAAACGGGTGTAGGGGGGCGAAACTCAATCAGCCGAGATCGGCGACCCTGTTCCGATGCTCGAGCTACCCAGCCTCCTCCTCCAAACGCTGACCCGCCTCTTCCGTCGCCGCCGCGAACTCGTCCTGGAGAACCTCCTCCTTCGTCACCAACTCCAGATCGCCCTCCTTCCCGGCCTCGCCCGCGGCTAAAGACCAGGGATCGTATCCTCGGGCTGGTGGCCCGCCGCCTCGAGCGCGATTGGAAGCAACATCTGATCCTGGTCCGCCCAGAGACCGTCGTCGGCTGGCACCACCGCGGCTGGCGCCTCTACTGGCGCTGGCGCTCGGGTCACCACCTGGGTAGGCCTCGATTGCGTCCCGAGGTTCGGGAACTGATCGCCACCATGGCGGGCGAGAACCGGCTCTGGGGCACCGAGCGCATCCGCGGTGAGCTCCTCAAGCTCGGCATTGTCGTCAGTGCCCGCTCGATCCGGCGCTACCGGCGAGGCCGCCATTCGCCACCGCCGAGCCAGAGTTGGGGCACCTTTCTCGCCAATCACCCTCAGGTGATCTGGGCCGCCGACCTCCTGGTTCTCCAGACCCTGACTTTCAAGATGCTGTACGTCCTCTTCTTCACTGCGACACGAGGTCGCGCACTTAGCTGTCAGCATGGTTTTGAACGTGTAGGAGGTTGAGAACGAGGATCTGACCGGGGTTTCTGCACCCTCGACCCTACCGGCATAGTAAGTGCCGGGACAAAGTACTCCTCAGCCGATCGGCTGGCGACCGACCTGTGAAGGAAGGTCGCGACTGCCAGCACCAAGGCGGTCGGGGGCTGGGTAAGGACGGCATGGTCAGCGCACGCGAATTGACGAAAACACCGTAATAGAACGACGAGCCGAAGATGCTGGGCCCTCAAGCGGGCAGAAGGCTCGACCAAAAGGTAAGTGACCCGGAGCCGGGATTTGAAGATGTCCGGCCGCAGACAGCGTGGTCACCGGTGGAAAGTCAGGGCCTAAACCGTCTGCAAGGTAAGTCCGTGGAACGTGGAAAACCTGTCGCGCCGGCGCCGGAAGAGGCGGGTCAGGGTGGAGAAGAGGAGACTAAATAGTTCGAGCATCGGGACAGGGTCGCCGATCTTGCCAGATTGAGTTTTCCCCCCTACAGGTGCGTGATCGTCAACACCGCGCTCTGTGAGAGGTGAAGTGAGGTTGCGGCTTCAGTAACGTTGCCTGATTTGAGCACCGCAGTGAATGCGATCAATTGGTTCACGGTGACGCGGGCAGTACGTCGGTCCGTTGACATATCGATAGCATCGATTATTGAGGCCCAAACAATGCATTGGACACGCTTCTAGGCTTTGAGTAAACTCGGTCCGTGCTCGACTCCCAGCCGCCGGTTTCGAAGTGGGTCAAGGTGCTGGATCAGTCTCGCTGCATCGGCTGCCACGCCTGTACCACCGCCTGCAAGTCGGAGAACGATGTCCCGATCGGAGTTACCCGCACCTACGTCAAGGCGGTCGAAGTCGGCATCTTCCCGCAGGTCCGCCGCAACTTCCAGGTCACCCGCTGCAACCAGTGCGAGGACGCACCCTGCGTGGCGGCCTGCCCCACCTCTGCGATGTACATGCGCAGGGACGGAATCGTCGATTTCGACAAGACCGCCTGCATCGGCTGCAAGGCCTGCATCGCCGCCTGCCCCTATGACGCGATCTTCATCAACCCCGAGGACCACTCGGCCGAGAAGTGCAACTTCTGCGCTCACCGCCTCGACGTTGGGCTGGAGCCGGCCTGTGTGGTGGTCTGCCCGACCCAAGCGATCATCGTCGGCGACCTGGCCGACCCGACTTCTCGGGCCGCTCAGATGGTCCAGCGTGAGCCGATGACGGTTCGGAGGCCCGAAAAGGAGACCCGGCCCAAAGTCTTTTACAAGGGAGCCAGCGGTTCAACCCTGGACCCGCTCGCGGCCCGGCGCCCCGACGGCGGCCTCTTCATGTGGTCGGAACAGGGGTCGGTGCCACACCAGGTTACGTCGGGCTCGCCGGCCGGCTGGAACAGCTCCGCTGCCGTACTGCTCGCGTACGACGTGCCCCACCATGCCCCTTGGGACTGGCGGGTCTCCCTCTACACCTGGACCAAAGGCATCTCGGCCGGCGCCTACCTGGTGGCGCTGCTGCTGATGCTGACCGGAGCGATCAGCGACCACTCAGCGCTCTGGCTGCTCGCCGCTCCGGTGGTGGCGGCCCTCTTCCTGGGCCTGACGGGTGTGATCCTGATCGCTGACCTCCAGCACCCGCTCCGCTTCATCTACATCTTCACCCGGCCGCAGTGGCGGAGCTGGCTGGTTCGGGGCGCCTTCATCATCGGGGCGTATGGAGCCGTCCTCGCGGGCCACTTCGTGGCCGGTTTGATCGGGCTGGGGCCAGTCACCCGCTGGCTGGCCATAGCTGGTCTCCCTCTGGCCGCAATGACCGCTGTCTACACCGGCTATCTGTTCGCCCAGGCCAAGGCGCGGGATCTCTGGCAGAGCCCGCTCCTACCACCTCACCTTCTGGTTCAGGCCGGCCTGGCTGGGTCGGCAATCATGCTTCCGGTGGCCGCCTGGCTCCAGCCCGGGGCGGTGGGCGCGCTCGGCGTCATCCTGGCCCTCAGCGCCGCGGTGCACCTGGCGATGGTCGTAGGCGAGATAACCCTCACCCATCCGACCGCGCATGCCCGCCTGGCTACGCATGAGATGATCGGTGGCCACTACTCGCGCTTTTTCTGGACCGGAGTCGTACTGGTCGCCGTCTCTTCTGTTGCCCCCTTCATCGGTCCCCTCGCGGCACCGTTCGCACTGGCCGGCTTGCTCGCCCATGAGCACGCATACGTCCAGGCCGGCCAGTCAGTCCCATTGGCCTAGGAGAATTTCCATCAACCTCCACAAACTGAATCAGCGAGTGTCAGCCGCAAGGGCTGCCGTCGAAGCACGCGGTGAGACGTTCTACGCCGGCCCGAGCCGGGTTCACCTGGCGGCCTTTCCGCCCAAGGAGCGCTGGGACGACTGGGTCGAGCTGGATTCCAAGGCCTGGCCGCGGCGGGTCGAGAAGCGTTTCATGCTTGTCCCCACCACCTGTTTCAACTGCGAATCCGCGTGCGGGCTGCTGGCCTACGTCGACCGCGACACCCTTCAGGTGCGCAAGTTCGAGGGCAATCCCGAGCATCCGGGCTCACGCGGCCGTAACTGCGCCAAGGGTCCCGCCACGCTCAATCAGATCACCGATCCCGACCGGATCCTCCATCCGCTGAAGAGGGTCGGGGCGCGGGGCGAGGGCCGCTGGGTTCAGGTCGCCTGGGACGAGGCCATGAAGGACATCGGCGCTCGGATCCGGGCGGCGATCACCGAAGGCCGTCCGAACGAGGTGATGTACCACGTCGGCCGGCCGGGCGAGGATGGCTACACCGAGCGCGTACTCGCTGCCTGGGGGGTGGATGGGCACAACTCGCACACCAACATCTGTTCCTCCGGGGGCCGGGCCGGCTACCAGTGGTGGATGGGTCTTGACCGGCCCAGTCCCGACCACGCCAACGCCGACGTGATCTTCCTGATCAGCTCCCACCTCGAAGCCGGCCACTACTTCAATCCGCACGCCCAGCGCGTGATGGATGCCAAGCAGCGGGGCGCCAAGCTGATCGTCGTCGACGTCCGCCTCTCCAACACCGCGACCCACGCTGACCACTGGCTCGCGCCGTATCCCGGCTCGGAGGCGGCGATGTTGCTCGCGATCGCGAGGCACCTGGTCGCGACCGGCCGTCACAACCGCGAGTTCATGCGCCGGTGGTGGAACTGGCAGGAGTTCATGGCCCGGGAGCGGTCGGAGTTGGAGCCGACCTTCGAGGCATTCGAGGCCGAGTTCCTCGCCCTGTACGCTGAGTTCACCTTCGAATTCGCGGCCAGGGAGACCGGAGTTGAGGAGGCGGTCCTTCTTCAGGTGGCCGAGATCGTCGCCGGCGCCGGCACCCGCTTTTCGAGCCACACGTGGCGCAGCGCGGCGGCCGGCAACCTGGGGGGCTGGCAGGTCTCACGCTGTCTGTTCCTGCTCAACGCTGTCCTGGGGGCGGTGGCGACTGAGGGCGGGGTCTTCCCCAACGCCTGGAACAAGTTCGTGCCCAAACCGATGTACGTCCCGCCCCACCCACCTAAGTGGAATGAGCTGACCTGGCCCGAAGAGTACCCGCTGGGCATGAATGAGATGTCATTCCTGCTGCCACACCTCCTAAAGGACGGTCGAGGCCGGTTGGAGGTGTACTTCTCCCGGGTGTACAACCCGGTCTGGACCAACCCCGATGGCTTCGCCTGGATCGAGGCGCTGACCGATGAGGCCAAGATCGGCTGCCACGTGGCCCTGACCCCGACCTGGAACGAGAGCGCCTATTTCGCCGACTACGTGCTGCCGATGGGGCACGGATCGGAGCGCCATGATATCCATTCCTACGAGACCCACGATGGGCAGTGGATCGGATTTCGGCAGCCGGTCCTCCGCGCAGCGCGGGAGCGAATGGGGGAGACCATCACCGATACGCGCGAGGTGAACCCGGGGGAGGTCTGGGAGGAGAACGAGTTCTGGATCGACCTGTCCTGGCAGATCGACCCCGACGGCTCGATGGGGATACGCCGCTTCTTCGAATCGCAGTTGAGGCCGGGCGAAAAGCTCGGTGTGGATGAGTACTACGGCTGGATCTTCGAGAACTCGGTTCCGGGCCTGCCCGAGAAGGCCGCGGCGGAGGGTCTGACGCCGCTCCAATACATGCGCCGCTATGGGGCCTTCGAGATCGCCACCAAGGTGGGCCAGGTCCACGAGCAGTCCGTGCTCCCTGCCGAGCTCGACGACACCCGGACCGACGGCATCGGCCGGGTCTACACCAGGGCGCCCAAGCCCCCCTCACCCAACGTGGTGCCAATTCCATCTCCCGACTCGGACGCGGACGGCCGCCGACCGGTCGGAGTCGAGATCGACGGCGAGGTGCATCGTGGGTTTCCAACCCCCAGCGGTCGCCTGGAGTTCTACAGCCGGACCCTGGCGGAATGGGGCTGGCCCGAATACGCCACCCCCCAGTACATCCGGTCGCACGTCCATCCCGAGGCGATGGAGCCCGACCAGATGGTGCTGATCCCGACCTTCCGGGTTCCGATTCAGGTCCACACCCGCAGCGCCAACTCGAAGTGGCTGGACGAGATCGCCCACACCAACCCACTCTGGGTGAACCCGATCGATGCCACCCGCCTGGACGGTCTGAAGACGGGCGATCTGCTCCGGGTGGAGACCGAGATCGGCCATTTCGTGGTCAAGGCCTGGGTCACAGAGGGCATCCGGCCGGGCGTCGTCGCCTGCTCCCATCACATGGGTCGATGGAAGCTTGAGGGCCACGGTCAGCGCCAGCTGATGACGACCGTGGAGATGGGGAAGAAGGAGCGCTCACGATCGCTCAAGCGCAAGCGCGACGTCGAGCCGTACCAGTCCAGCGATCCGGATACGAGCCGGATCTGGTGGACCGACGCAGGGGTTCATCAAAACCTGACCTTCCCAGTCCACCCGGACCCGATCTCGGGCATGCACTGCTGGCACCAGGCGGTCCGCGTTCGTCGAGCAGAGGCCGGTGATTCGTACGCAGACATCGCGGTTGACCTCGAGCGAGGTGATCGCGTCTACAGGGAGTGGCTGGAGAAGACACGCTCAGCCCTCCGGGTCTCACCCGACGGCAACCGCCGACCCTACTGGCTGCTGCGGCCCCTGAAGCCCGGTCACGACGCTTACCGCCTCACCGAGGAATCGGCCAAGTCGTGATGGAAGTCGTCAGGGCCCTTGGCGTCCTCGCCGAACCGCCGGCGTCGGCCAGTGCGGCGGTGGCTGCTGCGCTGGGCCTCCCGACCCCAAGCCCTGACGACTACACCGATGCATTTCTCTTCCAGCTCTACCCCTACGCCTCGGTCTATCTGGGGTCGGAGGGGATGATCGGTGGCGAGGCCGGGGACCGGGTCGCCGGATTCTGGCGGGCGCTCAGACTCACTCCACCCGCGGAGCCGGATCACCTCGCCGCCCTGCTCGGCCTCTACGCCTCCCTCGGCGATCAGGAGGCGTTGCTTCCGGATGGCTCGGCCCGGAGGCTTCTGGTTCGCGAAGCGCGTAAGGCCCTGCTCTGGGAACACCTTCTCAGCTGGCTGCCACCGTACTTGGACCACATGGAGAGGGTGGCCCCGCGCTCCTACCGGAAATGGGCGGCCCTGCTCCAGGAGGTTCTTGTGGCTGAGGCGGCTGAGTTGGGGCCCCCGGTCCTGGCGCCCCAACATCTGCTTTTGGCGCCGTCCCTGCCGGATCCGCGGCTGAGCGGCGCCGACGAGTTCCTGAAAGGAATCCTCGCCCCCGTCCGGGCTGGATTCATACTGGTCAGGGCCGACCTCGCTCGAGCGGCGCGCGAACTCGGGGTCGGCCTGCGGCTGGCCGAGCGCGCCTACACCCTGCGCTCGCTGTTCGGTCAGGACCAGGTGGGGACTCTGGCGTGGCTCTCTGCGGAGGCGGCGACCGCGGTCGCTGGAATCCGGCCTATCGATCAGCGCCTTGCGCCGGTGGCCGGGCTTTGGAGGGACCGAGCCGCCGCGGCCGCCGCCCTGCTCAATGACCTGAACACGGCAGCCAAGGAGGCAACCCATGGGAATTGTCGCGCACCGGACCCGACATAGAAGTGGGCCCGAGCCCGGTAGTTACACATGTGGACAGCGGAGACGCTCAGAGGTCCTCATCCACTTATGGTCGCGTGTGGCCCTTATGATCCAGCCAGAAGCGAGTCAGAGCCTCGACCTGCCCGCGCAACATCTCAGCGCCGCCAACCATCATTCACCCGAGTCCGATTGCATGTCGCGCCCTCGACATTGCCTCCGGACAGGTCGTCGCGAACTTCACGGAGCGTCACGTCGTCGATGACTTCCTTGCTTTCCTTCGCTTCCTGGCCAAGACCAAACAAAGTAGTCATTGCCGTGTGAGCGGCCACCCGGCATAGACCCTCTTACGTTGACTTCACCGGCGGCTGCGTTGCCGAACTCGATGAGCGTGTCAAGGCCGTCCTGGCACCGCATCGCGAGCTGGTGGAACGCGTCATGACCATCCCCGGCGTCAAGCGCCAGTCCTGGGCCAGGGCCTCCAGGGCCGGCTTCGTCGGCACCACTCGCCCAAGGATGGTCCTTCAGCCAGGGAGCACCACCGCCCTACCCGTGGTAGCATGTAGGTATGAAGCTGAGTGTCAGTCTACCGGCTGAGGATGTCGAGTTTCTCGACGAATATGCGCGGAAGCAGGGGATCGAGTCCCGTTCGGCGGCGCTACTCCAAGCGGTACGCCTCCTGAAAGGCGTCGGCCTCGGCAGCAGCTACGAAGAGGCCTGGGATGACTGGCAGCGCACCGGCGAAGCGGATCTCTGGGACGTCACCGTGGCCGACGGCCTGACCAGGCGATGAGGCGTGGTGAGATTCGATGGGTCGACCTCGATCCCGCCCGCGGTTCAGAGGCCGGAAAGGTTCGGCCGGCGGTGGTCGTCAGCAACGATGGAGCGAATGCGACCGCGGAGCGGCTGGGGCGAGGAGTGATCACGGTCGTTCCTGTGACCTCGAACGTTGAGCGCATCTACCCATTCCAGGTGCTCCTTGAAGCGCGGGATACCGGCCTGGAGCGAAGGTCCAAAGCACAGGCCGAGCAGATCCGCTCGATTTCCGTCGACCGCCTTGGCAAACAGGCGGGCCAGGTGCCAGCCGCAGTCATGACGCTGCTCGACGAGGCCATCCGTCTACACCTCGCGCTGTAGGGCGCGGCGAGGAGACCGCTAGGCACCCGAGCTACTAGATCACAGCGACACCAGCGAACCTTTTGGGACCTGCCCTCGCTCTCTGACGAAGGGCGATCTTCGGGCGTAGAGCCAGAACGTGCCCGCGCGAGGCAATTCGGGAGCAGCGAAAGGACAAGGGATGGACCCAGTCCGAGTTAGCGCGGAGGGCCCACGTCACTCCAGCCACGGTATCCAGGATCGAGTCGGGCATCCGCTGGGGAGACATTGAGACGTTGGCGCTGATCGCGGCCGCCCTGGGCATTGCCCTTTGGCTGCTAATTCAAATTGCGGAGAGCCATAAAGCTGGGGCGGGGTGATGACCCTCGGTGCGCTGCTCCCCGAAAGGAGGTGTTTGAGCATGGCTGGACGCACTGCCATCGGCTCGGGCGACGACGACCTGGGCCGAATCTTGGCAATCATTGCTGCGGTTGGAACCATGGCAGCGTTGGTGACTGCTCTCCGACGCTTCTGGTCTTAGCCGCAAGCGGGCCGGGCGCCGTGCTCGACCCCATTTCTTGGTTAGGCCACTTAGGCTGGCGGAATCCGGGACTTCTCGAAAACTGCTGTCAAAATCGCTGTCACCAACGCTCAGAGTTGGCAAGTTGCCATGCCCAGATCCGGAAATCTAGTCATATTGAGATCAGAAATCGGGTTGGTGGGCCGGGGGGGAGTCGAACCCTCACAGCTTTCGCGGCGGTTTTACAGTTCACGGCTGATCGTTCGCCAGCGTCCACCCAAGTTCGAACGTCTGGCCCTAAATTCCGTTGACGGCCGCGCACGGCCGCTTGCGTCCAAGCTGGGTTGCTATCCACAATCTAGCGGGCAGGACAACTGAAGTGGGTGGCGGCGACCATCGTGGCGATCGGTAGCTCTTCTTCAGTCTCGTGACCCTGGCCATTCGAATCCCCTCACGCTGGTGGGCCAGCAGATGATCCAAACCTATTCGCAGAAGACTCTCACCTTCATCTTGTCCGACTTGTCGTTCACGTCGACGTCGACGGTGAGGTCGCCGATGCTATCGATGAGCTCTTCCAGGTTCTCAGGCTTGATCTGGGACAGGTCGATGCCCACCCCCTCGCGTCGCAGCGCCTCGTTCACCGCGCCCTGAGCATTGGTCGGGATCAGGCTGGCCAATCGCACGCCCGCCCGCAATAGTTGGATCGGAACACGCACATTGACCTTGAGCGGATACTCGCCGTCCTCCACTCCGTCCACGACGACGCGCAGGAACTTGGCTTTGGTCCCTGGTCGATCCTGAGTTGCGACCGCCGTACCACCGCCCGCTTCATCGCGGTCGAGCGCGGCCATGAGGCGCTCGGCCTGCTCTGTGGTCAACTTCCCCTGCGACAGCATCTCCAACACCTGATGGCGACTTTCTGTCATGACTCTGGTCCTCCTAAATGAAAAGAATTCGAACTGATGCGTCCTTCTGGTCGAACTGGACGCGAAGGTTGCGCAGCCCGGCGAGCAGCTGCCAGGTCACGGCGAAAACACCGACCGGATCGATTTCGAGCACCAGGCACGTGATGAAGACCACTGGCACCCATACCACCGCGAGTGGGAGCAGGATCAGCCACAGGAGGAACAGAGGTAGCGGAATCCACCACCGCCGCCCCTGCGGAGAAACCCGAAAGGCGAGCACGCCGGCCATCGGAATCACCGTCCACCCTCCAATTCCTTGATCGCCTCGTCTGGCGTGACCTCGCCCGAGGCAAGACGCTCGAGGATCTCCACCCGCGACGGCGCCGGGTTGGTTTCAATGAACTCGAGGCTGTCGGACAGCCGGTTCAGCCTCGCCTTCACGGTCGGGTAGCTGACCCCGAAGATCCGCTCCATCTCTTTGATCGACCCATGCGAGCGGACGAATGCGGTGATGAACACCTGGTCCTCCAGGCTCAGCTGGGCCAGCTGCGGAAGCTCGAAGGACCCCTCGATGACCAGGTCGTTGTCAGCAAACCGGACCTTCTCGACGGTGATCGGACGTCCCTGGGTGAGCCTGGTGAGCGCCTGCCATTCGTGAGCCATGCCGAAAAGGTAATGACAACCGGCATCAAATGTCAAGTTTGGTGAGTCCTGCCTTAAGTTTCTCGCACCCCTTGGCCGGCCACGTCCTGTCAAGTGGTGTACGACGACGACCACGTCATCCACAACACTCAGCTGGCTGCAGCCAGCGCAGGCGTCACCTCCTTCGGCTCGCTGATGGCCATCTGTGCCGCCTTGAGCGACTCCGCACTCAGGTAGCGGCGGGCCACCAGCCACTCGTCATGCTGCTCGGCGAGCACGGCGCCCACCAGTCGCACGACGGCGGCACGGTCAGGAAAGATGCCAACCACGTCGGTGCGCCGGCGGACCTCGCGGTTGAGGCGCTCCTGGGGATTGTTGGACCAGATCTGGCGCCAGTGCTCGCGGGGGAAGGTCGCGAAGGCGAGCACGTCAGGGCCGGCCTCAGCGAGCAGCTCGGCGGCTGCAGGAAAGCGCTCGGTGAGCTGCTCGACCATCCGACCGTGCTGCGCCCAGACGGCCTCCAGGTCGGGCTGAGCGAAGATCGAGCGGACCAGGGTTGCCACCAGCGTCTGCGCCGACTTGGGGACCCGGGTCAGAAGATTGCGGACGAAGTGGACGCGGCAGCGTTGCCAGCCGGCGCCCGGCAGCACCGCCGCAATCGACTGCTTGAGACCGAGGTGGTCGTCGGAGATGACCAGCCGGACGCCGGTCAGACCACGAGCGACCAGGCCACGCAGGAAGCTGGTCCAGGCAGCGCCGTCCTCGGCGGTGAATACGTCGACGCCCAAGATCTCGCGCTGCCCGTCGGCGTTGACCGCGGTCGCAATCGCGGTGCAGACGTTGACCACCCGGCCACCGTCGCGGCAGCGTTGGGTCAGAGCATCGACCCAGATGTAGGTGTAGGGACCGCCGTCGAGCGGTCGGTTGCGGAACTCGTCGACCATGCCATCCAGGCTCTTGGCCATCACCGAGACCTGCGACTTCGAGATACCGGCGATGCCCAGGGTCTGAATCAGCCCCTCCACCCGGCGCGTCGAGACGCCGGCCACGTAGGCCTGCGCGATCACGTTCACCAGCGCCCGCTCCGCCCGGCGCCGGGGTTCCAACAGCCAGTTCGGGAAGTAGCTGCCCTGGCGGAGCTTGGGAATGGCCAGCGGCAGGGTCCCGGCGCGGGTGTCCCACTCCCGCTCCCGGTAGCCGTTGCGGGAGTTGGTCCGCTCACTCGAGCGCTCGCCGAAATCCGCCCCGCACAGGGCCTGGGCCTCGGCGCCCATCAACTCGCCGACCATGCTCCCGAGCATCTCGCGGAGCAGGTCGGGGTGGGCCTCTTGCAGCTCCTGGCGCAGCCAAGCCACGACGTCACGATCCATACTGGGGTTGGCCATCGGTCTCTCCTTGTGGGTGTGGAAGTCCGCTAAGGATGATCGATGGTCGTCTTCTACCTGGGGGCCTCAGTCCCCACCTCGTACACCACGTCCGTGGACGCTAACCCTTGGCCTTCCACACTCACGCTTTGAGCCTGGCGTGCCGGCAGGGTGACAGCCAACGTGCCTTGCCGAGTCCCTGCAAGGCTATGGGTGAGGGTGACCCGCCTGCCCGGGCGGAAGGAACCGCCTTCGACAAGTGCGCTTCCTCCCACCTAAGCAAGCTCAGCTGAAAGTCACCCAGGGGTCGGGGCCACCACCTGGTCTGCCGAGTCCTACTTGACGGTCGTGACGGTTCGGATGATGACGGCGTAGAGGTCGTGCCAGTCGGGTGAGCTGAGACCCGCCTGTGTCAGGAGGTGCGTCGCCCGCTTCTTCGTGCGTGCCTTTCCCCGGCGGCCCACAAGGAGCGTCGGCACGAGCCACCCCGAGAACTGGTCAGTTAAAACGAGTCCACCGCCCGGAGTCATCACTCTGGCGCACTCGCTGAGTCCGGACTGCTGATCACTCCAATGATCGAAGGAAGTCGTGCTGACCACGAGGTCGAAGGTCTGGTCAAGGAATGGGAGATGCTCCGCCACCCCCACAGAGAAACTCAAGCGTTCGTCCGCGCTCTCGGCCCGGGCGACCTCGATCATCGAAGGCGCCGGGTCGATCCCGACCAGCTGCACTGCCGCCGGAAGAAGTGCACCCAGGCGGCGGAGCAGGTAGCCGGTCCCGCATCCCACATCGAGAATGCGGTCCGGCGATTCTCTGAATTCGAGGCCAATGGCTGCCGTGCGATCTGCGATCTCGTGATGGAGCCTTCCACGCCACCCGCTTTCGTAACGGGCTGCACGTTCGTCGAAGGCAGCGACATCACGTTCTGGGCCCATTGTCCAGAGCATGACAGCTCGGGATACGAGGCCGCCACGGCCGGAACCTGACGGGTCGTTTCGGACCCAACCCAACGGACTCAAAAACCGTTGGAGGCAACTCCATGGGGATTCGACTCCCCCTCTCGGCACCAGATTTTGAATACTGCGAAGATCCCGGCGGTGGTTGCTGCCGCAGGGATCTTCGCAGATCGGCTCCGGCGGGGCGTGCGGGAGACCACAGACTTGGTGCCTGACGGCAGCGCTGACGGCAACGGGAATTGGGCGAAGGAATCAGGACCCTCGACCGGACGCGCCACCAGGCTCGCGGCTAACCAGCTTGCCGGAAAAACGAATAGATGGGCAGTTGTGATGATCTCGGCGAGGGGTGGTGACCAATCCCTGATGCGGACCTGCCTCTCGGTTCAGTCAGCTAGTGATCGTCCTGGCCGAGTCAGACGATGTCCACGGCCAGTAGGGACCGTGCAACTGCGGGGATCGGTGTGACCGCGGCAGCCCGGAGTTTTGCAACAGGTTTGGCGGCCTACGTGCGAGGTGGCGGGCCACGACCCTATTCAGAGCGCGAGTCCGGCTGCCCGCCGTGCAGGTTGCCCGCGAAACCATGTCATCGTGGTTGGAGGCGCCCTCTGGGCCGGCGACCGTGGATCCGACTGCGAATGTAGATTACGAACCTCACTAGGCCAAAGACCCACAGCGGAACCATGTAACCCAGGAGGACGCGACTATACGTTTCTGGATAGCGCGAAGCGAAGTCAGTTTGGATAGCCCAGACGAGCCCCCACCCGCCCAATCCAGCCAGCACCTCCGAGGTTGAGGCTAGTCTCAAATCGATCGGGGACTTGGCCTTCCTGAGCAAGCTGAGTTCGGGCAGGAACCTCTTGCGCCTGCCGCGCACGAGGCCACCGATGCCTTCTGCGACAGCCAAACCGCTCACAATGACGACGACCGTCCCGACTATCAGCATGGCCCTTTGTACCTACCTTACGTGCCCAACAACGCTACCACCACGGTGCGCTGACATAGAAACAAGGCCAGGAATAGCCCAACCGGCTCCTGGAAAGCCAACTGTAACGACAGCTCCGCGACGACCATCGGTCTGGTCCACCGCCGCAAGCCACATCCCCCGCGCGCCTTACCGGACTACGGCGCCGACGAGCCACCCGACCAGGGTGCCAAAGTATCCAAGTCGATCCCCACCCAATTGCCCAGGCGCCAAACCCTTTGCCTATGGGCCGCTTGCGCTCGTTGCTACCGTCTCCGGGGTGAGTTGACTGGTGCATGACGGCGAACATTGCGAACAGCCCCCCTGCGAGCGGCACCGCCGCCTCCGCACTCCTGCTCCAGGAGTCACCGAATAAGCGGAGGAGGACACAGCTAGACCCGGCCGCGACAACGGCCATAAGGAACGGGCTCCGCGCCCGGCGCAGCCGGTCAGCCATTTACGGTCCGTGCTCCTTCACCCCGCACCGAGATCTGAGTCGTGAAGGCATGTGTGTCACCATCTCGGAACTCTCGATTCAGAAGTTCTGCCATCGACCGATCGCGCAAATAGTCATTAAACAATGTGACGACTGCCCTTCAACGAGGACGGTGCTCGTTCCGTCACGCTCGACGTCTTCGATCAACCGATGAACGAAGTCGCCTATCGCCGTCAACTGGGCGGCCTGAGAATTCTGCGGGTGACGTCGAGGCTGCGGCCCTTGTCCGCGGCCTCCTTTGCCGGCCTCCCTCAAGGGACGAGGCCGCCCGAGTTTGGAAATTCAGAGATGGGGTGGCTAGTGGGATTTGAACCCACGACCCCCAGGGCCACAACCTGGTGCTCTACCCCTGAGCTATAGCCACCGAGGCGGCATGATTCTACCCAGTGCAAGGCCGACAGCGCTCGATCCCCGCTGCGCAGCGGAGATCAAACGCCCGGCCCGCGGCTCAGACCGCAGGCACCGCCTCCGCCGCCGGCGCCGGTTCGTCGGGCCTCGCCACGGCCAGGAAGTCGGATCGCAACCGATCGCTCAACTCGGAGCGGAAGCGCATCTCCAGATCGCCGATCTGGCGTAGCGTCGCGAACTGCAGAGTAGACGCCACCAGCGCCTTGATCGGGCTGGCGGTGGTCACCGTAACCCCGGCCACGCGTCCATCGAGCAAGCTGGGCAGGCCCAGAATCTCACCCGGCCCGTGGCGACGCAGGGTCGTGCCCCGTAGGCTCACGTCCGCCTCACCCTCCAGCAGGATGACCAGCGTTCGGTTGCGTGTGCCCTCGGAGATCAACTCCTCCCCGCCCCGGTTGGTGGTGACCTGATCCACGTGCGCGGCAACTTGGGTCAGCTCCCCGCGGGACAGGTGGGAGAAAATCGGGATCTGACGCAGGGTGGCCAGCTTTGGATCCCGATCGCGCACGGCCGCAATCCGGCGCGTTATTCCGCCCGCGCTCAGCGCGCGTCGTGCGGGTTGGTATCGAATCGTCGTCTTCGTCATCATTCCTTACCTCCAGTATTCACATGCTTACTACCGGAGTAATTGGATTGAAATTCCAACGGGATCTGGCAGGCCACTTCGGGCGCCCCGGGCGTCCGGATATCGCAGGTCTGGAAACCGCCCGCGCAGTTGCCAAGCGTCTAGTGGTGGGGCGGGCCCGAGACCTCTTTTTGAAGCAATCGCTGAACCGACTCCGGCAATTGCAAAGAGCGCTGCAAGGAGTTGGTCATGGCCCGGGCGGGCTGGGGCCGCCCGAGCAGGTAGCCCTGGGCGTAATCGCACATGAAGGCGGCGGCCATGGCCCACTGTTGAGCGTGCTCGACGCCCTCGGCCACCACCTTCAAGCCCAAGTTGTGACCGAGATCCGCGGTCGACCGGACGATCACGGCCGCGTTGGCATCGCTGGTCATGTCGGCCACGAACGATCGATCGATCTTGATCTCGCTGACCGGGAGGCGACGGAGGTACGACAGTGAGGAGTAGCCGGTCCCGAAGTCGTCGATGGAGAGCCCGACCCCCATCGTGTTAAGCCGCCCCAGGATCTCCTCGGCGTTTTCGGGGTCCGACATGAGGGCGCTCTCGGTAATCTCCACCTGGAGCCACCTGGCATCCACCTTGTGGTGACTGAAGAGCCAGGCGAGGGTGTCGGGCAGCTCCGGATCGTGGAGCGCGGACATGGGCAAATTCACCGCCATGCGCAGATCCAATCCCAGGCCGTGCCAGAGGCCCGCCTGTCGAATCGACGCCTCCAGGACCCATAGAGAGAGCGGACGGATGAGTCCGGTCTGCTCGGCCAGGGGGACGAACTCGTCCGGCATCAGCAACCCTCGCGACGGGTGCCGCCACCTGAGGAGGGCCTCGACCCCGATGACCAGCCGCGTCTTGATGTCGATCTCGGGCTGGTAGTGGAGCTCCAGGCTGCCCTCTTCGATGGCCGTCCTCAGTTCGCCGACCAGCGTCATCCGACCCGGGCTGTGGGTGTCCGCCTCGGGTGCGTAGACCGCGCAGCCACTGCCAGAGCGCTTGGCCACGTACATGGCCACGTCGGCGTGGCGCATGAGCACGTCCCCATCGTCGCGATCGTCGCCGTGGTCCGGCGAGACGGCGATGCCGATGCTGGCCGCCACATGCATGACCGCGCCCTCGACCTGAAAGGGCGCCTCCAACCCGCGCAGCAGTTTGCGCGCGATGGCCAGGGCGTCGGTCTCGCCGTCCACGCCCGAGAGCACGATCGCGAATTCGTCGCCACCGAGGCGGGCAACCGTGTCGGAATCGCGCAGATAGCCTTGGAGGCGTTTGGAAACCTCGCCCAGCATGACGTCGCCGACGTGATGGCCGAAGGTGTCGTTGATGTCCTTGAATCGGTCCAGGTCCATCATCAGCAGGGCCATGCGCTCGTCGGTGCGGCGCATCATGCGGATTGACTGCTGAAGACGGTCGTGGAGCAGGAGCCGGTTGGGCAGGCCGGTCAGGGCATCGTGCAGCGCCTGGTGTTCCAGGGCCTGCTGCTGCGCCTTGGGCTCGCTCACGTCCTCGACCATGACGATCACGAAGGGATTGTTGCCGGGCTCCTCCTTGACCAGCGAGGCGGCGGTCCGGAGCCAGATCGGCCTCCCCTCGCGAGTGTGGGTCATGGCCTCCGAATTGACCTCCGCCAGACCGCCGCTGAGCAGTTCGAGGGACGCGGCCGGGTAACCCGGCTCACTCAAGAGGTCGACGGCCGCGGTGCCCACCAGCTCGTCGATGGTCCAGCCGAACATGTGGGCCAGAGCTGGATTAGCCTCGATGATGAGTCCGTCCAGGTTGACGCGGGCGATGCCAATCGCGGCCCGATCGAAGACGGCCCGGAAGCGCTCCTCGGACTCGCGCAGGGCCAGCTCGGCGCGGCGCATCTCGGTCACATCCAAGAAGCTGGTGACGACCTGGGCCACCTGCCCTTCGGGCCCCATCAGGGGCACCGCGTCGCACTGCAGCCAGCGCTTGCCCCCGTCCCGGCGGGTTATGCAGAGTTGCCGGTTGCGCACCGGCGCGCCGGTGGCAAGCACCTTTCGAGCCGGCGCCGACTCGGGCTGCCCTTCGGCACCGGCGCTCTCCCAGAGCTCGGCCGGGCGGTGGCCGATCATCTCCTCCAGCACGTATCCGAGCGTCTGCTGGGCGATGTCATTGGCGTCGACCACGCGTCCCTCCGCGTCCTGGACCAGTACCCCGGACCCGATCGCCTGGTAGAGCGAGCGGTAGCGCTCCTCCGATCCGACCAGATCGGCGTGGAGCCAGGTGGCCTCCAACGAAGGGGCGATCTGGGCGGCGAGCAGCGTTAACAGGCGGAGGTGATCGCTGCGGTAGCGGATCGAGCGAAGGCTGGCTACCGCGAGCACGCCCAGAGCGCGATCACCGGCCATGAGCGGGACCGCCGCCGCGCTCCGCACGCCGGCTCGGATGCTGGACGGATCAGCCCCCTCCCAGGTCGGATAGTCCTCGACCGCGACCGGCTCTCGGCGGTGGAAGGCGGTGCCGATCACGCTCCCGCTCTGCACGGGTGCCTCCAGGTGGACCGCCTCGCCCACCTCTGCGGCCACCTGCAGGCTCCAGTTCTGGGTGTTCCACAGCAACAGCACGGCGTGGTCGGCCTCCATCACGTCGCGCGCGTGGGCCACGGTCAACTCCGCCAGGCCGGTCGTATCCAGCACGCCGCTGGCGGCCACCGCCAGCTCGTGCAGGAGCTGGAAGCGCCGAGCGTCACTGACGTGCTCGTCCACCAGGCGGGCCGATTCCATAGCCGGGGCCACCTGGGAGGCGACCAGCGACATGACCTTCAGCTTCTCTGCATCGAAGTAGCCGGGTTGGCGGCTGCGGGCCAGCAGTATGCCCAGGGCCCGGTCGCCAGCCACGAGGGGTACTGCGGCGAGGCTGCGAATTCCGATCCGCACCAGTCTCGGATCGGCGTTGGCGAGGGTTCTGTAAGCGCCGCTCTGAGCCGGCTGGCGGCTGATGAAGGCCTCTCCACCCACCGCCGAATCGATGGCCAGGGCGCTGGGAGGGTCGTCGTCGGGGTCGTTGTCGGCCAGGATTCGAAAGATGCTGTAGTCCTGGTCGCACCAGGCCAGCGCGACCGAGTCGGCCCCCAGCAGATCGCGGACACGGTTCACCGCGAGCGCGCCCAGCTTCTCGGGTTCGAGCACCCCGCCGGCGGCGACCGCCAGTTCATGCAGGGCTTCGAAGGTCTGCGCCTTGCTCTCGGCCTCGCGGGCGAGCCGGGCAGACTCGATGGTGGGCCCGATCTGCGAGGCGAAGAGGGCTAGCAGTCGCACCTCGTGGGGCAGTATTCGGTGTGGCTCCCGGTACCAGGTTCCGAGGGCTCCCACGGCCTGATCCCCGACCAGCAGCGGCACCGCAAAGACCGAACTAGCCTGATCCTGGCTCGCCGCGGCGCGCGCCGGGGCCCAGCGCGAATAATCGCCCACGATCACCGAGCGTCGCCTGCCGAAGGCGAGTTCGATTGCGGCTTGGCCGGGGAACTGGTCGGACTCGCCCGGGCCGCTGGCGGCCTCGGCGCTGACTAGATGCTGGAGGACCTGGCGGGCCGGATCCCACCACCACATGCTGACTCCATCGGCATCCAGCATGGCCCGGGCACGCGCGACCGCCAACTGGGCCAGGGCTCTGGCATCCAGGACCCCAGCCGCCGCCACTGCCACCTGGTGCAGCGCTCGGAATGTATCGCGGTTGTAGTCCGCCTCGCGGCCGAGGCGGGCCGACTCCAGGGCCGGGGCGACCTGGGAGGCGACCAGCGAGACCAGCTTGACGTCGTCGTCGTCGAACAAGCGGCGTTCAAAGGTCCAGACCCCGAGCACACCGGTCCGGCGTTGCTCAAAGGTGAGGGGGACCGCCAGCCCGCTTCGCATGCTGCGATGGCCGGCGGCGAGGACGGCGTCGCCCCAGGTCTCGTAGTCGGTGACGATAACCGGCTCGCCGCTGCGAAAGCTCAGACCCACCGCACCCTCACCGGGCGCCAGGGATCCCTCCGACCCCGTCCCAACCGAGTCCTGGAGCGGATTCAGGAGTCCGCTGACGGTGTCGAAGGCGTATATGACGGCGCTGTCCACCTTGAGTAACTCGCGAACACGATCTACCGTCAGCTTGGCGATGGCGAGCGGGTCGCGCTCACCGCTGGCGGCCACCGCCAACTCGTGGAGGGCCAGAAACACCGCTTCACGAGCAGCCGGCCCACTGCTCAGTGAGGTCCGCTTGGCATCCAATTCCACCCGACCCTAGCACGTGAGGGCGGCGGTTCTGCCAAATTTGGGACATGCAACCACTACGCACCCTGGTCGAGGACCCGGGTTCGGCCCAAGGCCCGCTCCCCGACCGCTTGAGGTCGCTCTACGACGGCGATCTGGCCCTAGACGATCTCGCTGTGTACGCCAACTTCGTCGCCTCGCTAGACGGCGTCGTCTCGCTTCAGGCGCCGGAGGGGGGGCCGAGCTCCATCAGCGGTCATTCCGAAGCCGATCGCCTGGTCATGGCCCTGCTCCGGGCCCGGGCGGACGCCGTGGTGATCGGCGCCGGCACCCTGCGGGCGCATTCCGGCCACCTCTGGACGGCGGCCTACATATGCCCGCCCGGGATCCCTGATCTGATGGCGGTCGGAACCGAGCCGGTGCTGGTGGTGGTTAGCGCGTCCGGGGCCGTCGATCCGGGCGAGCCGGCCCTACAGGAGAGAGCCCTGGTGCTCACCTCCGAGGGCGGGCGGGCAGCAATCCGAGGCCGGCTCCATGCGGCGGTGAAGGTGCTCTCGATGGGTGACGGGACGATCAGTGCGGCCAGCATTCTGGCCGCTGTTCGCGCCGAGGGATATGGCCGGGTACTGACCGAAGGGGGTCCGAACCTGATGGCGACGTTTGCCCAGGAGCGGCTTCTGGACGAACTTTTCTTGACCCTCTCACCGGTTCTGGCCGGCCGAGACCGGGACGAGGTTCGCCTGGGGCTGCTGGAGGGGGTGCGACTGCTGCCCGAGCGGGGCCTCTGGGGCCGCCTGAAGAGCCTACGCCAGCACCAATCTCACCTATTTTTACGCTACCAGCTCGATCGCGCAGCGCCCGTCCCGGGCTGAAGCCCCGGCCCCGCCACCCTGCTGAGCCGC